>JMBV01000020.1_pt1 | contig 60021 bp, 82 predicted proteins | sample 616531 | NCBI WGS metagenome assembly JMBV01 (sample SAMN02727904, study PRJNA239997) | anaerobic digester metagenome | biome: anaerobic digester; isolation source: mesophilic anaerobic digester inoculated with municipal waste water sludge... | place: Germany: Bielefeld University, CeBiTec ...
GCTTCAGCTTTGGCTTTAGCTTCAGCTTTGGCTTTAGCTTCAGCCTCTTTTTTTTGCTTTCTTGTTGAGAGCTTCAAGTTTCTGATTATCCAGCTTCTCTTTCAAGGCAGCCAGCTCTTCGATATCACCTAACGTGGTTTTTTCCATTACAGGTATAGAAGCTGTAACATCACTTCCTCCATCTTTTTGCCACCACGTTTGCCTCTTTTCCTGGAGTCGTCTCCTGCGATATCTTCGTGAATACGGCTGTGAGAGACAATAATGCGTTTAGCATCCTTGTTGAATTCAATAACTTTGAATTCAAGCTTCTCTTCTACCTGTGCCTGAGAATTGTCCTCCTTTACCAGATGTTTGGGAGTTGCAAACCCTTCAACACCGTACGGTAGAGAGATAACCGCACCTTTATCCAGCAATTCAATAATTGTCCCTTCGTGTATAGAACCGACTGTGAAGATAGTTTCAAATACATCCCATGGATTTTCTTCAAGCTGCTTGTGCCCGAGGCTCAAACGGCGGTTTTCCTTGTCTATATCAAGCACCTGAACCTCAATGGGAGCTCCTATCTCTGTAACTTCACTTGGATGCTTGATCTTCTTGGTCCATGAGAGGTCGGATATGTGAATTAATCCTTCCACACCCTCTTCTATTTCAACAAATGCACCGAAGTTGGTGAAGTTGCGTACAGTAGCAGTGTGAGTACTTCCAACGGGATATTTCACCTCGATGCTCTCCCATGGATCGGGTTTGAGCTGTTTCACACCAAGCGACATTTTACGCTCGTCGCGGTCGAGTGTGAGAATAACGGCTTCCACCTCTTCTCCTACAGTCATAAAGTCTTGTGCACTGTGAAGGTGTTGTGTCCAGCTCATTTCCGATACGTGAATCAATCCTTCCACGCCGGGAGCTATTTCTACGAATGCACCGTAATCGGCCATAACAACAACTTTACCTTTGACTATATCGCCTACTTTCAACGATTCGCTCAAGGCATCCCATGGATGTGGAGTCAACTGTTTTAGGCCAAGGGCTATACGTTTTTTTTCTCATTATCGAAATCGAGAATTACCACGTTTATCTTGTCGTCCAGTTTAACCACCTCCTCTGGGTGTTGAATACGTCCCCCAAGAGAGGTCAGTGATGTGAACAAGGCCGTCAACACCGCCAAGGTCGACAAACACACCGTAGGAGGTGATGTTTTTAACCACACCTTCAAGTACCTGTCCTTTTTCGAGCTTGGAAATAATCTCTTTCTTCTGCTGTTCCAGCTCTTCTTCGATGAGGGCTTTGTGTGAAACCACCACGTTCTTGTATTCAGGGTTGATTTTCACAACCTTGAATTCCATGGTTTTATCTACAAACATATCGTAATCGCGGATAGGCTTCACGTCTATCTGTGATCCCGGGAGGAATGCTTCAATACCGAATACATCCACAATCATACCACCTTTAGTGCGGCATTTGATGTATCCCTTGATGATCTCATTATTTTCGAGCGCAGCATTTACACGGTCCCAAGAGCGTGATGCACGTGCTTTTTTTGTGAGAAAGGAGCAATTGTCCTTTTTTTTATCTTCCTGGCTTTCGATGTACACTTCTACTTCGTCGCCAATTTTCAGTTCGGGGTTGTAGCGGAATTCATTCATTGATACAACGCCATCGGATTTATAGCCGATGTTTACAACCACTTCGCGTTTGTTCATGGAGGTTACAATACCTGTTACCACCTCTTTGTCACTGATTTTACTCAGTGTACTATCGTAGCTTTCGGTAAGTTTTTCCCTGTTCTCCTTACTATAAGGATCTCCTTCGGCATAGGCATCCCAGTCGAATTCTTCTATGGGGGGCCACATTTTTTTAGGTTTTCAGTCATTTGTTGTGAATAATAATTTTAAATTAAAAAGTGAGACATTATATTGTTCAATAAATTTATACTATTTATTTCAGACTTTTATTTCAGCATTCGCACCCAATCAAAACCCGGACAAGTTCTTTGGGGTTTTGCTTGCCATATAGAGGCTTCAGATGATTCAGCTTAACGAGAAGTTCAAAAAAAGTGGTGCAAAGGTAATTGGTTTTTTTTATTAATAACCAACTCTTTGCACCATAATTTTTTTTAGTGAATAAAGAGAAATATTCTCTTGGTCTTATTGAGGCAGGCTGTTTTTTTATTGTCTCGGAATTTGAGTAGTGCCTGCGATGTTGTTTTGAGGATATTATAGAAGCAATCCTTTCTGAACATCCTGACGTGTGCCTTTTCCGGCAATCTGTTCCACCAGGCTCAAAGCGAAATCGAAAACGAGTCCCGGCCCCTTGGCTGTAGTTATGTTCCCGTCTGTCACTACCTTCTCACCTGTAACATGCGCACCCTTTAACTCAGTTTCAAAACCCGGATAACAGGTAGCGCGTTTGCCATTAAGCAAACCCAGCCCACCCAAAACCATTGGAGCGGCGCATATGGCTGCAATAGGTTTCCCTGCGAATTGAATTCAACCAGCAGTTTTTTTAAACCATCGTGTTCGTTTAGATGTTTTGCCCCCCCGGGCATTCCACCGGGCAGCAACAACATCTGCACATCTGAAAAGTCCGATTTACTGAATGTTATGTCGGCGGTAACAGTAATGTTGTGTGCTCCGGTTACTTCTCTATCATCCGAAATGGAGACTGTCTCAACCGGTATCCATGCTCTTCGCAAAATATCAGCGGTAGCAAGCGCTTCAATTTCTTCAAATCCGTTAGCTAAAAACAGGGCTACTTTCTTCATACTATCAGTTTTTTTTACTTTAGTTTAAATTGATATGTTATAGTTCCCTTCTGGTTGTTGGCAGAATTAATCGCGTTGAATTTGGTACTTTTTGCCGCGCGTAAAGCTTCGTTTCGGAGTGTGGCGTTATCGGCTGTGGTACCGCGCCCAATCACAGCATCAATCACATTACCGGAAGGGTCCACAATTATATTAACAACCACCGTGCCATAATCGTTCACATTATATCGAGGTTGTGCGAGTCCCCCCCGCTTCCCAGGCTGCGCCCACCCAGATTATAAGAACCTATTCCCCCCCGGTACCGTGGGTGATCCCTGTGAAGCATTCCCGGTAGAGACACCTTGTGTGCCGCTGCCTTCAGTGTTTCCGCGACTTCCGGAGCCCTCTCCAAAAAGGCCTGAGATCTGTTGATTGATCTCTCTTTTCCTGGCCTCCTCTTCACGTTGCCTGCGCTCAGCTTCTTCACGGACTCTGCGTTCTTCTGCCAGTTGTGCCTGGCGACGTTCTTCTTCGCGTTTGGCCTCCACATCTATAGTGGGCTCAGTCGTTTGTGTTATAAGCTGCTCCCTGGGAGAATATTCAGGGACAACAGGAGTTTGTACTGGTGTTGGTACCACTTCGGACATTAGTGGTTCTACAGAACCAAAAGCATTCTCTGCAGTACCGAACATCACGGGTATCCCTTCCAGTTCATCTGGTGGTGATGCAAGTGTGAAGTATGAATACAAAAGGATTAACAGAAGCAATATGGCAAAGATTATTGCTCCTGCTATCCCTGCTGTTTTTTCTTTTGTAAACTGCATCATTATTATTATGTTGTGATATGATTTGAGCCAATAGAGCCTGAAAGGTTTAATTTGGCCTGGTCATCAGCACCATTTTAAACTGGTTACGATTGGCGATATCAAGAATTCTTACAATCTCACGATAGGGAACACTCTCATCGGCATAAAGAGCCACAAAAATATTTGGATCGGCCGTGTAAACCGATTGCAGAAAAGGCGTGATCGCTTCGAAAGGCACTTGTCGCTCCTTTTCATTTGCATTGGCTACATAGTAATTCATATCCTTGTCTATGGTAACCCTTGTTATGGGTTTTGCCTGAGCCTGTTGCTGCGATCTTGGCAATAATACCTGTATAGCGTTTGGCACTACAATGGTAGATGTGATCATGAAAAAAAATAAGGAGCAGAAATATCACATCTGTCATAGATGCCAGACTGAAGTTAGATTCTATTTTAAAACGCTGTTTTAATGCCATTTTTTTTGTGTTTTTTTGAAGTCTGTAATCAAAAAAAATCAGAGTTTTGTCATCAGAAGTCAGTTACCGTAATCCTGAAGCAAAAGATCAGAAATCAGTGGCCGTAAGTCAGTATTAATTAGCCAGTCTGTAATTCATCAGATGGTAAATTCAGCCTCCTGATACTGCTAAATAACCGGTTCGTTTAAGATATCCATAAACTCCATAATTCTCATTTCAAGCCTGTTCACTATCCCTTTTATACGTGTTGCCAGGTAGTTGTAAGCAAACAGTGCAATAATGCCGACTATCAAACCTCCCACCGTTGTCACCAGAGCTTCATAAATACCTGTTGAGAGGATAGTCACATCAACGTTGGCGCCTGCACTTGCCATACTCATAAAGGCTTTTACCATACCGGTAACTGTCCCAAGAAAACCTATCATAGGCGCACCCGAAGCGGAAGTAGCCAGTACGGGAAGCCTTTTTCCAGTTTCGATATTTCTATGTTTCCCTGGTTTTCTATGGTGGTCATCACATCTGCAGTAGGCCTCCCCAACCTTGTGATACCTTTCTCTACCATACGGGCCGAAGGTGTGTCTGTATTGCGGCAAAGAGTAATAGCAGCATCTATTTTCCCGTCGTGAATATAATCTTTAATGCGGTTCATAAAAGAGTTATCCTCTTTACTAGCCTTATTTATGACCAGTGTCCTTTCAATAAGCACGTAAATTGTCATCAATAGCAGTATAAACAATACAATCATCAACCATCCGCCCTTCATTGTTAAATCGAACGCGTTCATTGTTATCGCTTCTGTTTCAGCTGTTATTGCCGGTTGTAGGTTGTTGAACAATGTCTCTGCAGTATCTGCAGGAGAGGGTATTTGCAAAAGAATCATGACAATAATATTCTAAATGATAGTTTTCCTGTTAGTTTATTTTGATAAAGGTAGTTATTTTGGAAATTCAAACATCACTCTGAGGTTCTTTTAAACAATTTTTATACGCTTTTATTGTTTCTTTTAATCCCAGGTAGAGAGCATCACTGATAAGTGAATGTCCTATAGATACTTCTTTTAACCATGGAATGTTTATGTATAGATATTGGAGATTATTCAAATTAAGATCGTGCCCTGCGTTCACTCCAAGGCCCAGGTTCTTTGCCAGCGTGGCAGCTTCAACAAAGGGCGCTACGGCCTTTTCCCTGTCAGCATGATACTTTTCGGCGTAAGGGCCTGTGTACAGTTCTATACGGTCAGTTCCTATTTGCGATGCCATACGAACCATTTCTGGGTTTGCGTCTACGAATATTGAGGTACGTACACCTATTGATTGAAACTCAGCTACAATATCGGTCAGAAATGCCTTATGCGTAATAGTGTCCCATCCGGAGTCGGAAGTGATGGCATCATGGGCATCAGGAACAAGGGTTACCTGTGTGGGCCTGATTTTCTGATGAGGGAGATAAATTCAGGTGTGGGGGGGTTTCCCTCAATATTGAACTCTGTGGTTACTTTAGCCTGCAGATCAAATACATCGGAGTAACGGATATGACGTTGATCGGGGGGGCGGGGGGGATGAACGGTAATTCCATCCGCACCAAAAAGCTGACAGTCTATAGCCACTTGTACCACGTCAGGAATATTTCCTCCGCGGGCATTCCTTAGAGTGGCTATTTTATTTACATTTACACTAAGTTTTGTCATAAAATTATATTACAAACAATTTGTTATAAAGTGGTGAGGTCTTGCCTAAATTAGATAAAGAAATAATAAAAACTAAACAATGGAGTTCATTTAGACAAAAAAATCACCATCTTTGTAAATCAGATACAAAAGTAATACGAAATAACCGTTTTGCGCAATGTCAGTCAAAGAATTTATCAAAAAAACAGCTTGAACAGTTCATTTTTCCCCCTACTCCCGAGCAGTTCACCGAACTTTCTGAAACGGAAAATTCGCTTATCATTCTAGAGATTCCGCTGAAAGATTATACTCTCACCGAGATAGCCAGGATTGTGGAGAGCAATAATGCGCATGTGATGGCACTATATGTAATGCCGGTCTCCGGCGGTGCAGTCCTGTTAGTATCGTTAAAGCTTGATGTGGACGATGTTACAATCCTGTTAAGAAGCTTCGAACGATTCAACTACAATGTGGTTTACTATTTCATGCGTGAAGGCGAGGTGACCGATACCCAAAACAGCGGCTGGCTGAGTTATTGTATTATCTTGAGATGTAAATACTGAGTAACGAAATTGGATTGAGACAGATGAGGTTTGCTTTATTTGGAAGTATGTTCCCCCCCGATAGAACCGCGAAGGCGGAAGAGCAGATATACGGGGGGGTTTGTGATGCTATTAAAAGGCATGGAGGTGAGTTGTATCTGCCAGGAAATTTTTTTTCAATCACTACCAGGAAATATTCGTCAGAAAATTGAGCCAATATGTGAACTGGCTGAAAAACTGCCTCAAGTAGATATTGTTGTAAGTGTTGGCGGCGATGGCACGTTTTGCGAACTGCCGCTACTGTTGGCAATTCAGGAATTCCGGTATTGGGTATTAACACCGGCCGTCTCGGTTTTCTGGCAGCCATAAACTATGCAGATGTAGAGGAGACTTTACAGGAGGTGATGAATGGTACATACAGGGTGGAAGAACGCACACTTTTGAAGTTGACTACTGATGAAACATTTCCACCTGAATTTTTAACACCCACGCGCTTAACGAGGTTGCTATTCTGAAACAAGACACCGCATCCATGCTCTCTATTCATGCATATATCAATAACGATTACCTGACTTCGTACCAGGCCGATGGCCTTGTGATATCCACTCCTACTGGATCTACTGCCTATTCATTGAGTATTGGCGGCTCAATTTTATCGCCCACAACGCCAAGCATAATTCTATCTGCTATAGCCCCCCCCACAATCTTACATCTCGTTCACTGGTTGTGGACGACAGCAGCATTATCTCTCTAAAAGTAGAAAGCCGCAGTCATATGTTTCTTGTGTCGGTGGACGGGCAGTCAAGGGTGCTGGACGAGAACATCGCGTTGCAGGTAAGAAAGGGTGACTACACTCTTCGCGTGGTAAAAAGAATAGGACATACCTTCTATGAAACCCTGCGCGACAAATTGATGTGGGGGGGAGCGGATGTCAGAAAGCAGTATTAATCATCATTTGAATCTTCAGTAACCTCTTCCTCAGGTTTTTCCTCCTGGTAAGGCAGATACTTATCGAGCGCCAGGATGAGCAGGTAAAAGAGAGACATAAAGATAAAAATCCCCCCCACAATACCTATTAAGGCAATAAGCAGTGCTGTTTGTACTGTTGGCGTCATAATATTTCTTTTTTTTAAGCAAGCAATGGAACAAGAGTCAATATAATACCTCCAGCCACAACCGAACCTATCTGCCCTCCCACATTAGCGCTGATTGCCGGCATTAGCAGATAATTGTAGGGGTCTTCTTTTGCCCCCCATCTGGTGAATTACACGGGCCGACATGGGAAATGCAGAAATACCGCATGCACCTATCATGGGATTTATCTTGTTGCCTTCCTTACGGAACAGGTTAAGAAACTTAGCGAAGATTACACCCCCCCGAAGGTATCGAAGACAAACGCGAATAGTCCAAGTGCAATAATAATTAGAGTATCTGTCCTGACAAACCGTTCAGCCGTCATTGTACTGGCAATGGTTATACCAAGCAACAGGGTGACTAGACTCGACAATTCGTTCTGAGCAGAAAGTGATAGTTTGTTCAGTACGCCGCACTCGCGAATCAGATTGCCAAACATCAGGAATCCTATTAGTGCCAGCGACGAAGGAGCAATAATGCCTGCCGTTATGGTTATTACAATAGGGAAAGCTATCAGCGCTTTTTTTGGATATCTTCTTATTGCTATGGCTAGCGGTCGACATTCTGATTAGCCGTTCGTTACGTGAAGTAAGCATCCGTATAACAGGCGGCTGAATTATAGCACAAGCGCCATATATGAGTAAGCAGCTACAGAGATTGGCCCCCCCAGCAGGTTTGGGGCAAATCGTGATGCCACTACTATGGAAGTAGGGCCGTCGGCCGCCCCAATAATCCCGATGGATGCTGCCTCCTTGATGTCGTATCCCAGCAGGGAGGCAAGCAGCATCGTGAGGAAAATGCCAAACTGAGCTGCCGCACCGAACAGCAGCAGTGAAGGGTTCCGGAACAACGGTGAGAAATCGATCATAGCCCCGATAGCAATAAAAATGAGCAACGGAAAAATCTCCGTGGCAATACCTGCATCGAAGAAGACGTTTAGAACGCCCTCAACAGCTTGACCCGTGGCAGGGTCAATCTGAGAGATTGCCGATGACAGGGGGATATTCACCAGTATGGCGCCAAATCCCATCGGAAGCAGTAGCGTCGGTTCATAGTTCTTAACAATGGCAAGCCAGATAAGGATAAGGCCAATAGCTATCATCACCAAATGCTGCCAGGTCATGCCCGCAATAGCAGGTAACAGTTGTTCTAAACCCATAAATTTTTCAATTAAACTTTATTAATACAAGAAACCAAGCAAGATACCTGCAGCTACCGCTGAACCAATCACACCTGCCACATTCGGCCCCATTGCATGCATCAGCAGATAGTTGCTTTGATCGTATTGCAATCCGATAACTTGAGAAATCCTTGCAGAATCGGGCACGGCCGATACTCCGGAATTTCCGATAAGTGGATTGATCTTCTTCTCTTTCGACAAGAAGAGATTCAGGATTTTAACGAATATGATTCCTGCACAGGTGGCAATAATAAATGAAAGTGCACCGATAGCAAACACCTTCAATGACTCAAGGCGCAGGAACGTGGTAGCCTGTGTGGAAGCACCTACAGTCAGTCCCAGCAGAATGGTCACCGTGTCTATCACAGGCCCACGGGCTGTTTCGGCCAGACGGCGGGTTACCCCCGACTCTTTCAGCAGGTTACCGAAAAAAAGCATACCCAGCAAAGGTAAACCCGAGGGAACCAGGAAAGTTGTCAACAGCAGGCCCATGATAGGAAACATTATCTTTTCTGTTTGTGAGACCACTCGAGGAGTTTTCATCTTTATCAGCCGTTCTTTCTTTGTTGTCAGCATCTTCATGAAAGGAGGTGGATAACCGGGACCAGAGCCATATATGAGTAGGCCGAAATAGCAACTGCTCCCAGGAGGTGCGGGGCAAGCTTTGATGTTGTAAAGATTGCCGTAGGCCCGTCAGCACCGCCTATGATGCCAATAGAAGCTGCTTCGTTGGGTGCAAATCCCCCCCATTTTAAAGCGATTATATATGCACCGAAGATCCCGAACTGGCAGGCAGCTCCGATTAGAATTAGTTTCGGGTTTGATATTAATGACGAGAAGTCTGTCATAGCTCCAATACCCAGGAAGATAAGGGGGGGCGGATACCAGCCTTTTACCACACCCTGGTAGAGAATATTAAATACTGAACCCTCTTCATATATACCCACTTGCAGGTTTGCTGCTTCGTTGAAAGGAATATTTCCGATTAGGATGCCAAATCCTATTGGGATCAGCAGCAGTGGTTCATACTCCTTTTTTTACTGCCAGGTAGATAAAAAAACAGACCTACAAGGAGCATTATTATATGTCCCCTCTCTGCATTTGCAAAACCCGTATAATTCCAGAATGCTTGTAAATTGTCTGTTAATGATAGTAATGTATTCATCTTTTGCCGCCTCTTTTATTCTATTATTACAAGTTCAGCTCCCTCTAAAACCGAATCCCCTTTCTGGACAAGAATTTCAGTCACTTTTCCATTACTGTTTGCCAAGATGTTGTTCTCCATCTTCATCGCTTCAAGTATCATCAGAGTTTGTCCTTTTTTTTCACGCTATCTCCCACTTTGCAACGTATATCCAAAATAATTCCCGGCAGAGGTGATTGGAGTGTATTTTTCCAACGGGGGCAGAAGGCCTAGTTACCAGAGGAGTGGTTGTAGATTGTGGAGTGGGGGCAGGGGGCCGCTGCAGTGCTGGGGCGCTTAATGCCAGAGAGCGATTTCATTTTGGAAGGGACCATTTCAACGGTGTATGGTGTGCCGTTTACTTCAAGTTCCACAGAGTCGCTATCTGATTTTGTTACCACAACTCTGTAAGGTGTGCCGTTAATTTTATATTTAAATTCTTTCATACGACGTACAATGTTTTTAATTTCTTCTTGACTATCGACTTATCAATATCCTTTATTCTGCTTTTGCTGTTTTACATCTTAAGCCTGCAAGTCTTGATTTATTATTACTGGTTTTGTATTATCTAGGTAATTCTCTCAGCGATTGCCTTTTAGCATTCCATGGTGAGTAGTTCCGTTTCACCCGGTCTATAGTTAGAATTGTAGACTCTATATCGTGCTGATTCTCTTTCAAATCGTAAATAGCAGCAGAAATTGCAGCCAGTACTTCGCCCGACATATGAGACTGACTTCTGGCAGCGGAGAGAGTGCCACTTTTTGCCACATTCTTTTCAGATACTCTTTTGGCTAGATTCCCTGAAAATTTAAAGAAAAAGTAAAGCGCAACCAGTCCGGAAAACACAACAAGCATTGAGGTTATTGTAATCATAATTCCCCCCCATGTGTCGTTTTCCTTAAGGTTAGCAACCTTTGGGTTTTCTTCCAGAATGGCATTGTTGCTGTTAGGCGTTACCCTATTTAAATGTGTAGCAGCAATGTTACCCTTTTCATCATATTTAACTCCGTCCTGTACGTATCCGTAAGTCTGATCGGCAAGCATTCCTGCGGGAATAACAATCTCGTCAAGCAACGTTTTTCCATCGTTATCATACAGCGCGATGTAGTTCTCTTCCGTGGGGTCGAGTGTGAAATTCAAATGGAAGGTTCCGTTGAAAGGTTCATTGTCTGCCCAGAAAAGTCCATGTTGATGTGGAGAAATGCTTGTTCTTATATCTCCCTTGGGATAGGATATTTTTTTCGGATTATTGCGGTCGTTTGTGAGATATCGTCCACCCAGATTTTGCGTCTTTGCCGTATTGTTGTATATCTCGATCCATCCGTTCCTTTGTCCAAAATTATCCATGTAATTGGTCTCGTTCACCACCATCACCTCGTTGATTACCCAGTCAGGATTTTTCTTTTGTTTGGCACATCCCGTGAATAATACAATTGCGATGAAAAGAGCCGAAAATCTTATTGTATTTCTCATATTAATCTTTATTTAAAGTGGCAGGTTGTCGTGCTTCTTAGGCGGATTCTGCAATTTCTTTGTCTGCAGCTGCTGAAGAGCACGGATTACCCGGAAACGGGTGTTGCGCGGTTCTATCACATCGTCGATATATCCATATCGTGCTGCCACATATGGATTGGTAAAGAGGTCGTTATACTCTTTTTTTCTTTTCTGCCAGTATAGTTGCCAATTTTTCCGGATCTTTTTCGGCTGCAATCTCTTTACTGTAGAGCACTTCCACAGCACCATCGGCACCCATCACTGCAATTTCAGCGGTAGGCCATGCGTAATTGATGTCGCCACGGAGTTGTTTGCAGCTCATCACTATATGTGCGCCACCGTATGATTTACGTAGTGTTACGGTCACTTTGGGCACGGTAGCTTCTCCGTAGGCATACAACAGTTTGGCACCGTGTGTTATTACGCCGCCGTATTCCTGTCCTGTTCCTGGAAGGAAGCCGGGAACATCCACAAGGGTTACAAGTGGTATATTGAAAGCATCGCAGAAACGAACAAAACGGGCTGCCTTGCGTGAAGCGTTAATATCGAGCACACCCGCAAGGTACTTGGGCTGATTGGCAACAATGCCAACCGATATTCCGTTGAATCGAGCAAAACCTACAATAATGTTTTTGGCATAATCGGCGTGTACCTCAAGGAACTCACCATTGTCGATGATGGCGCCAATTACCTCATACATATCGTATGGTTTATTTGGGCTGTCAGGTATAATATCGTTCAGCCCGTCTTCAAGCCGGTCAATAGGGTCGTCGTTTTGGAGGAGGGGGGGCGCCTCTTCCAGATTGTTTTGAGGAATAAAGCTTAAAAGCTTGCGAATAAGCTTCATTCCGTCTTCTTCCGTTTGTACCTGGAACTGCGATACGCCAGACTTTGCGGAATGCACTGATGCACCTCCAAGCTCCTCCTGTGTAACATCTTCTCCGGTTACAGTCTTTACCACTTTAGGGCCGGTAAGAAACATATATGATGTTCCCTGTGTCATGATAATAAAATCGGTCAACGCGGGAGAATAGACTGCTCCGCCTGCACAGGGACCGAAAATTCCGGATATCTGCGGTATCACTCCCGATGCCAATATGTTGCGCTGGAATATTTCGGAATAGCCAGCCAGAGCATTAATACCTTCCTGAATACGAGCACCGCCCGAGTCGTTGATACCGATTAGAGGTGCCCCCCCCATCTTCATTGCTTGGTCCATCACCTTGCAGATCTTTTGTGCATGCATCTCCGACAATGATCCGCCGGAAACTGTGAAATCCTGTGCAAATACATAAACGAGTCGCCCGTCGATGGACCCGTAACCGGTTACCACTCCGTCACCCAGGAACTTGTTTTTTTTCCATTCCGAAGTTGTGTGAACGATGTTCCACGAACATATCGAACTCTTCGAAGCTGCCCTCATCAAGGAGCATTGCGATTCTTTCACGTGCCGTGTATTTTCCTTTAAGGTGTTGCGATTCAATTCTCTTTTCGCCACCTCCTAATCGAGCTTTCTCACGCAGTTGGATAAGCTCCTTTACTTTTTCGAGTTGGTTGCTCATATAAAATGTTCATTAAATTAATTGTTCTGTTCAGTCGCTATGTAATTATTCAAGTAAACTTATTTTTTTGAATCCTTGATCTGTATTTGATTTGCCCGCCACGGTAAAGGAGAGGCTTGCTGATACTTTGCCGGCACGGTTTATTGTAAGTTCACGAAACATTATAATCCTGGAGAACTTGACTTCTGCTCATTGCATGCCGTAAATATTTCTGACAAGCTTGCCTCTTGCTATTCAGCTTTATATCCTTGCCCCCCCGGGAAATCTTTTCCATTGCAAGTGAACCGAAACAAATGTTGATATCCAATGTATTATAAATAATAATTTTTGATATTCAGGGTTTTCGGTTCAGGCTTTTATTTGAATTTGAAAGGTTTCGATAGTAAAGTTGGCAGTGTAATCCCGTTTGTGAATTGTTTAACTTCACCTTACGGTTAATTATTCAGGATGCTCACAAAGTTCGGTCAGAACGCTGCCTGTTGACTTGGGATGTAGGAAAGCAATGCTTAGTCCTTCAGCACCTCCGCGTGCCTGCCGGTCTATGAGCCGTACCCCCCCTTTATTCTCCAACTCTTTCAGTGCTTCATTTACATTTTTTGTTGCATAGGCGATATGATGAACCCCCCCTTCACCCCCCCTCTTCTCTATGAATTTAGCAATGGTGCTCTCTTCATCGGTTGGCTCCAGCAGCTCAATCTTGGTCTGTCCCACTTTGAAAAATGCTGTTCTAACTTTTTGATCTTCAACTGTTTCGATATTGTAGCATTTTAATCCCAAAACGTCTTCGTAATAAGGGAGATGCTCTTCAATATTCTTTACTGCTATTCCAATGTGTTCAATGTGTGTAATTTCCATATAATACGAGTATAATTTTTTTAGTTTAACTGCAAAAGTACCTCTTTCAATCCTAAAAATAAAAAAAAGAATATTTCTTTTTTTTGATATCAATATGATGAATTATCATCACATGGAGGAGATACGTAACACCTCCAGCATCTCTTCATTTATCTCCCTCTCTTTTTTTATGGCTCGTTTAAACGGAACATATACAATTTCGTTTTCACGTATTCCCATCATCACGTTCCTTTGATTCTCTATTAAAGCCTGTATAGCTGCAATACCCATGCGACTGGCCAGGATTCGATCCTGTGCGGAGGGTGATCCGCCTCGCTGCAGATGCCCGAGAATGGAAACACGTACATCGTATTGTGGATATTCTTTTTTTTACTCTTTCTGCCAGCCTGATGGCTCCACCAGTAACTTCGCTCTCGGTAACAAGTACCATACTACTGCTCTTCGATTTACGGAAGCCTTGCTCAATAAGCTCTCCAAGCTGGTCTTTCTCAATACTAATTTCGGGAATGATAGCCGCTTCGGCACCCGATGCTATAGCACTGTTAAGTGCCAGAAAACCGCAGTTTCTTCCCATAACCTCCACAAAAAAACAGTCGTTCATGAGAAGTGGCTGTATCCCTGATCTTGTCCATCGACTGCATAATGGTGTTAAGTGCTGTATCGTATCCTATTGTCGTATCCGTACCGTTGAGGTCGTTATCAATTGTCCCGGGAAGTCCTACAATAGGGATATTGTATTCATTGGCAAAACCCCCCCGGCGCCAGTAAGCGAACCATCGCCACCAATCACTACCAACGCATCAATCCCATGTTTCTGCATGTTTTCATAAGCAACCTTACGTCCTTCAACTGTCAAAAACTCCTGAGACCGGGCTGTTTTCAGCATTGTTCCGCCTTGCTGAATAATGTTACTTACGCTATTGGTCTTGAATTCAACTATTTCATCGGAGATCAGTCCTTTGTATCCCCTGTAGATTCCGTAAACTTCATGTCGTTGAAAATACCTGCACGCGTCACCGCGCGAATTGCTGCATTCATACCCGGCGCATCTCCACCAGAAGTGAGGACGCCCACGCTTTTTATATTTGAGTCCATAATTGAAATGTTAGTCTTTGAATCTTTGTTGGTTATTTACTAAGATTCCCTTTAAAACAATGAATCGCAAAGATAGATTTTTTTTAACGATGCAACAAAAAAAAGCTGCTTAAAAAGCAGCTTTTTCAATGTACATCCGGGGTTTTAGTTTCTTAATGTTTTCAGCGACGGTTTTCATTTGCCACATTGGCGTTGAGGTGGCACCGCAAATGCCTATGCTCATATTGTCTTTTAGTAACGCCGGGTCTATTTCATCTGGTGAATGGATAAGGTAGGAGTTTGGGTTTTTCTTTTTGCACTCAGCGAATAAAACTTTGCCGTTTGAACTTTTCTCTCCGGCAATGAAAAAAAATCAGATCGTGGGTTTGTGCAAATTCCTGTATGTTGGGGGGGACACGGTTCGATACCTGTCGGCATATTGTATCATAGAACTCAAAGGTGGCTCCATTCAGCATACGTGATTTGATAATTTCCCCACCTCCCGATATCCGTCGAGCGGTTTTGTCGTTTGGGAAAACAGGCTGATATCGCGCGAAAAATCTAGTTTGTCAATCTCATCCTTGCTCTCTATAACTATGGCGGAATCGTCTGTCTGCCCCCCCAGTAGGCCATTAACCTCGGCATGCCCTCTCTTGCCATAGATCACTATCTGCGCATTGTTGTTACTGCGCCTGGTGAATTTCTTATTTATTCTTTTCTGTAACCCAAGTACAACCGGGCACGATGCATCAATGATCTCTATATTGTTCTGCTTTGCAATCTCATAGGTGCTGGGTGGCTCTCCATGAGCACGAAGTAGCACACGAACATTTTTCAGCTGTTTAAACTGCTCGTGGTTGATTGTAATCAATCCCATTTTTTCCAGGCGTTCCACCTCAATATTGTTATGAACAATATCTCCCAGGCAATAGAGGGTACCTCCTTTTTGCAATTCCTCTTCTGCTCTGCTGATAGCCTTGGCCACACCAAAGCAACATCCTGAATGGCTGTCAATTTCTATTCTGTTCATTTTCTGTTGTGATTTTGTTAAACATATCCAGAGCCCATTGCAACTGCTCCTCAATGCCGATGTGGGAGTTATCCAGTTCCAGGGCATCACTGGCTTTGCGTAACGGGCTCTCGGCACGTGTGGTGTCACGCTGGTCGCGCTCTTTCACATTTGCCAGCACATCTTCAAACAGAGGCTGGTCACCCCTGGCTTTCATCTCATCATAGCGTCGCTTAGCACGTACTTCCGGCGATGCGGTGAGAAATATTTTGAGTTCTGCATCGGGGAAAACGACCGTTCCTATATCACGTCCATCCATCACTACCCCCCCTTTTTTTTGTATCCCAGCTCCTGTTGCTGCCGGACCAGCTCCTTCCTCACAAAACCGATTGTACTCACACGGCTTGCGCCGTTGGCCGCTTCCAGCGTTCGAATCTCCTGCTCCACGTTCTCTCCGTTCAGGAAAGTATCCTGTGTTCCCTGATCATTGGGTTTGAAAGATATTTTTATCCCTGATATATGTTCAAGCAAGGCTTCCTCGTTTATCCCCCCCGTCTCTGTAATCCATCCGTTGCGGATAGCATACAGGGCAACAGCGCGATACATGGCGCCGCTGTCGATATATGTGTAACCCAGCTCTTTGGCCAACCCTTTAGCAATCGTACTCTTGCCGCATGACGAGTAACCGTCAACGGCAATATTTATCTTTTTTGCATGCATATTTAATCTGATAGTCCGGCAAATATTCACTTAATATCTAAATAATCAGGCAATTATGCCGTTCACTTTAAAATCCTGTTAAATTTTGATAATCAATTAATTATGATTAGCCCCCCCTTAAAAAAACACCGGACCGTTGCAACCGGCAGTCTTCTTTTATTGTTCTTCGCTACAACCTGCAACTGCAATCTTTCCGGACAGACTAAACAATCAGCAAAGGTAGAATGTTTTTTTTCGAGAAAAATATTTAACATCTACCTGCATAGCCACATAATTGGCATAAAAAGATGAATACCCCTGTTGTTCCCATTGTGATTATTTTGCATTTTTAAAACCACTTAATTGGCATTAAAGTCTGGATACCTGCCCAGGCCTGTACAGAAAGCTTGATCAACAATCCTTTTTTTTGCAATATCACCTTATCCAATACGAGTACAAGCTTGTACAAAAAGCTTGATCAACAACCCTGTAAGTTGTATCAACGGGCTTACTGTACAGCTGATGCAGTTTTAATACGGTTATCTCAATACCTGCAGATATTTATCAATGTATAATTGTTTCTCTTTCGACTTGTATTGCTGGATATAGCGCGGATGATCAAGGACGGTTATCCTGTCAAAAAGTTTCTCCTCTCTGTTTAACCTTTCAATGAAGTTGCCGTTTTTCTTCCCCCCCAGATATATACTTCGGAGGTGTCCAGCCCCCCCATGTTGATATGCTTTCTCATAGATGTGACCATAAAATTTTTTTACCATCTTGAAAAGATTTTCATCATCATAGTAGTTGGCGTTTATCCACCTGCCATCTTTGGTTTTGCGGATAATTGCCAACGGAAATGGCGAGTTGATATAGTAATGACTGTAGAAATCAACTGCACCGCCGTATGCATCAATCATATCGTAAAAAAAACACTGAAGAGACCTCATGAGTGTGGGCTGAATGCATCGTTATCCCGCAAACACTCTCCAGTCGCTTCGTATCAGTGAACGGAACTCCTGTCACACCTGCACCGTGGCGGCTTGGATTGATACCGACAATAAATTTTCTGGAGTTCATGTCGTTATAATATTTGCGATAGAATCTCTCCATGACCGGTAATGTTTCGGTATTTTCTAGAAAAGGGTTCAATACCTGAAACTCCTCGGGCAAACCATCGGAATAGTGTAACTCCCTGTTGAAAGTAATAATTTTATCGGCTAGGTTTTCTGTCATGTTGTAACAATACTTTTCTAAACAGCATGTTGTAATAGATAAGTGGCTATTAGTATCCTCAAATTTTTTATTTTCGTGATATTCTTCGGCATCCCGTCCTGATATTGGAATATCTGTCTTTGCCAACAGTAAGGATATGCTGCTTAATAAGTTTTCGTCAATTACTCTTCAAGAAAGTTGGGATACATATATTCCTTTGCCGGTACAAATGTCTCTTTGATGCATTGTGGGGGGGAAACCCATCGCAGGAGGTTGAAAACCGACCCGGCTTTGTCGTTGGTGCCCGATCCACGGCCGCCACCGAACGGTTGCTGATCAACCACGGCACCGGTTGGCTTATCGTTGATATAGAAATTTCCGGCTGTGTGAGTCAGGCGGGTAGTCATCTTTTCAATATTGGCCCTGTCTGCAGAGAATATTGCACCCGTAAGAGCATAGTCTGTAGTTGTATCAAGAATATCTAAAGTCTTATCAAGGTCTGCCGGATCATACAGATATACTGAAAGTATGGGGGGGCCGAAAAGCTCCTCTCTCATCGTGATATAGTCGGGGTTTTAGCCAGAATCACAGTCGGACAGATGAAATAACCTTTCGATTTGTCATAGCTGCCACCGCATATTATCTCGGCATCTGGAGAAGATTTGGCATCATCGATAACTTTCGCAAGCTTATCGAACGACTCTTCATCAATTACCGCATTCACAAAATTACTGAAATCTTCCACCACTCCGGTTTTCATTCCGGCAAGATTGCTGCAGATGTATTTCTTAACATCTTCCATAATGTAGTGGGAATATATGCGCGAGATGCGGCAGAACATTTCTGTCCCTGGTACTCGAATGCACCACGGGTAAGGGCCGTAGCGACCTGTATGGCATCGGCGGTCTCGTCGGCAAAACATAGTCCTTTCCGCCTGTTTCACCCACTATGCGCGGGTAGGATCTGTATTTATCCATATTCCCTGCAATGGTTTTCCACATACTGTTGAATATAGCAGTAGATCCTGTAAAGTGCAATCCGGCAAAGTCGCGATGGTTAAATATCACATCTGCTGCATCTCTTCCGTCTGCATATACCAGGTTTATTACACCACCGGGTAATCCTGCTTCCTGCAAGACCTTCATAATTAGATGTGCAGAGAAGACAGCTGTCTTTGATGGTTTCCAGACTACAGTGTTGCCCATCAGTGCGGGAGCACCAGGCAGGTTGCCTGCAATGGAGGTGAAATTGAAAGGGGGGTAAGTGCGAAAATAAACCCTTCCAGTGGCCGCCATACCATCCGGTTCCATATACCCGGTGAAGAACTGGGCTGCATGGAGTATATCTCATACATGTTTTTCACGTTAAAACGGTAGAAGTCTACCAGTTCACAAACAGCATCTATCTCAGATTGAAACGCGTTCTTAGATTGCCCGATCATGGTGACGGCATTGAACTCGGCACGATATGGACCTGCGATCAATTCGGCGGCCTTCAGGAAAATAGCTGCGCGGCTCTCCCACTGCATTGCTTCCCACGCCGGCTTGGCTTTCAATGCCTCATCGATAGCTATCTGTACATGTTTCTTGTCGCCCTGGTGGTAGTGCCCCCCCAGCAGGTGCCGGTGGTTGTGCGGAGGGCGAATATCTTTCAGCTTGCCGGTGCGGACCTCTTTTCCGCCGATGATCATGGGAAGGTCGAGTCCCCCCCCTTGTTGAGTTCGACCAATTTCTGTTTAAGTATAATTCTTTCTGGCGTTCCCGGGGCATAGCTCCTCACAGGTTCATTTTTTTACTTCCGGTAATTGATAGACTCCTTTAGGCATAAATAATTAGTTTAGTTAGGTTATTACTTTATTGGGATAGTACAAACATACCAAAAAAAAGTTATATTATGGCACTTTGAGGAGTAGTTTATGATGAAAATTTTCAATCATACTACATCTGATTCATTTTTTTTATATATTTGTAACACCTTAATACTTTTATAAAAACGCATGTATTCAGAAAACATTACTTTTACCAATTTCGAAAATTCAGAGATCGCTTTTCGTGGCCAATCCAACAACAGCCTGAGGCAGTCATGCCTGCTGTTTAAAGTTATGAACAACCGCACACTGGTAAAAACCGGCAAATATCTTGTGAATTTTGCATTTGCTATTCATTTCCCTGTAGAAGGTATTCTTCGCAAAACTATTTACAAACATTTTGTTGGAGGAACATCAATCGATGATTGCGTGAAGACCATTGAGAAACTCGCATCCCGGAATGTGGGTACTATTCTGGATTTCGCTGTTGAAGGAGAGGAGCGTGAAGATCTGTTTGATGCCACCTGTGATGAAATCATCCGTACAGTTGAGATTGCGCACAAGAACAGTAATGTGCCGTTTAGTGCTTTCAAGATTACCGGGATAGCTCGCTTCGATTTACTAGCGAAGGTCAGTGAGAATCATTCCATAACAGATGAAGAGAGAGATGAATTCAGACGTGTAGAAGAGAGGGTGGATTCAATTTTCAGACGTGGTTGCGAACTGGGAGTCCCCCCCATTCTTATCGATGCCGAAGAGACGTGGATACAACCCGTGCTTGATGATATTGTAATGAAGATGATGGTGAAATATAACAAAGATAAAGCCATTGTTCAGAATACCTATCAGATGTACCGCCACGATAGTATGGAGCGAATTAAACAGCACCACCGTCAAGCTCTGGAAAAGGGTTTTAAGTTCGGACTTAAAATTGTACGTGGGGGGGCATATATGGAAAAAGAGAGGGAGAGAGCTTTGGTGAAGGGTTACCCATCGCCTATTCAGCCCGATAAGCCGGCAACAGATCACGACTTTGATGCCATCATCCGTTACTTTATGGATCATCTTGATACAATCGATTTTATGGTTGCAACCCACAATGAAGAGAGCTCGCTTCTGCTGGCGCGGTTGATTGATGAATACAAGTTGCCAAGAAATCATCAGGGAATCTATTTTCACAATTGTATGGTATGAGTGACCATATAACATTTAATCTTGCCGAACAGGGGGGGTACAATGTTGTGAAATATGTACCTTACGGAGAGGTTAAAACCATGATGCCCTATCTGTTTCGCCGTGCTGAGGAGAATTCTTCGGTTAAAGGACAGTCGAGCCGCGAACTGAAGCTCATTCAGAGAGAAGTAAGAAGAAGAAAGAAGAAGTAAGTGGGGGGGTTTTCGCCAAGGCCGATCCTGGGTTTCAGCGAGGCTCGGCAACATGTTTGGCATCAGGCTTGCCGAAAGAGATGCAATTAAGTCAAACCTTTGGCAAAATGATTATCCCCTGCTGATTCATTCGTTTATCCCGATTAGATACTGCTGCAGTTAAATTGAGGGTGATATCATATTTCGATACCACCCTCAAAAAAATTCATTGAAACAAGTTTTTATTCAACCTTGTCTATTTTACCTCCCACACATTGGGAGTATTGAGAAGAAACTCTGTGAAAGTTTTTTTCGGCATTTTCTTCTGCACCTCTGCTATCTGTTTTTCGTAATCATTTTCGTATGAAGCTCGTCCACATTGCGTATTACTCCCAGCGCAACAGGCAGCCCGTTTGCAGTGTCCATAAGTGCCAACTTCATATGCAAGGAATTATCCACAGTTGTTGAATCGTGCACCAGCACATCATCAATTGTGTATCCATCTTCGCCAATAGTCACTGCCTTAAGGTCCCAGCCATCCAATACTATTCCCCTGTTCTCATCCTTGCCGAAGATCATCTTTTCACCATGTTTCAGTAAAACCGTATTATCGGCTTTCCAGCTACGGTCGCTAATTTTATTGTGTATGCCGTTGTTAAAGATAACACAGTTCTGTAGTATTTCAATTACCGATGTACCTTTGTGGCGGGCGGCATCTACCATAGCATCTACCTGGTTCTTCATATCCACGTCTAACGCTCTGGCAAAGAATGTTCCTCTTGCACCAAAAGTTAGTTCTGCCGGGCGGAAAGGATCCTCCACTGTTCCGTAAGGTGACGATTTTGAGACGAATCCCCCCTGTCCGATGTGGGTGAGTACTGCCCCCCCTTGGTAAGTCCGTAAATTTTATTGTTGAACAGTAGGATATTGATGTCCACATTGCGGCGAACAGCATGTATGAAATGGTTACCTCCGATAGCAAGTGAGTCTCCATCGCCTGTGGCAACCCACACACTCAGTTTTGGGTTTGCCACCTTTACTCCCGTGGCTATGGCAGTTGCCCGGCCGTGGATACTGTGGAATCCGTATGTGTTCATATAATAGGGCAGGCGCGAAGAGCATCCTATACCTGAGATGACAGCTGTCTCGTGCGGTTCAATATTCAACTCTGCCATTGCTTTGTGAAGGCAATTCAGGATGGCATAGTCACCACAACCTGGACACCATCGTACGGCGTTTTCACTTTTATAGTCTTTTGGAAGATGTTTCTGATATTTTATTTCCGTAGCTTCCATACTTATTTTTCCTCCATTATTTTTGTAAATTCTTTCACCAGTTCACTCACTTTAAAAGGCTGGCCTTCCACACGGTTGAACCTGTGAATGTTTTTAAGATCCTGAAACTTACCACTCAGGTAAGCGGCAAACTGTCCGTTGTTTTGTTCTGCCACAATCACCTTCTTGTATTTTTTCAATAAATCGTATGTGTTTCGTGGAAGCGGAGAGATATGTTTGAATTGGGTGAATGCAATTTTTTTCCCATTATCTCTGATGCGTAAAGAGGCTTCCAGCAGATGACCATATGTCCCTCCCATCCCACTATCAAAGTGTCGGCATTTCATCCCCATAACCTTCTGGTCGGTATAAAATCAGCTATCTTTTCTATTTTGTTCCTGCGTATATTTACCATAATCTGGTGATTGTCAGGATTAGTTGAAATGACGCCTGTAAACTGATCTTTTTCCAAGCCACCTATGCGATGCATATACTTTGGGGTACCTGGTACGCCCCCCCAGTATCTTACGAGCGTCTTTTCGTTTCTTAGAAATGGCCTCCATTCCCCCCCGGATCTCCATTGAAATGGTTTTGCACATAGGGTGGCTTTATATCAGGATATTCATTTAAATCGGGGATTTTCCATGCCGAAGCACCGTTTGCAATATAACCGTCAGTAAGCAAGATGACCGGTGTCATGTGCTCAAGTGCTATTTTTGAAGCCTCAAAGGCAGAGTCGAAGCAGTCCGTCGGTGATTTAGCCGCCATAACAACAAGCGGGCTCTCGCCATTGCGCCCATACAAAGCCTGATTGAGGTCGGTCTGTTCACTTTTGGTAGGCAATCCAGTAGAAGGGCCGCCTCGCTGTACATCTATTAACACCAGTGGAAGTTCAGCCATCACCGCCAGCCCCAGTCCCTCACTCTTCAGCGATAATCCCGGTCCCGAGGTAGATGTAGCTGCCAGGCACCCCCCCGCAAAACTGGCACCAATAGCTGATGTTATTCCGGCGATCTCATCTTCCATCTGCAGTGCTTTTACTCCGAAGTCTTTTCTTTTTGAGAGCTCATGCAAATATCGGTAGCAGGTGTAATAGGGTAGGAACCGAGAAAGAGCTGGACACCCGCTTTTCGGCAGCAGCTATCAATCCGTATGCGGTAGCTGTATTCCCGTTTATATCGGTATATAAACCCTTGTTCCCTTCAACAGGTTCTATTCTGTAAGTCGATGCTGTCAGATGTATGTTGTGCCCATAGTTGTACCCGTCGGTAAGCGCTTTAATGTTTGCCTCCACCAGTTTCGGTTTCTTTGAAAATTTCTGCTCCAGCAGCCTGTCTGCAATCTCCAGAGGCCGGTTAAAGAGCCAGCATACCACTCCCAGGGCAAACATGTTTTTGCTGCGAAGCATATCTTTGTTGTCCAGCCCTGAATCTTCCAGCGATGCTTTTGTAAGAGATGTGATTCCTACTCCAATAGGTTGCACATGGCTCAGATTAAGTTCTGCAAAAGGATCTGAAGTTTTGAACAGAGCTTTGTCGAGATCTTTTTCTGAAATGAATCTGTGTCATAAAGTACAATAGATCCTTTTTTTTCAGAAACTGTGAGTTTACTTTCAGCGCCGCTGGGTTCATTGCAACTAAAACATCTGTTTTGTCCCCCCCTGAATTATACACGTCTTTGGCCCCCCCGATACGCACCTGAAATCCGGATACACCGTGCAGTGATCCTTGCGGCGCACGGATTTCAGCCGGATAATCTGGGAATGTTGCTATTTCATTTCCAAAGATAGCTGATAGCGTAGAGAATAACGTCCCCCCCGAAAGCTGCATTCCGTCACCGGAATCGCCTGAGAAACGTATGGTTACCTGTTTAATGTCGGTTACGACCGAATTTTTTTGGCATAATTCTTATTATGTGGTTATTTGAAAAGTTTATAATATTGCAATCAACTCTTGGTTCAGCAAAGCAGCCTATGACTGTTGTAGTTATTTTATTGAGTGATTATCAAGAGTATGTGCTAAAAAACGCTATTGTCCACCTCAAATGAGGCGGTTGAAAATTTAAATTTAATAATCTGAGAATAATCATTTAAAAACAGATGCAAAGTAATAAAAGAGTTGTTTAAAAAGCAAATTTAATTTATTTTCTTTCAATACTTGCACCCAGCGCATTCAGTCGTGTATCGATATGCTGATAGCCGCGGTCGATCTGGTCAATATTGTGTATTGTGCTTGTTCCTTTGGCGCTCATGGCTGCGATAAGCAGTGAGATTCCCGCGCGTATGTCTGGCGATGTCATTGTCATGCCCCGTAGCCTGAAACGGCTGCCCAGCCCTATAACCGTTGCCCGGTGCGGGTCACACAGAATAATCTGTGCTCCCATATCTATCAGTTTATCTACAAAGAAGAGCCTGCTTTCAAACATTTTCTGATGAATAAGCACACACCCCCCCTCAGCTTTGGTCGCAACCACAAGTATTATGCTTAGCAGGTCGGGTGTGAGTCCTGGCCATGGTGCATCGGCAATGGTGAGAATGGATCCGTCGATAAACGACTCAATAGTGTATCCTTCTTGTTGTGGTATATAAAGATCGTTTCCCCCCCTCTGTTCAACGGTAATGCCAAGACGGCGAAAGCTTTCTGGTATAATGCCCAGGTTTGCTTCTGATGTATCTTTGATTGTGATTTCGGAGGCGGTCATGGCAGCCATGCCGATGAAGCTTCCAATTTCTATCATGTCGGGAAGCAGACGGTGGCGGCAACCCGAAAGTCCCGTTACCCCCCCTTAACCGTTAACCTGTTTGAACCGATACCTTCAATTTTGCACCCATACGTACAAGCATATGGCTCAGCTGCTCCACATATGGCTCGCAGGCGGCGTTGTAGATGATAGTTTCTCCCTCGGCAAAACGGCAGCCATCAACAGATTTGCTGTTCCTGTGACTGATGCCTCGTCGAGCAGAATGTATTGTCCCGTAAGTTTTTCGGCGGTTAGGCTGAAAAGCTGTTCTTTTTCATCTATAACAAGCTCCGCGCCCAGCTTCATGATGCCGTTGAGATGGGTATCAAGCCTTCGCCTGCCTATCTTGTCGCCCCCGGCTTTGGTATGACAGCGCGTCCAAACCTCGCCAACAGCGGGCCAATTAACATGATGGAGCCGCGGAGGGCAGCCGATTTAAGCATAAAGTCCTTTGTTCGTGTATATGCCAGATTAATATTGCAGGCTTGGAAGGAAAAAGTATCCAGGCTAATTTTTAACCTCCACTCCATATCTTCAAGCAGTGAGATAAGGTTCTTTACATCCAGTATATCCGGAATATTTTCAATAATTACCTCTTCCCGTGTCAGCAATGTGGCACATATTACCTGCAGGGCCTCATTCTTGGCTCCTTGTGGTATAATCTCTCCTTTCAGGCTTCGTCCGCCTTCAATAACAAATGATGACATATATCTTTTTTTTACTGTTTTAAATCAGAATATTAAAAATCCACACTTCCGGCTCCAGATTCACGCCAAACTGTTTCAAAACTTCCTCCCGGACTTCATTCATAAAATTCACAATATCCTGCCCATTATCGGTACCGTAATTAACTATTACAAGTGGATGATGTTCATATGTGCCCACCATCCCTTGTCGTTTGCCTTTGTAACCGGCCTTATCGATCAGAAAAGCCGCCGATGTCTTAAACTCTGTATCTCCTGCTTTATAAACAGGGGCATCAGCCAGTTTGTGTTGCAGGTGCTCTTTTTCTTCCTTGGTAAGGATTGGGTTTTTGAAGAAGCTGCCTGCGTTGGGGGGGAGAACATTGTGATCCGGTAGTTTTCGTGTTCTGATACGGATTATTGCTTCACGTACCTGCAAGAGTGTTGGAGTGGCCACATTTTCAAGTTCGCGCCCCCCCAGGTCAATATATTTCTCTTTATATGAAAACGATTTACTCAGCCTGAAAATTACAGAAGTTATTGCGAAGCGATGCTCCCGCTTAAATATGCTGTCGCGGTAAGCAAATTCACACTCTTCGTTTGTGAAAACTCTATACTCACCGGAACATAGGTCAACAGCCTTCACCTGAATGATTGTTTCACCTATTTCAGTTCCGTAGGCTCCGATATTCTGCACAGGCCCTGCACCTACTGTGCCAGGGATCATCGAGAGGTTTTCCAGGCCCGCATATCCGGCTGTGACACAATATTCCACGAATTTGTCCCATTCTATGGCGGCGCCGGCCTCAATTTCAATATTATCATCCGATTCCGACAGCATACGAATATACTGCATGCCCGGCCTAATGATGAGGCCATCGAAATCCTTCGTGAAAAACATATTAAAGCCTGCTCCCATAACCAGCTTCTGTTGGTCTCGACAGCTTTTTATTATCTCAGACAGCTCCTCTGTTGTTTGAGGTTCGCAATACAATTTAGCAACTGCTTTCGTACGGAATGAGTTGTATGGTTGAAGTTGTACGTTATGTTGAATAAGCATTTTCAAATATTAATTTTCTTCCCGGGGTTTATCGTTTGAATTTACTTTCCGGGTATTATATAATTCATAGGTCTTTAACTGCAATTAATTTTTGCAAGCCGCAACTTAAATGCCATGTGCCTGATCATATTTTATCCTCTGTAAATAAGGAAAACAGCCGGCTTTTTATGCATATCAGGCAGCTTTCCCTTCCATGCTTTCACATTTCTTGTAACTATAAACTCATCTTCACACGAAATATTTATTGCGATGCAGAGTCTGGTCTTTGGTTTGCAATGCTGCAGAATATCCTCAGCCATTTTTTTTGATTCCGGTATGGTGTCTCTATAAAAAGTTGTGTCTGATCTTCCGAGTAAGCTCTTGCCTCTAATTGTTTCAGCTGTTTTATACGTTCTGATGCATCGATAGGCAAGTAGCCGTGAAATGCAAAACTCTGTCCGTTGAATCCTGACGCCATTATCGCCATAAGAATAGATGAGGGGGGGCCTACTAAGGGAATCACCCGGTATCCTTCCTGCTGGGCAATAGCCACAACATCGGCACCCGGATCTGCCACGGCGGGACATCCTGCTTCGGAAATTACACCTATGCTCTCTCCCGATTTCATTGGCGACAGATATCCTGACAGCAGCCTTTTGTCGGTATGCTTGTTGAGTTCATAAAAGGCCAGAGAATCCACATCGATACCGGGATCGCATTTTTTCAAAAAAAACGCCTTGCAGAGCGAACATTCTCCACTATAAAGTATTTCAGTTGCGATACCACATAAATGTTATACTCGGGTATCACCTTTTCAACAGCGGTGTCGCCAAGTAAAACAGGAATTAAATAAAGGGCTGGATTTCTCATCTCAATTTCGAAGCTTTTGAATACAAAAATAGTCAAAATAGGGCAAAGCAAGCCTTTTTTTTCAGAGATATCGGAAATGATCACCTGAATGTTAAGCTCAAGTGGGTTAAATTGGTTACTTTTGTTGTTTTATAACACTTACTTTTATGACAGCAAATTCTGCAAAACACCCCAAAGGACTTTATTTTGTATTCTCCATCTCCATTGCCGAACGTTTCGGATACTACGGCATGCGCGCACTTTTTGTTCTCTACATGATTAAAGCCCTCATGATAGATAAGGAACTCTCTTCTCTTATATACGGGAATTATACCGGGCTAGTATATCTTACTCCGCTGATAGGTGGGTATGTTGCTGATAAGTACTGGGGGGATGAGGCGATCGGTTTTACTGGGTACGGTGCTGATGGTTATCGGTCAGCTATTTATGTTTTTCAGTGCGCTTTATTTTCAACATCCGGAAGCTGCAAAATTGCTGATGTATACAGGCCTTGGTGCGTTGATATTTGGCAACGGCTTTTTCAAACCAAATGTTTCAACATTTGTAGGGCAGCTATATGAGCCCGGTGACAGGCGCCTCGATTCAGCCTATACCATTTTTACATGGGAGTTAATCTGGGTGCGTTTGCAGCTCCTCTCATTTGTGGATTTTTGGGTGACACGGGTAATCCAGCCGATTTTAAATGGGGGGGCTTTCTTGTTGCAGCCCTTGTCTCTGTCATATGTCTAATCCTGTTTGTTGCCCGAAAAGATAAATATTTGGTTGATCCCCCCCATGGAAATTCCATAGGTGTTGAACCTGCTGCAATGAAGAAATCGGAAAAAAACAGGTGCAGCTACTATTGTAAAATACACCTTCAAAGAGATCGCATTATGGTTTTTGGGTACGATTGCTCTGTTTGCAGGTTTTATGTATCTGTTCAATAATGATTTTATAGGTGCTTTGATATACACTGCCACTATAATTGTGCCGGCTTTTGTTATCTCTGACAAGTCGCTGACCAAGATTGAGCGTCACCGTATCTGGGTAATATATATCATCGCTTTTTTTCGTGATTTTCTTCTGGTCTGCATTTGAGCAGGCAGGGATCTCATTAACCTATTTCGCTGCTGAACAGACTAATCGTGAAATTCTTGGATGGACAATGCCCACAAGTTGGTTTCAATCGTTTAATGCTGTCTTCGTTATTCTGCTGGCGCCTATCTTCGCACGCTTGTGGCTCTCACTTGGAGCAAAAAAACATAGAGCCGTCCTCGCCGGTGAAACAGGCTGTGGGACTGTTGCTTCTCTCTCTGGGATATCTCCTTATTGCCTTTGGCGTGCAGGGTGTGGAGCCGGGTGTGAAGGTGAGTATTCTTTGGCTTACCGGGTTATATTTCATTCACACAATGGGAGAGCTCTGCCTCTCTCCCATTGGTCTTTCCATGGTAAACAAGCTGTCCCCAGTACGTTTTGCATCACTTTTGATGGGGGGGTCTGGTATCTCTCAATGGCGACAGCCAATAAGCTGGCAGGCGCATTAAGTTCACTTTATCCCGAGGAGGGAAAGGTGAAATCGCTTCTCGGGATTGAGATTTCCACCCTCTTCGATTTTTTTTATGGTGTTTGTAGTGATGGCCGCAGTTGCTTCTTTTATCCTGCTCCTTTTGTCCAGGCAATTAAATAAACTGATGCATGGCGTACGGTAGTTTAAATATGCTCATTTGCCTGCGGTAGACGCAATAATGCCTCTGAAATAGCCGATTGATTCTGCAATACCCAGAAAAGGATCTTTCATATTACGTTCATGCTCAAGGCTGCATACTCCTGTGTATCCCACTTTGCGTAGCATCTTCACAAAAGCCGGGAAGTCGATGATGCCTCGTCCTACCTCAACTGAATAACCGGCTTTGGAAGCTCCTGTAACATCTTTGATATGGATATCGAACACACGTGAGTGGTATTTCTTCAGGTCTTTTACAGGATCTTTTCCATTTCGTGTGTCATGCCCCCCCACATCCAAGCACATGCCGATACGCTGATCCAGATTCTTTACATTTTCCCAAACATCATCGGCATCAGGATACAAAGGCATGTCCGGGCCATGCAGATGAATAGCATAGCGCATATCATACTCTTTCACTTTCTTGTCGACATAAGGCAGCAGCTCATAGTTGGGAACACCAACAATCAATTTCACGCCTACACGTTTTGCATACTCGAATGCATCATCGATCTCTTTTTCTGACCTCATGTAGATAGGGCCTACGGCATAACCTGTTATTCCTTTGGAGGCAAGCTTGTTGTGAAAAGCGGCAATCTCGGGGGGCCCGTACTTTTGAAAGGAAGGTGGAAGTCTTTTATACATAGATATTTAACATCGCACTTTTCCATTATCTCCAGTGTCTTGTCAAGATCAAAGTTTGCAAATGTATAGCCTGCCATGCCAATATTGAACTTTTCGAATGTTTCCGGTGCCGGTTGAGGGTCAGGCCGTTCTTGTGCTGAAATCACGAGTGATACCATTAATCCCGTTATTAAAAAAAGTTTTTCTCATGTTTTTTTACATTTTTATTGTGTACGTACACAAAGATAGTTGAAATTTTATAAATATTTGCAGCTGCACCTGTTTTTTTTAATCTGCATTTATTTATTCTCTTTTTTTCCCAGCAAATAACATCTCATATTTATCTTTATGAATATGAACGGGATTATTACTTCAAAAACCTTTTATCTTTGTAGCTTAAACGTGTTTGTGATGAAATTACCCAACGATTTTACCAAATCTGTCAGGCCTTTATTGGAAGATGAAACGGAATCATTCCTTACAGCGCTAACTGGCGATGCGCCGATAAGCATCCGCCTGAACCCGGTTAAAACGGAACGCAATCCTATGGCATTTGCAGAGCCGGTGCAACGTGTTCCATGGTCCCGATGGGGATTTTATCTGGAAGAACGTCCGGCTTTCACATTCGATCCTCTATTCCACAGCGGGTATTACTATGTGCAGGAAGCCTCTTCAATGTTTATAGAGCATATTGTGCGGCAATTATTTACACATCCGGTAACCTGCCTCGATTTGTGTGCTGCTCCCGGGGGGGAAATCGCTCTCCATTCTTTCCTCACTTTCCGAAGGAAGCCTGCTGGTTAGCAATGAAGTGGTCCGTCAGCGTGCCAATGTATTATCCGAGACAATTGCAAAATCAGGATATTCCAACGTAATGGTCACAAATAACGCTCCAAACGAATTTAACAGTTTCCCTCAACTTTTCGATTTTATACTTGTTGATGCACCCTGCTCCGGTGAAGGGATGTTTCGTAAAGATAAGGAGGCGATAAGTGAGTGGTCCGTAAACAGTGTGCGACTATGTGCAGCACGGCAAAAAGATATTTGAACGATGTGTGGCCGGCTCTCAAACCCGGAGGAGTGCTTGTTTACAGCACCTGTACATATAATGTTGCAGAGAATGAAGAAAATGTTCTCAAAACAGCAGGGAAGTGGAATGCCGAATTTGTGCAGGTTGATATTGATCAAGGGTGGGAATCTCCTCCTCGTTCGACAATCGGGTGCCCGGCTATCGTTTTTTTTCCGCATAAAACAAGAGGCGAGGGGTTATTTGTAACCATTTTAAAAAAAATCTGAGGAACAGGGATTTAAAAAGGTGCTTGCAACTGTAAAGAATAAAAAGAAAACATCACTGTTATTGAAGGAACGATCTTATTACTCGAATTTTTGGTAACCCCCGACTCTTTCTGTTTTTAGAGTCAGGTCATTCTGTACATGCTCTGCCTGCAGAACAGCTGGAATTGTTAATTTCTTTAAACGAACGTTTAAATGTTGTCTCCATGGGAATAGAAATAGGTGAATACAAAGGTAAGGATTTCATTCCTTCGCATATTCTTGCCATGAACAGAAAACTCAACGCCAGAGTATTCCCTCGTTACAGTGTGAATTATGAAAAGGCTATCGCATATCTCCGGAGAGAAAGCATTGTTTGTCCCGATGCACCAAAAGGTTTTTTTGCTGCTTACATATAATGATGAACCTATTGGCTTTGTAAAGAACCTCGGAAGCCGGGCTAATAATCTGTATCCTCACGAGTGGCGTATCCGCAGCGGCCATTTCCCTGATAATTCACCTGAGATCTTTCATCCGAATACTTATATTAAAACGGTTCATCCCTAATTATAAGACTAAAGCCCTATGTTCCATATTCAATTCCGGCAACCACTCATATACCTGTTTGTAACACTGGCAATCGCCGGTGCATTACTGTCGCTGCTGTTATCAAACAGGCTGGTCAATGAGCTGGCCAATGAAGAGCGGCGCAAAATGGAGATATGGGCGCTTGCTACCGAGTCGATGGCTTCAAATGATGAAGTTGATATGTCTTTGGTTTTGACAATTCTGGAGAGTAACAACACTATTCCTGTTATTCTTTATGATAAAGGAACGGGTAGGCTAATACCTCGCAATATAAAGCTTCCGGAAGAGGATATGGAGGTATTTCTGCAAAATAAAACTGAAGAGTTTGGCCGGAGGCATAATCCTATTGTGTTGGACGAAATGAACCAGTTGCTTTATTACGATGACTCGCATACTCTTAAACAGCTGCAGATCTATCCCTATGTGGAACTGTTGGTGATAGCCCTCTTTATTGGTTTGGCTTTTTTTTGCACTGAACCGTACGCAAAGGGCAGAACAGAACAAGGTGTGGGCTGGCTTATCTAAAGAGACAGCGCATCAGTTGGGGGGGACACCGGTATCATCGCTTATGGGCTGGGTGGAATATCTAAGGATGAAGGGAGTGGATTCCTGCCTGCTGTCTGAGATTGATAAAGATATTACACGTCTCCAGGTGATTGCAGAGCGCTTCTCGAAAATCGGTTCAACACCAGATCTCACAAATGCCGACTTGCGTGAGGTTATTACCGGCTCGTTGTCATATCTTGAGAAGCGCGTTTCAGGAGAAGTGATATTTCGTACGCTTTTACCAGAACAACCGGTAATTACATTGCTGAATGAATCGCTGTTCGGCTGGGTGATCGAGAATATGGCCAAAAACGGGGGGGTGGATGCCATGCAGGGGGGGAAGGGAACCATGATGTTTGCAATCACCGAGAAGGGAAACAGGGTTATACTGGATGTTTCCGACACGGGCAGGGGGGGTATCCATAAATCGAAATTCAAAACAATATTTACACCCGGGTACACCACCAAAGAGAGAGGGTGGGGGGGATTGGGGGGGCTCTCACTTGTGAAAAGAATAGTTGAAGTGAGCCATGGCGGGAAAATCTTTGTAAAGAGATCTGAACTGGGCAAAGGCACCACTTTTCGCATTGAATTAAGTAAAAACCTTAAAACTTGATCAATAATTTTATCCTGAAATAAGCTAGTTAGGCGAATACTATTATTTGAGTGCAAACATTTTTTTCCATACAAAACCAAAAGAAAATCTGTTAAGCGAATATCTTTCTTAGAGTGTAACTGTTACTTCTGATGCCCCCCCGGCATAATTTTTCAATAAATCCACCGAATAATCAACTGCCTCCTGCAGCCCCCCCTCTTTACCTGAATATCCGTTGATTAGCATTAACAGGCGTGTAGTACCGGCTGTGATCTTTGTGCGCTCTTCATCACTTGTTGGGGGGGTACCGATTCCACTAAGCTTATCACGGTAAACGGGTAATCCTTCAATATTCATTAGCCCTCTGCCAATAGCATTGAACTTCTCGCCTGCTTCACCTACACCCAGAACCAGGCCTCCCTGAATCTTATCATCATCGAACCCGCCAATTGAATAGCCGGTTTTAAGTGAAACCAGGTTGACCAGATCTACCAGTGTGCCGATCTGATAAAGTTTCTGGTCTTTCAGAATCCTTCGGCATAAAGCCTCAGCTGAAGGCCGGTAACGGTTTGGGTCTTTCCCCAGCTTTTTGTACACTTGCCGCGTGGCGAGTATTGCCGGCCTTTTTTTTGATATCTTCAATATTGTGCTTTGAGGCAAACCGACTTGAAAAATACTGGATCTCCTGCCATAAACTGGCATTAAACGGGCTATTAATTACTTCACAAGTAATCGCTGCCATGCTAAATTCAGGACATACCTCTAAAATTTCTTCGCTTATTGTAATATTCCTCACCTCCATTATTAACCTTTATCAATTTCTATAAATCTCATCTAATCTCCATTAATCCGCTTCAAACTTTACACAAAGATAAAAAAATATAACACAAAAAGTTCGACAGGTGATGTTTCGCTGCCCTCTCTCGAATCTGGCCTAATGCTGCCCTTGCCCGAATCTGGCCTAATAAAGTGCAGAAAACACTTAGCGTGCTTCCATGCAACGCAAAACATCATCACACCTTATATTTAGCTATATTCACACATTATGAATGTATGAGAAAGTCTGGAAGCAAATTTAAATATCCAACCTTAGTAAAAATCAGTAGTATTAATTATTTATATATTCTAAAATAAGAACCGATTAATTTGTGTAAGTCTGTAGCAATAACTATATTTGCGTGAATTTTTGTTTTCATATGGCTGAGAAACATGATAAACTGCTTATCGATCTGGAGGTGCGAATAAAACAGGTGATGTTTTTATGTGACTCATTGAAAGACGAAAACGCTCGATTAAAGACAGAGATACAGTCGAAGTATAATCAGTTGAGCGCTACGGTTGAAGAACTTGAGCAGTTGAAAACAAAATATGACAGTTTAAAAATAGCCCGGACCATTACTGCTTCATCGGTAGATGTGGATATCGCGAAGGCCAGGCTGTCGAAATTGGTGCGAGAAGTTGATAAGTGCATAAATTTGTTGAAATAACCTTTAAGAAATTTATGTGATGGGCGACGAGAAATTATTATTAACATTAGAGATTGCCGGCAGGAGGTATCCGCTGAAAATTGAGCTATCGGAAGAACAGGCATTCCGTGAAGCCGCTAAAAAGATAAACAGTAAAATAAACCAATACCGTGTTGCTTACGGTGGGGGGGCAACTCTAACCTTACAACACAGGATTTTATGGCTATGACGGCCATTCAGGCATTGGCAGAGAATTTTTCACTCGGTGATAAGAATAATACGAAACCCTTTGAAGATAAAATAGATTCGTTAATTAACGAGTTGGATAATTATCTGAGAAAATAATTCATACCTCTTATATAAAGGGGGGGTATGTATAAACGCACCTTTTAGGCACATTAGTTGTGATAGGCTTAATTGTGTGCTTTTTTTTATTTATTTAAGAGATAGGACAAAGAACTTCTTTCCGGAGTATTAATTATGAATCCGGCAAGAGAATATAAATAAATTAATAATACGAAATATGGGAATAGTTATAGGAATTATCGGATTGGTAATAGGGGGGGCGGCTGTTGCCTGGTTTATCACCGGTAAGATGGCCAATTCGCGTGCTCAGAACATTTTGAGCGACGCAGAAAAGGATGCTGAGGTAATAAAGAAGAAATTATTGCTTGAAGCCAAAGAGGAGATCCTCGCAATGAAAACGGAAGCAGAGAAGCAGGCAAATGCACGTACGTCTAAAATTCAAATTACTGAAAACAGGCTGAAACAACGTGAAATGACGATAAACCAGAAGCAGGATGAACTGAACAAGAAATTTATTGAGCTTGATGAATCTAAAATGAATCTGGTTAATCAGCAGGAATTTCTTGATAAGAAAAGTTCAGAGCTGGATCGTTTGCACAGACAATCGGTTGAGAAGCTGGAAACCATTTCAGGGCTTTCGGCAGAGGAGGCCAAGGAGCGCTTGGTAGAGTCCTTGAAAGAAGAAGCCAAGACCGATGCGCAGTCATATGTAAACGACATTATGGAAGAGGCCAAAATGACTGCAACCAAAGAGGCTAAACGTATTGTAATACAGACTATTCAGCGAGTGGCAACAGAGACGTCAATTGAGAATGCCATTACAGTGTTCCATATAGACTCCGATGAGGTAAAAGGGCGGATCATAGGCCGTGAAGGAAGAAATATTCGCGCCTTGGAAGCAGCTACAGGAGTTGAGATTGTGGTTGATGATACCCCGAAGCAATTGTTTTGTCGGGCTTCGATCCGGTACGACGTGAAATTGCACGCCTTTCACTGCATCAACTTGTAGCCGATGGGCGCATTCATCCTGCCCGCATAGAAGAGGTTGTTTCAAAAGTGAGGAAGCAAATAGAGGAGGAGATTGTGGAGACAGGTAAGCGTACCATTATAGATTTGGGAATTCATGGACTTCATCCCGAGCTGATCCGTATGGTGGGGGGGAAAATGAAATATCGTTCATCTTACGGGCAAAATCTGTTGCAGCACTCGCGTGAGACAGCCAATCTTTGTGCGATAATGGCTTCTGAGCTTGGATTGAATCCCAAAAAAGCAAAGCGTGCCGGGTTATTGCATGATATAGGTAAGGTTCCCGATGATGAGCCCGAACTTCCACACGCTGTGCTTGGTATGAAACTTGCTGAAAAATTCAAGGAAAAACCTGATATTTGTAATGCAATAGGCTCACATCACGATGAGGTAGAGATGACTACTCTGCTGGCGCCCATTGTTCAGGTGTGTGATGCTATTTCCGGAGCACGTCCCGGAGCTCGGCGTGAGATAGTGGAGGCATATATTAAACGGTTGAACGACCTTGAAAATATGGCTCTCTCTTATCCCGGTGTTTTAAAAACATATGCCATTCAGGCGGGACGTGAACTCCGTGTTATTGTTGGAGCCGATAAGATAGATGATCAGGATACAGAAAAGCTTTCAGCCGATATCGCTCGAAAGATACAGACCGAGATGACCTATCCGGGACAGGTGAAGATTACTGTTATTCGCGAGACACGTGCAGTGAGCTACGCTAAATAGGCTATATAAAACAAACCGGCGTTTCCGACATATAAAATAAAAGGAGCATTAAATGCTCCTTTTCTATATCATACATGATGTCTGGTGTTCACATGCCGATAGTGTTTAAACGTTGTCGGGAGTTTACATGCTACGGGTTTTTACTTTACAATTTTTGTGCTTTCTTACTTTTTCCCACCAGTAATTCCTCATTTGTTCCGATCACCTTTTTCAACTCCATCTGAAGGCGCTTTATCTCCATCTCCTGATTATGAATGGTAGTGAGTAGCGCATTCAGTTCCTCGTTATCCACTGTGTCGGGGTACTGCGCTTTCACACGCCCGATGAAGTCGCTCAAAACGTTCATATAGTTATTGAAAGCATCATATGGTGACATGTAAGGGCTAAAGTGGCTTTCCCCCCCGCTGCCATGATGTTTGGTGGACATATAGTAAAAGTGGTCGCTTGTCTGCAAATAAACCCAATCCTGCTTAAGCCTGCGATCTGTGCAGAGGCGTACACGTTCCCCCCCTATCTTGTAAAGCGACTCCAATGCGCTCCGTTGAAGCTTATTGCCAGTCCATGAGCTAAGGTCACGCTCTTCATCTGCCCACGATATGGGATTTGGAACATCTATGGCTCCAATAGATTTGTTGTTGTCAATTGCTTCGCTGGGGGGGGTGGCGAATCCAATTCCTCTTTCAAATGCAAACCTGGGCAGTGCTTTCATAAATTCAAAAATTCCTGTGTGCGATGGTTGCAAGTTGCCCAGTGTCTCGTAGTTCATAAACAGGTTAATCACCTTTTCTTCTGCTGGCGTAGAAGCAATCCAGGAGATGAATTTCTCGGCAGTCAGCGGATATTCATTCCAGCTGTAATTGGAAAATCTGTAAGCTATATCGTCACTGAAACGGCTGTTTTTGAGCAAGAGTTTCAGTTTGGGTTGAGAGGCTGAATGATATACATAGTTAGGGCTCTTCCAGCCGATAATATGCTTGGCTCCCTCAGTAATCATCTTGTGATACCCCCCCATCTTGTATACCATTTCGGCTATTTCATCGGAGTATATAAGTTCCGTGTTACGGATAACGGTAGGTTTTTGATCAAAAGCAGTTCTATTCGTTCCGAATGATTTTTCACCTGCAGCCGGAACTCCTCCGGATCGAAGAGGCTGGCGAGCGAATGGCATATGTCTCAGTAAGGAATTCAACGTTCCCTGTCTTGCTGAGTTCACGAAATCCGTCAATTACTTCGGGAGCATACACCTCCAGCTGCTCAAGAGCTACTCCTGAAATAGAAAAAGCAATTTTAAATTTTCCTTTATATTGGTTCACCAGATCCAGCAGCATACGGTTTGCAGGATGAATGAACGGGCGGCTATCTGCTGCAGAATATCTTCGTTTGCGTAGTCATCAAATAGTAGTGATCTCTGCCGATATTGAAAAACGATATCTTTTCAATCGGAACGGTTGGTGAACCTGGAAATAAAAGCAAATTGTCTTCATCGTTTCTTATTTGATTGTTTTTGATTCTCTCATGCTGGTTCTCAGATAAGGCTGTTGTATATTTCACGAACTTTTAAGCCGGCGTCTTCCCATTTGATATTGTCCACTTCAATTTTCCCCCCCTCTACCTTCAGATGCTCTGCCATTGCAGGGTAGGTGCAGATAGAGTATATGGCGTCGGCCATTGCGTCAACATCCCAGTAATCGGTCTTGATAACGTTATTCAGTATTTCCGAACAACCCGACTGGTAAGAAATGATGCTAGGAACGTTGCACTGCATGGCTTCGAGCGGTGAAATACCGAACGGCTCCGATACTGAAGGCATCACATATACATCACTTGATTTAAGCATTTCATATACCTGTTTGCCGCGAAGGAATCCAGTGAAATGAAATTTATGGGCAATACCCCCCCGGTCGGCAACCAGGCGAATCATCTGATCCATCATGTCGCCGCTGCCCGCCATCACAAAACGTATATGATCGGTTTTGCGAATGACCTGAGTGGCAGCATCAACGAAAAATTCAGGCCCCTTCTGCATTGTGATTCTCCCTAAGAATGTAACCACTTTTCCGAGACGCCAGAGATTCTCTTAATTGCCTCTATCTCCGGGCTAAGCGGTTCTACGGCGTTATGCACGGTAGTCACCTTCCAGTGTGGCTGATGGTAATTTTCAATTACCGTACGCCTGGTCAGATTGCTCACGCAAATAATGTGATCGCAGTTATCCATACCATCCTTTTCAATGCCATAGACAATTGGATTGGGTTTGCCACGACTGCGGTCGAATTCGGTTGCATGTACGTGAATTACCAATGGTTTACCGGTAATGCTTTTAGAATGAAGTCCAGCGGGTAGGTAAGCCAGTCGTGCGCATGAATAACATCGAAATCATATGAACGGGCTATGACACCTGCCACAATAGAGTAATTGTTGGTCTCTTCCAGAATATTGTTGGGATACCTGCCCGAGAACTCAATGCATCCTAAGTCGTTTGTGTTCAAATAGCTGAAATCGGCATAGATGTGATCCCTCATCCTGTAATATTCGGCAGGATCCATAAATTTCTCCAGTTTTGCCTGTGCCGTTTCCCACGATACATCACGCCATACGATGGGAGTATTGTTGGCACCTATTATCTTAATAAAGCTTTGATCTTCATCGCCCCCCCATGGTTTGGGAATAACGAAAATGGTTTCCAGATCCTCCTGCCTGGCCATCCCTTTTGTGAGCCCGTAACTTGCAGTACCAAGTCCCCCCCAGTATATGTGGCGGAAATTCCCAGCCAAACATTAATGCTTTCATTTCTCCAATATTTGTTATTTCCTGTTCCGGTTTATCCGTTAATAACTACACACCTTCTTTTTCTTTGTTGCAATAGACACTCATTATTGGTATGAATTCATAATTCGCTGTGCTCTGAGAAGCTCCGCAACACTCATCGCGAAAGAGTATCCACCATGGGCAATGAAAGGAGGGTTGGAATCGTAGAATTCAGATATGGAACCTATACAATCATTTTGCATCTCGTTTTCCATACCCACCATAATCCTGTCTGCAAGAAACAACCCGCTTTGCCGGAAGGTTTTCAAATATGCTTCAATATACGGGCCCAGCAGCCAGGGGAAAGCCATTCCGTTGAAATATGCTAATTTTTTTTCTCGTTCTCCGAACCTGTGTAATGAGGGCGGAACTTATCGCTTTTGGGTGTCAGTGAGCGTATTCCACATGTGGTCAACAACTCTTTGGTGACAAAATCTACTACCGATTTTTTTTGACTCCTTATCAGGGGGGAATATGGTAATGATACGGCAAAGATCATGTTGGGACGAACATCCGGATCTTTATAGGTGCCGTCAACAAAATCATAGAGGTAACCTGCCTTGTTGAAAAATATCCCAGTAAAGGAGTTGCCCGACAATCGGGCTGTTTCTTCCAAAGAGGCTGCAAGTTTATCTTTGCCAGTTTCGAGTGCCACCTCTTCTCCAAACTTAAGTGTGTTGTACCAAAGTGCATTAAATTCAACAAGATACCCCCCCGATCTGGGTACGGCAGGATGCCCGTCAATTAAAGCATTCATCCAGCTTACGGCAACTTTTCGGCCATTTGTTGAGATTAGTCCCTCGTCGTTATGAAAAAAACAGGTTTGGGTGTTTCCCGGAGATTATATAATCAATTATCTCAAACAGAAAATCACTGTATTTAGAAATAAACACCTCTTTATTTTCCAGCCAGAATTGCTGCAATGCCCAGGTTGCCCAAAGCAGCACATCAGGGTCCTCTATCTGTTTGAGAAAGCTTTTCGAAGGCTTATCCTCCATAAAATCTCTCAGATGAGGGATGGCAGAATCCATTATCTTTTCAAAATCCTTTGGCTTTTCTGTAGCAAGTGTGCAGCCAGGGAGTGCAATGAATTGGTCGCGTGCCCGCACTTTGAACCACGGATATCCGGCTAAAAGAAAGTATTCGTCGCTGTCGGGGGGGATGTAATAAAATTGATGACTTGAGTTTTAAGGCAGTTGAAAATTGGAACGCGGCGTACGTTTATAAATCTCGAAATCGAACTCTTTTATCAGGCTGGATGTGTCAACAAGAATATCTCCCGCAGAGAAGATTATTGTTTCACCTTTCGAAATTGACATCTCGAAGTACCCCCCCGGTACGTACAGGTCTTCCTGAAAGGTATCGCCGCTTTGCAGGTCTTGCAAATATTCAATGTCACGGTACCAGTCGGGATGATAAATAAATTCAGGTTTTTTTGTTAAACTGCATAAACAGTTCGGGGGGGTATCCGGGATACATGCAAGTGCTGATGCCGTTTTCCACCTCGCGATACGACTTGTCCACACGGTCGTTTTCTCTCGTTAGCTGCGATGCGCGCCTGAATCCCAGGAACGGCCTGAAACGGATATTAGTCGGAGAGTGTGCATCAAGCAGTGTATATCTTATCATCAGCCGGTTCTCTTTTGATGAGAACATGATCTCTTTTGAAAGGACCACACCACCTACACGGTAAATGGTTTTCGGGACACTGTCGCTGTTGAACTCACGGATATATTTATGCCCTTTAGGACTGTAGTTGTCACCTGCATAACGATGAATTCCAAGGTTAAACTCGGCTCCGTGCTGAATTACGGTCTCATCGAAAGACGACAAGATTAGGTGGTTTTCATCGTCCAGATATGGTACTGGCATCACAAGCAAGCCTGGTACTTGGTTGTGTTACACCCTGATATCGATGTATTGTGATAAGCTCCTTTTCTGTTTGTCCTTAATACGTTTCGGTATAAAGAGTACTCCAGGTTAATCATCAGGTCTTTGTCGAATTTCAGATAACTCATCGCCATGTTAAAAAGTAATGTATGTAAATGTTTTTCCCGTTAATTCCTGCGAAAGATAATGAAATTGGAATTATTACCCAAACAAAAAAAAGAATAATTTCATCACATTTCACCGTTTTAAATAAGGTTCGACTCAGCAGCAGTGGCTGACTTATATGTGATATCACTGCAATGCAGTTATTTGGACTGATAACAACTGAATATGCTTTAAAAGGATTTGTTTGTATATTTGCGGCAAGAGAGTAATATAAACAACCTCATTGGCGGGTATCGAATGCAAATGAATATGAATAATCCCGACCGGTATTCTTTTGAAAGAAAGCGGATGCGTATCGCTTTTATACCTGCAGTTGTAGTAACTGCTATGTTGTGGCTGGCTTTTCTTATTGAACATACCGGAGCTTTGGGAGATAACATTTACAGATTTGCGATGTTGCCCAGGGAGATTAGCGGACTGAAAGGAATATTGTTTATGCCTCTCCTGCATTCATCTTTTCTCATCTGCTCTCAAACACCCTTCCTCTTCTTATATTGATATGGTTTCTGTTCTATTTTACAGTAATATTGCATTCGCAGCATTCGCCGTTCTATGGGTCTTAAGCGGGTCAATAACATGGGTAATCGGGCGGGAGTCATATCATGCGGGGGGGCTAGCGGATTGATATTCGGACTCCTTTTTTTTCTCTTTTTCAGCGGTATATTCAGAAAATATATTCCTCTTGTATCGGTCTCTCTTATTGTCGCTTTTATTTATGGTGGCATGGTATGGAGCATTTTCCCAATCACGGAAATTTTGGATGCCTCCATCTCGTGGGAAGGCCATCTTTCGGGTGCCATTAGCGGCCTCATTCTTTCAATAGTACTTCGCGGTGAGGGGGGGCCGCAGAAGCCTGAGGTAATTTGGGAAGAAGATGATGAAGAGCCGCCTGGCGAAGATGGTTTGTCAAATTATCCTGGCGAAACGCAATGAATTCTATTCATTTTATATATTTTTGTAACCACAAATATTTATTTTAAACAGAATCTACACAAAAAAAATTACCTCAAATGCCAAATAAGATCAGAGCTGCAGTCGTCGGTTATGGAAACATAGGGAAATATGTAGTGGAAGCACTTGAGTGCGCTCCAGATTTTGAAATAGCAGGCATCGTGCGTCGCGATGCCACTAATATACCTTCGGAACTGAGAGATTATAACGTTGTCTCTTCTATTGCGGAGCTGACTGATGTTAATGTTGCCATACTCTGTACCCCCCCTACCCGGAGTGTGGTGAAATTCGCCAAAACATGTCTTGCGTTGGGAATTAATACAGTGGATAGTTTTGATATACATAGTGAGATATTGCATCTTCGTGATTCATTGCAGGAAACGGCAAAGAGCAACAACGCTGTTGCAGTTGTTTCGGCAGGATGGGACCCGGGGGGGAGCGACTCCGTTGTGCGCACACTACTTGAAGCTCTTGCGCCAAGAGGTATCACATACACTAACTTTGGCCCGGGAATGAGCATGGGGCATACCGTAGCCGTGAAGGCTATTGATGGTGTAAAAGCTGCAATCTCTATGACGATACCTGCGGGGGACAGGTGTACATCGCAGAATGGTATATATTGAACTGCAGGAAGGGTACGATTTCAAAACAGTTGCTCAGAAAATAAAAACAGACGATTATTTTGCTCATGATGAGACCCATGTTTTCAGGTACAGGATGTGGAAGCACTTAAGGATATGGGCCATGGCGTATTGATGGAACGTAAAGGTGTTTCCGGAAATACACAAAACCAGCTTTTTAAGTTCGACATGCGCATTAACAATCCCGCCCTCACAGCTCAGGTACTTGTGGGGGGGCGGCGCGCGCCTCGCTGAGGAAACAGCCGGGAGCATATACTATGATAGAGATTCCTGTGGTTGATTTTTTTACCTGGAGAAAAAGAGGCATGGATCAGTAAACTGGTTTAGAAAATAGCTTCCCCCCCTGATTTATAGCTTCTAAAACAGTCTTTGTTCTCCCGGTAAACCGGAGAATCTGCTTTTTTTATTATCTTTGTCACAAATTCAATTCTGATGGACACATTACTCTCTGTAACCTGGAATGCAGATCCCACACTTTTCACCTTTTTAGGACGAGAAATAAGGTGGTACGGCCTTTTGTGGGTAATCGGCCTTATTGTAGCCGTTTATATCGTACAAAGAATATTCAAGCGAGAAGACCTTCCCGAAAAGTGGTTCGACTCGCTGTTTGTTTACATGATAGTTGGTATAATCGTTGGAGCACGACTCGGTCACTGTCTTTTCTACGAACCGAAATACTATCTTGCCAACCCCCCCGTTGAGATGTTAAAGGTTTGGGAAGGGGGGGCCTGGCAAGCCACGGCGGAGTAATAGGCATTATCATTGCCGTGTGGCTCTACTCACGGAAAGTAACAAAGCTCAGTATGTTGTGGACATTCGACAGGGTGATGGTCCCCACTGGGTTTACCGCTGCGATGATTCGCATTGGAAACCTGATGAATCACGAGATTTATGGCGGACCTACCGATCAACCTTGGGGCTTTCGCTTCATTACCAACATCTATTATTGGATGCGGGGGGGAGCTGAACCCGTTTATTCCGATCCTTCGCATCCCACACAGATTTACGAAGCATTGGCTTATCTTGTTGTATTCGGCATTACCATGTATTTATATTGGAATACAAGTGCCAAAGACAGGAAAGGGCTCATCACGGGTGTTGGGATCCTGTTCATTTTTCTTTTCCGCTTTTTTTTGTGGAATTTCTCAAGAATGTACAGGTCGATTCCGAAAATGCCATGCGTGAAAGTACAGGCCTGATCCTTGGACAATGGTTGAGTATCCCCTTTATCATATGGGCATATGGCTTATTTTTAGAGCCGTGAGGCGCCCGGCACAAGCGGCGGTTACTCCCAGACAGTCGGATATGGATAAACACAAACAGAAATACAAACCAAGAAAGAAATAAAAAAAAGTAGAAAACATAAATAATAGATCCAACCCAAAAAAAATCAAATTAAGAACAAACATTTATGTACAAACCGCTCGAAATAACGGAAGATATTTTTTTATGTAGGTGTAAACGACCGTACCAAGCATCTTTTTGAAAACCTGTGGCCACTGCCTCACGGCGTGTCTTACAACTCTTATATTATTAACGATGATAAAACTGCTCTGATCGATACCGTAGATATCTGCTACTCCGATCAGTTCTTTCGTAAGATAGTATCGGTATTGGGAGATAAACCTGTCGACTATCTTATTGTAAACCATATGGAGCCCGACCATTCAGGATCTATTGTATGGCTTTTAACAAAATATCCCGGCATGAAGATCGTGGGAAACAAACGAACAGTAGAGATGCTCAAAGGATATTATGGAATCACCGCCAATGTTGTTACTGTGCAGGATCAGGAGAAGCTTAGCCTGGGAAAGAACACCCTGCAGTTTCATCTTACACCCATGGTACACTGGCCTGAGACAATGATGACCTATGTGCCGGAAAGGAAAACATTATTCAGCGCCGATGCCTTTGGTACATTTGGTACTCTCGATGGTGGCGTGATCGATGCACAGCTTTGTCCGGAAAGATACTGGGATGAAATGATCCGTTACTATTCCAATATAGTGGGTAAATTTGGTTCTCCTGTACAGACTGCTCTGAAAAACTAAATGGAATAGGTCTTGATATTATCTGTTCCACACACGGTCCCGTATGGACCAAAAAAAGAGAACATCTCGAAGGTTGTTGGCATCTATGATAAACTGAGCAGGTATGAAGCCGATAACGGGCTTGTGATTGCTTACGGCAGCATGTACGGAAACACCGCAGAGCTTGCCGAGATTATCGCGGAAGAGGCGGCTGTGAACGGCGTAAGAAATATTGTTATGCACAATGTGTCGAAAAGCCACCTGTCCGATATTATACGCGATGCGTTTAAATACAGGGGACTTATTATCGGATCGCCCACCTATAACAATAAACTCTATACAGGCGTGGAGAGCCTTCTCTCAGCACTGCAGAACAGGTTTCTGAAAAACCGTTTCTTCGGTTGCTTTGGCAGCTTCACATGGGCTGATGCATCTGCTAAACAGTTTTCTTTATTTGCTGAACAGATGGAATTTGAAATTGTCGCTGATCCTGTGGTTATGAAGCAGGCGATGCTGGCAGAGGTGGAGGAAAAAGCCCGTGGCCTGGGACGTGCCATGGCCCTGAAACTGATGTCCGGAGCAGATGTAACACCAAATATATCTACTGTTTGTCACTAAAATTTAATATGAAAATATGAGACTTATTATTCAACCCGATGCCGGTCAAATGGCTCAATGGACAGCAAACTACATTGCTGCAAAGATCAATAAGGCAAAGCTACTGAAAAGAATCCTTTTAAACTGGGGGGGTTGCCCACCGGTTCATCACCATTAGAAACCTACAAATCGTTGATCAAACTTTATGAGGCAGGTGTAGTGTCGTTTGAGAACGTCATTACGTTCAACATGGATGAATATATCGGCTTGGCGGCTGATCATCCGCAAAGTTACCATACGTTTATGTGGAACAATTTTTTTCAGCCATATTGATATCAGAAAAGAAAATGTGCATATCCTCAATGGTATGGCAGAAGATCCGGAAGCCGAATGTGCAGCATACGAAAAGACTATTGCCGATGTTGGAGGAATTGATCTTTTTCTTGGAGGAATAGGGCCTGACGGCCACATAGCTTTTAACGAGCCGGGCTCCTCGCTCAGTTCTAGAACAAGAATAAAAACGCTTACCACCGATACGGTGATCGCCAACTCCCGCTTTTTTTTGATAATGATGTAAACAAGGTGCCTAAAACGGCTTTGACAGTCGGTGTGGGAACTGTATTGGATGCCAGGGAGGTGCTCATACTGGTCAATGGCCATCATAAAGCCAGGGCATTGTATCACGCTGTGGAAGGCCCTATCACCCAGATGTGGACAATAAGTGCTCTGCAGTTGCATCAGAAGGGAATTATTGTTTGCGATTATGATGCCTGCGCTGAGCTGAAAGTAGGTACCTATAAATATTTTCTTGATATAGAGCACGACAACTTGAATCCCGATTCACTGTTATAAAACAGTGATTGATAAACAGTCGTCGTGAAATATCGGAAGAGTTTCGAATTGATTAAGTATAAAAGTTAATTGTTTTAAGATTATCCAAAGCGCATAATACCGATGCGTATGATCCGTCAGGCCAACTCCTGCAAAGAAATATTTATTGCGGCCTGCCGGATTTTTTTATTTTTTTCTTGTCTGCGTACTAAACCTGTTCAATTTTGCCCAGTTTAACATAGAAGATATATCCCTTTACATTACTGTACCCCCCCATTTCTTTTATGGTTTTAACGTATTGCCTTACCTGACGGATGTATTGCGGGCTTTCAAGTTCGCCGAATTTATAGTCGGCTACAATCACCTCGCCGTTGCCCAGCATTACCCTGTCGGGGGGGCGCCTGAATCCGATGCGAGGATGCAGTACCTGTACCTCATTGAGCACGGTGTAACTGCCGCTGTACCAATCTGCAATATCTGGAAGTGACAAGAATTCTGTCATTTCGCGTATAGCGCTTTCCCTGTCACGTTCATTTAGCTCTCCTTCCGAGATCTTTTTTTTCTACTGCAATTGGAATATCGGAAAATGTTTTTACATTGCTTATAACATCGTGCATCAGCTTGCCGTAATCGCGGCTACCATCGCCGGAGAAGAACCCTGTAGAGTTGAGGCGCATCTTTAGGCGGTTGTCGAAAGGCACAGACCGCCATTCGCCTGTAGTATATGTCATAACCGCTTTCTCTTCATCTTCTTTTATTATAACGTCAGCTTGTCCTAACACGAAAGACGATTCGTTCTCATCTTCAGTAAAGTAATCATCAAGTAATATCTCTCCTTTTTCAGAATTATGTGGAATAGATTTATCAGTTATGGTTCGCCAAAGCAGATCGGCAACATTGGATATGGTTCCTGGTTTTGGGGGGGATGGGCGCAAAAACTATCAGGCGATGTTTTGCACGGGTAAATGCGACGTAGAGCAGGTTCAGATTGTCGATATATGACATACGTCTTTCTTCCAGATAGTCATCTCTGAAAATGGTCCCCCCCGAGAGCCCTTTACTGTATTGGAGAGGTGCTACTCCAAGCTTATTGAACGGTGCCACATTGGGTTTACACCATATGATATTGGTGTGATGTTGATTGTGATCCACATCCCAGTTTACAAACGGCATTATGACTGCTCCAAATCCCAATCCCTTTGATTTATGTATTGTGATCAAGCGGATTGCATCCTGTCCCTCGGGTGAAAAAAAGAGCTTTTTTTGTAACCTTCTTCATCCCACCAATCGAGAAAATTATTCAAGTCTGCAGGGCTGTTGGTACAGAATTTGAGGGTAATATCCAAAAATGCCTGTATGTAAGCATTTTCTTTCATGTTGAGCGAGCCGTTATTAAGCGAGAAAAAAAACGTTCAACCATGTTATACAAAGGAAGAGAAGCCAGCCTGTTGATATGAATTTTCAGCTCATCGGGAAAATCTCCGGAAGCCTCTTCACTAAATTTACGTATCGCTTCGCCTGGGGGGGTGCAGTTCATGCTGAACCGGAAATATTCATACACCGCCATCATAAGACAGCCTTTATCTTTCGTGTTTCTTAAGTAGCGCATCAGCGCGATGACCGCTTTGATACTTTGTGCGTTACCTATTATCAGCGCTTCGTTTGATATGATATCGTACCGGTATGGTGATTCAGGGTGCTGTTCCCTGTAAGTGAGCAATGTTTCAGCTACCTGTACAGCTTCATGATTCCGCCGTACCACAACGGCGATATCCTTAAGTGCGAAGCCCTGATCCTGCAACGACTCAATCTCGTGCGGCAACCGTTCCAGTGCTTCAGCTTTCCAGTCAGTTTCCTTATCATCTTTCAGGAAGGTGATCTTCGCCTGTCCTTCGCCCTCCGGTTTTTGTGGAGGAATATGTTGAAATGCATCGGCATATGCATGAGCAATCATCAAATCGCCTGATGGGCCCGGGTTATTATCCTGTTCCGTTTCCACCGACATGTTAAAATCACTCTGAAGAATTAATGGTGATTTAGAGAAAAAAGCGTTGTTGAACTGTACCAGGCAAGCATCGCTGCGCCAGTTGGTATCCAATATATGTTTCTGGATATTCTCCGGATGAAAATCATCGTCTACCTGTTCCTCTAACAGCCGCCAGTCTGAATTGCGAAACCTGTAGATGCTCTGTTTCACATCGCCCACTATAAGATTAAAATTACCCGATGCAAGGCTCTCGCCAATAAGCGGCTTAAAATTCTGCCACTGCATAACAGATGTGTCCTGAAACTCGTCTATCATATAATGGTTGATCCGCGTACCGGTTTTTCATAGATAAATGGCGAATCAGTTCCGGCAATGATATTGTTCAGCAATTCAGTAGTGTCTGAAAGGAACAGCGTGTTAGTCTCCTGTTGATGCTTATTCAGCCGTGTTTTGATATCATTAAGTATACCAAGGGTATAGAAATTACGCAGAAGGTGTTTTGCCGTCTGGTATTCACGGTCGTTTCAGACAGATATATTATATCTTTCACACACTCATTCAATCCGGAATCGTAGGCCGATCTTATGTCGGCCTCTTTTTCACTGTTGCTAAACCAAAGGTCGATGTTGTCTGCAAGTGCTATTAGCCGTTTTGAAGGTTTCTCCACAATTCCGTTAGCCAGCTTCACAAACAGCATGAAGCCGGAATTTCTTTTATGTTTGAAGTCATCGTATCCCAGGCCGTATTGCTCCATGACAGAGAGCGCTTTTATGCCAATCGATCTCAACTCGTTCTCGTAGCTTTTTACAATACGGACAAGCATTTGTTTGTACACTTCGAGTTGACCTTTGTCACAGATTGTCTCCATCTCTCTGTCGGAGAGCGATTTATAAGTCTCATTAAACAGTTGTCTTGCCAGCTCCAGCACCTGTTGGCCTATTTTCCAGCTTCTTCCCTCTTCAATGCGGTTTTGCATAAACCGCAACAACCAGTCGGCAAGAGCTTTGTTTTCCGGTTTATCCAGTTCCGAGAGCATCAGGTCTACAGCTCCATAAGGAGTGACGTTTCATTCACCTCTATATTGTATCCGCCACCCAGTCCAATCTCACGCGTGAAAGCACGCATGGTCTGCTGAAAAAAAATGGTCGATAGTACTGATTGAGAAAGCTGAGTAGTCGTGGAGAATTGTTTCTAAAATAACCTTTGCCTGTTTTCGAACACTAATTTCACTCATCGAAAAATCACTCATCAGCTCTTTCAGGTAGGTAGATTTTTTTTCCCCCCCGATGCCAGCCGGTGCAGTTCTTCAACGATTCGTGATTTCATCTCATCAGTCGCCTTATTAGTAAAGGTAACCGCCAGAATATGCCTGTAGTTGTTTGTCCCGGAGTAGAGCAGACGGAGGTATTCACCTGTCAGGCGGTGCGTTTTCCCCGATCCTGCTGATGCTTTGATTACATGTACCGAGGGCCGGTCAGATGATACGTGACCCTGCATATCCCTCTTTTGCAAAATTCCCAGTACCTTCTCGCGATGATCGCCCTGGATAATGATCTCTCCCTCCTTTGCTGAACCGCCTACCCCCCCGCATTTTATCTTCAGCATCTTCCCAAGCTCCTGCAGGTCCTCTTCAGTTCCGGTGAATCCGGTTATAAGCGTTACAGCCTTTCCTTTGCGGTTACGCTTATCGAGGCTGACACGCAGCATCTGTTTTTCCTTTGGCAGTGTCTCTTCATACTCCTGTCCCTCCTTCATGTAGTGGTAATCGGGGTTGGTAGAATAGACAATGTCAAGTCTCTTTTTCCAGTCATTCATGTTGTTAAGGAATTTATCTGTTACAGCAGACTATGGCGCATACAAAATATCGCATTATAAGTCTTAGACACGAAGATATATTTTTCCCGGTTTATGAGAAAAAAAACATCATCTTTAACTATGTTTCACCTCTATCGACTCAATCACGTTTATTATATAATCGCCCATACGCTCACATTCCGAGACTATATCCATATAGAAGACACCATTCTGATAGGAATAAATATTTTGGTTTACATTGTCCAGATTCTCACGTTTAAGATTGTTCCGTTTTTCATTTATAATTTTCTCCATCTGCTTGCTGTTTAACAGATCTGATTCAGATATTTTTTTTATTCTTCAGCATTGCCTGCATATTTTCGTGAGCCTTGTCAAGCAAGTTGTACATTGAATTGATATTATCAATAATGATATCTTCAAAAACAACGTCTGCTTCCATTTTCCGTTTTAAGTGCCTGGCAATATTACAACTGGAGTCGGCTATACTTTCTATCTCAGTCACAGCGCGGAGTATTGAACGTACATGCTCCCTGCTTTGATTACTCAGCCTTCCTTCTGAAACTTTGTTCAGATACAAGCCTATCTCAACCTCCATCTGGTCACAAATATTTTCATACTTCTCCGTGCGGTTGTAAAGTTTAAGGAACTTTTTGTCATTATGACTCATATTGGTCATTTTTTTTCACAAAACCAAACATCTTTCTTGCACGGTAAGCATAAACCTCTACCTCTTTTCAGCCTGAATAATTGAAAGTTCGGCTGTAGAGGACATGCCAGTAGATATATATTTCAGTATGAACTCCTCATCTTCCTCCTCTCCGCTCTTCGGCTTTATAAGGGTGAGACAAATTTTTCATACAATTTTACAAACCAGATCATGATTGAAACATTACAAATATTGAACATCGTGTGAAACAGCGATAATCCATATGATGTAGCAGCCTGGAAGCTGAGATATTTGTCGTGGAGTGATGCAAGTTCAGGTGAAAGTTCCGATTTTGGGAGGTTAGTTACCTGTGCGTATTGTTCCGGTGTTAGCGAGGCGATAAATGATGGCAATTCAGATGGGTGGACAGATGAAAAGTTAGCAACAATACTATCTACCATATTCACAAAAAAAACTTGAATATGAACAGCATCCAGATAACCCCCCCAGCACATTGAACATGAAATGTGCAAAAGCAGCTCTTTTAGCGGAGATGTTTGCCGGAATGGCTGCAAGGTTGGCAGTAATAGTGGTCCCAATATTTTCCCCCATAATCATTGCTGCAGCACTTGGGAAATCTATCCATCCTTTTACCGCCATAATCAGGGTAAGTGCTACTGTAGCACTGGAAGATTGAACAACGATGGTTAGTATACTTCCAACCAGCAGGAAAAATAGAGTAGAGACGATCCCCCATGTCTGTGAAATTTTGCACAAACGACAAAACTTCAGGATCGTTTTGGAGGTCGGGCATGGAATCTTTCAAAAAAATCCAGTCCCATAAAAAGAAAGGCAAATCCAAAAATGAATTCGCCCAGAGATTTGTTCTTGCTCTTTGAAGAAAAATGAGAGGAAGTGCAATACCCATTAACGGAATAGACAAAGCACTTATTGAGAACTTCCCGAAACCGAAAATGATATCATCCATGCTGTGACTGTGGTTCCTATGTTGGCTCCCATTATCACGCCAATGGATTGAATCAGGCTCAGCAAGCCTGCATTAACAAAACTCACAACCATAACAGTTGTAGCAGATGAGGATTGGATGAGCGCTGTGATAAGCATCCCGGTAAGGACCCCCCCATCAGACGGTTTTTCGTCATCGCGGACAAAACATTTCTGAGCTTATTGCCTGCAAGCTTTTGCAGACCTTCGCTCATGATCTTCATCCCATACAGAAACAGGGCCAATGCCCCCCCTACAAGCCTTAAAAAAAATCGAATAAACTGTAGTCCATGTTCAGAAAATAGCGTATATTAGCGTGCAAATATAGAAAAAAATAAATCTATTTGGGAATTAATGTGAAAATTAGAAATCAACATTATGAATGAAACCGTTCGTGTTCACTGTATAAACACTAATGATTACAAGAATGTGAAAATTGGTTCATCGTTGGAAGAACTAATTGATGTTTTGAGGTTGAATCGCCTTATTTAATTGCGAATGCAAAAGTCAACAACAAAACAGAATCTCTTTCCTACCGTGTTTTTCGCCCTAAAACAGTAGAATTTGTCGATTTAAGTAATTCATCGGCTATGCGCACCTATGTGCGTTCACTCTGTTTTATATTGGCAAAGGCGGTTGATGATTTGTTACCCAACGCCGAAATGTATATTGAACATGCTGTTGCGAAAGGATATTATTTTCAGATAGAGGCTGGAGTGCCGGTAGGCAAACCCGAGCTTGATGCTATACGTAAAAGGATGCGGGAGATAGTGGAGGCCGATATCCCCCCCTTTGTTCAGGTGGAGAAGGAGACGCCTGAAGTGGTACAGCTTTTCCGTGATTTGGGTATGGAGGGAAAGGCAAGATTGCTGGAAACAGCAGATATGTTGTATGCTCGTTATTCGATGCTTGATAATTACATCGACTATTTTTACGGGTGCCTTACACCATCGACCGGTTATATAACCATGTTCGATATTCAGCCTATAACGGAGGTTATCTTTTGAGGGTGCCAAACCGTGAAAACCCTGTAGAGCTTGAGCCCGAAATTCAACAAGATAAGTTGCTGAATGTGTATCGCGAGCATCTGAAGTTTCTTAAGATAAGCCGTCTTGATAACGTGGGTGATCTGAACATGGCAAAACGTGGCGATCGCATGTCGGAAGTTATTCAGGTGGCCGAGGCATATCAGGCGAAACAGATTGCCGGGATAGCAGAAGAGATAACAAACCGTTTCAGGGAAGGTGTGCGTGTGGTGCTGATATCTGGGCCCTCATCATCGGGAAAGACCACTTTCCGTAAAAGGCTTGAGATACAACTTCTTGTGAATCTTCTTAGGCCCGTTGGCATCTCGCTCGATGATTATTTTGTTGACAGGGACAAAACTCCCCCTCGATGAGAATGGAGAGAAAGACTACGAGTCGCTTTATGCACTCGATCTGGAACTCTTCGAAGAGCATATGCTCGCACTTATGCGGGGGGGTGAGGAGGTTGAACTGCCTTTTTATAATTTCGTCACCGGTAAAAGGGAGTTCAGAAAGAACTATCTAAAGATGGATGAAAACAGCCTTCTTATCGTCGAGGGCATTCATGGACTTAATCCGGAACTTACGGCACACATACCAGCCGAAAAGAAATTCATGGTGTATGTGTCGGCTCTGACAACCATCTCACTCGACGAGCACAACTGGATACCTGCTTCCGACAACCGGCTCATACGCCGTATTGTGCGTGATTACCGCTATCGCGGTTATTCAGCGGAACAAACAATATCTCGGTGGGACAGCGTACGCCGTGGTGAAGAAAAATGGATTTTCCCTTTTCAGGAGAATGCAGATGTGATGTTCAATTCCGCAATGATCTATGAACTGGCCGCCATCCGCCGCCATGTTGAACCAATTCTCATGCGTGTACCACGTACAGTACCAGAGTATTCAGAAGCTTACCGGCTGCTCAAATTTTTGAACTATTTCAATTATATCACCGATCGTGAACTACCGCCTACCTCGCTTCTAAGGGAGTTTTTAGGGGGGGAAGCAGCTTCCGGTATTGATGTTAGTTGTTTTCGTGTTGTGGTTTGTTTATCCGTAAGTTCAAAGCATAGCATCCCGCAGCATTCTTCACACTCGTTATTATATGAATGATATCATTTGCGCTATATCCACTCCTCCCGGCATGGGAGCCATTGCCATAGTCCGTCTTTCCGGAAAGGGGAGCATTGCCCTTGCCGATACCGTTTTTATCTCTCCCTCAGGAAACAGGCTTGCAGAGGCACCTGCCAATACAGTACATTTCGGCGGATACAGTCTGACGGTGAAGTGCTTGATGAAGTGCTTGTAACGGTTTTTCATGCTCCGCACTCCTTCACAGGGGAGGATAGTGTGGAGATATCCTGTCATGGCTCGATATATATTCAACAGAAGATAGTGGAGTTGCTTTTTAGCAAAGGGGCGCGAATGGCACTTGCAGGTGAGTTTACACGCCGTGCTTTTCGCAACGGGAAGTTTGATCTGAGCCAGGCTGAGGCAGTGGCTGACCTGATTTCATCCACATCAAGGGCATCGCACAGGGTGGCCATGAACCAGATGCGTGGTGGTTTCGCTCAAAAGCTTGCCGATCTGCGAGATAAATTGCTGCAGTTTGTTTCACTGATTGAGCTGGAACTCGATTTTTCAGAGGAGGATGTTGAGTTTGCCAACCGTGATAAGCTTTATGAGCTCACCAAAGAGATTGAAAGGGAAATCAATCGGCTGGCCGGCTCTTTCCAGCTTGGTAACGCTATCAAGAGCGGTATCCCCGTTGCAATCATCGGGGGGGAGACCAATGCAGGCAAATCTACCCTGCTCAATTTGCTGCTTAACGAAGAGAAAGCAATCGTTAGCGATATCCATGGTACCACACGCGATGTAATTGAGGATACCATGAACATAGGAGGAGTCCTGTTCAGATTTATTGACACCGCTGGTATCCGGCAAACCTCCGACGCTATTGAAACGATGGGTATTGAACGTACGTTCCGAAAGATAGAACAGGCATCCATAGTTTTGTGGATGATAGACCTTACAACACCACATGAAAAGATCGCAGCGCTGGCAACATCCATTATACCGAAGCTGAAAGACAAGCATGTGATCCTGCTGTTTAACAAAGCCGATTTAATTCCGGATGATCAACTTGACGAATTCGGGACTATCCTTCCTGAAGTAGAGGGCGAAAGGCTCTTTATTTCAGCGAAAGCTAACTACAATACCGATCGTCTTCAGGAACTGCTGGTAAAAGCTTTTGCTATACCTTCTATTGGCGAAGATGATGTGATTGTCACCAATCTCCGTCATTATGAGGCCTTGAGCAAAGCACTGGAGCTATTCGCCGTGTAAAGCATGGGCTTGAAACCGGTATTACCCACGACTTTATTTCACAGGATATCCGTGAGTGCATGTTTTTCCTTGGCGAAATTACCGGGCAGATCTCCACCGATGAAATTCTGGGCAACATCTTCTCCAAGTTTTGTATAGGAAAATAAGATTAATTGTTTGATTATTAGCTAATTAAGTAGATATATAACGCAAATTATTATCCACAAATCAATTAGAGTATTTTCTCTTGTTTTCGTTTGTTATCAGCATTTTCCGTGCATTTGCATAAATTATACTGAATTTTGTCCCCCCCTCATTTGTCCCCGAAAGTAGATGCGAGGGACAAATTCTTGTCCACCAAGCCGATTCAGCCATTGATTCCTATAAACTAAAATTAACTAAAATAAAATTATAGTAAACATCATTTCATAAAACAGTTTGGAATATTTATCTGCGTTTGCAGATGAATACTATAACATTGACATACAATGGTATACAATAAGCATATATTATGGCTAAAGTTACAACAGATGGTACTTTGGTTAGAATGTTCTAAAAATCGGTATGCTCGTTCTTGCGCCATGCCTCCATATTCATGAAAGCTGATACGCGGTTGGTTTCCTCGCCGTTCTTCTCCTGACGGCCTACTGCTTACAAAGGTGACGTGTCGCTTACAATGGCGAAGGTATCTAACGACGTGTCGATATACAAGAGTGGAAGCATCATTTCTATAACAGGACTGGAGCAAGTGAGCATACTGCGCAACTTGCTTTCGCAGTGTTTTGGTAAAACAGCTATGGCAACGTCTGAAAGCTGAGCGTAAATGAGTTTTGCAGTCAAAGGAGAAAAGAGTCTGCAAGCCCATAGCCAACAGACTCTCTCTTGTTTATTCACAGATGACAACGTCATCCTTGTACTCTGTCACTTCCTTGCCGTTGATGAGTTGGATAATGACCTCACTGCCCAAGTCCTCGACAATCGTTTCCTCTGTCTGACCTCTTTGGGGGGGAAGAAGTCGCTCTCGTCATGCACATAGAATATGCCGCAACCTGGTTCAATCTCTCGCCAACTGATGGAAAGTTTGTTGCCAAGTTCCTTGTTCACCTCTTCAAAGAACAAGTCGCAGGAAGACCACGCACTTTCGGTGTCAAAGGACAATAGTGCACAATCGTATTCCACGCTCTTGTCATAATCTGCTCAATAGATATTTCCCCTTACCGAGATGCCTTTCTTCTCGTAGTCGATACGATAGTGTTCTGCCAAGCGATACAGATACACATCCTTACTATTCACCTCCAAATCTTGGAGTGTCTTCCAAAGATCTGCCACGGCTCTTCGTTAGCCTGTCACCTTGTACTGAGTGTCGCAAATGTTAGCCATAAGATAAAATTTTTATTTTCTTCCTTATGTAGAACCAACTACCATCGGGATTGATTAAAGAATTAGTTGCCCCAAAAGCTGTTATGGCTCATCATGGCAAGGTTTTGCCGTCAAATACTACCTCTGACACAGTCAGAGCGTGGAGATTTTGCGGACAAACCACAGGCACCGACCTTGCAGGATGAATGCCACAACAGGTACCTTTGCAACACAATTCTTATCAAAGCCCGATAGGTTGTGTGATTAATCTACAAAACAGGGAGTAAAGCGTATAAATTGCCTTCAAAATAAAGGAATACTATATAAACTAGAAAAATTATCAACTAAAACATGGTGGTTTCGAGAAAAGATTATACCTTTGCAGTTGATATTTACTCTATAATATAAATTATGAATTTAGTTACAGGTTCAAAGATAAACCAATTATTGATGAATACTGACCAAAATGGACTGATATTCTCTGCGTGGCTCAAGACACAGGGATATTCAGACCAGTTGCAAAAACAGTATCGCGACTCGGGATGGCTCACATCGCTATCTCAAGGTGTGATGTATAGAACTGGCAGCAAATTATCAGCTTACTCTGCGTTGGCAACCTGTAACCTGCAAACCGGTGCAAAATATCGTATAGCAGCTCACTCTGCACTGGAGTATGCGGGATTCAATCACTATGTGCCTATGGGGGGGAAGCCAACGTTGTCAGTAGCACTCAGTCCTACGAAGAAACGTCCTATGTGGATGAAGGACGAAATGTTTGATGTGATATTCCGTCCTTTCTATACAGAGGTATTCCCCCACTCCAGAAGTCATACTTAAAGAGGAGGAGCATGGCGTACTGTATGTATCTGCTCCCGAACAGGCTTTCTTGGAATGTCTGCTGCTTGCCCCCCCAAATTCTATGATTATATGGATTTGTATTATATCATGGAGCAGCTTACAACATTGAGAAGTGACGTAATTCAGCGATTGCTTGAAAGCGTAAAGAACTTCAGCATCAAGAGAATGTTCCTATACATGGCGGAGAAAGCAGGTCACTACTGGTTTGAAGAGCTTGACCTTGAAAAGATAAATATAGGAACATCAAAGATACAACTGGTTCCCGATGGTACCTATAGTTCAAAGTATATGATAACCATACCTAAAGCATTGAACAGCTATGAAGGATAGATACAAGAAACAAGTGTTATTGCTCATACGCATTATGCCATCGGTTTATAAGATTAAAGAGTTTGCTGTGCATGGAGGAACTGCTATTAACCTGTTCCACAAAAACATGCCTCGTTACAGCGTTGATATTGACCTCACATATATCTCTTTAGCAGACAGAGAATCGAGTCTGAAGTCTATCAATCAGAGATTGCTTGAGGTAAAGAACAGCATAGAAAAGAGTATTCCCGGCATTATGGTGAAGCATAAACCTGAAGTCTGGAAATTGCTCTGTACGCTCGGTGATGCCACGGTCAAGATAGAAGTCAATGGAACAAAACGAGGTGTCATAGGCAACCCTGTGGATTTACCCCTTTGCGAGAAAGCGCGAAATGAGTTCAACATGGGATGTAAGGCTCGCACAGTATCATTCAGCCAATTATATGGTGGCAAGATAACAGCTGCACTCAGCCGTCAGCATCCTCGTGATTTGTTCGACTGCAAATATATGGAGATAGACACCTTTGAAGAGGTGAAGGACGGCTTCCTTTTGTGCTTGCTTGGAAGCGACAAACCGATAGTTGAATCGCTTCAGCCAAATGCTGTTGATCAGACAGAAGCACTGGAGAACCAATTTGAGGGCATGACCGACATCCCTTTCAGTTATATCGACTACAAGGAAGCCAGAGAAAATCTACTTGAATTAGTAAACGGCAATCTGTGTAATACAGATAAAGAGTTCCTTCTATCCTTTGAGTCTGGTTTGCCGGATTGGGGTAAGTGCTCAGCAGGAGACTTATCAGCATATCCTTCCGTGCAATGGAAACTGCTTAACATCGGAAAACTAAAAAAAGAGCAATCCGAAGAAATTTGAAGATGGTATAGCAAAACTGAAAGAGTGTTTAAGGCTATAACGATATATGCCGACAAAAGAAAAAAATGATGTTCATTGCCATAGAGCAGAGTTTTTCTCTTTTGAAGTCAAAAGCAGTTTACGTCACTCAAAAAACGGAGTTTCCTGACTCTTGTTTGTAGATAGTAGGCTTATCTTTATAAGATTTTTGTCCCCCCCATTTGTCCCCCCCGCATATTTGAGACAGTTTTATAATAACTGATATTCAAAAACTTACGAGCAAGAAATAAGTATTGCTTGGGGGGGTAAATAGATGTTCTGCATCGGAAAGTAACCAGGATACAAGATTTTTGAGAATAAATAGTCAAATTGAGTTATAATTCGTATCATTGTAGTCAGGTTTAGGCTGACAATTTGCTTATGCAGGAAAAGAATATATCTTCACAATCAGGTAAACTCTTGAGTTATTTTCATAACCGGGGGGGAATTCGATGTTTTAACTTCACCGATGCTTACCAGGCCATGTCCGAGATGAAGCAGGGTACGGCAAGAGAATTGTTGAGTGATATGACAAGAAGAGGGTTGTTGATGCGCTTGAAACAGGGTGTATATTACATCATACCCTACGAAGCCGATTCAAACACCTTTATGCCTGAATGGCATGTAATTGCACAATACCTTGTGAACGACGCCGATTATTACATTGGCTATTATTCCGCCTTACACATTCACAACCTGATTACCCAGCCTTCGCTGAAAGAACAAATCGTGGTATCCAGGCAAATACGCCCTTCGGTACTAATGATAAAAGATATTCCCTTTCAGTTTATCTACCATAACACCATGCATTTTTTTTGGAACAAAAAAAGTGTGGATCGACAGTTTTCACAAAGTAAATTGTTCAGATGTCGAAAAAACGATTATAGACTGTTTGTACAGACCCGATTATGCCGGAGGGATTGTAGAAATAGCCAGAGCTATACATCAGTCAAAAGATTCACTTCGGTTTGATACGCTTCTGGATTACTCAAAACGATTCAATAGCCCGGCTGTCATCAAACGACTGGGCTTTTTATTGGAAATACTCAACATAGAACATCCCATCATTAATGATTTGCTACAATTAAGAACCACAGCTTATGTTTTGCTGGATCCCGAATTACCGTCAAATGGAAAATATACAGATCGTTGGCGGATACGCATAAATATTGATGTTGAAACCCTTATATCCGCCATTTATCAATGATTCTACCTGACGAAATACAAAGAAAAGCCTCTTCTGCAGGAGTCAGAGACCAGCAGATTGAAAAATATTGAAATAACATACGCACAATGGAAAAATTAACACAGGAAACCGTGAACTTCACGGAGAAAAATATCGACAGGATAGCCGCTCTTTTCCCGAGTGCCATAACTGAGACCAAAGATGCCGACGGCAAACTGAAACGCGTCGTGAACTTCCATCAGTTAAGGCAGTTGCTCTCCGATGAGGTGGTCGATGGTGAAGAATGCTACGAGTTCACCTGGGTGGGGAAGAAGCAATCCATCATTGAGGGGAACCGTCCCATTCGAAAACGTTGCGCCCATCAAAGAGGAAAGCAAGAACTGGGACAGTACCGAGAATCTTTATATCGAAGGCGATAACCTCGATGTGTTAAAGC
>JMBV01000021.1_pt1 | contig 57863 bp, 86 predicted proteins | sample 616531 | NCBI WGS metagenome assembly JMBV01 (sample SAMN02727904, study PRJNA239997) | anaerobic digester metagenome | biome: anaerobic digester; isolation source: mesophilic anaerobic digester inoculated with municipal waste water sludge... | place: Germany: Bielefeld University, CeBiTec ...
CAGTGAAGATAAAATATATTCGATTATTTATCAGTAAACTAAATAATATTATTATGCAACAATTTTACAAGCTAGTCATAGCCGGTTTCACAGGAGTAGTAGCCTTTGTTTTATTCTGCATGTCAGCTGGCTGTGATTCGAAGAAAAACGATAATCTTAAGTTGAATGAATCGGCAATTAGCAAGGCTGATTTGTTTGACAAAATAAAAGGAGGATGGGCAGGACAAGTAATAGGATGTACGTACGGAGGGCCTACCGAATTTATATGGAATGGTACTATGATAGACGACCATGTGCCAATCCCATGGGATGATATGCGTATGTTGTGGTATTTTGAAATTTTCCTGGTTTATATGACGATATATACATGGACTTGACTTTTGTTGATGTTTTCCAAAAACATGGTTTAGATGCACCTGACTCACTGCATGCAATTGCATTTGCAAATGCTGAATATCCGCTATGGCATGCCAATCAGGCGGCACGTTATAATATCCTTAACGGCATAATGCCTCCAGCTTCGGGTTATTGGAAAAATAATCCACATGCAGATGATATCGACTTTCAGATTGAAGCCGACTTTGCAGGATTAATGTCGCCGGGAATGATTAATTCAGCTGTTGAAATATGTAACAAAATCGGGCGGATTATGAATTATGGAGATGGATTGTTTGGAGGAATGTTTGTAGCATCAATGTATTCTTTGGCTTTTGTATATAATGATATTGAGTTTATTGTTGAAGAAGCTTTGAAGGTTATCCCCCCGAAGAGAGCGACTTCTTTCACTGTATCTCCGATGTTATTCAATGGTACAAACAAAAGCCGGACGATTGGAAGTATGCCTGGTTTGAAGCGCAGAAAAAATGGACCCATGATAAAGGTTGTCCCGACGGAGTATTTGCGCCTCTTAATATTGATGCAAAAATCAACGCTGCATATATTGTAATCGGATTACTTTACGGGAAAGGTAATTATGGTGCAACAATAGATATCAGCACAAGGTGCGGCTACGACTCGGATTGTAATCCTGCGAATGCCGCCGGAATACTGGGGGGGACTATGATAGGGTACAGCAATATACCTGATTATTGGAAACAAGGCCTTGAGAAGGTTGAAAAATTAATTTCCAGTATACTGAAATGTCTCTAAAAAAAAGTATATGATATAGGTTTTCAGCATGCCGTTGATATGATCAGGAGAAATGGAGGAAGGGAGAATGACGATTCACTGGTTATTAAATACCAGGTTCCACAGACAGTTCCAATGGAAGCTAGTTTTGAAGGATTATTCCCATCAGAGCGCAGAAGTGTGAACAAAAGAATAAGTGAAAAAGAAAAAGAGGCTACTGTTAGTTTCAACGGTTCCGGGTTTGTTTTAACCGGATATGCTTTTGCAGAAAACGGACATGGTGATGAAGTTTTGGAGGTTGATCTTTATATCGATGATAACCTAATTGAGACTATAAAGATGCCAACACAAACACTGTTGAAGCGTACTGAGGTAGCGTGGAATTATAATCTTCTGGAAGGAGATCATAATATTACTTTAAAAAGCCGGAATATACCTGGCAATTATCACATAGATGTTTTAAACCTTATTATATATTCTTGTAAAGAACCACAGGTAAAAGTGTATTATTAGGCTGTCTATGATATCGCAAATAATTATGAAACGATCATGAAAATCAGTTGCGTTCAAGTAAATGATTATTGCGAGTTTCATGCACCATAAATGAAAATAAAATAATGGTATGAAGAAAATAATGATTATAGGGAGTGCTAATATTGATTACATATTGAAGATGAATGAGTTCCCTGTACCGGGAGAGACTGTTGAAGCTTCAGCGTTCATGCAGGCAATGGGGGGGCAAGGGTGCGAATCAGGCTTTAGCAGCACATAAACTGGGCGGGGGATGTAATATTTGTAACATCGCTGGGATCCGATTCAGCAGGAAAAAAATTTATTGAAATATTATAAGGAGCAAAGCTTAAAAGTAGTTCCAATGATTGCCGAAGGTACACCAACAGGTAGTGCAATGATCTGGGTAAACAAAAATGGGGGGGAAAACTGTATTGTAATTAATCCCGGGGGGGCAAATAGGATGTTTACATCTGAACTGGTTTTCAAGCCAGATATTGAGACTGCTATCAGAAAGGTAGATATAGTATTATTGCAAATGGAAATTCCATATGAAACTGTTAAACTATATGTGAAGTTGCATTTAAACATGGGAAAAAAAATTATACTGAATGTTGCTCCTGCAAGGTCGCTAGATCGAAATATTATTGATAAAATAGATATTCTGGTAGTAAATGAAGTTGAGGCAGAAACTATATCGGGTATAAAGGTTGATGGAGAAAATATTGAAATCGTTCTGGATAAATTGTTGAATATGGGTGTAAAAAAATGTGATCATGACTCTGGGAGACAGAGGGTCCATTTTAAAAAAAATGGCAATGTTTATAAGCATATACCGGCATATAGAGTTAATACTGTTGATACTACTGCAGCAGGTGATACATTTTGTGGTGCATTTGCTGCTGAGTTAGCAAGAGAAAACAATTGGGAAGATGCTCTTACATTTGCGACTGCCGCTTCAGCTATTTGTGTCACAAGAATGGGTGCACAACCCTCAATTCCGACCGAATCAGAAGTGCGTAATTTTTTTAAATAACAACAAATTATATAAAAATAACTAATATGTTTATCGTAAACAGCTATTTATTGGCAGTTGTCCTTTGCTTTGTGACAATGCTTTGTTGGGGGGGTTCCTGGGGGAACACACAAAAACTGGCGGCAAAAACCTGGAGATATGAGCTTTTTACTGGGATTACGTGATAGGGATTTTGTTGTTTTCAATTATTCTGGGATTCACATTAGGAAGCATCGGAGAGCAGGGGAGAGGATTTACTGATGATCTGATGCAAGTTAATTCAAGAAACTTCTGGAGCGCATTTACAGGAGGAATAATCTTTAATGCATCAAATATTTTACTCTCTTCTGCAATCTCATATGCTGGTATGTCAGTAGCTTTCCCCCCCATAGGGGTTGGCCTGGCGTTGACACTGGGTGTGTTTATAAATTATTTCAGTACTCCAAAGGGTGATCCTGTAATTCTCTTTGCCGGAGTTGCATTTATCATTGCTGCTATTATTTTTAATGGAATTGCTTCGGGTAAGATGATAAAGGGAGAAAGTGAGAACAGTACAAAGAAAAAAAAGGAATAATAATTGCAATTTTCGCAGGTATACTGATGTCTTTCTTCTATAGGTTTGTGGCATCTGCAATGGATCTGGAAAACATGGCATCCCCCCCTGCTACTGGTATGTTGACTCCATATGCGGCATTTTTTTATCTTTGCACTCGGAATATTTGCAAGTAATTTTATTTTTAATACCTGGATCATGAAGAAACCCTTTATAGGTGAACCTTTGTCGTATAAGCAATATTTTGCAGGGAATCCAGAAACTCATTTTGTGGGTATCCTGGGTGGCCTTATCTGGGGTATAGGTACGGCATCCAGCTATATAGCCGCGGGCACAGCAGGTGCTGCTATTTCATATGCATTGGGGCAAACTGCTCCAATGGTGGCCGCACTCTGGGGGGGTTATTAATCTGGAAAGAATTCAGAGGTGCCCCGAAAAAAAGTTAATCAATTGTTGACATTGATGTTCTTGTTTTTGTTACAGGTTTAATATTTATAATTTATTCAGGAGGTAATTAATCCTCTATTTCACTACCGGAAACCGTTTTCGGTAGTGAAATATATTGTGATTTATTTATTAATGCTAAACCCGAGCCTCTTTTTTTTGTTTTTTTTGCAATTGTTTCCTATCTTTGGTGAAAATCGTTTGAAAAAAATCTAAACCCGGAAAATTATGAACTTACTTGAACAACTGAAAACATTCACCAAAGTGGTTGCCGATACTGGAGATTTTGCTTCTATTGAAGCTTACACACCTATAGATGCAACCACCAACCCATCGTTAATCTATGCGGCTTCGCAAGATGAAAAATACAAAAACCTGATTGAAAATGCTATTGGTTTTGCCAAACAGTCATCGTCTGAGAAAACCACTCAGCTACAGAAGGCGATGGACAAGCTGGCCGTAAATTTCGGACTGGAGATTTTGAAAATAGTTCCGGGGGGGCGTGTATCTACCGAAGTGGATGCCCGCCTTTCGTTCGACACCGCCGCTACTGTCAAAAAAAGCACGGGAACTGATTGCTCTTTATGAAGAGGCCGGTATTTCGCGCGAAAGGATATTAATAAAGGTAGCCTCTACATGGGAAGGGATTAAAGCAGCCGAAATACTTGAAAGGGAAAGTATTCACTGTAACCTCACACTTCTTTTCTCTCAAGCACAGGCTATAGCTTGTGCCGAAGCGGGGGGTGCGGCTGATTTCACCGTTTGTGGGGAGGATTCTCGATTGGCATTTAAAGAACCGTGGCGTATCAGTAATACCCGCACAGGAAGACCCGGGTGTCCTTTCGGTGACCGGTATATTTAACTATTACAAGAAGTTTGGCTATCCAACTCAGGTCATGGGTGCCAGTTTCAGGAATATTGGAGAGATATGCGAACTGGCAGGATGCGATCTTCTCACCATCTCTCCCAAGCTTTTGAATGAGCTGGAACAGACTGAGGGTATATTAACAAAAAAAACTTGACTCCAAAGCGGCCTGTGAAATGAACATGGAAAAATATCACTTGATGAAAAACTTTCCGCTGGATGATGAATGAAGATGCTATGGCTACCGAAAAACTGGCCGAAGGCATTCGTAATTTCACCAAAGATCTGCTGAAGCTGGAGAATCAGATTGCAGCTAAGCTGTAATAAGAATTTGAGCTACATATCACTGAACTAAAGCTGCTCCTCAGCTTCTTCTTTTGTCAGGTCAAGTTTTTCATCGTCCTTTCCTCTGTCGAAAAACATTTTGCGGAGCGGGTTTTTGCGCGCTTCATCATAGGCTTTTCTGTTTCTGAAGATGTCAATACCCATAAATATAGCCTGCCTGAACGACTCATCCGAAGCCAGGTTCTTTCCTGCAATATCGTAAGCCGTACCGTGGTCGGGAGAGGTCCTTACAATGGGTAATCCTGCTGTGAAATTAACTCCTGAATCCATAGACAGCGTTTTGAAAGGAATCAGACCCTGGTCATGATACATTGCTAGTATGGCATCAAAATCTTTAAAATGGCCGGTTCCAAAAAAACCGTCTGAGGCAAATGGCCCCGCACATAGTATTTTGTTGTCTTGCGCTTCTTTCACAACTGGTGAAATGATCTCTGACTCTTCCTTTCCCAGTAATCCGTTTTCACCGGCATGAGGATTCAGCCCCAGTACGGCGATACGTGGATTCTCTATTCTGAAATCCCGTTTCAAAGAGAGATCAAGGGTTTTCAGCTTCTCCATTATCAGCTCTTTTGAGAGTTTTGACGAAACCTCTGAAAGAGGTATATGGGTGGTTACCAGTGCCACACGCAAATTTTCTGTTGCCATGATCATCAGGGCTTTCTCTCCATTTCCTGAAAACCTCTCCTGCAGAAACTCCGTATGGCCGGGAAAATGGAAACGTTCGTTTTGGATTGTATCTTTATTGATGGGCAGAGTAATCAGCAGGTCTATTTTATTTGCTGCAAGATCACGGACAGCATGGTCTAATGCCATGTATGCTGATTCTCCGGCTTCTATGCTTGCTTTGCCCAATTCAATCTTTATCTCCTCCTTTACACAGTTAACAAGATTGATTTTTCCCTCCTGAGATTCCTCGACTCTGGAAATTATATGAAAATTCACGGAGTTGCTGTTCAGGGCCTTACGATGGTACGAGGCCGATTTAGATGACCCGTATATCACGGGATGGAACAACTCAAGCATCCTCGCATCAGAAAAAGCTTTTAACAGGATTTCATATCCAATACCATTGACATCACCATGTGTGATACCTATTTTTATTAATTCTGACATCTTTATTTTTGACTGACTTATTGTTATGATCTTTTTTTTACTTCGGGTATGCTGATGGTGTAAAGTGTGGATTCCAGATTGCGCATAAGGTTGCGCTTTGTTGTTTCGGGTGCGTAGATGAATGTTTCCACAACCACTACCATGCCGCTGTTTTCATTTACAAATGCCTGCATCACGAAGGGGGGGCCGCCCATCATATCGGTAGTCATCTCCCACAATCCGCGCAGTTCGGCACGAAATATACTTTCCACTTCAATACGCCGGTAGTCGGCATATACGAATGTATGGCAGTAGTCATCTCTGAATCGAAAGAACCTTTGATATACTCCCCCAGCACGCGATTGCGGATATTTATAAGAGAATCTTTTTCGAAGACGGCTTCCGTGGTATAAGGAAACTGGTAGATAACAATGTCCTGGCGTGACCGGGGGGGCGCATTGTTGGTGGCCCAGTAGAAGTTTTTGTGCTCAGTTACATTCGATAAGCCTTTTGGAAAATGGATGTTTACTCCAAAAACCTGATTTATACGTGTTACCGGATCCGTCAGGTTTTTAAGATATTTGCCATTTCGCTCGAGCTCTTTTGTGACAAAGTAATCTACAATGCTTTCTTTGTTTTCGGTTACAAACTTCACAAAAGTGGCGGTGTCGGGAGCATGAATATTCATTATTACCTGTCCCACGGCATATTTGTCGATATCGGCTGTAAGTTTCGGATAGCTGTAAATGTTCGATATTTCTGGAATAATTATATTGCGTGCCATTTTAAAGGTACTACTGAAATTTTCCGGGACAATTTGCAGTATTCTGAAATTCGGTTCCGGTTGTGGTAGTGCTTTTGCATTCGAGTTGAGTACATTGAACAATGCTATTCCGGCTGTACTTTTCCAGGCAGTGTCATCGATCAGTACCATTACTTCATTAGTTGTTCCTGAAGCGGAGAAAAATCCTCCGCCGCCGTCGCACGATGTGAAAAAGAGGATGGCGGCCACGAAAGGTAGAAAAATTCTAAAATGTTTCATAAGGTGATTATTTGCCTATTATTTAACAAATATACAACTATTTGTGAGGAAATGAAATCCATCGCTTTTAATTTATGAAAATTAGTGTTGTTCCAGTTTTGCAGTTGATAACATGCCGCAGGCTGCAAAGATATCTTCTCCTCTGGATGCACGTATGGTGCTGATGAATCCTTTAGCAGAGAGAAAGTCTCGAAACCTAATCATATTCTCTTCTGTTGAGGGCCTGAGGCTACTCATCGGGATTACATGAAACCTGATCAGGTTAATGCGGCAGTCCAGGCCTGCCAGCAGTTTGGTTAGTTCCCGTGCGTAAAGCAACGAGTCGTTCACCCCGTCAAACATGATATATTCAAAGATAACCGTCTTTGGTGACTCCAGTCATATTTATGCAGCATTTCAATCACCGAGGTAATGGGTGCCGATTTCTCGATCGGCATAATGGTCTGTCGTTGTTCCGGAATAGGATTATGCAAACTGATGGCCAGATGGCATTTGCTTTCGTCGAGAAAACTTTTCAGGTTTGACGTTAGTCCGATGGTAGAGAGGGTGATTCGTTTTGGACTCCATGCAAGGCTGTATTCAGCCATCAGCAGTTCCGAAGCCTTATTTACCTGCTTATAGTTGTCCAGCGGCTCTCCCATACCCATAAAAACCAGGTTGGTGATCGTTTCAGAATCGGGTACCGAATATACCTGGTTAAGAATTTCCGTAGCAGTGAGGTTGTCATGGAATCCCTGTTTCCTGTCATGCAAAATCACAGTTCATCCGGCATCCTACTTGTGAGGAGACACAGATAGTCAGGCGGTCGGATTCAGGTATGGTGACAGTCTCGATAAACTTTCCGCTACCCGTCTTGAACAGCATTTTTCTTGTTCCATCGACAGATGTTTTCACATCGAGCGGTTCTGATCTTCCCGTGTCGAATTTCTCTGAGAGAATCTGCCTGTTCTTCAGAGAGATATTGGTCATCTCATTGATGTCCTTCACTCGCTTCAGATAGACCAGTGGGCAATCTGTTTGGCGGTAAATTTGGGAAGGCCCAGTTCAGTAACTTTTTCCGTGATTTCGGCAAGTGTCATGCCGAGCAGATATTGTTTTTGATCCATTTGCTGCAATAGTTATTAAACTACAAAGATACGGAGGATTTAGCAAAATGAAGCATCGAATTGACAAAGAGTTAATTCGAAAACGGTATCTTTATTTTTACTTTTCAGGGGGGGACTCTCCTGGCTTCGTGATATGGGTATGATAGAACAAGTGAACAAGTAGTGAAAACGGAGGCTTTCGCAAGCCCCCCATTTTCGGAATTTTTGTAATTAGAAGTAGAGTATTTGTTTTAACCGGCAGGTTTTAATTTCCCGCCCTGATTTTCCTATGCCGTCTTTGGAGAGGTCTGTTTCGCTTGGCTTTCCGTAGTAGGTTATGTTGCCAATGCCACCAGAACGTGCTTTGAGAAACTCCGATGCAAAACAACTTACATTCCCCCACTCCCTGTGAATAAACGGTAGCCTTCGGGATTTCAGCTCTCCAGCATCTATGTTGCCCACACCTTCAGACCTTATCTCCACACTGTCTGCTGTGCCAGCGATAGAGATGTTACCAACTCCTTCGGAAGAGATATGAACATGTCCTCCATCAAGCTCCCTGGCAGTAAAGTTACCTACCCCCCCTTAGAGTTGACAATTAGTCCAGGGGAAGAGAAGGATCCCTTAATATTGATGTTTCCTACTCCATCAAAGTCGATTTTTGTAAGGGTAGGGGTGGAGATGGAGATCAGCAGCTTGTCAGCTTTTTTTATTAAACTGTTTCCAAAAACTCTTTTCCATCTCCAGAATGAGTTTGCCATCGTCCATTCTCACTTCAAGAATATTAAGCAGCTCTTCACTTCCTTCGGCGGTAACGCTTGTTTTATCGGATTGCATGATCATAATATTGGCGACCACCGACGATTTGATAGCCGTGAAACCGGTTACCTCGAATTGATCCGTTGCTTTGCGTTGTTGGGCACAAGAAGTGCTGCTGATTGTGCAAAGCAATAATATTAGTGTAAATGTAAGTGTTGTTCGCATATAGTTTATTTTTTTATTTATTTGACTGAATAATGGTTACAACGGTTACAAAAAAAATCTGTTTTTTTGTAAAGCCGAAATAACAGTCAGGCGAGAGCAGGTTCAGGAGAATCTGAAACTCTGAAACTCTGTCTGGAACCAGTTATTTATCAAAATGATTCAATCTTTCAACAACTCCAGGATTTTCAACCGGAAAGCATATTCATATTTGGCTTGCGCTTCTTCTCCCAGAACCTGAGTGAGATTGTTCTTGGCAAGGAAGAGCTCATATGAGTTAGCCCTGCCACTCTCATGTTTTTGTTCCGCAAAACGGTATGCTTCGCGGCTGGCTATGACCGATTTTGAGCAGCGTTCCACCGGCTTCTTGCTCCTATTGCATTATAATAGGCCTGTTCAATCTTTTTTTCGCAGTTCCAGTTTCGTTTTATCCATCTCCAGCCGTGTGTTGGCAATGATCAGTTCGGCATTATGAACACTGTTTCTGATCTGAAATCTGTTGAATATTGGAATACGAAGGTTGAAACCGAGCGAATTGCTTATATTATTACGCAATTGCGAACTGAAAGAGTCGTTATCTCTTCCGCTCATATTGTAATATCCTGTACCCATATTGGCTCCGAATGAAAGTGTGGGGGTAATATTGAGCTTTTGCCATCAGCAGCTCTTTACGGCTACTTTCAAGCCGGTAGAGCATACTGCGAATTTCGGGACGGTTCATCAGTGCGCTCTCGTAGACTGCTTCTGAGGAAAGGAGTGCGGTTTCGTTAATCAGGTCCTCGGCTGATGGTGCCGTGATATCGAAATTATTGAACTCCTCCAGCTCCATGATTTGTGCCAGGTCAAGCAGAGCCAGCTTGAGATTACTTTCTGCCTGCACCCTGTTTAATTCCTCCTTAGCCTGTTGTGCCTCCAGTTCATACAGTTCACCCTGTGCCATTTTGCCGCTTCTAACCAGTTCGGAGCGTTGTGACAGTCCGGCTTTGGTAATACCAAGCTGGCTCTCGGCTATCTGTAATAACTCCCTGTTGAGTAATGCCTGTAAAAATGCCGTTGAAACACTCATGATAATATCATCGCGCATCTTTTCCAGATCGGCTTCCGATGCATGCATATCGGCTTTTCTTGCATCGATATTATGTTTCATGCGCAGTCCGTCAAAAAGGGTGATGTCCGCTCCGATACCGAAACTTGTCTGTGATGAGTTGGTATTTTGATAAACGTTGTCAAGTCCGATAGAGCGTCCGAACACAAAGTTTTGTCCGGCTGATGCATTCAGGTTTGGAAGCAGGTCGGTGCGTGCCTGGCTGTAGGCTATCTCCCTCTGTTGTTTGTTCAGCTCCTGCTGTTTTATATTGCGGTTGTTTTCCAGAGCAATATCTATACATTCTAACAGCGTAAATTGTTGCTGTGCGGTAACCGGGAACAACGATCCTGCTATCACTATAATGATAAGTATTGTTTTAATATTCATCTTATGATTTCTTTTCTTCTATAATTTCCGTTCCGCGAATTTTGTCACTCTCTTTCAATCCTTCAGTCACCTCAATATTGATACCGTCGGAGAGGCCGATTTTTACATGCCGTCTTTCAAACTCCTGCGGTTTTTCGTTTTTAACCATGTAAACAAATGCAGAATCTCCACTGAACTCTACTGAACTTTCCGGAATAGTCACCACTGCAGCTCGTTTATCGAGAATGATATCGGCATTGGCACTGTAACCGGCACGGATAAATACATCGGCAGGTAGTTCCATAGCAGCTTTCATCTCGAACAGAATAGCACCGCTTTCTTCAACACCTTTTGGCGATACATACTCCAAACTGGCAGGCACTTTCCTGTCCTGGATAGCTCCGATAGTGATTTCCATGGGCATTCCCACCGATAGTTTTCCCACTTCCGTTTCGTCAATCTTCCCCCCCACAAAGAGCATGTCGCTAAGGTTTGCCACTGATGCCACCGTTGTGCCGTCGTTGAAGTTGTTGGACTGGATTACCGAGTTACCAACCTTGATAGGAATATCGAGGATAGTACCACTTACGGTGGAGCGCACCAAAGTGTTGCTGGTTTTTGCTGAACTCTTGGTAATTCCCGTTCTAACAAGGCTCAGATTGTCATTGGCCGCGCGCAACTCTTCCTGATCGTTTTGTACTGTAACTCCACCTTATCGAACTCCTCTTTAGAGATCACTTCGTTCTCATATAGCTTCTTGTCTCTTTCATAATTGCTCCGGCTTTGATTGGCAGCTAGTTGCGCCCTCTCTACACGCGATTCGGCACTACTGAGATTTACCATATCGGGTACTACCTGAATCTTGGCAATAATATCACCGGCCTGCACAATATCACCGGCCTCCTTGTAAACTTCGGAAATGATGCCAGACATCTGTGGCTTTATAAGGATCTCGTTGCGTGGCTCAACCTTTCCCGTGGCTACGGTTCTTTTTTTTCTATATCTCCCTTTGCCGCTATCTCAATTTTGTAGGTAACTGTTCTGGGGGGGCGTGATTTCTGCCACAGAAATACGAAGGTGGATATTACCAAAAGCCCCCCCAACAGAGCCAATCCTGCAATTCTTAATACTCGTTTCATGCCATTTATTTATTATTGATCATTTATTTCTCGTTTTATTGTCGTAATTTCCAGTCTCCAGCTTCAGTCCCAGTTCCCATTTTTTTTACTCTTCACTGATGGCCTCTACCGGTTTAATCATCATTGCCCGTTGTGCGGTACATATCCTGCCATTGTACCTATCACTATCAGAATAAATAGGGAGATAACTGCCATACCGAACGATATTTGCGGATCTTTAAAGAACTGATCACCCTGGCTAAGCACTATACCGTAGCTCTGAGCAATCCCACACCCACCACAATACCGAGTATTCCCGCCAAGACGGTTAGCACCACGCTTTCACTTAGAATTTGCCCGATAATGTTTCCGGGTGTCGCCCCCCCCAATGCGCGCCTGATCCCGATCTCTTTAGTCCGTTCGCGTACTGTTACCAGCATGATGTTACTCACGCCGACAGCTCCGGCAAAGAGTGTTCCCAGTCCCACGATCCAGATCAAAGAGGCAATTCCTATTCCCAGGTAGTTGAACATTTTAAACTGCTCCTCTATATTCATGGTAAACAACGCATCCTTGTCGTCAGGTGCTATCTGGTGTTGTTGTTTCAGTATCTCCAGAATTTTGTTCTGAACCACTTTTACCGGTACTCCATCCTTGGCCGTAGCAGCCAGAAAGTGGATAATATTACCCTGGTTGAAAGCTTGCTGCATAGTAGAAAAGGGGGGGAGAACCACCGTTTCGGCAGTGTTACCACCTATGCTTACACCCGATGAGCTTCTGGCAACCCCGATTACCTGAAAATAAATCCCATTCACCCTGATAAGCTTTCCCGTGGGGTCTTCGCCCTTCTGAAAGAGCACTTCATAAATTCGTTCACCAATAACACACACCTTTCTTTTTCCGGCAATATCAATGTCGTTCACATATCTGCCGTAAAGTATTTTGCTTTTCTCTATCAGATCGTATTCCGGATAACAACCTTTCACCAGGTAAGAGCCGTTTTTGTCACCTCTTACCACATTTCTGTCGTTTCCTCCGCTGAACAGCATTGGAGAGATGTACTGCAGCTCATCTACTTGTCTGATAACGGGTAAATCGCTGTTGGTCATGTTCCATCTTCTTCCTTTACGGAAACCTTTGTAAGGGAGCGTCGTATTTTCTGCTGCAAAAAGCAGGAGTTGGTTGCAAATCCTTCTATCTGAGACGAGATCCCTTTTTCAAGCGCGTTCCCGGCACCCACCATCAGCACCAGCATCAGCATACCCCCCCAAAAAAACACCAAATGCGGTGAGTACACTGCGCGATTTGTTGTGCGTAATGGTGATCCAAATCTCCTGCCATCTGTCTAAATCAAACATAACTGTATATTTTAGCGTTCAGCGTTCACTCTTTTACATTTTCACATCCTCATTCCTGCCTCATTGCTTCTATAGGTTGTACACTCACCGCCTTACGTGCGGGCAGGTAGCCGGCGATTACCCCGGATATGATTAAAACTGCTGTCGCAAAATGGCATACCCCAAGTCGACAGTCGGATTGCTGAATACCGACATTTGCGGTCCATCAGTAACAGGTTGCCCGTTTGCCGATTGTTCCATGAAGAAATTAATCACTTCTGTGAGCCCTATCCCCCATAAATAATCCTATGTATCCGAAGATAGTGGTGATAAGTATAGACTCCAGAATAATGGTTTTAAGTATGGAAAGAGGTGTAGCACCTATAGCTTTACGGATACCTATTTCGCGTGTACGTTCTTTCACCGACACAAGCATGATATTGCTTACCCCCCCACTATTCCGGCAATAAGTGTAAGGATGCCGATGATGGTGACAAAGAAAGTAATTCCACCAAAAATCTTCATTGTTTCCACGTACTCCGATTGGGCGTTGTTGACCCATAATGCCTGCCTGTCTTCGGGATTAAAGTTAAGTTGCTTTCCCATTAATGCCCTAAGTGATTCATCAAACTGTCGTTTGCAGCTTTAGTGTCGAGCCCGTCCACAGTGAAGGTGATTTGGTAAAACTTACGGTCAGGATTGAAGATTGCCTGTGACGCGGAGAAAGGGATGTAGGCATTTGAGCCTCCCCAGTCCTCTTTCTTGGAATTAATACCGATTACCTTGAACATAATCTGGCCTACCTTCACATAATTGCCTAATGGTGATTCATTCCTGAAAAGAAGATCAGCAATCTTTTTATCCAAAACAATCACCTTGTTAGCCTCTTTCATATCCAGCTGATTGATGAACCGTCCTTCCCCCCCGGGTCGGATTATCAGTTTCTCAATATTTAAATAGTTAGGCATCACACCTCTCACCTCGTATGAGCCGTATTCGCTTCCGAAAGTAATTGTTTGTCTTGTGTTTATTCTTGCTGTGATAAGTCGGCTCTCCTCCACCTCGTTTTTGATCAGTTCTACCTCACTTTCCGAAAAACGCAGACGGCGTTCCGATTTCAATCCGTTGTAAGGCATTGAGGTTGTACCCGACCACAGGTTAATACGGTTTACGGCCCGTGAACTGAAGTTTAGCATTACACCGTTTTTCAGTCCGTTGCCTGCCCCCCCAGCAGCACAATGAGAATGAAGATACCCCCCCATGATACGGACAGGCCCGTAAGAGTCGTTCGCATCTTGTTCTTCTTTAACGTGCTGATAATTTCCTGAAACTGGTCAATCATATTGTGTCTGTTCCTGCAGGTTGGAGTGATTCGTGCACCCCGTTGTTTTTACGTGTTTCATATTCAATCATCCCGTCTTTCAGATGGATGATGCGGTTAGTGGAGTTTGAAACCGAAGCTTCGTGCGTAACAATGATAGTAGTTATTCCCTGCCTGTTGAGGCCAGTCAGCACATCCATCACCTCTACGGTAGTTTTACTGTCTAAAGCGCCGGTGGGTTCATCCGCGAGAATTATTTTGGGATTGGATATCAGGGCTCGGGCTATTGCAACACGTTGTTTCTGTCCCCCCCCGATAGTTCGCTCGGCAGATGGTGCGCCCAATCTTTCAGCCCCATTCTGTCGAGATGCTCCATCGCAATGATATTGCGTTTTTACGGCTTACTTTTTTTTATAATATAGAGGTAGAGCTACATTCTCGAGAGCATTTTTGAAGTTGATAAGGTTGAACGACTGGAAGACAAAACCAATCATCTCGTTGCGGTAATTTGCTGCTTGTCTCTCGGTTAGATTCTTTATCAATGTGCCGTTAAGTTGATAATCACCAGAATCGTATGCATCTAAAATTCCCAGTATGTTTAGAAGTGTGGATTTGCCCGATCCCGAAGCTCCCATTACGGAGACATATTCCCCCCCGCCTCTATATCGAGATCGATTCCCTTGAGTACGTGAAGTGATAGTGCTTCGGTATGATATGATTTGTGCAGTTGCCTGATATGGATCATCTTTATGCTGTTTTATTGTCTCTTATTAGACATATGTATGATTGAATTGGTTACAGAATTTATATCCTTTTATTTTTATTTTCTTTCTACTGTCAGATGGAACCACTGATTATCAACGATTATTATAATCATACCGGCCTCATCTTCATTACTTGAATTTTAAGAACTGCACAAATGTATGCCAAAACATTGTACTATGCAATACATAATACTATAATATTTATCTATTTAACATTATTTATAGTTTTAAGGTGTAAATATTATTAATCTTTGTTTACATTATCAGAATACTTCGGCAATTATTATTTAAATAATTCTTATAATACGCTGAATATCAATAGAGTATGACGCTTCTTAGGATCTGGCATAACTTATTGACTGTCAGCGCTATAAATGAGGTTTTAACGAAGCTTTATTACCAATGATACGTTGATAAATGATGCGATTGCTGTCTGTTCCATAATAGCCTATATATCAATAAAATATAATGAATTTAATAATCACATATGCACATACAAAAGCAGCCGTATAATAATGCGGAGCAGAAGTATGAAATAAAAGAAAAGGAATTATAAAGGGTGACAAATATTTCATATTTCTATGATAAGTGGCATCTTATCTGCGTGACAAGCTCATAGTGGTGTAAATCTTGCAGTGTCGGGAATAAGTTCAAATGTATATCCTTCGCCCAGCAACCACTCTATGGCACGTGGCATAGCGTACATCATATTTTGGCTTTCAGTGAATCGTGAAATACTATGATGGACCCGTCACGCGTGTATTTTTAACATTTTCAAGCACCCTTTCAGGCGAGAGTTTGGCATTATAATCGCGTGTTACCACATCCCACATCACAATCTTGTACCCGCTTTTCTGAGCAGCAAGGGTTGAGGTATAATCATATGGCCGTGAGGAGGGCGGAAAAGCCCTGAACGTATAAGGCTGTTTGCTTCACGGGTATCACTCAGAAACTTTTTGGGTGTGTTAAGCCATCCCTGCAGATGGTGAAAGGTATGGTTGCCCACAGAATGGCCACTTTCTAGTATCTCTTCAAATAGGTATCCATATTTGCGGACATTATCTCCAACACAAAAAAAAGTGGCTTTCACATCATATGTGTCAAGCACTTCCAGTACCCAGGGTGTGATTTCAGGAATGGGACCGTCGTCGAACGTTAGGTACACAGTTTTTTTGCAGGGGGGGACTTTCACGCGCCAGAGCGTTTTCGGATAAAGTAATCTATATATAATAGGTGGTTGTTCTATTAACATGAATATAGTTGTAGTGGTGAATATTGAAATAAGATGGGGGGGCTGTGGGGAGATACCCCCCACAGCCCCCCCATCTTATTATTCTATTGCTGATTTTTTTGATTGGTATTGCTCCAATAGTCTGGGGCTGAATTGCTGCATCATACCTAAAGCTTTTTGCATTATCTCCTCTTCGGTGCTCCTTGTTAGAGTATCCTCTGCGGGAGTAGAATAAAAACCGCGTACCGAACCATCGGTTATCTCTTTCAAAATAGTATCTCCAATGTATGGAACTCCAAGCGTGTAAAAGGTCTGAGCCCGTTGAAGCATATCATCAACCATCATCTGGTATTTCACTTTATCATATTGTTGATATATACTTGCTATGAGAATTATCGGGTTGATATTATTGTATATCACGTCGGACATAGTATTTGATATCTGAAGGGGGTTTCAGTCGTGAAAACCAGTCCAGGTTCCCATTAATCCTATCGCCAATTTCAGTGATGATGGCCGCAGCCTTATCCTTTTCACCCAAACTGTAGTATGCTCTGGCGAACAACAACCCGTCTGTGCCGTAGTGCACGGCAGAGGAGGGGATCATCGTGGTAACCTTGTCCAGTGCGGAAAGGGCTTTATCATTTTCGCCGGCATCTATCAATGCGCCGACTAATTGCGTGAAGTATAGACGGAAGGTAGAAAGCATCCTTCTGCTGGTTTCATCTAGATATATGTCCTGATTCTCTTCCAGCCCCCCCCATCTGAATTTATTCACCATATTATCGTAGGCCTTTTCTATGTTTACCCCCCCTTTATACAGTGGTGTCCCTGGAACCACCTGGTAGGTAAGGCCATTAAGAGAGAAGTTGCTATCCTGAAGGTTCATATACAGAGAAGGAGTGATTGTTGTAGCGAAATGGATGGGGGGGCGCTGCCAGTTGTCGTCGTTTATGTTGCCGAGCATCTCCAGGATCATCAGTTCCTGTCGATAGAGAGCCGATTTATCGCCCAGATTGATATACATCCTGGCTGCAGGTTTTGCTGCTATCGATTTCCAGTCTACTAAGGTTGTATCTACATCTAATGCAAGTACATTCCCGGGGATGATCTGAGTATTCCCGGTGTTGAACGGATTTACCGGTTTAAAATTACCGGTTCTCAGGCTTTCCATTGTCTGCTTGAGCGAAAGCGTATCTTTGAATGCGTTTACATCATAGTAGGTGCCAAAAGATACAGGTGGTATTTTGTTTTGCCGTAACACGTTCTCTATCTCCTGTCTAGAGATGATAAAGGCAGCACTACCGGCTTCGCCTGAATATAGCGGACGTGTCCATTTTATAGGCAGAGGCTTCGATTCATATGCAGGACGCACCAGCTGATCGATATACCATTCTGTCTGAAGGAAGCTTAGGTTGGTAACCCGCACATCGGTACGGAATCCTTCAGTCTCCTGCACATACCAAAGCGGATAGGTGTCGTTGTCGCCATTGGTAAAGAGAATAGCGTTCTCACCCACGCAGCTCAGATAGTTCATGCCGGTGTCACGTGCCAGTGTCCTTCCGGAACGGTCGTGATCGTCCCAGTTCTGTGAAGCCATCTGGATAGGAACAAAAAGGGCTGCCACAGTTGCAATTGAAGCGGCTGCAGTGGTGTTTTTCAAATATTTTCTCAGGAAGAGGCTGATACCGGCTACTCCCATTCCCACCCATATAGCGAAGGCATAAAAAGAGCCGGCATAAGCGTAATCGCGTTCCCTCGGTTCAAACGGTGTTTGATTGAGGTATAGGATAATGGCAAGGCCTGTCATGAAAAAAAGCATGAATACGATGGAGAAACTCTGCAGCCCTTTTTCTTTTAACCTCAATTGATACAATATACCAATGATTCCGAGCAGTAGTGGAAGCATATAATATTTATTGTGTCCCTTATTGTTGGCTATATCGGGTGCAATGTTGTCTTGCGGCCCAAGTCCCAGTATATTTTATCTATGAATGATATACCCGTGATCCAATTTCCGGCAGTAATTCCTCCATCACCCTGGATATCGTTCTGTCTCCCTGAAAAGTTCCACATGAAATAGCGCCAGTACATATAGTTGATCTGGTAACTGATAAGAAACTTCAGATTCTGTAATACTGTAGGCTTTTGATTCATTTCGGTCACACCGCCCCCCCACCGTTCGTAACCAATACTATGATTTCTAAAAGAGGGATTGTTGGAATTTGAATGCATCCTGGGGGGGAACAGCATTGTGTTAGTATACTTGTAAACAGGTGTTGTAACCTTTACATATTCGTCTTTCTGATCGGGTGTTGTTTTTACAATTTTATTGTATGATTTGCGTTCGCCTTCAATAATTGCTGTACCGTTGGCATTCCTTGCTATCTGTGAAGCATAGGTTGTGCCATGCACAAGCGGGGTCTGCCCGTATTGCTCGCGGTTCAGGTAACTGCCCAGAGCGAAAACATCTTCAGGCGAGTTCAGGTCGAGGGGGGGGATTAGCGCTCGATCGGATAGGAATTAGCGCGTATGCTGAAATCCAATTAGGATGACCATCAGAGAAGACATTGACAGATGGATGAACCTGGTATTTATTTTTTTTGTATTTAAATGAAAAAAAATGCCCCTATAGCAATCAACACTATCCATAAAAAAAATTTTACCTCCAATGAAGAGAATGCCGGAAAGGCCCAGGCTTATGAAGAAAGCTGTACGTGCACGTTTCTCTTTACCTTTTTTTTGAGAGTGTTTCGTATATTGCCCATGAAATGCTTGCAACTAACAGGACAAGGTAAACTAATACTCCCGAGTTGTACGACATTCCAAGCGTATTCACAAAGAAGAGTTCAAACCATCCTCCCACTTTTGTGAAACCGGGGATGATTCCCCCCCACATAAGTATAGCTATAAGCCCGAATGAGATCAGAAGAGATATAAGTGTTCCTTTCCAACCGGGGGGGTTGTCATTTTTCTTGAAATAATAGACTAGTACGATGGCCGGGATACACAACAAATTAAGCAGGTGAACACCAATGGATAATCCCATGATGTATGCTATCAGTACAAGCCACTTATCTGAATTGGGCCTGTCGGCATTGTCCTCCCATTTGAGTATCAGCCAGAATACTAATGCAGTAAGCATAGATGAGAATGCATAAACTTCACCTTCCACGGCGGAGAACCAGAATGTGTCGGAAAAGTATATACCAGTGCGCCGGCCAGTCCACTTCCCATTACAACTATAGTTTGCCCTAAGGTTAGCTCTCTTTCATCCTTTGAAATTATCAGCTTGCGAGTGAGATGTGTTATAGTCCAGAAAAGGAAAAGAATTGTAAATGCACTCAAAAGCGCCGACATGCTGTTTACCATCTTTGCTACTTGTGAAGGATCTTGTGCCAGCTGAGTAAACAGATTAGCTGTTAGCATAAAAATAGGTGCTCCAGGGGGGTGTCCCACTTCAAGCTTGTATGCCGATGTAATGAATTCGCCACAGTCCCAAAAACTTGCTGTAGGTTCAATGGTTAGAAGGTAAACAATAGCAGCAACGGTAAATACCAACCAACCTGCGACATTGTTTATAAACTTATATTTGTTCATTCTTTTCATTGATTTTTTTTAATTCCTGATCTCAAACTGAATCATACGGATCTTTTGCAAAATTTGAGCAAAGATACTGAAAACTATTTATTTTGATTCAGTATATGAAAAGCATTTGATGATAAATTGTTTAAAATATGTAAATCTGTAGGTTTTCCTGACGCCATTGTCGCGGCATATTATTTTGTTCACTCTTTTACGCATCTGGAGATAAGTTGCACTTGTAATTTTCCTGGTCACAATATTTGAAGGACAAAACTTCTTACCCTGCAATTCAAGGTAAGGTTTAGGGTTTGAATTTCGTTCTCAATTCATGGAAGATAAAACTAATATTGGAGATGTTAAACAATAGTTAATTAATGTTTAGTGCGCTTAATATCAAGAGAATATGTTTTATAACATATATTTGGTTAACAAACAGATATACAGGCAAATAATACATTTGTTTTTTTTATTGAATGATTTTGATTTGAAAAAAAAGAGGATAAAATATTTGGAAGAGAAATAATAAAAAGTTTACTTTGACGATGATTAAGGAAAAAAATCAATAATTAAAAGGTCATTTTCGTAATAGTTTATTATTTGTAATAGTTTATTATTCATGGAGATTACACTAGTAATTCTAAAACCATCAGCAGTTCAACGCGGGATCATCGGAGAGGTTATTTCACGCTTCGAAAAGAAAGGAATTCAGATTGTCGCAATGAAGATGGTACGGATGACCGATGAGAAATTGCGGGAACATTATTCACACTTAGTAGACAAGCCGTTTTTTTGCCGCATTAAAAATTCTATGCAGGCAAGCCCTGTTGTAGTGATGGCTCTAAAGGGTGTTGATGCAGTAAATGTAGTACGGAAACTGACCGGTGTGACAAATGGGAGAGAGGCGCAACCCGGCACAATAAGAGGTGATTTCTGTAATAGTATACAGGAAAATATTGTGCATGCATCCGATTCACCGGAAACTGCAGATGCTGAACTGAAACGCTTTTTCTCGGACGATGAGATTTTTAGTTACAACCAGTTTCTTGATCCGTATATTTACGCGAACGATGAATCATAATTGCGAAATTAAATATTCTGATATGAATTATTTTAAATCAGTAAGGTAGCAATGGAGACAGAGCATTTTTTTTATTAAAGCAAAGAGCATATTATCGGCAGCACTGGTGTTCGTAACGCTGAATGCTTTCTCTCAATCTGCTTCGGAATCTTCCGGCAAATCCAGGCCGGAAGTGTCTTATAGACAGTTACACAGTTCCAGCCTAAGTGATCAGCCGGGATTATTTGCCGACGGATTAAAACTTAAGATGGATCTGTCTATTTTGGAGGAAGTTGAAGAGAGCAGAGAAGAGTTCAATCCCGACGAAATTCCTGCAGATGATATTTATGAAGGCATGTGGATCAACAGACACGTGAATATCTACGGAAGTCTGAAAAATGCCCCCCGACACATTCATAGTGGATCTGGAAAATTTTACAATGCCGGTTGATGGTCATATGACCTCGAATTTTGGCAGAAGAGGAAGTCGTCGCTATCACTATGGAATAGACCTGAAAGCCCATACCGGTGACACAATTTATGCTGCTTTCGATGGTAAGGTAAGGGTAAAGCAATATGAAAGAGGAGGATATGGCTATTATGTTGTAATCAGACATGTGAATGGCTTGGAGACTGTTTATGGCCACCTATCTAAATTTCTTGTCGATGAAAATGATTTTGTCCTATCTGGTCAGCCTATCGGCCTGGCAGGCAATACAGGGCGATCATTCGGATCTCACCTTCACTTCGAAACACGTTTTCTTGGCAAGCCAATCAACCCCCAATTTCATTATAGATTTTCAGAACAAGGTAACACACCGCGATGAATATCTGGTGACTAATTCCAGTTACCGGAAAACATCAAACAGCAGCAGGGTTCTTGTGTCAAATAACTCTCCGGCTGGTAAAGCCGTAGCCGATGCACCTAACAAATATGTATCTGGAGATGTTAAATACCACCGTATTAAAAAAAGGAGATACTCTTGGTGCCATTGCCAGAAAATATGGTGTATCTGTCAATAAGCTCTGCACGTTGAATAATATGAATACCAGGACAACATTACGTATAGGAAGGTCAATCCGCATTTCCTGACATTTACAGACCTGGCGGTTTTATAGAAAAAGGTACAAGATTTCTGACTTGTACCTTTTTTTTGATTATCTTTGTTTGGATATTATATGTTAAACAATTTGCACAATTCACAATGGATGTAACCAGTAGACAATTTGACGAAGTAATAGCTATATGTCGAGAGATATTTGCCAAAAAAATTACAGGATTATGGGGGGGCATCATGGCGTATACTCCGCCCGGAGTCTGTTACCGATCAGATTTTTATCAAAGCAAACCGCATCCGTACACTCGAAGTTAAAAAAAATGAACAAGGTGAATGAAGGTGTCTTTCCTGAATATATTGGCATTGTAAATTATGGTATTATCGGACTTATCCAGCTTCAAATGGGATATTCGGATGACGTTGATATTACACCAGAAAGGGCTCTAGAACTTTACGATGGCTACGTTGCAGAAACGAAAAACCTTATGAGTGCTAAAAATCATGATTACGATGAGGCTTGGAGAAGCATGCGCGTAAGTTCCTATACCGATCTTATCCTCACGAAGATTTATCGCATAAAAAAAAGATAGAGAGCCATTACGGGGGGGAAACACTTATCTCCGAAGGGATAGATGCTAACTATAAAGATATGGTTAATTATGCTGTTTTTGGCTTGATTAAACTTCATTTTGACGGTAAAAAAAGAGTGAAGAGTTTAGATAAATTCGAATGAAGGCAACCAGTAAAACAGTGAATATCTTTGTGGAATTGTCCCGCATTATTGTGGGGGGGCAACGTTTGTTTTATCGGGTTTTGTGAAAGCTGTCGATCCTATGGGATTTACCTACAAGATACAGGATTACCTTATAGAGTTAAATTTAACTGAAGTTTTTTTCACTTGCTTTACCTGTCGCGCTCTTAATTATTGTGTCAGAATTCTTGTTGGGTGTTCTCCTTCTGCTTGGGGTTTACAGTAAGTGGACAACCCGCTTTACAGGTCTGTTCATGTTGTTCTTCACTCCGCTCACTTTGTGGATAGCCGTAACCAACCCTGTTGAAGATTGCGGGTGTTTCGGTGATGCATTTATTATTAGTAATTGGAATACTTTTTACAAGAATATTGTTCTTCTTGCTGGTACTGTCTTGCTTATTGCAAAGTGGAAGCTTATAAATACTCTGTTTTCATTGAAAACAGCTCCCCTTGCAGTTCTGTTCACAGCTCTTTTTGTATTGTTTTTGCTCTCTATAATATTTATAAGCTTCCGGTATTTGATTTTAGGCCTTACCGAATAGGAGCCAATATACCTGAACAGATGCATGTTGATCCTGAGAAAGCCGATATTTATGAAACTATATTTCTCTATAGTAAGAACGGTGTACAACAAGAATTTACTGAAGAGAACTATCCGTGGAACGACTCCACCTGGACATACGTGGATATGAAGACTCACCTTGTGAAAGAGGGTGAAAAACCTAAAATAGAGGATTTTTCAGTGGACGCTTTATATTACGACGAATCATCCGGTTCATGGAATATCGGCAGCGATATCACTGATATTATTCTTTCCGAGCCTTCATATCTTTTCCTTATGGTCGCCTCTTCTCTCGAAGAGATGAATATGAAGCATTTAAACCGGTTTAAAAGGTTAGCACCTATGCAATTGATAACGGTTGGCCTTTTTATCTGATTACCTCATCTGGCACCGATGTTGTGGAAAATTGGGAGAAGTCGAACAGAAGCGGTTTTCAGTTTTGTCATTCCGATGAAAAGGTACTGGAGACGATGATTCGCTCCAATCCCGGACTAATATTGTTGAAAGGGGGGGCACGGTTATCAATAAATGGGACGACAGCAGCGTGCCGTTAATTGGCGATATGGCCTCAGTCGCTGAGCAGACTGACATTATAGCTGAGTTGAATAATACGGGAACAACGGGAACAGTGAAGTTGTTCATTATAGCACTTCTTTTTTTGATACCTCTTTTACTGATAAAATTGGGCGATCGAAAAATGTTAGTCCGGAAAAAAAGTGGAATAATTTTTTTTATTAATTATATATTGATTGTATGAGAAAAACATTGTGGCAGGTAACTGGAAAATGAATAAAAACCTGCAGGAAGGCCTTGAACTGGCAAAGGAATTGAATGAAGCACTAAAAGGTAAAACAGTGAATTGCGATGTGGTAATAGGAACACCGTTTATCCACCTTGCTAGTGTAGTAGCCAGTGTAGATACTACTAAAATAGGTGTAGCCGCACAGAATTGTGCCGATAAAGCTTCCGGAGCTTATACCGGTGAGGTGTCTGCAGAGATGGTAGCATCAACAGGTGCAAAATATGTGATTTTGGGGGGGCATAGCGAACGTCGTGCATACTACCACGAAACGCCGGAGATACTGAAGGAAAAAGTGTTGTTGGCGCTAGCTAATGGCCTTACCCCAATTTTCTGTGTTGGGGGGGAGGTACTGCAAGAGAGGGAATCGGGGGGGAGACATTTCGACGTAGTTAAGTCGCAGGTTGAATCATCGCTTTTTGATCTTTCGCCGGAAGATTTTACTAAGATTATACTGGCATATGAACCGGTGTGGGCAATAGGCACTGGTAAAACAGCTACTGCCGGGCAGGCTCAGGAAATGCACGCTTTCATACGTAAAACCCTGTCAGAAAAATATGGAGAAAAATTGCCGATAATACCTCCATCCTTTACGGAGGAAGTGCCAATGCCGGCAATGCTAAGGAACTTTTCTCAAATCCCGACGTTGATGGCGGACTTATTGGCGGCGCATCACTTGGTGTGAATAAATTCCTGCCTATTATTGAGGCTTTTTAATCGATTAACAGAATTTTACCACAGATTCCTCATGGGTCTGTGGTTTTTTTACCTTTGCAGAAAATTAATTAACAGGATGCAATAAAAACTCAGTTATTAATGGAACCAAAAAAACTTTTGTTTTTTTCACTCTTTATTTGTAATTCAAAAATTTCAGATCTCATGATTAGTGATTCAGGTTCCAAATCAAGAGTTTATATAAAAATAATCGTATGAACTATTTTCCTCATGTAATAACTATTTTTATGTTGTTATCTCTCTCTGCAGAAGCTGGGGCACAGCATTCTTCGCAAAAGAAAGAAATACTGAATGAGTTGAATTCAATTGTCCCGGGTAAAGGACGTGTTACCATTTACGAGGATGAGAGCATCAAACACATATTGGGACGCCATATGGCACCTCCCAGGACTGTCTATTCAAGTGCTGATGGCTCAATTCAATATTATAAGATGCGTGGTTACAAGATTCAGGCCTTTTCCGGAAACAATCAGCGTACATCCAAAAACGAGGCACTCCATAAGCAAGGGCTAATTAATAGTGCTTTTCCCGGTCAGGAGACAGTAGTACTGTTTGAATCTCCGTTTTGGCGTTTACGTATCGGTAATTTTGAAGACAGGGCTCAGGCCGAAGAGATGATGAAAGAGTTGAGAAGAGCGTTTCCCTCTTTTGGTAAAGAGATGTATATTGTAGTGGATGAGGTGAAAATTCCTATTAATAAGACGTTCGAAAGTGATGATCGTCAGTAACAGTAGAAACAAAAAGAGATGTCTTCCGAAGAAATAGAAAAAAAACAGATCCGTGATAGCGGATCATATGAGAGGTATTCTTTCTCTTCTAGGAGAGAATGATGGCCGCGAGGGGGGGCTTGTTAAAACACCCGAAAGGGTTGCAAAAGCCATGCAGTATCTTACCAGAGGATATTGGCAGGACCCGGAGGAGATACTGCGTTCCGCCCTGTTCAGGGAAAACTATCGGCAGATGGTGATAGTAAAGGACATTGACCTGTTTTCATTGTGTGAACATCATATGCTCCCATTTTTGGAAAGGCACACGTTGCTTATATACCCGATGGCTACATTACCGGACTGAGCAAAATAGCCCGTGTTGTTGAGGTGTATTCCCGTCGTTTACAGGTACAGGAGCGACTCACCACTCAAATAAAAGAGTGCATTCAGAAAACACTGAACCCTATGGGGGTGATGGTAGTTATTGAAGCCCAGCATATGTGCATGCAGATGAGGGGTGTGGAAAACAGCATTCTGTAACCACTACATCCGATTTCACCGGCGTGTTTCGTGAACAGAGAACGCGAGAGGAGTTTATCGCGTTGATAAAATAGTCTTTATCATTTTTTTTGATACCCGCTTTCGGTCGGTTTCGTCCAGCATGATTTTGCGGATACGCATATGCTTGGGTGTTACCTCCACATATTCATCTTCCTTGATATATTCAAGTGCTTCCTCTAAGCTGAAAATAACGGGAGGAGCCAGTTGTGCCTTGTCGTCGGTTCCCGACGCACGAACGTTTGTCAGCTTTTTTTTGATTTGGTTACGTTGACTACCAGGTCGCCCTCTTTATTGTTCTCCCCCCCTACAACCTGTCCTGCATATACATCAGTCTGAGGTTCAATAAAGAATCTTCCTCTGTCCTGCAACTTGTCCAAAGCGTAAGCATACGCATTTCCCGATTCCCCCCCGGCAATGATGGAGCCGTTTTGTCTCTTCTCGATATTTCCCTTCCAGGCTGAAATTCCAGAAAGCGGTGCGCCATGATAGCTTCACCAGAAGAGAGTGTGAGAACAATATTATTCAGGCCTATAATGCCTCGCGACGGAATAATGAACTCCATGTGCATGCGATTTCCTTTATTTTCCATGGTAAGTAGTTCGCCCTTGCGGCGGGTAATTACGTCTATGACCTTGCTGGCCGACTCCTCAGGGAGGTTAACTGTCAGTTGTTCAACAGGCTCATGTTTCTCGGCTCCTATCTCCTTGATTATCACCTGTGGCTGCCCTACCTGCAGTTCATAACCTTCGCGGCGCATGGTCTCTATAAGGACAGAGAGATGGAGTACACCGCGTCCGTAAACAATCCATGAATCAGAGTTTTCGGTCTCCTCAACACGAAGAGCCAGATTTTTGTCGAGCTCGCGCATCAGCCGGTCGTATATATGGCGCGAAGTTACATACTTTCCATCCTGTCCGAAGAAGGGAGAATTGTTTATAGTGAATAACATCGACATTGTAGGCTCATCGATAGCTATAGGATCAAGCGGGTCGGGTTTTCCAGGTCGGTTATACTGTCGCCAATATCGAACCCTTCAATACCTACAAGCGCGCAAATATCGCCTGAGGTAGCTTCTTCAACCTTAATACGTTCCAATCCCTCAAAAAGGTCCACCTCTTTTATTCGGATCTTTTTTTTACAGTTCCGTCACGTTTACAAAGCGCATAATCTTTATTAAAGCTTATGGATCCGCGGTGCACACGCCCCACGGCAATACGTCCCAGGTAGTTTGAGTAATCGAGAGAGGTGATAAGCATCTGAGGCGTCCCCTCCAGCACTTTCGGGGGGGCAGGGATATGCTTTATGATCGCATCAAGAAGTGGAGTGATACTGTCTGATGGCTTTTTCCAGTCGTTCGACATCCATCCATGCTTTGCCGATCCGTAAAGAGTGGGGAAATCGAGCTGTTCCTCGGTACCATCGAGACTGAACATCAGGTCGAACACCTTCTCCTGAACCTCTTCTGGACGACAGTTAGGTTTATCCACTTTGTTTATCACCAGAATCGGTTTTAATCCTATCTCAAGTGCTTTCTGCAATACAAAGCGCGTCTGCGGCATGGGCCCTTCAAAGCATCCACAACAAGGAGGCATCCGTCAGCCATATTGAGCACCCGCTCTACCTCCCCCCCGCCAAAGTCGGCATGTCCCGGCGTATCAATAATATTTATCTTTGTGTTGTTATATCTGATGGATACATTTTTTTTGATAAAATAGTGATACCCCCCGCTCACGCTCCAGGTCGTTGTTGTCGAGTATAAGGGCATTGGTCTGTTGGTTATCCCTGAAGAGATTCCCGGCCATAAGCATTTTGTCAACCAAGGTGGTTTTGCCGTGATCTACGTGGGCTATAATAGCAATATTTCGGATATTCTGCATTTAAAACAATCTTTTTGTTCCGCAAAGATACGTTTTTTTTAGGCTATTTATTCATATATGTCTGCCTGTTTATTAAAATATATGATTTTATTGTTTGTATTACGTAACAAAAGAAAGCTGTGAGATTGAAGCCCAGAGACCTTTTTCATTATTCAATCAGCAAAAAAAAGCTTATTTCCCTTGATCGGGTTTATTTTGAGGATTATTAGTAGATTAAGCGAGCCTGCGTAAAGTCACGAAAGGAAAACGGTTTATGTTTGTTTTGCGGATAATTGGTAAATTAAGTGGTTTATCGAAATTTTTTTTACGGACTGATGATGGGAATGATTGGAAATTTCGGAAATTAACATTTCTATTTCAATGATTTGTTTGTTTTTTTGTATCTTTGCCTTTCAAAAAAAATTTAATCATTCAGTTCAAAATTGTTTCATGAATTTACGTAAAATTCTTCTTCTGGCGGCGCTGTTTATTTTAGCCGGCAGTGCTACTGTTGCACACACGTGCCTGATGGCGCAGGAACCGCCCATTTCAAAAAGCGACAGAATTTTTGAGGATCCTGATATTATACCAATGTTTACCGGTGGATCGGGGGGAGATGAACCGTTTTATTTTCAATACCTTGAAGTATCCGCCCGAAGCTGTTGAACGTAATGCTCAGGGATTAGTGGTTTACACCTTTGTTGTGGAAAAAGATGGGACCCTTTCAAATTTTAACATAATTCATCGTGCCGATTCGTTGTTGAATAAAGAAGCATTGCGTATTCTTGAGGCAATGCCTCCATGGCGTCCTGCAAGGCACAGGGGGGGGAGATTGTGCGGGCTGAAACATATGTTCCCATGTATTTCAGGTTGAACAAAAATGCTATTGCAGCCAGCAAAGCTTCCAAGACAACGGTAACGCGCAACTACGCCAAAACCGATCGCTCAATTATGGAAAACAACGACATCTATACAATTGTGGATAAGATGCCTCAGTATTCTTACGGTGAGAGTGGTCTTGGTGCATTTATTTCACACAATATACGTTATCCCCGTGAAGCAAGGCAAGAAGGGATTGAAGGTAGAATTCTCTGCTCATTCATAGTCGGCGCAGATGGCTCAATTTCCAATATTGAGGTGGTGGAAGGACTTGATCCTTCACTCGATAGTGAAGCTGTGCGTGTGCTGGGGGGGTTGATGCCAAAATGGATTCCAGGCGAGAATGGGGGGGTGAGAAGGTAAATGTAAAATGCCTTCTGCCGATAGATTTTACCATTGATGAGGATCCTATACCGCCCTTTACAAAATCTGAGTGAGAAAACAGTTATTTCAATTCAAACCAAAACTCGCGCATTCCTGAGTGGGTGTTGATAAACAGGCGGAATGGAACGGGAAAAGTGTTTGATAAGGAGTGGAGGTCCTTCAGCGAAAAAGAAGCATGCATAGTTTGAGGGTATCCCCCCCTGGGATCGTTGTTCCTGGAATGACTGAAATAGAGGTCAACCGAGGTGGATGAGTTATTTCGAAGCAGTGCCACTCCATGTGGCACGCTGTGGTATTCTATCTCAAGTATAAGATTCAGATAATCACTGCCTACCCACACACTTTGTATTTTTACAGGATCATCCGAATACTTTTCCGGATATCCTTCATGTTGAATTCCGGCTGTAAAAATGTTGGAGATGTTGATAATCCTAATATTGTTGTCTTTTAGCGGAACGTATCTCAGAATCACACGCTGCCCATCATTGCCGCTGTAGTTTTTTTATCTCTTCGGGTATGAGTATCCTATTGTTATCGAGTTTAAAACGATAGGTTGCGTTTTCTTTCTGTACGGTGGCAATCTCCACCAGATAATCGTCAAGACGTTCCACCTCCTTGTCGCATCCAGATAAGATGAAAAAAAAGGAGTGAAACCAGAAAGAGCTGTTTATGGTTCAATATGACGGGTCTCCAGATTGTTTTTAACCGTGTTTCCATACATCTCTATCATTTTTCGCGCAGGTAATATTCGTCTTTGCCCGGGATATCTATTTTATTGATTTGTCCCTGCAGGTATGATTCAAACCGCGAGCGATCTTCGTCGGAGTATTCCGTGGCAAATGTGCCGGTATCCGTCATGAGGTCATACGCAACATAATTAAAAGGGAAAAAGGAGTAGTTTCTGTAAATCTCATCATCAATTGCTGAAGCCGCAATATTGAGCAGTTCGTTTCTTCCGGTACCTCTGGATAAATTACTGATGAACCGATTGATATTATTTCCGAAACGAAAATGCACGCGACCCTTGTAACCCATAATTCCTGCGATCATGTTCTCTATATCATCGGCTTTGGACTTCCTGTGTCCCGGATTATCACGCTTAAGCTGATATTCTTTGGCCTTCAGATAATCACATGGATCAAATTCGTATGTGATGGACAACGGCACAATATTGAGTTTCTTCAATGCATCGGAAGGATTGGCGCTGTCATGAAGTGTGAGCATCTTGAGAAGGCTTGTCTGGGTTTTGTCATTTGAGTCTTTCGCACGCCCTTCTCGCTGTGCTATCCAGACAGATTGATTCCGTTCTCTTATGGTATAGTGGATATAGTCTGAAAGATGTTTTGATACTTCCAGCATCTGTCTAACGTTTACCCCCCCCGCTTCACGATAAAACTTTTATTGAGCCGTACCAACTCTTCTATCCAGGGATAGATTAGCAGGTTGTCTCCAATAGCTATTTCGGTGGTGGGTATGCTCTTGTCAAAAACAATATATTTAGGAAAGCAGCATCCAGTACAATATCCCGGTGATTGGAGATAAACATGCAGCTTCTGTCAGTACTAATCTTTTCCCAGCCGAATCCGCACATCTCTTTCGTCGTTTTTTTCAATTAGCCGCTTCATTACCGGATATATAATGTAGTGTTGAAAGTCGTCTTTCGATTTACAACCTCCCATAAGTACAGAAAACTCTTCCCATGTATAAGGTTTTACAAAAGGTTCTGCAGTCCGCCTGAAATAATCGTTGGAGATAAGATGAGAGATTGTTTCAGGTACTTCACTGTCAAGTAACGGACGTATGTCGTCAAAACGGTTGGTTGTTATTTCCATTGTCTAACGTTTGTTTTGAAGCTTTATTTTTTTGTTGCCTTATTAAGTTCTGTTTCAATAATATTCGTCAATACCTCTTTCATTGAGAGTCCGGCTGCAGCAACCTGTTGAGGAATAAAGCTGGTTTCGGTCATCCCGGGAGTAGTGTTAACTTCAAGAAGAACCGGCTTGTCACCCGAAATGATGTAATCGGCCCTTATGATTCCCTTTGCGCCGATGAGCCGATAGATCTTTTTAGTCTCCTCGCGGATAGTTTTTGCAATATTATCTGGAATTCTTGCTGGAGTGATCTCTTCAACCTGGCCTTTATATTTTGCGTTGTAATCGAAAAATTCATTAGTGGTAACCACTTCGGTCAATGGCAACACAGTGATACCATCTTCTGTCTCAAAGCAGCCGCAGGTTACCTCACAGCCTTTAATAAAGCGCTCGGCAATCACCTCGGGCGCCTCCGAAAAGGCTTCATATATAGCGCTTTCCAGCTGAGATGCTTCTTTAACTTTAGTGGTTGCAAAGCTGGAGCCTCCCATGTTGGGCTTCACAAAAAGAGGCAGTCCCAATTCATTGATTATTTCGTTTGCACATGAAGTGTCTCTTTTCTGATGACTACCGATGGTGGCACCTCAATTCCGAAACTCTTCAAAAAATTGTTGCATGCAAATTTATTGAAGGTCAGCGCTGATGCAAGCACGCCACAATTGGAGTAGGGGGGGATGCCAAGCATATCGAAGTAACCTTGCAGTTTCCCATCTTCCCCCAGGGGGGGCTCCGTGAATGGTAATGTATGCAAAATCGAATGCAACTACATCTCCTTCTGTGGTAAAACTGAAACTGTTTTTATCAATCGGGATCATTTTGTCGTTAAATTCAACATTCCACGATGTCATGTCGATCCTTACATTATATACATTGTATTTTCTTTATCGATGAAGGAGCTGATACCTGCGGCACTTTTTTTCGGATATAATAAATTCAGAAGAGTATCCTCCCAAACAATAGCAACATTTTTCATATGATTAATTGATCTTTTTATTCAGGTGTTTATTAATGTATATGTACGCCATTTCTCTATAACTCCCTGTATGTCTTCCGGAATCTTACTTTCAAAATATAGCTCCTCATTGGTTACCGGATGTCTGAACCCCAGAGTGGCAGCATGAAGGCACTGACGCGGGCAAATTGCGAAACAATTATAGACAAATTGTTTGTATTTTGCAAAACGTGTACCGCGAAGTACTTCGTTGCCACCATAGCGTTCATCGTTAAACAGAGTATGCCCTATATGTTTCATATGCACACGTATTTGATGTGTGCGGCCTGTTTCGAGACGGCACTGAACCAGTGTTACGTAACCGAATCGTTCCAGAACACTGTAATGGGTGACTGCTGTCTTTCCCTGATCTCCATCAGGGAAAACCCGCATAAGCATACGGTCTTTAGGATCGCGTCCTATATTTCCTTCAACGGTGCCGTTGTCTTTTTCAATATTCCCCCAAACAAGCGCAACATATATCCGTTTTGTCTCTTTGTTGAAAAATTGCGCAGAGAGATGTGCTTTGGCCGTCTGTGTTTTAGCTACGAGAAGCAGTCCCGAGGTATCCTTGTCTATTCTGTGAACCAGCCCAAGTCTTGGGTCATTTACATCTTTAATTCCTTTCTGTTTTAGATGAAATGCAACTGCGTTTACTAGCGTTCCTGTGTAGTTGCCGTGTCCGGGGGGGTGTACCACCATTCCTGCCGGTTTGTTGATGACCATGAGCGCATCATCTTCAAAAACAATGTCCAAAGGGATATTCTCAGGGATGATCTCCAGTTCACGCCTTGGCCTGTCCATCACAATGGAGATTACATCTAACGGCTTAACTTTATAGCTCGATTTTACAGCTGTTCCGTTCACCAGAATAGAGTCTGCATCGGCAGCCTTCTGAATCCGGTTCCTTGAAATACCCTCAATGCGTACCGACAAAACTTATCGATTCGCAGCAAATTTTGTCCTTTATCTGCTACAAACCGATAGTGTTCATACATTTGATCATCATTCCGTGAGTCTTCCGTTATATTATCATCATCCTCTGTCAGGAAATCGAGATCATCAAAATTGTTTTCGGCCACAAGACAATTTTTTTTAGAAAAATGAATCGTCAATTTTAGCGCCTTCTGGCGGCACCATGTTATTATTGTTTGTATGCCCAGGAGGAACAATATATTCATTATCCACTTTCAGTGAATCAGCGAGTGCACCACTGGTGACAATCAGAGTTAACGGTGATCCGGCGGGTACCTTCTCATCCGGGGCTAGTGTCTTTCCCCCCCTGAACTCAACGGCCCTTACCAGGCCCGAGTATTCAGCAGGCACCTCGACAATTGACAGCTGAGTGAAGCCCAGAGAGTTCAGTAGTGCCGCAGCCTGGCGGCTGGAGTAGTCTGTCAATCCAGGTACGGCAACCTCTTGTGGGGGGGTTTTTGAATATATTGTAATATATATTGCGCGCCCTTCTTTTACTTTATTGTTTACTTTTGGTGTCTGGTCAATGATTGCTCCTGGAACGGCATCGCGTTCATAAACGGAATCTACTATTTCGGCATGTAATCCCCTCGACCTGAGGATGGCATTAGCCTCATCTGCCTGAAGCCCTTCAAGCGGGGGGGACCACTACATTCTGTCCGTGTCTTGTGTAAATATTCAGGAATAGCAACGCAAATACAACAAGCAGTGCACCGCAAGCAATGATTATCAGCAGATTTTTAAGTATGCTGTTGTCAAAAAGAGTTTTTTTCAGTTCGTTTTTTTGCCCATGACAATTGACAATAATGTACGTAAGCTTTTATGGATACAAATGTACAAAAAAAATGAGAGCAGGAGGGAAGAGAAACCAAAAAGAGTTATTAATTTGAATTAAACAGTTCCTGATCTGGATAAATAAAAAAACAGGAATACGATGATCGCATTCCTGTTTTACCAATGGAGTTATTTCTTAATATTCGTCGGAAATGGTTAATCTTGCTCTGCCTTTTGCTCTACGTGAGGCAAGTACTTTCCTTCCGTTTTTCGTAGCCATTCTGGAACGGAATCCATGTTTGTTTTTTTTCTCTTTCTGTTAGAGGGTTGGAATGTTCTTTTCATACGATTGTCCTACTTTTTCTTAAGGTGCATGAAACTTGCTACCATTACTTGTTATTGTAAAAATAACCCGGTGCATGTTACTCCACCTGTGTATATGTTATATTTTTGTTTATTCTTTATACCGGGCTGCAAAATTAGATAAAATATTTGAATGAACCAATTTTATAAATAATAAATTCAACTTTCGGCTGTTTTGAGATTACAGCTAAGTATTTCACTGGCGTTAGATATATGATTTTTGTTCTTTTTTTGAGCTCTGTCTTGATAATGCCCAAAGTGGCATAGTACGCTATCATCACGGAACAGGCCAGGCGCCAGGATCGATACCGTAATAAAATAAGCCTTGTTAAATGTCATGATTATCTGTAAGTACCACATGACATAAAGAAAAAAAACAGAATAATCGCTGGAAAATTAAGAGAAAAGTTTTGTGTTTTGGGAAAATCGTTCTATATTTGCACCCGCAATTTGGGTAGTAATAATTTTAACAATAGGGTTAACGCCCGGTAATGGCCCATTCGTCTATCGGCTAGGACGCAAGATTTTCATTCTTGAAAGAGGGGGGGTTCGATTCCCCTATGGGCTACTAATAAAAAAAAGATTTAAACATACGCATCAAGAGAATGGCAAATCACAAATCATCAGAAAAAGGATCAGACAGACTAAAGTGCGCCGGTTGACCAACAGGTATGCATCTCGTACGACTAGGAACAAGGTTCGTAAATTACGTGCAGTAACCTCCAAAGAGGAGGCGATTAAGATGTACCCCCCCGAAGTTTGCTCTATGTTGGATAAATTGGCAAAAAAACAGTGTTATTCACAAAAATAAAGCTGGCAATCTGAAATCAAAATTAGCTGCTCATGTGAATAGCCTGAGTTGATATGATAAAACACTTGGTGTTGTTCAAGCTGGCGGATGAGGCTGAAGGGAACTCGAAAGAAGCCAATGCTATCATTATTAAGGAGAAGCTGGAGGCCCTGAAAAATGTTATTCCGGTAATCCGAAAGATGGAAGTGTTTATAAATCATGTTGAAGCTTCGTGCGTCAATTATGATATTTTACTCTACAGCGAATTTGAAACACTGGACGATCTGAAAATTTATGCCCGCCACCCTGAACATATCGCAGTTGGGGGGGAGTTTATAGTAAAAGTAAGAACCGAAAGGGCGGCAATTGATTACGAATTTTAAAAATCGTTATCTACATAATACGATTATCAAAAAAAGCGGACAAAAAGTCCGCTTTTTTTTGGTTGTATGCATTGAATGGATAACATCCGTTGTTAAAGCATGCTTGGGGGGGGTATGGGCACCAGCCATTAGCTACGGGCAAGGGTGTTTCATTGCATGTTGTAATTGAAATAGAGCAACCATCGTACCCAATAACGATGAGGCTTTCAGTTAAGTTAATCACCTTTTATCGGTGATATAATCCAGTTCAAAAAAAAGCCAAAAATGGTTGGTGAAGAGACAAATTTTTCGTACTTTTGTTCTCATTAAAAATATCCGTATAACTCATCATAATTGACGAATAGAGAGATAGTTCAACAAAAAAATCAAGAAATGTCAGAAGAAGAAAAAAAATCGGCAAGCGGAAGTTATTCTGCGCAAAATATACAGGTACTCGAAGGCCTTGAGGCAGTGCGTAAACGTCCTGCCATGTATATCGGCGATGTGAGCGAGAAGGGGGCTTCATCACCTGGTGTACGAAGTAGTGGATAACTCCATCGACGAAGCTCTTGCCGGATATTGTTCCGAAATAGATGTGATTATCAATGAAGATAATTCTGTTACCGTAAGAGACAACGGACGCGGAATCCCGGTAGACTATCACGAAAAAGAGAAAAATCGGCTCTTGAAGTGGTGCTTACGGTCCTGCATGCAGGTGGTAAGTTCGACAAGGGAACCTATAAGGTCTCCGGAGGGCTACATGGTGTGGGTGTCTCCTGTGTGAACGCGCTTTCTATATATCTGAAGGCTGAGATTCACATAAACGGTAAAATATATGTACAGGAATACTCACAGGGAAAGCCCTATTCAGATGTGAAGATTGTTGGCGAAACAAAAGAGACCGGCACGGTGATTACCTTTAAACCCGATAATTCCATTTTACAATATTGGAATACCGCTATGACATTCTAGCTACCCGCCTCCGGGAGCTTGCATATTTGAATGCAGGCATAACGCTGACACTTACCGATAAAAGGGTAGTGAGGGATGACGGGTCGTTCAAGGCAGAACGCTTTTATTCCGAAACGGGCCTGGAGGAGTTTGTCAGATATATCGATAAAAATAAAGACCCTCTTATCAGTGAACCTATTCATATAGTTACGGAGAAAAACGAAATTCCCATTGAGATAGCGTTAACATATAACGACACCTATAATGAGAATATATTCTCTTATGTAAATAATATAAATACTATAGAGGGAGGAACACATCTGACCGGTTTCCGGAGAGGCCTCTCGCGTACACTGAAGAAGTATGCTGAAGACTCCAAAATGCTTGAAAAAGTGAAGGTGGAGGTAAGCGGCGACGACTTCCGTGAAGGAATTACCGCGGTGCTTTCAGTGAAGGTTGCCGAACCACAGTTCGAAGGACAAACCAAAACAAAACTGGGAAACAGTGAGGTGATTGGTGCCGTGGATCAGGCAACAGGAGAGGCTCTTAGAAATTATCTGGAAGAGCATCCAAGAGAGGCAAAGGTGATTGTTGAGAAGGTTATCCTGGCAGCTACAGCACGTCATGCCGCCCGTAAAGCCCGTGAAATGGTTCAGCGCAAATCGCCTCTATCAGGCGCAGGCCTACCAGGAAAGTTGGCCGACTGCTCTAGCAAAGATCCAGTTCAGAGTGAGATATTCCTTGTGGAGGGCGATTCTGCAGGCGGTACGGCAAAACAGGGGGGGCGTAACCGCATGTTTCAGGCTATTCTGCCATTGCGCGGTAAGATACTCAACGTGGAAAAGGCAATGCCGCACAAGGTACTGGAGAGCGAAGAGATAAAGAATATTTATACCGCTCTTGGTGTATCAATAGGAACAGAAGAAGACTCCAAGGAGCTCAATATTGAGAAACTTAGATATCATAAGATTATTTTGATGACCGATGCCGATGTCGACGGAAGCCACATCGACACTCTTATTCTTACATTTTTCTTCCGCTATATGCGGCCTCTCATCGAGAATGGCTACGTATATATAGCAACTCCGCCACTCTATCTTTGCAAAAAAAGGCAAAATTGAGGAGTACTGTTATAACGATCGCCAGAGACAGGTTTTTATTGACAAGTATGGCGAAGGGAACGAAAACGCTATCCATACACAGCGTTACAAGGGCCTTGGAGAGATGAATGCAGAACAACTCTGGGAAACAACAATGAATCCTGAGCACCGTACCCTGAAACAGGTTACAATTGAGAATGCTGCCGATGCCGACATTATATTCTCCATGCTTATGGGCGAGGAGGTGGCTCCGCGAAGGGAGTTTATTGAAGATAATGCCACCTACGCAAATATAGATGCATAAATGATCTGATTTTACGGATGAAACTTCCTCCATCACTGCAATCCGGCGATAGAGCCATCATTTTGTCTCCCGCGGGAAACATTGACGAAAATGTTGTACGGGATGCAGTTGCCATATTGGAATCCTGGGGGCTGGTGCCTGAGACAGGTGAAAACGCTCTTTGCGAAAACGGGCGTTTCAGCGGCTCTGTAGAGGAAAGGATGTCTGATTTGCAAAGAGCATTCGACGATCCGTCAGTAAGGCTTGTTTTTGCTCAAGAGGAGGTTATGGCGTTGTTCATATGCTCAATAAGCTTAATTATTCCGGTATAAAGAGATTTCCGAAGTGGGTGGTGGGTTTTAGTGATATCACTGCTCTTCACGCCGCTTTGCAGGTGAATGGCATTGCGTCAGTACATGGGCCTATGGCTAAGCATTTGTCTGACGAAGGAGCAGAAGATGAAGCTGTCAGATATATGCGAAGTCTCCTGTTTGGTGAATCTGTTGAGTATCGGATGCCTGTGAGGCAGTATGATATTCTGAATCGCAGGGGGGGAACTGCTGAAGGCAGGCTCTTCGGAGGCAACCTGTCAGTCTTTTGTGCTCTTATGGGTACTAAGTTTGTAAAAATCCCCCCCAACAAAGGCATCTTGTTTATAGAGGATATCGGTGAAGCTCCATACCGGGTTGACAGGATGATATATCAGTTAAAGCTTTCAGGTGTCTTTGAGAAACCGGAGGTTGATCGTTGGACAGTTCACTGGCTACGAAGAGGATGCCCGGATGTACTCATCATTACAAGAATCGATATTCAATGCAGTGAGAGAATACGATTTTCCGGTATGTTTTGATTTTCCGGTGGGGCATGTGAAACAGAACTACCCTCTTATCATGGGTGAACATGCCTCGTTGAACATAGGTGGTGATTATATCACATTCATTCAATAAACAAAATTATTCATAATGACGATCAGTACAGAGTTGATGTTACTTGTAGGATCTGTCTTGTTTTTTTATAAGCATGTTGGTCGGAAAGGCCGGACATCGTTTTGGTGTTCCTGTATTGTTGCTTTTTCTAGTTGTGGGAATGGTTTTCGGATCCGATGGGTTCGGTTTGATTTTCGACAATGTTCAAACCGCACAGACTATAGGAACAATCTGTTTGACTATCATCCTTTTTTTTCCGGAGGGTTAGATACCAGGTTTACTGAGATAAGGCCGGTAATATGGCCGGGTGCAGTTCTTGCCACGTTAGGCGTACTAATTACAGCTATACTTACAGGATTTTTCACCTACTGGTTGTCGGGACTTATGTTTCCTTCTTTGGGAATAAGCCTGCTGACAGCTATGCTGCTAGCCTCTACCTTCTCTTCTACCGATTCAGCTTCTGTTTTCGGGATACTTCGCTCCAAAGGATTGGTACTAAAGAATAATCTGAGGCCTTTGCTTGAGCTTGAGAGTGGTAGTAACGACCCCATGGCGTATATGCTTACCCTTATGTTTATGAGCATCATTCAGTCGGGAGGTGATCCCAATATCGGAATGGTAGCCTTTAACATACTTGTTCAGCTGGTGGTAGGTACGGCAATGGGTTATCTTCTTGGAAGAGCTGCGGTAATCATTATCAACCGCATCAGAATGGATAACGCCTCACTTTATCCAATTTTACTGTTAACTTTCGGTGTGTTTATCTTTGCGTTAACCTACTATCTGAAAGGTAACGGATATCTTGCTGTATATATTGCCGGATTGGTGATAGGGAACTCAAAATTCTCTCATAAGCGTACTTCTATGAAGTTTATGGATGGTTTCGCCTGGATGAGCCAGATACTGCTCTTTCTAACACTGGGATTGCTTGTTAACCCGGGCGAGCTGGTGCAAGTTCTGGTACCGGCATTGATTATATCATTTTTTTTATTATTTATCGGCCGTCCGGTAGCCGTCTTTCTTTCGCTGACTCCTTTCCGCGAGATAGGCCTCAAAGATAAACTATACGTATCCTGGGTCGGGTTGAGAGGTGCCGTACCAATTATTTTTGCTATTCTGCCTCTTGCAGCCGGAGTGCAGGATGCAAGATGGATTTTCAATATTGTATTCGTAATAACTATTGTCTCCCTGCTTGTACAGGGGGGACTTCCCTGCCTATTGTTGCAAGGTGTCTGGGGCTGGCTGAAAATCCTCCAAAATATAAAGCTTTCGAAGATTTCGATGTGGAGTTTGCAGAAGAGATAAAATCTGCTATGACAGAGATTTTAATTACCGAAGAGACATTGACATATGGTAAAATCTGATAGAGATGCCGCTGCCCGACAAAACTCTGGTGGTTATGATTAAACGAGAAGAGCAGTATTTTGTGCCGACCGGTCAAACCGAACTGCATGCAGGAGATAAACTATTGGTTATTTCTGATGACGAAGATGCACTAAAAGAAACATATTCCAACATAGGAATTTCAGATTTCTCATATCAGAAGAATAAGTAGGGTATACCTTTGATTTTTCACCTTCTTGCTGTATGCAAGTGACATTTATTGTGAGAATAAGAGTAGCCAGAACAGGTTGAAGCGTTACAAATTAAAGATTTACTGACGGGAAAGTAATTGAATCAGTAGAGAAAATATTGGCTGAAAAAAAATCCGGAGGAAAAAGAACGAAACAGAGCCAGCTGATTGGAGACTAGTAATAATAAAGTTTGATTTATAAAGATTTTCGGATTAGAAAGTCATAACTTTGCAGAAATAAAAAAATAGAGGAAAGTGAAAACTAAAATATATATACCGGTTTTATTGATAACCGGGTTGCTGTTTACCATTTCGTGTAACTCATGCCAGTCAAGCAAGAATACTGTTGTTATGGAGCCATACCGGCGGCTATCACCTGGATTTAACGCCGACAGCGCCTATCTGTTTGTGGAGAAGCAGGTGCGTTTTGGTCCCAGGGTTCCCGGTACGGAAGCTCACAATGCCTGTGGCGATTATCTCGTTGCAAAACTGACTGAATTTGGCGCCCGGGTAGTAGAACAGCGCGCCAATATTACTCACTACGATGGCAAAAATTTGACCGTACGCAATATCATTGGGAGCTATCAACCAGAAAAAGAGAAGAGAGTATTGCTTTTTGCCCATTGGGACTCGCGCCCCCCCTTTGCCGATGAGGAGACAGATGTCGGCAGGCAACGTCAGCCTGTTCAGGGTGCCGACGATGGCGCAAGCGGTGTAGGTGTACTGCTTGAGATTGCCCGCCAGCTGCATCAACAACCGCCTGAAGTGGGTATTGATATTATATTCTTCGATCTGGAAGATTGGGGGCAACCCTCTTTCGAAAGCGAATGGGTAGAGGGTGACTGGTGGTGTCTTGGTTCCCAATATTGGTCTGAACAGCCGCATGTTGAAGGTTATAAAGCTTCTTTCGGAATTCTGCTGGATATGGTGGGTGGTGCAAATGCTACATTTTTGAAAGAGGGGTATTCAATGAAATATGCTCCGTATGTTGTGGAAAAAGTGTGGGGGGGCATAGCTTCCAAAATGGGCTTTGGTAGTTATTTCTCTTCCGGCAGTGGAGGATATATTACCGATGATCATCTGATGGTGAACCAAATGAAACTTGCTCCAAGCATAAACATCATAAATCTGAAAAAGGATTCCCCCCCTACCGGATTTGTTCCTTATTGGCATACACTCAGCGATGATATGCGAAATATCGACCGGAATACGTTGGAAGTAGTAGGTATTACAGTAATGGAGGTAGTCTACTCGGAAAAATCCGTTGATTCAGCTACCGGAAAAGTAGGTAATGATAAGACAAAATAGTGAAAATGCAGACGATAAACGAAGTACAACAAGAGATTATTGAAGAATTCAGCATTTACGATGACTGGATGGATAAATACGCGATCATCATAGAACAGGGTAATGCCCTGCAGCCTCTAGATGAGAAATACAAGATTCCCGAGAATATCATCCAGGGATGTCAGAGCAGGGTCTGGTTGCAGACAGATTATTGTGACGGCAAGCTCTATTTTCAGGCCGAGAGCGATGCTATTATTGTTAAAGGCCTTCTGGCGCTTGTACTGCGTGTGTTTAATGGGCGCACTCCGGATGAGATTATCAGTGTGGATTTGCGTTTTATGAAAGAGATAGGACTTACCGAACATCTTTCACCAACACGCTCCAACGGGCTGCTCTCAGTAATTAAACAGATCCGTTATTATGCTATTGCATATAAAGCCAAAGCAGAAAAAAAACTAATTCCCGTTACTGCTCATTTCAGCCGACCTGTTTCTGGCGGCATCGAGTACACCCTCGAAATGCTTTCCCAACTCGTGTAAGCGGAAATAATCCAATCCTGCCTGCGTGGTGCCTCCCTTGCTTGTAATATTTCTTATCAGCTCTTCAATGCTGTATTGCTTCTGGTTTTGGGCAAAATATATTGTGGTCCCCCCTGTGTAAGTTCAAGCAAAAGTTCGTCAAGGAGAGGCCCGGGCAGATTAAATTCTTGCATCTTATTCTTGAAGATCTGAATAAACGCCAGTATAAATGCCGGGCCACTTCCGAACACAGAGGTAAAAAGGTCGAACCCGCTCTCCTCAAGCTGTACTACTTTTCCCAGCTTACCCATAATACGGCAAACATACATAGCCTTTTTGTTGCCCGGACGGTTGGTGGCAAAAGCTGTCACCGATTTGCGATAAGCCATAGCCAGATTGGGCATAATACGCACTATAAGATGCTCCTTTCCCAAATACTTTTCAATATATGAAATACTCTTTCCTGCTACAGGTGAAACGATAGCCTTCCCTTTTATATCGAACTTTTTCAACTGATCTAATATACCGGCAAGGTCCTGTGGCTTTACCGCCAGCCATATGACATCGGAAAAGGTGACCAGGTCTTCCATTTTATCACAAAATAATATATCAACCTCTTTTCGGTTTCTGTTAAAATAGGCGAACTCCATCTCTTTCTCATCTTTCAATCCATGATAAACCGCTCTTGCCAGATTGCCGAATCCTATAAATCCATGTTTCATTGCCTTCTGTTTTTGACTCTTAATCTTTAATACTACGTGAATATTTCTATTTTTAGATCTTCTATGTAACTCTGTGAGTATTTACTTTACTTAAATTTTGTGAAAGGAATCTGTTTTTTTCAGAGCCTTAATTATATAATTAGCACGCTGTCCGTTAACTATCCACATCTCTACTCCGCTCTTCATACATATTTCAGCAGCATGCACTTTAGATGACATACCTCCTGTACCCAGAGTAGATTCCTTTTCTTCTATGCATCCTTCGATAGAGTTTAAATCAGCCACATCTGTAATAAGCTGTGCATCAGGGTGAAGGTGAGGGTTTTTGTTGAATATTCCATCAATATCCGATACAATGATCAGCAGATCCGCTTCCGTAATCACAGCAACAAGTGCCGACAGCTTATCGTTATCTCCCAGTACGATCTCCTCGATGGAAACAGTGTCGTTCTCATTCACTATCGGTATATAATCGGCATGCCACAGCCTTTTGATGGTGTTCCGGGTATTTTCGTTAGCAACCGGGTTCTCAAAGTCGCGGTAGGTAAGAAGTATCTGAGCGATATTCAATCCAAAAGTACGGAAGATAGTGTCGTAAAGCTCAATCAACTTGGTCTGACCGATAGCAGCCATAGCCTGTTTTGAATCTACCCGTTTGTTAAATCCGTTGATCTCAACAAATTGCCTAGCGGTAGCTATAGCTCCTGATGATACGATTACCACATCATATTCGTTCTTCAGCTCCACGATCTGACGTGCCAGACTCTCGATTACGGCAAATGATATTCTGTTTGTTCCTGCCGTCAGCGTGGAAGTGCCAATTTTTATGATCAGTTTCTTTTTCATATTATTCCCTGATATGTCCGTTTCCAAAGACGAACCATTTGTTTGTCACAAGCTCCTGTGTCCCCCCAGGGGGACCGCGGAAGTGAAGTTTTTGCGTGCTGATAGCTATTTCAGCACCTACGCCAAACTGTCCACCGTCGGTAAAACGTGAAGAGGCGTTATGATACACTGCTGCACAGTCCACCTTTTGCATGAAATCTCCTGCTTTCCCTGAATTATTGGTGACGATTACCGCAGTATGCCCTCCGGAGTAGCGGTTGATCATTTCAATGGCTTCAGATTCAGTATCTACGAGAGAAAGGTAGAGTTTCGGAGCCAGGTACTCCTCACAAAGTGTATGTGCATCGTTCTCCTCCTTGATGAAATGGCAAAGGGATGCTATCTCCCTGTTTCCCCCCATACCTCGATACTATTCTCCAATAGTTGCGTTACAAGGTCATTAAGCTTTTTCTCCAGCTGATGCAGTCTTTTGTTTATGAGCACCTTATCGATAGCGTTGCATACGCTTATACGCTTTTTACCATTCAATATCAGCTGAATGGCCATTTTGAAATCTGAATCATCATCCACATACAGAAAATTGTTCCCCCTGCCGCTTACAATCACCGGAACGGAAGAGTTCTCCTGCACAAACCTGATTAGCCCTTCTCCACCACGCGGAATTATCAGATCCGCCTTATGACTGTTTTCCTTGATAAGCATCTGGGTCTCTTCGCGGGACAGGCTCAGGTATTTCACATAACTTTTGTCGGCTCCATTTTCCGACAGCGCCCGTTGCCAAAGCTCTGTAAGCAAAATGTTAGTATTAGAAGCCTCTTTGCCTCCTTTAAGCAGAATGCGGTTACCAGCTTTGAAAGCGGTAGCCGCCGCTTCAATGGTAACATCGGGACGCGACTCGTAAATAATAAGAATTGTCCCAAACGGGACTGTTCTGTTTACAATCCTTAACCCGTCTTCACGTGCAATCTCATACAATATTTTTCCTTCGGGGTCGGGTTGTAAAGCCACCTCCTCGAGTGAGCGTATCATCCCTTCAATTTTTTTTCTCATCTACCTTCAGGCGATCTTTCATTGAATCGTCCATATCGGGAAAAGCCAGCATATCGGTGTTATTGGCATCCATGATCTCCTTCCTGTTTTGTTGTAACAGAAAGGCAAGGGATGATAACACGCTATTTTTTTTGTGTTATATCCATATTGCTATAAAAAAAAGAAATTATTTCGGCCCCAAAGGTAGCAATTTATTCTTAAACAACATGTTTGTACATCTATTTATTATTTTAACGTGTGAGTCCTCTCCGAAAACCTCGAAACCCAATTTTATTGATTTTCAATAAGTTGAAAATCAATGATCATCTTTTGAAATTTTCAAGAAAAAAAAGACTTATCGGAGGAGACTCACGTGTAGAATCTTAAACCGTAACAGCAATGTTAGTTTACGGATAGGTTAGATAAAGAGATGCAATAACCAGAGGTTAAGTTCAACTTATAAGTCCAATTTTTTTCGATTAAATTCGGTTCATAAGAACACCATTTCCGGTTAAGATCTACTCAGAAGTTCAACGCTCAGGCGTGGTTTTCAGAAAATATCGCGAATAATTCCGGCTAAAATGGTAACTTTGCACCTCTTTTAAGATATAAGTGGATTTACTTTCAATAATCATTATTGCCGTAGGACTGGCGATGGACTCTTTTGCTGTCTGCATTGGCAAGGGCATGTGTCGTAAACGTTTTTACGTCTGGAGATCACTCAAGATTGCCATCGTATTTGGTCTGTTCCAGGGTTTGATGCCTCTGGCGGGATATCTGCTGGGTATTGGGCTGTCGGCCTGGATAAAGCAGCTTGATCATTGGGTCGCATTCGGTATTTTAGTTCTTTTGGGATTTAAAATGATATACGAAGGTTTATTGCCTGAAGATGAACCAGACTGTATAGGCTGTGATTGCAGAGCAAATCTGTCCATCGATTGGAAGAGAGTATGTATACTGGCTGTTGCTACAAGTATTGATGCCATGGCAACAGGGTTAATCTTTGCCACTTATCCCGGAACAATACTCTCAGCAGTAGTTGCTATTGCATTGGTAACAATTCTTTTTTTCCTTCACAGGTATCTTTCTTGGTGTTCGTCTTGGAAATAAATTCAGATTCAATTTCGAGATTTTAGGTGGAGTTATCCTTACAGTAATAGGATTGAAAATATTGCTGGAACATCTTTTTAATGGTGGTTGATTTTCTATTTCTTTTCTTCGCTTGACATCGAGTCTCTTTCAGGATGATAAAACCTCTCTGCCGGATAATACCTCAATCAGAACCGCTGCCTGAGAATGATCCCCCCCGTCCTTTGCAGCATAGAGCAATGTGACTTTTCCATGCTCCTTTTCCAGATCTTTTATCTGTTGCAGAAGCTCTCCCTTTTCGGTCAGCTCTTTCCTGTATAACCTGTCAAACTCGTTCCATTTGGCGGGATCGTGATGAAACCATTTCCGTAACTCTGTTGACGGAGCTATCTCTTTCATCCAGAGATCTACATGTACTTTTTCTTTCGATAAACCGCGTGGCCAGAGTCTGTCTATCAATATACGGTAGCCGTCGTCGCCCAATTGTTCATATATACGCTTAATTCCGATCATTGTTTATTCAGGATTATTCTTCCCTCCTTCTATGGTTGAAGGGTAAGTCATTATTCGTTTCCGGAAACTAACCGGTTCCCAGGTTATAACGAATAAGTTGTCCTGTAAGTTCAGATCTGCTTCGCTATTCCTGCGCGGTTCAGGATGAAGGCGAACTCGAAAGCGGTGTCTTTTATTCCTTCGTAACGTCCGGTGGCCCCTCCGTGTCCCGAGTCCATATTAATACGAAGCAGCAGGATATTATTGTCGGTTTTTAGCGACCGGAGTTTTGCCACGTACTTGGCGGGTTCGTGGAATAACACCTGTGAGTCGTTTATTCCACCTGTCACCAGAATGTTTGGATAATCTTGAGCCTTTATATTGTCATATGGCGAGTAGGAGAGGATATAGTTATAATACTCCTCCTCGTTGGGGGGTTACCCCCACTCCTCGTATTCGCCGGTCGTTAGCGGCAGTGTGTCGTCGAGCATTGTGTTTATAACATCCACAAAGGGTACCTGTGCTACGATGGTATTATATAGGTCCGGGCGCATATTCGCAACTGCACCCATCAGCAGTCCGCCCGCACTTCCTCCCATGGCAGCCAGCTTGCAGGGGGGGAGGTATAACCCTCTTGCACCAGTTTCTCACTGCAGGCAATGAAATCGTTGAAAGTGTTCTTTTTCCTGAGCAACTTCCCATCCTCGTACCACTGTTCTCCAAGATCACTGCCACCCCCCCGGATCTGGGCGATAGCGTACACGAATCCTCTATCTATCAGGCTATACATGCTTGCACTGAAATAAACATCAGAGCTGCTGCCGTAACTTCCGTATGAGTAGATAAGTGCAGGGCTGCTACCATCTTTCTTCAATCCCTTTTTATAAACAACTGCCATCGGGACCTTTACTCCATCCGGAGCGGTCGCCCAGAGGCGTTCTACTGAATAATCATCTGGATTGAACCCTGACGGTATCTCCTGTTCCTTCAGTTTCTCTGTTTTTCCCGTTTCAATATTGTACTCATAAAGCGTGGTGGGCCGGTTGAGAGATGTGTAGGAATAGCGGAAGGTAATGGCATCATACTCCGGATTTCCACTTAGCCATGCAGAATAGACTGGCTCAGGAAAAGCAATGGTCTTTACATTATTGCCCGAAACAGGTTTGACCTGTATCTCAGTAAGTCCGTTTTGCGCAATTCCATCGACACATAGTCTTTCAGGATATCAATCCCTTCTATGCGAACATTTTTGTTATGTGGCACAAAAACTTTCCAGGCCGACCGCTCCTCGTATCCATTGAGCGGAAGTTCAAAATCATCCCGTTCAGGTTTTCTTTATCCTTATAGCGCATAAAAAAATTTCTCTTTATGAGGATAAATGCTGTATTCTACATCTTTTACACGGGGGAAAGAAAATTTTGAATTCATCCATCGGACGATCGGCCCTAATGTATCGTTCTTCAGATGTAGTTGAGCTGGTACAGCCTATAAAAATATACTCTTTGGTTTTACTGCCTGAAACGTATGTACTGAATTTGTTGTCCGTCTCTTCATAGACAAGCGTACCTTCGGGAGAGTCGAGCATACGCCGATATATATAACAGGAACGTAATGTGTTGTCTATAGTGCTGTAAAATAGCGTTTCGTTGTCGTTTGCCCATGCTGCAGAGGTAGCTCCACTGACACTGAAACCCACCTCTTCGCCAGAGGCGAGATCTTTCACTTTCATCATGAACTCGGCATACGAACCTGTTTCATTGAAAAATAGGCTGCTTTGCTGTTGTCGGGGCTGATGGAATACCCTGCAAAAATAAATGCCGGTTTACCTTCAGCCATCCTGTTCACATCAAAGATAATCTCTTCCGGTGCCTCCATTGTACCTTTGCGGCGACAATAGGTACGGTACTGTTTCCCTTTTTCCGTACGGCTGTAGTAGTAATAGCCATCGCTAAAAGAGGGATATGTTTCATCGTCCTCTTTTATGCGCCCTACAATTTCATTGTAGATGGTTTGCCTGAGAGTTTCCGTAGAAGCCATTAAGCTATCTGTATATGCATTCTCGGCTTTCAGATAATCTATCACCTTAGGATTTTTTTGTCCTTCAGCCAATAGTAGTTGTCGATGCGTTGTTTTCCGAAATTTGTAAACGTAACGGAATTTATTTCTGCCACCGGGGGGGCAGGAAAATCGGATTGCTTTAAAATCTTCACTTCTTCTTTTTTTTAGGATTGCACGATAGAGATAATAATGCCATTGCGTAGACTGCAATTAAATTTTTTTTGATTTCATGATAAGTTCAATTAAGATTTTATATATTATTCCTTTTTCTTCTTCCTCTTCTCTTTTTTTTATATAAACGGCTGATAACCAAAGAATAAAAGATAATAAGATAATAGCCCATAGATTAGTGATGCCTATCAGCACCCAGAGCAGGTTGCTCCATCCGTTTTTGAATGCGTTGCTTATTTTATCAAAAAAAACTGAATTGTCTGTTTATGACGTAATAAGTAACCGTTAGTGTGCTGTAATCAACCTGTTTGGAAAGATAACGCATACTGCCTTCTGCAGATTCAATCTCAGTTTGAATTTTTCCTATTTGCTCTTCAATCTTCAGGATATCTTCCACTGTATTGGCGCGTTTCAACAGTTCCTGATAACGTGCTTCAATCTCTTTTTTTTGTATTAATACGTGTGACCAGGTCATAATATTCCTGGGTAACGTCATGTACATCAAAACTTTTATAGTCAATTTTTAATGAGAAGGATTCGATTTTTTTTGCAACAGATTATCAAATTTTCTGATGGAACGCGAATCGTGAGTGTATTCTCTGTCCTATTTTCATATCCTGACGTGGTTTCATTTGATATGTAACCTTTTAAATCAGTAACAGTTCTGTTTATATCGTTTTCTGTTTTGTTCATGTCCGAAGTGCGAAAACGAATTGTACCCGTTTTGGTAAGTTTTCGCTCCTGAATTTGAGTATCCCTATCTCCTGCTTCTGAAGTTACCGGAAGCGTGGCGGCTGGCATTATAGCCTCTTTATCTGTTTCGATCTCTTTATAAACATTGTTTTTGAACCCCTATCACAAAAAGTCAGAGAAAGAAGCAGTAATATAAATATAAAAGACCTGATTGATCGTCTCATAACAATTTTTCATATAATAAAGAGCAAAAGTACACATTTCTTTTGAGAAAACTATATGAACAATCTTTTTCTCATAACGTTATAATCTGAACTTGATGATTGAAATGCATTCACACGAACAAAACCTCGGCACGAAGATGTGAAGAACATCAAAGCGGCATTTTTCCTGAATCTAACTTTTACGTTTATCGAGCTTGCCGGAGGGCTGCTGACCAACAGCGTAGCGATACTTTCGGATGCCGTTCACGACCTGGGCGACAGCTTTTCGCTCGGCTTATCATGGTATTTTCAGAAAGTTGCGAAAAAAAACCGCGTACAAAGGAGTATACATATGGCTTCAAACGATTTTCGTTGTTGGGTGCAGTAATAAATTCGTTAGTACTGATAGTGGGAAGCGTGGTAATCCTTGCTCACGCCATTCCCCCCCGTCTGTTCAACCCTCAGCAACCCGATGTGAAGGGTATGTTGCTGCTCGCAGTGTTGGGCGTGATTATCAACGGACTGGCGGTCATTCGCCTGAGAAAGGGAAGTTCTATTAATGAACGGGTAGTATCTCTGCATATGCTTGAAGATGTGCTGGGATGGATGGCTGTACTTATAGGAGCGGGTATAATGTATTTCATCGATGCTCCCTTTATCGATCCTCTGCTTTCCGTTGCCATATCTCTTTTCATCCTTTATAATGTGTACAGTAATATTCGTCGGAGTCTGCATATCATTCTGCAGGGAAGTCCCCCCCTTGAATTGGATATGGAAGAGGTGAAGCAGTCGATCATGGATATCAATGAGGTTCAGAGCGTGCATGATATACATGCCTGGTCGGTAGATGGTGAATACAACGTCATGACTATCCATGTTGTACTTAAAGATGCCCTAACTATGGAAGAGCACCAACGTCTGAAACTACTTATCCGTAAAAGATTAATGTCTATGGGAATACAGCATTCTACAATAGAACTTGAATCGTATGACGAGGATTGTGCTTTGGAAGATTGCTGATAAATATTACACCTGTTTCGTAAACAGACATATCTGCTTACCTTGAACAGATTATTCCAAATAAGTATACCCGTACAATCCTGAGCGGTAGTTTGAGAGGAACTCCTTCCCTTCCTCCACTGAGATTTTCCCTGTTTCACAGAACTCATCACCCATGTTTCTACAGTCCGCACAAGTTTTTTTTCGGGTTGTATTGAGCATACTCCAGCACTTCGGCTACCGACTCACCATCAATCACCTGGTCTATTTTGTAGCCTGTTTCACTGGTGGATACGTGCACTACATTGGTGTCGCCGAACAGGTTGTGCAGATCGCCCAATATCTCCTGATAAGCTCCTACTAGAAATACGCCGATATAATAAGATTCGTTCTTTTTAGAGAGTGAACGGGGAGATATGATGAACGGAAGCCATCCTGAGAGGCAAAATTGGCAATTTTTCCATCCGAATCACATGTGATATCCTGTAGAGTGGCTGTTTTGTCGGGTCTTTCGTCTAATCGATGAATAGGAATTATGGGAAATACCTGGTCAATAGCCCATGAGTCGGGAAGCGACTGAAACAGAGAGAAGTTGCAGAAATATTTGTCTGGTAGCAGACTCGATAACTGGCGCAATTCTTCGGGTGCATGTTTAGAACGATTGCTGGTAATGTTGATCTCTCGAGCAATTGAAAAGTATAGCTGTTCAACTTGTGCCCTGGTCTTCAAATCGAGCATACCCAGGCTGAAAAGGTCGAGGGATTCTTCACGTATTTGCTGAGCATCATGCCAGGCTTCCAGCATGCGTGCCTGTGTAAGTGAATCCCATATGTTATAGAGCTCTTTTACCAGCTCGTGATCGTTATCCTCAATATCCATCTCCTCCGACCATTCGGGAAGTGTAGCGGTTTCCAGTACTTCAAAAATCAGCACCGAATGGTGTGCCGTGAGCGCTCGCCCCGATTCGGTAATAATATTTGGGTGGGGGGGTATTCCATTCTTGTTGGCAGCATCCACGAAAGTGAAGATTGAGTCGTTTACATACTCCTGTATTGAATAGTTGATGCTGTTTTCGGTAAAAGAGGAGCGGGTTCCGTCATAATCAACCCCCCCAGGCCACCGCCGATATCTACGAACTCAATTTTAAAACCCATAGAATGCAGTTGCACGTAGAACTGGGCTGCTTCGCGAAGGGCTGTCTTGATGCGGCGTATCTTTGTGATCTGACTACCGATATGAAAGTGAATCAGCCTGAAACATTCGCTCAGGTTATTATCTCTGAGTACTTCCAAAGCTTCCAGCAGTTCACTGGAATTGAGCCCGAACTTGCTGCCGTCACCGCCCGACTCCTCCCACTTGCCGCTTCCGGAACTGGCCAGCTTCACACGTATGCCTATGTTTGGCTTTACTTTCAGCCGCTTAGCTATCTTGATGGTCAGGCCCAGCTCATTCAGCTTTTCCACCACTATAAACACTTTTTTTACCCATCTTTTGTGCAAGTAGAGCCAGTTCTATATAACTTTCATCTTTATAGCCGTTACAGATAATAAAGGAGTTGCTTTCCGTGTTGATGGCAAGCACTGCATGGAGTTCCGGTTTTGAGCCTGCTTCCAGTCCTATGTGGAATCGCTTTCCGCTTGATACGATCTCTTCAACTACCTGGCGCATCTGGTTTACCTTGATGGGGTAGATAATATAGTGCTGGGCTTCGTATTCATACTCTTTTGAGGCAATGGCGAAACTGTTGGATATTTTTTTTCGATTCTGTTATCAAGTATCTCGGGAAAACGTATCAGTACAGGAGAGGAAACATCTCGAAGATAAAGTTCACGCATCAGATCGCTCAGATCAACGCTACTGCCCTCTTTTTACGTGGTGTAACCTGAACATGCCCCCCCTTTTCGTTTATGGAGAAATAACCATTTCCCCCCCATCCGTTGATATTATACAACTCTTCCGAATCTTCAATTCGCCATTTTCTCATTCCAACAAACACTAATTAAAGGTGATACATTAAAACTGACAAATCAGCACACAAAAATAGTGATTAATTTTGTCATTTAATGTTGCAATGGTTAAAATGATATGGAAAACAAATTGTTTATGCAGATATATCAGGAAGTAAAGTATATTATAACTTTTTTTTAATGATAAACATGCAACTTTACTGCTTAAAGCATCATATATATATATATATATATGTAAAGAACAGTTACTTTAAAAAAATTATAATTCTATGCGATTTAAAACCTACCCCCTCCAACTTGCGTTTGTGACTGCTGTAAGTTTGCTTGCCTGCACATCATGCGATAAAACAGTACTGTTTAGATGGTGATAATTTGCCCAAGCCCATTAAAATTAATCTGCGCTTGACTGAACAGGAAATGTTAAAGTCAGATCACTCATTCGCATTTGAGTTTTTTTGAAAAGTGTTTGTTGAAGAGTCTGCTGATAAAGATAAAAACTTCATGGTGTCTCCACTGAGCCTTAGCATGGCGCTGGCTATGACATGGAACGGAGCTGATGGTGAAACCAAAGATGCCATTCAGAAAACATTGAAGTTATCGCAATTTAAAAACGATGAAGAAATAAACCAATATTACAAGAAGCTGAGGGACGCTTTGCTTAAGACCGATCCCTCTACAAAACTGGCTATCGCTAACTCTATCTGGACTAACCGGAACGTGCCCATAAAGCCTGAATTTATCAGTGCTAATAAAGATTATTTCAGCTCAACAGTTGAGTCTGCCGACTTTACCGATGTCAATACTGTTAATCGAATCAACCGGTGGGCTGCAGACAATACAAATAACCTTATTGATCATGTGTTGGATAAGACCAACCCGATGGATCTGATGTATTTATTGAATGCCATATATTTTAAAGGAATTTGGACTTCGAAATTCGATCCCAAGAATACATCTAAAAACCGTTTACCTGCGAAAACGGCACTGTGAAGAGTGTGGAAATGATGCATCAGAAGTCGGATTTCAACTATACCGGCAATCAAACATTTCAAATGGTACAGCTTCCGTACGGAAATCAGGCATTCAGCATGTTGTTATTGTTGCCCAATGAGGGGAAAAGATCACCGATATCACTGCCATTCTACAAAATAATGATGCGTTGAGCAGCCTGAAATCTGGATTGAGCAATACGCAAGTCGATATTTTTATGCCCAGGTTCAAAACGGAATACAGTAAACGTTTAAATGATGTACTTAAAAATATGGGTATGGAGATAGCTTTCAAGCCCGGCCAGGCAAATTTCTCCCGTATGTCTGATATAAGTGCCTTTATCTCTTTTGTAGATCAGTTTACATATATCAATACAGATGAGGTGGGGACAGAGGCTGCCGCTGTTACAGTGGTCGGGGTTGAATTAACTTCGTATCAACCGCCCAAAACGGTTACATTTAACGCCAACAGGCCATTTATCTATATAATACAGGAAAATTCAACCGGTTCAATTCTTTTCATGGGAGCAGTAAAGGGTTTTAATGAATAGGATTGTTCGGCGCTTTAAATATCTTTTACAAACATAAGATCACTCAATGGATATTATTCGTTGAGTGATCTTTTTAAATTTGTCCCTTTCCTGGAAATTATATATAGTGAATTATATCTATTTGAATTTCAATGAAGTTGTACCAAAAGGGAAACATTCTACACTTATTAAAATGTTAACGCGCACATAGACAAATATTTACGGAAAAAAAATAGGGAAACTTTATATTTTTATGATAAAATAATAAGGAAATATTTTGCATTCTTGGAAACTTTCCATAAACTTGTATTGCCAAACGGAATAATGTTTAGAAAATTATCTTTTCGGAACAGGAAAGTTATTGATATTTTAAAATCGTTTCAGTTATTTAATTAATAAAGATGAAAAAGGAGACATACACTTTCAACGAAGCATTTAAAGCTTCGATGGACTATTTCAGAGGCGACGAACTTGCTGCCAAGGTGTGGGTTAGCAAGTACGCCCTCAAGGACAGCCAGGGGAAAATATACGAAAAAAACACCTGAGGATATGCACTGGCGGATGGTAAAAGAAATTAGCCGCATAGAAAAAAAATATGCCAATCCATTGAGTGAGAATGAACTGTTCGCCCTTTTCGATCGCTTCAGATATATTATTCCCCAGGGGGGGAGCCCCCCCATGACGGGAATTGGAAACGATTACCAGGTGGCCTCGCTATCGAACTGTTTTGTAATTGGTATGGAAGGATGTGCCGACTCTTACGGGGCAATAATTCGTATCGATGAAGAGCAGGTTCAGCTAATGAAGCGCCGTGGCGGTGTTGGGCATGATTTGTCACATATTAGGCCAAAAGGTTCGCCTGTGAAGAATTCTGCACTCACATCCACAGGACTGGTGCCTTTCATGGAGCGTTACTCCAACTCAACACGAGAGGTGGCACAGGATGGTAGGCGCGGCGCCCTTATGCTCAGCGTATCTATCAAGCATCCCGACTCCGAGGATTTTATTGATGCTAAGCTGGAGCAGGGAAAAGTTACCGGAGCCAATATCTCGGTGAAGATAGATGATGAGTTTATGAAAGCTGCCTCAGAAGGGAAACCCTATGTGCAGCAGTTCCCAATCGACTCACAAGAGCCAAAATAATAAAACTATTGATCCGCAAGAGCTGTGGAAAAAGATCGTGCACAACGCATGGCGGTCGGCCGAACCGGGTGTTCTCTTCTGGGATACCATTATCCGTGAGTCGGTGGCCGACTGTTATGCCGATCTTGGCTTCAGAACTGTCTCTACCAATCCATGCGGTGAGATCCCGTTGTGTCCATACGACAGCTGCCGGCTATTGGCTATCAACCTATACTCCTATGTTGTAAATCCGTTTAAAAAAAAGATGCCTATTTCGATTTTGGCCTCTTCGAAAAACATGTGCGGTTGGCACAACGTATTATGGACGATATTGTGGACCTGGAGTCTGAGAAGATCGACCTGATACTGGAGAAAATAGATGCTGACCCCCCCGAGTCGGAAGAGGTAAAATATTCGGAGCGCAACCTGTGGAAAAAGATTCAGCGCAAAACAATGCAGGGGCGCCGTACCGGCGTGGGTATTACTGCCGAGGGTGATATGCTGGCAGCATTAGGTATTCGCTATGGAACGGATGAAGGGAACGACTTCTCGGAAAAAGTTCACCGCGTTGTGGCTCTCAATGCTTATGCCTCGTCTGTAGAGATGGCAAAAGAGCGTGGCGCTTTTGAAATTTACGATGCCGAAAGAGAAAAAAAACAACCCTTTTATCAATCGTCTGAAAGAGGCCGATCCTGATCTTTATGAAGATATGGTGAAATATGGCAGGCGCAATATTGCACTTCTAACCATTGCCCCCCCTACCGGAACCACAAGCCTTATGTCGCAGATACATCGGGCATTGAGCCGGTCTTCCTGCCTGTATACACGCGCCGCCGCAAAGTAAACCCTAACGATAAGGATGTAAAAATCGATTTCGTGGACGAAAATGGTGACTCTTGGGAAGAATATACGGTCTTTCACCACAAATTCGTTGCCTGGATGGAGGCCAATGGTTATCCCACTACCAAGCGCTACAGAAAAGAGGAGATTGATGAGCTGGTAGCCAAATCACCCTATTACAAAGCAACATCAAACGATGTGGATTGGCTGCAGAAGGTGAGGATGCAGGGACGCGTGCAAAAGTGGGTAGACCACTCCATCAGCGTAACTATCAACCTGCCGAATGATGTATCGGAAGAGCTTGTTGGAGAGCTTTATATGGAGGCTTGGAAGAGCGGATGTAAAGGATGTACGGTTTATCGTGAAGGGTCGCGGGCGGGCGTGCTTATCTCTAACGGTGATGACGAAAGTAAAGAGGAAAAAGAAGAAAAAGAGGATGGTTGCTACGAACTGCCGCAGATTGTTACTTCACGACCCATAGAGCTTGAAGCCGATGTGATAAAGTTTCAGAACAACAAGGAGAAATGGATCGCCTTTATCGGGTTGTTAAATGGAAGGCCTTACGAGATCTTTACTGGTATCAACGATGAAGACGACGGTATCATGGTGCCCAAGAACGTCACGTCCGGGAAGATCATTAAAGCATACGATAATGATGGTCGTAAACATTATGATTTTCAGTTCCAAAACCGTCGAGGTTATAAGGTAACTATTGAAGGGCTGGACGGAAAGTTTAATCCTGAATACTGGAACTATGCGAAGTTGATCTCGGGTGTGCTACGATACGGGATGCCCATCGACCAGGTGATAAAACTGGTGTCGGGACTCGAGCTTGACAGCGAAACCATCAACACTTGGAAGAATGGTGTGGAGCGGGCGTGAAGAGATATCTCCCCAACGAAACCGAAGTTAAAGGGCAAAAATGCCCCGTTTGTGGACAGGAAACGCTGGTTTATGAAGAGGGGTGTCTGAAATGCAGGAACTGCGGCGCATCCAAATGCGGGTAATAGATGGTACCAGTGACTGATTTACACCTGAACAGTCACATAGGAAGCACACTTATCAGTAATAATAGAACAGCGATGCCTGAAAAGTATCGCTGTCTGTTTTCAGTTAACTGGTATGCTGATGGGTATATTCAAGCACTTTTACTATTTTTGCAGTATGAATGATACGTATAAAACTGTTGACCGGCCTGCAGAAGGGTATGTTACCGAGAAGAAGAGCAAGTTTATCTCTTATATTTTTCCGGTAAAGAGTGCTGAAGAAGTGAAAGAGATCCTGGAAGAACAGCGCAAGAAATACTATGATGCCCGCCACATTTGTTGGGCATATATGCTGGGATGGCAACGGGAAGAGTTTCGTGCAAACGACGACGGAGAGCCATCGGGTACAGCAGGTAAGCCTATTCTGGGTCAGATCAACTCTGCTGGACTCACCGATGTGTTGGTTGTAGTTGTTCGTTATTTCGGGGGTACTTTACTAGGAACTGGTGGACTGATAAAGGCATATAAAGAGGCGGCAGCCGATGCCATCGCCAATGCCGGGATCACAGAGAAGACGGTGGATGACATTATTGATATAGTGTTTGATTATCCGCTGATGAACGAGGTTATGCGTGTGTTAAAACAATTTGACTCGCTTCAATGGACGCATGATTTCAGAGAAAGTTGCCGTATGCGACTACAGATACGCCGTTCGCTTGCTTCGCAACTTACCGGGATGCTGGAATCAATCCACGGTGTATCCTTTGACAATCCACAAAAAAAATCTTAATAAAGAAGGAATTTCTTAAAAATGTGTTGTTCCTTACACAAAATTACTACTTTTGCACCCTAAAAGGAGTAGTATTCCACTTGATTGGAAGTAGAATATTTTCAATAAATTAAAGAAGAAAGACAATTTTGAATGGAAAAAAAACCTGGTTATCGTTGAGTCGCCTGCAAAAGCAAAGACAATTGAGAAATTTCTAGGAAAGGATTTTCACGTTATGTCGAGCTACGGACATATCCGTGATTTGAAGAAAAAAAGATTTCAGCATAGATATAGAGAATGGTTTCAAACCTATATATGAGATCCCTCAGATAAGAAAAAGGTTGTTAACGAACTTAAAGCGGCAGCAAAAAAAAGTCGA
>JMBV01000022.1_pt1 | contig 56575 bp, 93 predicted proteins | sample 616531 | NCBI WGS metagenome assembly JMBV01 (sample SAMN02727904, study PRJNA239997) | anaerobic digester metagenome | biome: anaerobic digester; isolation source: mesophilic anaerobic digester inoculated with municipal waste water sludge... | place: Germany: Bielefeld University, CeBiTec ...
TAGATGAGGAAATGCCTTCTAGCAACGTTGAAGATGAACAAATAGTTGATGTTGAGCGAATAAATATTAGTAAGGGATCAGGGAAAAAAAAGAAAAGATTATTGATTTACATAGACAAGGATTGAGTCCTCAAGAAATAGGAAAAGAACTAAAGATTGGAGTAGGAGAAATAATGTTAGTTTTAAGTTTATTTAATCAAGATTAGAAACTAAAATAAATCTATTTTTACCAAATGAATCTTGTATAATCTTTGTTTTACCAATTTTTGACAGTATTTCGCATGCTTGATTAGTGTTAAATTCATTTGTTTCTAACAACAGACGTTTATCTTTGAGATATTCTGAATACATTGTAAGTTTTCTAAAAAAATTCAAGCCATCTTTTCCACCATCTAAGGCTATCCTGGGCTCATATTGTAATTGATGAGATTTGTCTATATAGAAAGACTCTACATAAGGTGGATTAGAAATAATTAGTTCAATTTTTGAAAGGTCCTCAAGTAAAGGTTCAAGAAACGCCCCATGTCTAAAATCTATAAAAACCCCCTAATTTGTTTGCATTTAGTTTGGAGATTTCTAACGCTTCTAGAGAAACGTCAGTTGCCCATACGTTTACGTATGGGAGCTTTTTTTAATGGTAATAGCTATTACTCCAGAACCTGTGCCAATATCTGCTATATTACTTATTTGCTTTGTTTTTATGAGTTCTAAAGCGATAAGAACTAGATCCTCTGTTTCTATTCTAGGAATTAAAACGTTTTCGTTGACAAAAAAAGTCAAGTCCTAAGAAGTTAACTTTATTTGTCAAATATTCTAAAGGATAATTATCCAAATAATATTTTTTTTAATTTTTATGAATGTTTCTTCACTTATCTCTAACTCGCAATCTTGTAGATAATAAGAAATTTCTTTTCCTTCTATTAGAGATATAGCCTTTAAAATTTCAAAAGAGGAGACCTTGGTCTCCCCCCCTTAAATAGATTAATTAATTGAATTAGTTTCATTTTATCACAATCCCAACAACATTCTCACTTCATCACTAGCCATCTCTGGATTCCAAGGAGGATCAAAAGTTAGTTCAATGTCAACGTCATTAACATTTTCGATTTCTTTAACCTTTTCTTTCGCATTTTCTACAATCAGTCCAATTAACGGACACATTGGTGTAGTCATTGTCATCAATATATGAACGTTGTTATTTTCATCTACTTCAACATTGTAAATCAAACCCAAAGAAACAATGTCAAAACCTATTTCCAAATCGTATACTTGTCTTAAAGAATTAATTATAGTTTCCTTATCAATTTTTTTCATATCAAATCACCTCAAAATAAAGCTGAATTAAAAATAATGGTTGATCTTTCCTGAAAATCTTGAAATTCCTTTGGTAAAACCTTATCAAAATATTCTTGAGCTTTCTTGTCTTTTAGGTTAAAAATAATTTGAGGGTTCGCCTCTTCAAAAGTTAATATACGAGCAGGATTCTTTTTCTCAATTTTTACTAACGCATAGGTCCCTTCAAAACTGTCATATAAAACTGGTCCAAAAACATATCCCGGGGGGGGTTACTTTTAATAATTTTAACCAAAGAATTTGTGTCATCATCTATTCTAATTGTTAACAAAGGATTATCTGATTGTCGATAAACTTCATCAAATGTGTAATAACCATCTATTATCCTACTATAAGTAAAGGAAGCCTCTTCTTCACTAGCAAAAATTAAAACTTTTATATCGGCAGTTGGAGGAGACATGTAATTTGATTTATTATTTTCATATTCAACTTTAACTTCATCATCAGATAATTCAATCTCTTCAAGAACCTTATTGTACAGGGCTGATATAGAATTAATGTATAAAGTTGAATAATAAGCATCATCAATATAATTAATTTTTGAAGTATAACCTAAATACAATAAATATTTTTCAATTTCATCATCTTGAATCTCCAACTCTTTAAAAGTTTCAGAAAATTTAGACTCAATATTACTTTTAACTTCGTTTCGATTTAAATTTACACCCTTTTGTTCAACAAATTGGATGAAAAGTACCTCATTTGAAATCTTCATGGCTTGATCTATTAGATAAGTATTTAGAAATTCTACGCCAGTGGCAGTGTTAGTTAATCCCGAATAAAAGTCTGGATAATTGTCTTTTAAATCAAGCAAAATATAAAGTACTTGAGACCTAGAATTAAGCAATTCAGTACTAAGCTTCTCTCCGTTGACTATGGCAAAGGTATCTTGGTCTAGTGGTTCGTATAGTATGCTTGCCGAAAATAATATAGGAATGAATAAAAATATTAACATGATTATGATGAATTTCTTTTTCATAGGAGTTCCTCCCAAACTAAAATTTAATGTAATTATTTTTAACATTGTTGATTATTAATTTCACTAGCTTCTTGTAAAATTCCATCTTTAAGGAATTGTTTAATAGGATTGAAAGTTTTTCGGTGCTCAGATATTATACCAAATTTTCTTATATTTTCTATATGTTTTTTTTGTTGGATAACCTTTGTTAGTTTCAAAATCATATTGTGGATAAACTTTATGTAAATCAATCATGTATATATCTCTTTCATATTTAGCAATAATTGAAGCTGCCCCCAATCAAATGAGATTTTTGATCTCCTTTTATTATACATTCATATTGATAAGGTAATTTAAAAAAACTTACCATCGACAAGTGTAAATATTTATGAGGATTGCCGTTGATTGCATTTTTTTTAAAAGGTTTATTATTGCTATTTGAGTTGCTTTTAAAATATTGATTTTATCAATTAGCTGAGGCGAAGAAGAGTAACTTAAACAGTTGAAATCACGTTTTAATAAAAGATATCTTTTTTTCTCTTTCCTTAGGAGTTAATGCTTTTGAATCTTTACCTAAACTACTTAATAATTTTAGATCTGAAGGACTATCAATAATTACGGCACCAACAAAAACAGGTCCTGCGAGAGGACCTCTTCCAGCTTCGTCTATTCCTATCAAATAATCATAATCTTTGAAGTAAGAGTATTCTATAAAATTATCCATGTTTGGATCATTCCTCATAACTCTTCGTATAAGAGTATTCTATATTTATAAAGGGCAAACATACTATTCTTTTTCGTATGGAACTCCACTTGAAGCAGGAGAACGAGTTTTTCCTATAAATCCTCCAACTACTATGATTGTTAACACAAAAGGCAGTAAGTTAAGTAAAGCCTTAGTTTCTGATGGAAGTTCCATAAGAGTTTGCAGCTGTATATTCATAGCATCTGCAGCTCCAAAAAGAAGAGCAGCCCACATAGTACCAACAGGATTCCAGTTTCCTAATATCATTGCAGCTAAAGCAATAAAACCTTTTCCTGCAGGCATTAATTCTTGAAATTGTCCAACATCACCTATCGCAATATACATACCTCCTAAGGCAGCAAGCACACCACTCATTAATACACCAAAATATCTGATGCCTTTTACATTTACCCCAAGAGTATCTGCTGCTAAAGGATTTTCACCAACAGCGCGCATTCTTAAACCTAGGGGGGGAGTTTTATATAATAAAAACCAAGAAAATAGTATTACACCAATAGCAATATAGAAAAATGCGCTAATTTCTCCAAATATTTCACCTATAAAAGGGACATTTTTTTAAAGGTTCAATTTTTACCATGGGAATTTTCGTAAGAAAATCAGTTTGACCTTCTTGACCAAATATTGGCTTCATCAGGAATCCTACAATACCTTGTGCAATCAGAATAAGAGCTGTTGCGGAGACTATCTGATTTGCAGACCATTCAATTGAAACATAAGCGTGTAAAAAGGCTAATACCAGACCACCGATCATTCCCATAATTAGTCCAATCCATGGATTCCCAGTATAAAAGATAAAAACAGCGGCAATAAAAGCACCTAATTTCATAATTCCTTCTAGGGCAATATTTGTGACTCCGGTTATTTCACTGTATACTCCCCCTATTCCTGCAAAACTAATGGAAGAGCGGAGAGGATTGTTAATTTATAAAATAAAGGTGTAGATAGAGCAGTAAATATAGCTTGAATCCAAGTCATGCCTCTTCACCGCCTTTGATAGTTTGAGAATTTTTATTTTTTTTCCTAACTTTGATGCTTTAATAATCCATGTTTTTATTATTCTGTCAGCAGCAACAAAGAATATAATAATACCTTGGACAATAACAATTATATCATCAGGAACTCCTACAGTTTGCATAGAGTTAGATCCTGCTCTTAAAGAAGAAATTAGGAAAGAAGAAAAAAATTATTCCAATAGGATTATTTTGACCAATTAGTGCAATTGTAATACCATCAAATCCTCTATCGCTTGTAAAAGCGCCGAATATACGGTGGTGTACACACATAACCTCCAAAGCACCAGCTAAGCCAGCCAAAGCACCAGAAATAGCCATTGTTAAAACTACATTTTTGCTTATAGAAATTCCTCCATACTCAGCCGCATAGGGATTAAATCCAACCGCTTTAACTTCATACCCTACCGTAGTTTTATCAAGAACAATATAGATTACAATAGCTGCTACTATGGCAATAATAATGCCAGAAGGTACAGTCGATGCTTGAGCAGTAAGCAATGGAGGTAATTGAGCGCTTTTTGCAATTTCAGGAGATTTAGGAATTCCAATTCCTACTGTATAGGGTCCAGAAACCAAATAATTAGTGAGGTGGTAGGCTATCCAGTTAAGCATGATGGTTGTGATAACCTCATGAGCTCCAGTTTGAGCCTTAAGCCAGCCTGCAATAGATGCCCAAAAGGCACCACCAAGCATACCTACAAGAATGGTCAAAGGTATAGCTATTACGGGAGGTACATTCCCCATATTTAGACCAACTAGCATCGCAAAAATACCGCCCATTGCCATTTGACCCTCAGCACCTATATTAAAAACTCCTGCCCTAAATCCAAATCCTACTGCCAAACCTGTCAATAGCAAACTTGTCATTTTTGTTATGTTATCAGCCCAAGCAATACGGCTTCCAAAAGCTCCTTTTAACATAACGCCATAAGCTTTTATAGGATTTTGGCCAATAAATAAGATAATTATTGCCGCAATTAGTAAAGAAACCAACACTGCTAAGGCAGGAACTAAAAAAAGACATCCATTTATTTTTTTACATTTGTTACTTCCGTCTTTGAAGCCACTTATTAACGCCCCCTATTCTAGGTATGTTGTTTTCTCCTACCTTATTTATCATTTACAATTTACTTGTTATTTTTTTGTTTCCAATACTTTTATTTCTTCTAATTTTTTTCCAGCCATCATTAAGCCCATTTCTTCAATTGTTAATTCTCCATTTTCAAATTCACCCATCGATCTACCTTCATACATTACAAGAATTCTATCAGATAAAGATAATATTTCTTCTAATTCCATTGAAATCAATAAAATTGTGGCATTTTGTTGACGTAAATTAATGAGTGACTTATGTACATACTCTATGGCACCAACATCTAATCCCCTTGTGGGTTGAGAAACAATTATAAATTTAGGAGAGAATCCAATTTCTCTTGCTAAGATAACTTTTTGTTGATTTCCTCCAGATAGATTGCCGGCTAATATATCAATATCAGGAGGTCTTACGTCAAATTGTTTTACAAGACTGTGAGAATATTTTCTAATTTCATTAAAATCAAGGAAGCCTCTCTTTGCAAAAGGTTCTTTATAATGTTGACTTAATATTAGATTAAAATAAACAGGAAAATCGGCGATTAGTCCTCTTTTTTTTGTCTATCTTCAGGGATGTGGCTTATTCCAAGTTCTCTTAACTCCCTTACAGACAAATTACTAATTTCTCTTTCTTCAAACAGATAACTTCCTTTTTCTATTTTTCTTAGACCAGACAAAGCTTCAGCTAATTCTGTCTGTCCGTTACCAGCAACTCCTGCAATACCTAAAATTTCTCCTTCCCTTATTTCAAACGAAATACCTTTAACTGCATCTAATTTTCTGTTATCCTTTACCCAAATATTTTCAATTTTTATGGAAGTTTTTCCTGGAGTAAATGTTGGTCTTTCTATACTTAAAACTACGTTTCTTCCTACCATCATATTTGCGAGCTCTTTTTCATTTGTTAAAGATGTTTTTACAGTACCAGTTACTTTTCCTAGTCGCATAACAGTAATAGTGTCGCTTATTTCAAGTACTTCTTTTAATTTATGACTAATGAAAATTATCGTTTTACCGTCATTTTTAGAGCTCTTAAAATATCAAAGAATTCTTCAGTTTCTTGAGGAGTTAATACGGCAGTTGGTTCATCTAGTATTAAAATATCTGCTCCTCTATAAAGTGTTTTAATTATTTCGACCCTTTGTTGCATTCCAACAGGAATATCTTCAATCTTAGCGTCTATATCGACTTTTAAGCCGTATCTTTCAGATAATTCTTTGACTTTTTTTCGTGCAAATTTTAAATCAAATAAAATCCCTTTTTTTCGGTTCTTGACCCAAAACTACATTCTCTGCAACCGTTAAATTATCTACAAGCATAAAATGCTGGTGAACCATACCTATCCCTGCATCAATAGCATCTGAGGGGCCCTTAAATCCATCTTTTTACCAAAAACATAAATTTCTCCACCGGTAGGTTTATACAAGCCGTATAATTGGTTCATTAATGTTGATTTACCTGCACCATTTTCACCTATTAAAGCGTGTATTTCACCTTTTTTTTACGGCAAAAGTCACATTATCATTTGCAATTACTCTCGGAAATACTTTTGTAATATTCTTCATATAAACAGCGTATTCACCTATATTTTCACTGATATTGCTTTCTGACACAAGTGCAACCTCCCTTCTGAGGATATTTTTAAATCAAAAGTAATTCAATTGTGTGGTCCAAGGATATGGATAGTAACATTTAAAAAAAGAATTCTTTAAAAGTAAAATATAAAACTATAGGAAGAAAGCGGGTAAGCCCGCTTTCTTCGATTAAAATTTAATTAGATTGAAATTAAAACGGGAATTCAATATAGCTTACATCAATAGTTGAGAGTTCTGCTTCTGTTGAAGGAATATTGATTTTTCCTTCTTTAGCAAGTTTTTGTAAATAGGCTAGTTCTGCTAATATCTCGTTTGAAACTAATCCTTTTGTATATTTCATTTGAGAAATACCAACACCATCATCTGCTATACCCATTAGTTTATGTCCAGATTGAAAATATCTTGGGGATTGAGCATTGCTTATACCTTCAAAAGTTGCTATATCAATTTTCTTTGTTATACTCAATAAAACGTATCCAGGTGCCATATAATCTTGGTCAACGTCAACACCTATTGCAAAATAACCTTTTCCCATTTCAAAATATTTGTCTATAACTTGTTCTAATGGTGCATTAGCAGGTAAATTATAGAAGGACATTCCTGTTTCCTTTGCAGCATCAATTACACCATTCCCTGTTGCTCCGGCACATGCAAAAACTATATCCGCTCCGCTTCCATATTGTGAAAGTGTCATTTGTTTACCCTTTGCAGGCTCTTCAAAAGTTCCAGTGTATCCAACTATTACTTTGACGTTTGCATCATGTAATTGATTGTATGCCTCTACTCCTGCTCTATATCCTATTTCATATCTTCTAACAGGTGGTAGGTCTTGACCTCCAACAAAGCCTATGATGCCTGATTTAGTTACAGAAGCAGCAACGTATCCTCCAAGAAAACCTGCTTCTTGTTCACTGAAAGAATAAAGGGCTAAGTTCTTTGGAATAACCTGATCAGGTGAAGGATCGATATCTATACCGATGAAAAAAAACGTCAGGATATTGTGTTGCTAAGTTATATAACGCATCTCCCATCATAAAACCTACTCCAATTACTACGTCTCCTTCTTTAGCAGCCCTAGTTAAGTTTGGTATATAGTCAGTCTGTTCTTTGGATACAAGGATATCTTTTTCAATATTGGGAAGCTCTTTTTCTGCTTTTAATATTCCTTCCCATGCTCCATCGTTAAATGATTTATCTCCTAGTCCACCAACGTCAGTAACCATTACAACCTTTAAAGCAAAACTACTAACTACAAATAAAGTTATTAGCACAAAAGATAAGAACTTTTTCATACTTGAATACCTCCTCTTTTAATAGAATTTTTTTAATTTTTAAACAAGATAATACAAAATACCGTAATACTTTTCATTAATTAGTTGATAAAATTATAGATAACTATAGAATTAATTACTGTTACTTTGCAAAGTTCTTTTTTTTACTGATTAAAAAAAACTGATAAGCATTAATGTGGATATTGCAAACATAATAAAAACAAATATATAATTTATAGAAATATTTTGAGATAAAAGATTTGGATAACCACTTTGACTTAATACCTCTAAAGTAGCTGGTTTAAATAAACTAATAAAACTTGAGATGTACATTAATAATATAGAAATATACTTCATGATATTTTTGTTAAAGATAACAAACATAGAAATAGCAAGAAAAACATAGTAATAATCTTAGTTCCAAAAGTAGTATTAGTAGATTTTAATTTGATTTTATCAACTTTATCTACATCGTAAAAGGTTGAAATTTGTGTCATTAAAGGATCTGTTAAATCGGTTTTGCTTAATGAGGATGTTAAGGTATTCTTAACAGATTCTTCAAATTCAACATCTGAATATTGAATTATATTTTGAGTCGTTTTTTTCTAGATGTTTTAATTCTTTATTAATTTGTTTTTGTTGTCTTTTGGAGAAGTTAACAAGATTATTTATTTCTTTAGCAAAATTTGAGGGTATACTTATGTAGTTTTGTTGGTTATTAATCTTTAAACCTTCTTTGTAAGTTTGAACCTTGACATTTTGTTTATCAGCTTGAATTTGAGTTAATATGTTGGAATTAACCAAACTCTTTAAAAAAATCGCTAAAAGTTGATCTATAAAATGAATTTATCTTTGTATATTCACTTCCTAAAAGGGAAACTAATTTTTCAGAAGACCTGTATAGAGGTGAATGTGAATATGCGGCAACATCGTTTAAAAGCTGATTTTCGAAAATAGAGTCATGAAAACTTTGATTTTCTTTCATTAAAAGATCTTGAGAATAGTATAAGGGGATAAAAAAAATATTAAAAGAGTAAGTATAAAAATTGTTATACTGCATACTTTTTGAACAAATTTTATCTTTTTTTCCAAAACTTTTGAAAACCATAATAAATAAGAATAAGAATACAAATGGTATTATGAAACTTCCGTAGGCAAAAGAAGTAATTACGTCTTTAATCGGATTATAGGATATTAAGATATATACAAATTCATATAAATAAACACCTAAAACTGAAATCCACCAGTATTTTTTAAAGAAATAGAAAGTAAATAAAATAATTATTCCATATACAATAAATCTAATAAATTCGGTATGTGTTTTTCTTTTTCCAAACTCAACAAAAATTTCAGAAACTTGATTTATTTGTTTTTCAGTTTCTTTTAGTAAAGGAGAGATATAATTGTACGACAAGTTATCAATAGCGATCTGAAGCTGTCTACCACTAAGGTTCGAATCGACTAATTTTTTTTATTCCATTCTCCAAACTTTCTTTATTTTCTGAGATTATTTTATTTATCGTTTCGTCTGGTTCTCCAAAAAAAAGTGTACAGACTCAAATCATCAATTTTGGAATTTGACTCAAATCTTGTTATGTCGGTATAGGGAGATTCGTCAACGATTCCTAATGAGTAAATTATAACGTTTCCAAAATAAGTTAGAGCATCGTTTTCTAATTCTTTTTTTTATAATTTTGTACAGTTGTAAAATAGGCTGGTAGTGACCTAATTGTTTCTTGAGTGATTGTGTCACCTGAAAGATCTGATTGGACGTAGGCTAAAAAGCCGATAAAAGCTAATTTTTCCTCGATGCTATCAAAGTTTTGTTCAGTAATTGTATATATCTGAGAAAGATAAGTTTGAACGTTTGTAGGTCTATCTACGTATTCAGCACTGCCGATCATTTGTGTTCTATAAAATCTATAAAGACCTAAATTGTACAACTCGTTAAAAAAAAGTTCGAATTCCTTTCCCTCTATCACCTCTCCTTTTTCTTCTTCATAAGTTTTTATTAGAGAAACGTAGATATCTTTAACGACTTCTATTTCAATACTAAAACGGTAAAAGAGAGCAAAATCAATAGAAAAGTAACGACGAATTTTTTTCATGTTTTTCCTCCACTATGTAATTTTTGTAAGTAAGGTAAGGATTCAATTATAATAATTTTTTTATTTATAAGCGTAAAATGCTTTCTTAATTTATTATATCATTTTTTTAATTCTTAATTCAAATATATAAATAGCCATTAATAAGTAAAAAAAAGAAGCTTATTTGTTACTAATTTAATTTAAATTTGGTTTATCTCATTTTATGATAAAATATAAGCGTCTATGTTTATTAGTATTAGTTGGAATAGACTTTTCTTACAATATATAATAGGTATTATGACATTGTTATACCTTTATAAAGTGGTTTTAGGATAGTTTTTATTCACGAGTTAAAGATACAAATAGTTATGAAAAGATATTAAAACAACTGTTAGAAACTTTTTCAACATTATTTTTTAAAAAAAAGCAGATCTTATTCAAATATCAAAAACAAATGACAAAGGGGGGAGACTAAAAATACATAAAAGACTATATGTTATTTTTTTTATTTTTTTTAATTATCGTAACTTCAATAATTGTGGCTGAAGATGTTTTTGGAGATATCAAACTTTGATATAGGAAAGAGAGCATTTCACATTGATTTAGGAAGAAATTATGCTATCGTTGCAGATTATGATGGTAAAGTAAGTTTTATAGACGTTTTTACTTTAGAAAAACAGAATTTACTGATTCAGTTATTCCTATGGGAGGAGTTTATGATGGAGAATTCTTTTATGTTATAGATAATTATAAAAGAGAAGTTTTAAAAATAAAAGGGAATACTATAGTCAGAAAATTACTTCTAGAAGCCAAACCTGTTAACATTAAATTAATAAACAACGATTTGTATGTAGTGACTACTGATCCATATAAGTTTTATCTAATAGACAGAAATATGTTTATAAAAAAAGTCAGTTGAATTACCTGTTCATAGTCCATTAATAAGAAATGTAGGAACTCAAGTGTTTATTCCACTATTTGAAAATTATAAAAACAATGTCCGATTAACCGAACTTTTATTTATGATACCTAATCAAAATAGCTATATAATTAATTATAATAATATTACTTATCCAATAGATCTAGTTGGTTATCAAGGAATCATTTATTTTGTTACTTATTTTGAGGGTAATTTATATAAAAATGAGTTCAAAAATCAACCTAAGGTGGCTCAATTCGGAAAGTATACTACTGAAATAGAATTATACAGAAATTACATTGTAGGAAGTTCTTTAATGGGTGGAGTTTATTATTATGATCTTACATCAAATCAAACTACCGTAGTATTGGATGAAATTCCTATAAGTGACATTGCGGTATCTCCAGACAATGAATATTTATATGCAGTTTCTCATATTGAAAATAAGTTATATGTGATAAAAGATAAGGAAGTTTATCAGGAACTAGATACCAAAAAAATATCCTATAGATGTTGAAGCACCAGATAATAATATTGTGTTAGTACTTTGCACTGATTCTGAGGAATTAATGGTTATAAGACGTTTTGAATAAGTTTCTTGGTGTCAAAAACTGTTTTTTTCAATCTTTTCTTTGTATATTGATGAAAGATTTTAAAGTCGTATTTTGAATAAACACAATCATAATAACAAAAAGGTATCTCGAAAGTATTCTTATAAAAAAACGAATAATCATCCTTAATATTTTTTTTATTACTCTACGATTTTTAACGTTATTAAAAGTTATCGTTCTGGCTTCAAAGAAAATACCGGCTAACGAGCTATGTAATCTATCTGAAATTACTATTTTTGATTGAGAAATTTCTTCTGTTATCTTTTGTGGATCCTGAATAGGTAGATCAGCTTTTATTTTGGTTTTTGTTCTGATCTTTTCAACCAAATCATAATTTTTAATTACATCTTGATTTGCGTTTATAGCAAGTGTCGAAAGTGTATAATTACTGAACGTTGATAAAAAAAATCTGTCAAAGATCTAAGTCGTGATCTTCTTTTAAGCAAATAGATATTTTGTTGGTTTTTTTTGTAATCCATATCAAAAAAACGTATGGACCAAGATCAACCCCCCCAAGATTGATATTATTATTATATTTTTTTGCGAATTCGTAAGAAGTCCTATCTCTAAGGATTCCGTATAGATTTGGGTAATTGAGGATTTTCTTTAATTTTTTTTAAACCTCTATTTTTTTTGAACGAGCCGAATCCTTGGGATAAAAGCAATATTTTTTTTATTTTCTTTGGCTGCTATGTTTGCAATGTAAGAATAGTAAAAAAAAGGCTTCTATAAGAAGTCTCTGACTGAAATAAATTTCCACCACCATAAATTATCAAATCTGAGCTTTTAATAGATTTTTTTAGTTCATAAAAGTTAAATCTGGGGGGGACAACCTGAATATTAAAGTAATGATTACTTTTAAATTCTATTTCATTTTCTAACGGTAAGATAATTGTGCCATCAAATTTTAATTCATTTAATATTTTTAAAAAGCTATTAAGTAAAAGGTCGTCACCATAATTTCCATACCCATAATAACCAATTAACAATATTTTTTTTCATATTATAAACTCCTTAACTTATTATATTTAGGAAAAATAAATTATTATATAGAATAATATATCAGAGATGGAACACTTAAAATCAATTTTGTGAAAGGATGTTATAGAATGTTTGATGATATTAATTTTAACCTTATTCCCAAAACTCTAAATGCCTTGTCATTAAGACACACAGTGATTTCACAGAATATATCCAATTATAACACTCCTGGTTATAAAAGAAAGTACGTAGATTTTGAAAGTGAATTACAAAAATGCATTAGCGAAAACAACGTTCTTAATTTAAAGACAAACAATACTAAACATATTAATAATACATCATCTTTAGAAATAATTCAAGCTACTATAAAAGAAGATGATTCTAAATCTTTAAGAGACGATGATAATAACGTTGATCCCGATAAAGAATTCGTTTCTATGATTGAAAATACTTTCAAATACAACACCCTGTCTAGAATGATGACTTATGCAATTCAACGATACGATACTGCTATAAGAGGTGGAAAATAATGGATGGTTTATTTCAGGTATTTGATATCGCATCAACTGGTATGGCAGCAGAGAGATTCAGATTGAATGTAATTTCTCAAAATTTAGCAAATTCTGATGCAACTAGAACCGAAGAAGGTGGTCCATATAGAAGAAAAGCAGTTGTTTTCAAGAAGCAGTAAATAAGAGTTTAAAAGGCGGAGAAGAGTTTGCGGGGGTTAAGATTGTGTCAATAGAAGATGATCCATCTCCTTTTAGACTGGTTTATGATCCCACTCATCCTGATGCGAATGAGGAAGGTTATGTTAGTTATCCAAATGTTAATGTGTTGAGGGAAATGGTCGATATGATTTCTGCACAAAGGGCTTACGAAATGAACGCAGCAGTTGTAAATTCTGCCAAAAGTATGTACAATGCGGCGTTAAATATTGGTAGATAGGAGGTTAAAAATTATGGTTGATGGAATTAATAATATAAAAGGTATAGGAACTGAAAATATTAATATTGAAAAGCAGAAACAAGAAACCAAGAAATTAGATTTTTCTGAAATGTTAAAAGAGGCTGTTGAAGAAGTGAATTCCTTACAAAAAAATGCTGATAAGGTAGCTGCAGATTATGCTTCGGGCAACATTACAGACATATCTCAAGTAGTTATATCTGCGGAAAAAGCGTCTCTTTCCTTAAAACTTACTGTGGAAGTAACAAATAGGATAGTTGAAGCCTATAAGGAAATAATGCGAATGCAGATATAATTACAATATTCCATTATTACCACAATAAATGTTTAAAAAAAATTAGAATATATGTAAATAATAAATGGGTTAAAGGACCCAATTTTCTCTATTATATAATTTGATAAACAATTTTTATAAAATGTTTAATAAAATTTGTTATAATTTTATCAAATATAACAAACCTTATCGAAAGGAATAAACGTGAAGGAAAATAATTTAAGAGAGATAACCAATAAAATTAAAGAGTTACCGACGCCTGATTTTTTTAGTACAAAATATTATTTCGATATCTTCAGATAATGAGTCAGATATGAAAGAACTAGTAAATTCTATATCTCAATCACCAACTTTAACGGCAAAAATATTAAGACTCGCCAATTCTGCATATTATTCTTTACCAAAAAGAATAACTAGGCTCACTCAGGCAGTTAATTTGTTAGGTTTAAAGACAGTCAGAAATTTAGCTTTAAGTATTTTTACGGTAGAAAACTTTTTTTTGATAAAGAGTATCCTTTTTTTTAACACCTACAATTTTTGGCAGCATCTTATAACTACAGGAATAGCTTCAGAACTGTTAGCAAAATATCTTAATTTTCCTGAAAAAGAAGAGTCTTTTATGTGTGGTATTTTACATGATTTAGGAAAAATAGTGATGGCTCATATTATGCCAGAAGTGTTTGAAATGGTTATCAAGGTAGCTCAGCATGAAAAAATTTCTTTTTTTTGAATCTGAAAATCTTTTGTCGACAATTGGACACCAACAACTTGGAAAAATATTATTTGAAAATTGGAATATGTCTGATATTGTTTTGGATGTGGTTTCACTTCACAATCAACCTTTAAATTTAGAGAATGAAACAAACAAGAAGATTTTATATATTGTACATTTAGCAGACTCAACCATTAATCTTCTTTTTTTTATGGATTTTCTGGATGTTATAATATACCTGTTGTTGAATCAGAGGTTTGGAATTTTCTGGGGATTAATTATTCAATGTACGAGAGTTACTTTGAGGATCTAAAAAAAACTATAGAAAGATCTAAAGAACTTATTTACATGAATCAAATACTTAATAGTTAGGAGGCTAGCGAAATGGCAAATTATAAGAAAGAAATGCTTGAATCGGAAATGAAGAAGATTATTACAAGAGGTTTTTCTGAACTTAAAGATCCTCGAATTAAAGATAAAATGATAAATATTAATTTTGTACGGTTGTCTGGAGATAAGTCTTATTTAGACGTTTATGTTTCTTCTTTAGATGAGGATGTTGATACGATAATTGATGTTTTAAATAATGCTAAAGGTATGTTTAGAACATTAATTGCAAAGAATATTGATATATATAAGGCCCCAGAGATTCGATTTCACAAAGATGAGGGCATTGAAGCTAGCATTAGAATTAATCAACTGTTAGAAACCCTAAAAGAAAAACGTTCAGAGGATGATGAATGAAAAGCGGAATAATAGTAATTAACAAACCAAAAGGTATTACTTCTCATAAAGTTGTTGAAAAGTTGAGAACTATTTTAAAAACAAAAAAAAGTTGGTCATGCAGGAACACTTGATCCCTTTGCTACAGGTGTACTTGTAATAGGAGTTAATAAAGGTACAAAGGTACTTGAATTTTTTTTCTAAATGATAAAAAAAAGATATTATGTAAAGGCCAAATTAGGAATTATTACCGAAACGTTTGATCTTGATGGTGAAATTAAAGAACAGAACGAAGTTACAAAAGAGCAAATAGAAAGTGTAAAAGATGTTGTTTTTTTTCATTTGTGGGAGAGTATCTACAAGTTCCACCTGCTTACTCGGCCAAAAAAATATAAAGGGAAACATTTATATGAATATGCTAGAGAAGGTAAAATAATCAATTTACCTCCCAAGCTTGTACATATATATAATATTACTAATTTTAAACAAGAAGACATAGAGTTTAGTTTTGAAGTAGAAGTGAGCTCAGGAACTTATATAAGATCTTTGATAATGGATATTGGATATAAAGTTGGATGTGGAGCGGTAACTATAGAATTATGTAGAAGAAAAAGTGGAATTTTACCTTAGATCATTCAATAAATTTAGAAGATGCATCATATAACAAAATCATACCTATAGATAATTGTATCAATTTTCCATATGTAGTAGTAAATCATGGAGATAAAGTTTTAAAAGGCCATCAAATATATAAATCAAATATATTAGAATACTCAGAATTTGAAAAAGGAGAATATGTTAAAATATACAATGAGCAAAAGGAGTTTATTGGAATAGGAATAACTGAAAGAAGTTCGAAATTTTTAGCTACACTTTTAAAGATGCCAGAAAGAGATGATCGAATAGTAAAGATATACAAAAATATATACGAGGTGACTTGAAATTGTATGCTATAACAATCGGGGGGGTATTTGATGGAGTTCATAAAGGCCATCAATACATTTTGAATAATACTTTAGAATTAGCTCAAAGTTTAAATCTTGAACCTTTAGTGTTAATGTTTAGATATCCCGCTGAGAAAATTTTAGGAACTACTTTTGATGGATTAATTTTACCTAGCTGGAGAAGGAAAGAAATTTGTGAAAATCTAGGATTCGAAGTTATTGTGAAAGATATGGAGGAAGTTTGGGATGTTTCGCATGAAGAATACATTAATAATTTGATTGACATGGGTGTGAAGGCCATAGTATGTGGAGAAGATTTTACCTTTGGTAAAGATGCCTTGGGAGATGTGAATTATCTACAGTCAGTAAGTATATCTAATGGATTAAAAATAAAAATATTGAAAGATTTTAAGGAAGATAGTACCAGAATAAGTTCTTCATTGATTAAAAAGAACTTAAAAACGGGAACATAAAAGTTGCCAATGAAATGTTAAATAGGCCTTGGACTTTAGAAGGTCCTGTTTACGAGGACAAACATGTGGGTTTTAAACTAGGTTTTCCTACTGCGAACATCAATATTCTCTACAAAGAACAAATTATTTTTCCAAAGTTTGGTGTTTATTTAGTAAGAGGTAAAATCCAGGGAAGGAAAGGCAGTTTGTGGGGGGGTTAATGAATGTAGGCATTAGACCGACAATTCATGAGCCTAATAAAGAACCGAAAGTTGAGGTATATTTTCTTGATTTTTTTTGGTAATTTGTATAATGAGTATATTATCTTGGAAGTTTTAGATTTCTTAAGAGAAGAGAAAAAATTTGAAGATAAAAATCAACTTGTAGAAGCTATGGCAAGAGATGAAGACAAAGCCAGAGAGATAATTGTAAAGAGGTATGGAAATATAAAAAGCATTTTATAATTATAAGTAAATTGACTATTAGGAATAGAGTAAGCAAAATAAAATATTTAAATTGATATTTCAAAATATATAAGCATAGTAAACACTTAAGTTAGGGACTTTAACAATAAATATTTTCTAAATAATAAGCATTTGAATTTATAACGGGTTCAGGGCGTAGCCTTTCCCCCCCTCTTTAGTACAAGTACCAAAATAGTTAAAGAAATAAATATTTTCTAAAAGTAATCAATTCTAAAACATATATATAATGAGAATTTTTAGATTTCTTTAGTAAGTAAAAGAACATTTTAGTTTTAAGGAGGATTTTTTTTGAAAGTAGCTATTGTTACAGATGAACCAAGGTACAAATATTTTCCTAATATAGAAAGTTTAAAAGAGGACGAACAAAAAAAAGTCACAGTAAATAATTTAAGAGAAGCTTTATCTAATGATTTCGAGTGTCTGCAGCTTATTTTTGATGAAAATATACTTTATAATTTAAAGCGGCAAGACATAGAACTAGTTTTTAATTTGTGTAATGGCATACGAGGTGAAGCCAAACTATCACAGTTTCCTGCCATTTTAGAATTTGCTAATATTCCGTATACTGGGTCTTCACCAGAAGGGCATTTGTTAGCTGGAAATAAAATATATTCTAATATTATGCTTGAAAAAGAAGGTGTACCTGTTCCAAAATATGAAAAAAATATATAATATAAAAGATCTAAATTATATTAAGTTAAAATATCCCATTTTAATTAAACCAAAAGATGAAGGTTCTAGTAGAGGAATTCACGATGATAATCTAGTGTTTGATAAAGAGGAATTGAAATCGAAGGTCGAGAGGCTGTTGAAAAAAATATGCTTCTCCCCTTATTGCAAGTGAGTTTATTGATGGAAGAGAATTTACTGTTGGTGTTTTGGGTAATGGTTCTACAATAAAAATACTACCAATACTTGAAATTGATTTTTCGAATTTACCGGAAAATATAAATAGATTTTATAGCTTTGAGGTAAAATTTAAATATGCGAATATGACTGAATATCATATACCTCCAGAAATCGATGAAAAGGCTAAGATTAATATCGAAAATACTGCAATTAATGCTTACAATGCGTTATGTATTCGTGATTACGCTCGAATAGATATTAGAGTAAAAGATGGAGTTGCTTATGTTTTAGATGTAAATTCTTTACCAGGTTTAAGAAAAGGATATAGTGATTTAACAAAAATGGCTGAGGCAGAAGGTTTGAAATATAAGGATCTAATCAGATTAATTGTTCAAAATGCTCTAAAGAGGTATAATCTTCTTGACAAGTGACAAATAAAATAATATAATCTAGTTATAAATGAAAAGCATAGAAAGGGCGCTTAGCTCAGTGGGAGAGCGTCTGCTTCACGCGCAGAAGGTCGTAGGTTCAAGTCCTACAGCGCCCACCAATTTCTTATCCCTCTAGTTTTCCAATCTTTTTAAGAATATTTTTAATTACTTGAATATCTTCAGCATGTTCTTTGTCGTCTCCTGGAGTTTCTAACAATAATGGCAGATTACAAATTTCATCAAAAGAAAGGAAAGTCTCAAATCCTTTAATTCCTATATAACCTTTTCCAATGAATTCATGTCGGTCTTTTCCTGCCCCCCCTAAATCATATTTTGAATCATTCAAATGAATCATTTTTAGTTTTTCTAGACCCATATTTTTCTCAATGTCATCAAGTAATTTTAGGACGCCTGCTTTTGATCGTATATCATAATTTGAATCAAAACCATGACATGTATCGAAAGTTATACCTAGCCTATTTTTAAACCGTGAAGCATTTATAATCGATCCCAAATGTTTCATGCTATATCCGATGTTTCCGCCTTTTTTTTGCAACATTTTCTAGTAAAATGGTTACTTGTGTGTCTTTTATCTTCGAAAAAAAATAATATCCAATGCTTCAACTATTCTGTTGATTCCAAACTCTTCTCCAACACCCAAATGGCTGCCAGGATGAAAATTATAAAAAAAATATACCCAGCTTATTAGTTGCTTTTATTTCTTCAATCATAGTATCAATTGATTTTTCCCAAATATCCTCTTTTGGAGACGCTAAATTAATCAGATAACTTGAATGTACAAGAACACTTTCAAAACGTATGTTAAATTTTTTTCATATTGAGTTTAAATTCATCAACTTCTTGATCGGTAGGTTGTTTCATACTCCATGTCCTAGGAGAATGAGTAAATATTTGAAAAGTGTTTCCACCAATGTTTACGGTGTCATGGGGAACTTTTTTTTAAATCCTTTAGATATCTTCATATGAGCACCAAGTTCAATCACACTATCACTCCTCTTTATATGAATTCAACATCATTTCTTAATAGGCTTAATGCTTCATCTTTATAATATTTTCCAATTATACCAATGTTTGCAAATATGTAATTTTTATCATATGCAAATTTTACTTCTTTGGATGGAATAAGTAAATCTTCAGAGAATTTATGGGTTAAAAAAACTTTCCATGATTTTTTTTCGATATTTCGAACGAGATAAGATACCTCCTGTTCCAAATAATACTTTAATAGCTGTTAAATCCTTACCTTGGGCTATTTTTTTGTCGACCTAATGGGGGGGTATAAACATAATTGATTTTACCTGCATGCCTCTTGATAGCAGTTAAAAGACAATATTTTGCTAAAAAAAGCGCTAAATTCTTCTTCTAAATTGTTTTTAGGAAAAGGCGTGAGATTTTTCAATAATTCATCATAATTGCTAAAAAGATTTTTGATATTTTCTTTTCCAATCAAGTCTATAACATGTGGAGCATTTAGATATATGCCCAAATCACCATCAACAGTTCTTTTTGTTTTAGGTTCGGGTGAGACTAAGATTTTTTTGTATTTCGGGTGATCCATCGGTTACCGATACAATATCTGTAGTAGCTCCACCAATATCAATTGTCAGAACGTCGTCATATAAAGTGCTTAATAGCTCTGTAGTATGTACAACTGCAGCAGGAGTTGGAATTATTTCTTCATCAACTATCTCGTAAACTTTTCCCATACCTGGGGGGGCATTTATTATATGTTTAGAGAAAACTTCTTGAATAATTTTTCGTGCAGGTTCCACATTTAATTGATCGACTTTAGGATACACATTTTCAGTTATTATTATTTTTTTGTTTTGCTCGTCAAAAATCTCTTTTATATCATCTTGAATAGCACAATTTCCTGCGTAAACAACCGGAGATTTAAGGGGTAGAGAGGCTAGAAGTTTTGCGTTTTCAATAACAATGTCTTCTTCTCCATAATCAACTCCCCCCCGAAAGAATAATTAATTTAGGATTGATTATTTTTTTATTCGAGTTAATTGACTGTCTCTCAATCTTCCTGCAGTTACATATTTTATAATAGCTCCGGCACCTAAGGAGGCTTCTTGAGCAGCTTTTACGGTCATATCATAAACTAGCCCATGAACAGTAACTGTAAGACCCCCCCCTGCAGCGGAAGATGTAGCTAAAAATTTATTCCATTGAATTTTTTTTCTCCTAACTTTTTGGAAATAATATCTAAAGCTTTTCTATCCCGATAGTTACATCACCTTCGGGTATAGTAGTTTTGTATTCACTTTGAACTAATATAGACAAGTCACTACCTATAGTTTGAAAGGCAGTTAGAACAGTTGTAGTGCTACCAATTTCTGCAACAAGTAAATCAATTTTCATTGAATACATGTCTCCTATCTCTAAAAAAAAGTTTTTAGAATTTTTGTTGCTTCGACTAATTCATTAAAAGAAGCTGCAAATGAAAGTCTAATAAATCCATCAGCATAAAAAGCAGATCCTGGAACAACGGCTAATCCATATTCCAACAATTTTTCACAAAATTCTATGTCATTTAAACCAAATTCAGAAATGTTAATAAAATAGTAAAATGCTCCCTGAGGTTTGACAAATTTCAAGTTTAATTTCTTAAATTCTTCAAAGAGGTAATCTCTCCTTTTTTTTAAATTCTTCTACCATAAATGAATTATCAACACTTAAAGCTTTTAATGCTGCATATTGAGAAGGAGTATTAACATTTGAAGTAGAATGCGATTGAATTTTTGCCATTTGGCTAATAATTTCTTCAGGTGCTAAAGCATATCCAACTCTCCAACCGGTCATCGACCATGCTTTAGAAAAACTGTTTACAACAATTAATTGTTCTTTAATTGCGTCAAAAGAAGTCATGGAAGTGTATGAATGGTCATACAATAAACAATCGTAAACTTCATCACTGATAATTAGTAAATTATGAGTAATTGATAAAGATACAATAAATTCTAAAAGAGATTTTGGATATACAATACCTGTTGGATTATTAGGGGAGTTAATTATAATCGCTTTTGTTTTATTTGTTATGGCTTTTTCTATGTCTTCTCTTAATGGCAAAAAATTATTTTCTTCATAACATTTTATATGAATAGGTATGCCTTCAAGCATTCTAATTTGAGAATCATAGCTTACCCAAGAAGGATCAAAGATGATAATTTCATCACCAGGATTGATGATAGAAAATAAAGCATTGAAAATTGCCTGTTTTCCTCCATTGGTTACTATTACATTATTTTCATTATAATTAGCTAAATATCTATTGTTTACGTATTGCGAAATTTTTCTTCTAAGTTCTAATATCCCTCTATTATCTGTGTACTTAGTTTTACCACTTTTCATAGCTAAATATGCAGCTTCTATGATTGAATCTGGTGTCCTAATATCTGGTTCCCCCCAGCAGTTAGTCTTATTACTTTTTCTCCTTTGCTTTGTAACTCCATAGCTCGTGAATTTAATTCCATGGTTTTTGATAATTCCAAAGATACAATTCTCCCGGAAAGATACAACTTTTCTCCACCTCTCTCAATATTTTTTTTCTCCAAAATAACCACATTTTCTATATGATAAGTGTTTGGGAACATATCAAACGGTTGAACAGACATTAAATTAAAGTCTTTTTTTAAGAAAAATACTTAAATCTCTTGCTAATGTAGATGGATCGCATGAAACGTAAATAACAGCCTTATTTGTAATATTTGAAATCAAATCAATTTCTTTCTTATATAATCCATTTCGTGGGGGGGGATCTACTATAACAAAATCAAATTTTTTTAGTTTTATTCTTAACAAGAAAGTCCTTCACAAGTCCTTGAGTAAATTTTATATTTTTTTTATAGAATTAATATTAGCATTTGAAAAAGAAGCTTTTACAGAAACTTTTGAGCTTTCAACCGATTCAACAAATTTGAATAAAGGTGCATAGTATACTGAGAAAAGACCTACTCCACTGTAAAGGTCTAAAAGAGTATCAGACCTATTGGAGTTATTTTTAAAATAATCTAAAATATACCTCAAAATTTTTTTTGTAACATTGTAGTTATTCTGGAAAAAAAAGAGGTTGGAGGAATTTGAAATTTAAAGCCATCAAATTCTTCTTCAATTACACCTTCTCCTAAAAGCGTTCTATAAGGTCCTCTTAAAATAATTTTATCAGAACTGTTCATTACATGAATTAATGAATTTATATGGTAATGTTTTGAAAATATTCTTTAATTTCATTTTCAGCAGGTAAGTATTCAGTATGAGTAACGATTATAGCCATAAGCTGATTAGTGTAGAATGCTTTTCGTAGCACTAAATGTTTTAAAATTCCTGTTCTGTTTTTTTTATTGTATACTGATAAGCCTAATTTCTCAGCTAAACTTCGTATACCGTTTTTAATGTTATCAAACTCTTTGGGAGAAATAGGACAAGAAAAGATATTGAGCACATTGTTCGAACGTTTTTCTTTTAAACCAAGCTTCAAAACTTGGTTATTTTCAAAAGTATATTCCATTCTATTTCTATACTCCCAAATTATATCACTTTTTATGGTGTTTTTGACAAAAGAATCATCTATTTTACCTATTCTCGATAATTGTTCCTTTACAATATTTGTTTTTGCCTCCAATTGATACTCATATTTACAATCTAACCACTGACAACCTCCACATGCTGGATAATGTTTACAAGATGAAGGTATCCTATAATTAGAAGCAGTAATAATCTCAACTGGTTTAGCGAAAACTAGATTTTTGGTGATCTTAGATGGAATGACCTTTAAGAAATCTCCTGGATAAGAGTTTTCTATTAAATAAATTTTTCCTTCATATCTAGCCATTCCATAACCACCATAAACAAGTTTTTCTACAACTAAATTAACCTCTTCTTGACCTTTTAAATCATTATTTTGCATTATTACACCTCAAATCTTTTTAGCTAATACACGTTCACATGCTTTCTGGAGCACTAACACCTAAAATAGAAAGCCCTCTATTTAAAACAATTTTTGTTGCTTCACAAAGATTAAGCCTAGCTTGCATTAGATCATAGTTATCTGCATTAAGTACAGATAGAGAGTTATAAAAATGATGGAATCTCGAAGATACTTTTTCTAAATACTGTGTTAATAGATTGGGCTTAAATTGTAAAGAGGCATTTACTAAGGAATTAGGAAATAAAGCTAATTCTCTCAATAACGCTTTTTCCTCATATTTATCTAGATTACTTAATCCCAAAAATCTTTCATATTTTATTCCTCTTTTTTTCAGCTTCTTTAAAAATACTACATATCCTAGCGTGTGCATATTGCACATAGAAAACCGGATTTTCATTAGATTTTTTTTGATTGCTAAATCTACATCAAAATTCAAGGTTGTATCCGGATCTACCATAGCAAAAAAAATACCTTACAGCATCTTTTCCAACTTTGTTGATGAGCTCGTCAAGGGTATAAAACTCACCTCTTCTTGTGGACATTCTGATTAGTTCATCATCTTTTTTAATATTAACAAATTGATGAAGTATAATCTTTAAGAAATCTTCAGGAAGTCCTAATGCTTTAATAGACGCCATCATTCTAGGTATATGGCCATGATGATCTGAACCTAAAATATCAATAACTTGGTCAAAACCTCGTAAATATTTATAATAATGATAGGCAATATCATCGCAAAAGTATGTTGGCATGTTGTCATTTGACCGAATTAATACTTTATCATTTTCTTCTATAAGGTCTGAAACTTTAAACCATAACGCACCGTCTTTTTCATAAACAAAACCTTTGGATTTTAGTTGATTTAAAGTTGAGTTTACTATATTGTTTTTGAACAAAAGTTTTTCACTAAATACGATATCGAAATATATATCAAGTTGTTTTAAAGTGTAAAGCATCTTATTAAGCATATCTTCTACAGCTTCTTCCATGAATAAGTTTTCAATCTCGCTGTTCCATTTGTCTTTATACAGATCACCGTACTTGTTTATAAGGGTTCTAGCAGTTTCAATTAAATATTCACCTACATATCCATCTTCAGGTATTTCATAATGAGAACCTAATAACTCATTATATCGAACCCATAATGATCTTGCTAAAAGTTTGATTTGTCTTCCTGCATCATTCAGATACATTTCTTTTGAACAATATGTCCAGTTTGCTCATATATATTTCCAATTACATCTCCCATTACAGCTTGTCTTCCATGAGCTATGGTTAGTGGTCCTGTTGGATTGACACTGGCGAATTCAAATTGAATAATTTTTCCTTTACCTATATCAATTTTACCGTAGTTTCTTGGGTGACTTATTATATGAGAACATATTCTCTGATAAACTGAAGGAGAAAGAAACAAATTTAAAAAAAACCATTAACATTTTCTACCTTTGTAAAAAAAGTTATTCTTAGAGAGTTTTTCGGAGAGTTCTTGAGAAATAACTTTAGGATTCTTTTTAAACTTTTTTTTGCTAGTAAAAAAAGAGATATTTGAAGAAAAGTCTCCTAGGTCATCTTGAGGAGGAATTTCAACAACATATTCTTCAGAAAAATTAGCTAATCCTAATTCTTTAAGAGCGTTATCAATTTGCTCTTTTATTAAAGAAATAATTTCCATTATTTTTACCTCCAATTCTTATTCTCTTGCTTGAGATAAAGTGCCTGGTATTTTTAGTTTATTTTCAATATATCTAAAATCTCACTAAAAACAGTAACCAATAGAAAGTAAATAATTCCAGCAAAAAGATAAACCTTGAAAAATTCAAAGTTACGACTAGCAACGAACTTTGCTTGAGCCATTATTTCAGGTGCTCCTACAATGTAGGAAAGCGAGGAGTATTTTAATAAATAAATAAACTCATTAGTCCAAGAAGGAATAAATCTACGAATGGCTTGAGGTAAAATAACAAATCGAATAGATTGCCATTTTGTCATTCCAATCGAAAGTGCTGCTTGCATTTGTCCTGAACTAATTGATTGAATAGCACCCCCCCGTAAATATTCAGCTTGATATGCAGATGAGTTTAAGAAAAAGAGATTATAGATGCTGTTAGTGGTGATAATCTTATACCTATGACAGGCAAACTATAATATAAAATAAATAGTTGAACTAGCAAAGGAGTACCTCTAATTATTTCTATATAACAATTACTAATAGTATATAAAACCTTATTTCCATACATTTTAGATAAAGAAAGGAATATAGCTATAAAAAAAGCCAATTATTACAGATGACATTGTTAAAAATAATGTGATCCATAATCCATCCAACATATATTTCCAGGAACTCTGAACAATTTCAATAAAAGTCATTGATTTTCTTCCTTCCCGTACAATTTTGTCAATTTATTTAAAAACTCTTTTGTCCTTTCTTTTTTTTAGGGTTGTTAAACATTTCTAAAGGAGAACCCTGTTCAACAATTACCCCCCCACCTTCCATAAAAATAATTTCGTCTGCGACAGCTCTAGCAAAACCCAACTCGTGGGTTACACAAAGCATAGTCATTCCACTTTTTGCCAATTCTATCATTACCCCCCCTAAAACCTCACCTATTAATTCTGGGTCTAATGCAGAAGTGGGTTCATCAAACAACATTAATTTTGGATTCATAGCCAAAGCTCGAGCTATTGCAACTCTTTGTTTCTGACCTCCGGAAAGTTGTGCTGGATAGAGTTCAATTTTATTTTTTTAAACCAACTCGTTCTAGCTCTTTTAATGCAATATCTGTGGCCTCATCTTTATTTATTTTCTTAACTTTGATCAAACCTAACTTAACATTATCGAGTACATTAAGATGTTCAAATAAATTGAAATGTTGAAATACAAAGCCGATTTCTTGTCTTATTTTATGAACATTTTTGCAGAAGTTATATCTTTATTTTCTAGATATATTTTTCCCGAATCAACTTCTACTAATCTATTAATACACATTAACAAAGTACTTTTACCAGTGCCACTTGGACCAATAATAACCTTGGTTTCTCCTTTGTTAACATTAAAAGAAATGCCTTTCAAGACTTCATTTCCGTTAAAGCTTTTATGTACATTCTCTACTCTTAATATTACTTGATTAGAGTTATTTTTGCTAATCATATTCAAATTACACTCTCCTTACTTCATATCCAGGAATTTCAAGTTTTTTTTCTCAACATAACCTAGTCCTTTACTCAATGAAAATGTTAGTACAAAATAAATCAACCCACATATTAGGTATATAAGTAAAGGTTTGTTTGTAACAGCTATTATGTAAGTACCTTGTCTTAATAATTCAATAACTCCAAGTGCATAAGCTAAAGATGTATCCTTTAAAACTACGGCAGCTTCGTTAGTCCATCCAGATAAAGATATTCGAAAAGCCTGAGGAAAATAACATTAAAAAAAGTTTGAAATTTTGTCATTCCTAAGGAGTATGCTGCATCGACTTGTCCTTTAGGTAGTGAAGAAATAGCTCCTCTAAATATCTGAGATTGATAAGCAGAACTTCTTAACCCCAGCCCAACAATAGAAGCGAACAATGGATTAAGTCTTATTCCTATTAGAGGAAGACCATAAAATATTAAAAATAAAATAACTAATTCAGGAAGACTTCGCAATAATCTTTCGTAAAATAGAAAAAAAAGGCACGAACAAACTTGTTCCCATAAAGCTGACCTAAAGCAACTATAATAGATACAACAAATCCTAGAACTATGCTAAAAAAAGCTAGTTCTAGAGTAACTAAAGTTCCTTTTAAAAGATGTGGTAGAGAATCAATAATAATTTTTAAATTTTCCAATGTACATCCCTTTCCTGTAATTTTGAATATTATATAAAATAGATAGGAAGTATATATACTACAGTTGAGGGGGGGCAAAGCCCCCTCATTAATATTTAGATTAAGTTATAGTTTTAATTTAACTTCAATGGCTATAAAGATATTTAATTAATTAAAGGCTATAAGAAACTATTTAAAATACTTTTCAATAAGTTCGTCGAGCTTTCCGTTTTTTTTGTAACTCTTGAATACCACTATTTAAAAGATTTAATAATTCTTTGTTTCCTTTCTTGACAGCCATTCCGTAACTTTCCTCAGTTTTTATGATTCCAACAATTTTAACAGGATCTGTTTTAGTAAATCTTTCAGCAACAGGATTATCTAGAACTATAGCATCAATATTTTTATTTACTAGGTCTCTAACCGCAAAATTAAATGTGTCGTATCTAGTAATGTTTTTCTTTGGTATGATATTTTTATCTGAAAGATGTTCAGTAACCCAGAGATCTCCGGTAGTGCCAGTTTGGACTCCTATTTTGTGGTTTCCAAATAGAACAGTAATATCAAAATCCGAATCTTTTCTTACTAAGATGCTTTGATCGCCACTATAATAAGGAATTGTAAAGTCAACAACCTTTTGCCTATCTTCGGTAATAGTCATTCCTGCAGCAATTATATCGATATTACCAGTTGTTAAAGATGGGATTAAAGAGTCAAAACTGATATCGATAACTTCAACATCGAAACCTTTTAATTTGCCGATTTCTTTTATCAAATCAATATCAAAACCCACATATTGGCCATTTTCCACATACTCAAAAGGTGGAAAAGAGGCCTCTGTTCCGACTTTATAGGTGACTCCAAAAGCGAAAAGAATCGGTATAAGTAATACTATGAAAACATAAATATCTTTTAAACATGCAAATCCCTCCCTTTCTATGATGATAAAAAGAATAGAATTATATTAAAGAATATTAATAAAAATATTTAATGAATAAAGAATTGTAAATTTAAACAACGACAATTTTAGTCTATGTTTTTTTTACATTTTATTATAACATATTTTATTATATGATTACTAAAATAATTAAATTTTATTATTGCATTCACATATTTTTTTTCATAAAAATGATTCCTTTTATTTAAAAAAAACTGTGTGATATAATTTAATAAAATATGAGAAGTAACAAAAAAAATCACTAATTAGTTCTAATTATTCACTTATAATAGATTACATTTTATGTCAGAAATTTTATTTCAATGAATAATTCAAAAAAATGGTTATATGTTTGTTGAATCCATGACTGTTTTGGTAAAGCGACATCTACTTTTTAACTATTATCAAACCCAGTTGAAATTGATTATTTTTGGTCTTTAAAAACAAATATTTTCTAAATAATAAGCATTTGATTTATAACGGGTCTAGGGCGAAGCCCTCACCCCCCCTTTAGTACAAGTACCGAAATAGTTAAAAAAAATTAAGATATTGTCTTTAGAAACAAATATTTTCTAAATAATAAGCATTTGATTTATAACGGGTCTAGGGCGAAGCCCTCACCCCCCCTCCTTGGTACAAGTACCGAAATAGTTAAAAAAATTAAGATATGCTCTTTAGAAATGAGGAGGTATTTTGTAAAAAAAATCAACTAAAACATATATAATAAGGATTTTGGAATTTCTGAAGACAGCAAAATTGATTATTTTAGAGGAGGATTTGCATGGCAAAAAAATGAAAAGTTTAGGTGGAAGATCTTTATCAAAAAAAACTTCTAACGCAAACAATATGAACGCGCTACTTCAAGAGGCTCAGAAAGCTCAATTACAAATGCAAAAAGAAATAGAAGAGATGGAAAATTCCCTAAAAGATTTAGAGGTTGAGGCTACAGCTGGAGGTGGCGTTGTAAAGATAATTGCTACCTGTGATTTAAGGATAAAAGACATTATTATTTCTGAAGAATTAGAAGAGGAAGATTTTGATACGATAAAGGATTTAATAATTGCCGCTACAAATGAAGTAGTTCAAAAAGCGATTCAATTAAAAGAGGAGAAAACAAACGAAATTTCAGAAAAGTATTTAGGCCAACTACCTGATTTAGGATTCTAAAAAAATTTTAACTTTATATTTTCAAAAAAAGTATAAATAAAATTGTATAATATACTTAGAGAAAAAAAATAACAAGCAAGCATATTACTAGGAGGTGTATTATTTATGGCAGTTAAAGTAGGAATAAATGGTTTTGGAAGAATAGGTAGGTTAGTATTTAGACAAATGGTTGAAAACCCAATGTTTGAAGTAGTTGCAATTAACGATTTAACAGATGCAAAAACATTAGCTACGCTTCTTAAATATGATTCTGTACATGGGAAATTTAAGGGAAATGTTGAATTGGATGAAAATGGATTTAAAGTAAATGGAAAAGAAGTACAAGTGTTTGCTGAAAAGGATCCAAATAACCTTCCATGGAAAGATTTAGGAGTAGAGTTAGTTATAGAATCTACAGGTGTTTTTGTAAATAAAGAAAAAGCTTCTGCGCACTTAAAAGCTGGAGCAAAGAAAGTAATAATTACAGCTCCTGCAAAAGGCGAAGTAGACGCTACGATTGTAATGGGTGTTAATGACGATATTTTAACCCCAGACATGGAAGTTATTTCTAATGCATCTTGTACAACAAATTCTATTGCTCCTGTAATTAAAGTCTTAAATGATCATCTTAAATTAAAAGAGGACTACTGACTACAGTTCACTCATATACTAATGACCAACGAGTTTTAGATTTACCACATAAAGATTTGAGAAGGGCTAGGGCAGCAGCACTAAATATAATTCCTACAACCACAGGTGCGGCAAAAGCAGTAGGTATTGTTATACCCGAGTTAAAAGGAAAATTAGATGGAATTGCTTTAAGAGTTCCTACGCCTGATGGATCTATCTCTGATTTAACCGCAGAAGTGGAAAAATCTACAACTGTTGAAGAAATTAACGAATTAATGAAGAAAGCAACAGAAGGTAAATTAAAAGGTATTCTTGGCTACAATGATGAACCAATAGTATCTTCAGATATCGTTGGTTCCGTATATGCAGGTATTTTCGATGCTACATTAACTAATGTAATAGATGGTAATTTTATTAAGATATGTTCATGGTATGATAACGAAATGGATACTCTGCAATGGTTGTTAAATTAGCAGAAAAGTTAGTTAAGATGTTATAAAAGATAGAATTACGAAAAGGGGGGGATTAAGCTCCCCCTTTTTGTTTAAGTTTGGATTATTCACTTGATCAATAAACATACTTTAGGGGGGGTGCAATAAATGAACAAGCTAACTATAAAAGACGTTGATTTAAAAAAATAAAAAGGTTATAATGAGAGTAGATTTTAATGTACCAATAAAAAAAATGGAATGATAACTGACGATACAAGGATTAAAGCGGCTTTACCTACAATTAAATATGCGGTAGATGAAGGCGCCAAAGTTATTTTACTTTCTCACTTAGGAAGACCAGATGGCGAAAAAGATCCACAGTATTCTTTAAAACCGGTCGCAGAAAGGCTTAAAGAATTAATTAATGTTCCTGTATATTTTGTTGATGAGACACGTGGAGAAAAAGTGGAACGAGCAGTTTCTCAACTGAAAAATGGAGAGATTCTTGTAATAGAAAATACACGTTTTGAAAAAGGAGAAACAAAAAAATGATCCTGATTTAGCAAAATATTGGGCCGGTCTTGCAGATATTCATGTAAACGACGCATTTGGTACAGCTCATAGAGCACATGCTTCTAATGTGGGTATAGCAAAATATATACCTAGTGTCGCAGGGTTTTTAATGGAGAAGGAAATCAAATTTTTAAGTGCAGCGAATGAAAATCCACAAAAACCATATGTTGTGGTATTAGGTGGTGCCAAAGTTTCAGATAAGATAGATGTCATAAACAATCTTTTAAATAAGGCGGACAGGATTTTGATTGGTGGAGCAATGATGTTTACATTTCTTAAAGCATTAGGAAAAAAAGGTTGGTTCATCAAAAGTTGAGGAAGATAAACTAGATGTGGCTAAAACAATTTTAGAAAATGCCAAGGCAAAAAGGTAGAGATTGTATTACCAATAGATACAGTCGCTGCACAAAAAAAATTGAAGCTGGAGCTGAAAAGAAAATATTTAAAATTAATGAAGGAATTCCTGAAGGATGGATGGGTTTAGATATTGGACCTGAAACCATTAGGTTATTTAGTGAAAAATTGTCAGATGCAAAAACGGTATTTTGGAATGGACCAATGGGAGTATTTGAAATTGATGATTTTGCTGAAGGAACTAAAAAAAATTGCCGAAGCAATAGTAAATGTTACCAAAAAGGTTGTATAAGCATAGTTGGTGGAGGAGATTCTGCAGCTGCAGCAGAAAAGTTTGGTTTAGCAGAAGAATTTTCTCATGTATCAACTGGTGGTGGAGCTTCACTAGAATTTCTTGAAGGAAAAGAACTTCCAGGAATTGCTTCAATATCTGTAAAAAAAACTAAATAAAAGAAGATTTATTTTAGCTGGAAACTGGAAAATGAATAAAACCAATACCCAAGCAGCACAATTTACTTCAAAATTGATCGGAACAATCGGTAATAAAAGTAAATTTGATGTTATTCTTTGTCCTCCGTATACTGCTTTAGAAAAAGTTTCTGATATTGTAAGTGGTTCAAAAATTAAAGTTGGCGCTCAAAATGTTTTTTTATGAGGATAAAGGTGCGTTTACCGGTGAAATTTCTACTGATATGTTATTAGATTTAAACGTTCAATACGTAATTATAGGTCATTCAGAGAGAAGACATCTTTTTGGTGAAAGTGATGAACTTATCAACAAAAAGTTAAAAAAAGGTTCTTAAAACTGAACTAGTACCTATTTTATGTATTGGAGAAAAACTTGAAGAACGAGAAAAAGGTCTCACCTTCAATGTTGTTGAAAGACAGATCAAAGAAGCTTTTTTTGGGTTAACTTACGAAGAAGTTTCACGCATTGTTCTAGCATATGAACCAGTTTGGGCGATTGGTACGGGTAAGGTTGCATCTCCTGAACAAGCTCAAGAGGTACATGAATTCATCAGAACTTTGCTTAAAGATCTATTTGATGAAAGTTTAGCGGAAAGCATGACTATTTTGTATGGTGGAAGTATTAAGGCTAATAACTTTTTGGGTCTTTTCTTAAAGTCAGACATTGATGGTGGATTAGTTGGAGGAGCTTCTTTGAGTGAGGAATTTATTGAGTTAACAAGAGTTATGGAACAAATAATTGAATAATTAAAATCAACCGCGTTAACGCGGTTGATTTTATTTTAAAGATTTATTTAAGTTTAGTGTGTTATTATAATAATAAATAAATAAACTTTTATATTCATTTAAATAGATAGTATAATTATTAAATAATATAATTAAACGATTTTCCAGTTTTTTTTCAGATATAAATTATTTGAAAAAAAGGAGGAACTATATGTATGAATTTAAACCATTAAATGAAGTGTCTATTTCTATCTTGGTTAATCTGGTAAATGAAGTTTTTAAAGATTATGTGGTTCCCGTTAGATGGACTTATGATAGTTTTACTATGGACATAAAAGAAAACTCCATTTCTTTAGGGGGGGATTCTTTTTTTTAGTTTTCAGTGATGAAAAACCGGTTGGATTTTGCGTTATTTCTATAAGAAATAGGATAGGGAGAATTGATTCTATAGGCGTCTTGGAAGAATTTAGAGGAAAAGGTCTAGCTTCCCAAATGCTTTTTAGAGTTGTAGAAAACCTAAAATGGAAGGATATTGATACTATAATATTAGAAGTTGTAGAATTAGATAAAAGATCGGTAAGGTTCTATGAAAAGCATGGATTCAGATTAAAGAGAAACCTATATTCTTACCTTAAAAGGAAAAATCAAAGAGCACAAAATTCTTTTTCTTTTATATATGAATCTACAACATCAGATAATATTTATGATTTAGCTCAAGTTGCAAAATTAAAATTTAAAAGAGATCCCAATTGGCAGAGAGACCCAATGACATTAAAGCTTAGTGACAATAGGTACATATATGAGGTAATACTAAATGAAGAAGGAAATAGGATAGGATATATTGTTTGGGGTTTAAATGAAGATAATGTTTTTATTGTAGATATTGCTCCAATAGATGACAGTAGCAATTTTTTTTGATATTGTAAGAGATGCAACCTCAAAATTATTTCAAATAAAAGATGAAATAATTGTAATTTCAGTTCCAGAAGATGATCCCTTAAATAGTGCGTTGATAGATAATAAATATATCCCCCTTTATTAAGCAATTAGAAATGGAAAGAAAATTACATTAATATATTTAAAAAAAACAAATTCTACAACCTCATGAATTTCAGCTAAATCGTTCATTTCTACATAGAAATAAGATTTAAAGTTATATATTTTTCTACATTCAACTTATACGTTTTATCATTTTTATGTAAAATAAAATCAATAGAATTATCGTTTTCAATAATATCATATGATGTCGATTCAAACGACTCGTCTGATTTATTTATAAAAACGAAAAATAAAAATTTATCTTTTCCTTTATAAGCTATTTCTGAAAATAGAGAAGGTACCTGATTATTAAATTGTTTATGTAGAGCTTTTAAAATTAGCTTATCCTTTAATGAAATCATGCTGTCACCTACTTATAGATTTAAAGATGTTTAAATATTCGAACAATAATGTTAATATTTCCTTGAATTATTATAACATATCGACTCATTATGAGTCAAATTTTTATGATTTTTTTATTTTAATTATATTTTGTAATAATAAAATTAAAAAAAATTGAATTAATACATTGATAGTAAAAATCTATTACATAGTAATAAAAATTTTAAGGTCTTTAGAAATGAATATTTTCTAAAAGTAAGCATTTGAATTTATAACTGATCCAGGGTGGAGGCCTCGTCCTGCCTTCTGTACAAGTACAGAAAAAGTCAAAAGAATTAAGAATTAGTAAGGATTAGAATTGAGAAGGTATTTTGTAAAAAAAATCAACTCTAAAACATATATAATAAGGATTTTGGAATTTCTAAAGTGAGTAAATAAAATTTTTTTTAGGAGGTTTAATATGAAAAAAAAGTATTATTTTGGTGGTTGTATGTGTTTGTGTGCTGCAACATTTTTTTTCTGAGAGTGTAGCTTACTTGTCTTCTAATGAACATGAGATTTATGAATCATACTTTTAGAATATAACGAAGTGATGGGAGAATATTATAACGTATTACTTGAAATTATTCAAACTAATCCACAGTATGAATCATACTTTTATAAACCCTTAGATATTATAACTGTAGCCTCAGCTTAATGAATTATAAAGCTTTAGAAAAATATTTAAATGAAAATGGAGTATTACTTGATTACGAAAGAATAGTAAATGAAAGCAATGATCTTTTCAATAAATATATGTCAGATGACAGTTTAAAAGAACCTTTCTTACGTTTTTTTTGGAACCGAAAGCATTTTTAAAGGTTTTATTAGTAGTATTGTGTATAGAGATGAAGTTGTTAAATCAATAAACAGTTTTTTTTACAGATACATATGGAGAAAACATGTCTGAAGTACTTTCTGAGTGGTATGAAGAGTATTTATCTAATTTCGACTTTGTTGTTTCATATGAGCCATTAATCCCCGCATATGAGATTTTTAAAGCTCAATCATTACAAGAATTTGAAGCAATAGAAGAAAAATATAGAAGTATAGTCCTTAGAGAAACTAATATACCAGAAGAATGGTATATTTCATATGTATATCTAGTTGAAAATATACTTTCTGTTCAATATTCAAAGTTAGAAGATTTGCAAAAATATATGGAAATTGCAGGCAATTACCCACAATTATTGGAATATTCAAATGATGAATTATCGAATCAACTATCTTATTACTCACAAATATCCGAAACAGACGAAGCTACTGACTTAAGAGTCGAAGCAACCCAAAAAGTCAATCTTTTACAAGAATATATCTATCTAGCAGGAAATTATGGTACTTACAACGAAGAAAAAAAATAAAAAAAATGAATATGAACAAATAAATATGCAAATCGAAGAAATGTATTTGGCCTACGAAAATTCATTAGTTAATCTGAAAAAAATTAATCCGGAATCCATAGAAATAAATTATAAACTTTATGAAATAAAACCACAAGATCCTAATGTTTCATATGATTACTTTGAATTACTTTATTTATCTTTAATAGAGTATTATAAAAACTCAGGTGATTTAGATAGTATAAAAGAAAATTTAAACGTTTTAAAGGGTATTTTTAGTAATCTTATTGAAAACGAAAATTTAGAGAAAGAAAAATCAGATGGTTCTTTAAAGATTATTAATGAGATTAATAATCTTCTAAAATGATTCTATGTTTATTAATAGTTGGAGGCGAAAAAAAATATCTAAAAGGATAGTTAGAGCTGCTTTGATATCCGCATTGTACGTGGTTTTATGTCTTGTTTTTCAGCCAATTAGTTTCGGACCTATACAAGTTAGAATTGCAGAAGCTTTCACTTTATTACCCTATTTAGATCCTGCTTTTATTCCTGGATTATATGTGGGAGCGCTACTTGCAAATATAATTGGAGGGTTAGGAGCTTGGGACATATGGTTGGGTAGCCTTTTTACTTTGATAGCAGCTATAATTACGTGGAAAATGCCAAATAAATATTTGACACCTCTTCCTCCTATATTTATTAATGCATTTGGAGTTTCTTTATATGTGGCGCCACTGTATAATTTTCCATATTTGTTATCAGTAATATGGATTGCAATTGGAGAAGCTATAGCTACTTTTGCAATTGGGTTACCTATTTTAAGATTATTTGAAAAAAAATATTTATAAAATGATAATTAAAGCTTATCTATTTATTAATATAAATATTTATATGACAGCTAGAGGTGAATATATTTGAAAAAAAAACCTTTTATAGTTGATACAACATTAAGAGATGGTCAGCAATCTTTGATAGCGACAAGATTAAAATTAGAAGACTTTAAAGATCAATTGGAAGATTTTGATAAAGTAGGTTTTTATTCAATGGAAGTTTGGGGGGGTGGAGCGACATATGATTCTTGTATTAGATATCTAGATGAAGACCCATGGGATAGATTAAAGATAATAAAAAAAACAAACTTCAAAATACTCAGATACAAATGCTTTTAAGAGGACAGAATTTAGTTGGATATAAAAATTATGCAGATGATGTTGTAGAGCTGTTTATAAATAAAGTTGCAGATTATGGAATGGATATAATAAGAGTTTTTGATGCGTTGAACGATATCAGAAATTTAGATAAATCTATAGAAGTCGCTAAAAAAAAGAAAAATACATGTTCAAGGAGCAATTTGTTATACTGTAAGTCCAGTTCATACATTGGATTTTTATTTAAATTACGCTAAAGAATTAATTGATAGAGGCGTAGATTCTATAGTAATTAAAGATATGGCAGGACTTCTTACTCCAAAAGTATCTTATAACCTAGTTAAAGAACTAAAACAGAGGTTTAATATATCTATTAATATTCATTCACATGCTACTACTGGGCTTGCCTCCATGTCTTATTATGCGGCAATAGAGGCAGGGGCGGATATAATAGATTTAGCTCTTAGTCCTTTTGCTAATGGTACGTCAGAACCTGCTGTTGAGCCTTTTCAGCACGCTTTTGATTTAGATTTAAATTGGAAACAAATAATACTGCTTGTAGATTATTTATGGACAGTAAGAGAAAAGTATAAAGAATTTGACGTTAAGATGAATTCTATAGATGCAAAGATATTAGATGCGCAAATTCCAGGAGGTATGCTGTCAAACCTTATGTCACAATTGAAGTCTCAAAAAGCAGAAAACAAAATACAAGAAGTATTAAAAGAAGTACCAATTGTTAGAAAAGATCTAGGCTATCCACCTCTTGTTACACCTACTAGCCAAATAGTAGGTGTTCAAGCAACTTTAAATGTTTTGACTGGAAAAAGGTATTCTATGATAACCAATGAGGTGAAAAATTATTTAAGAGGTTTTTATGGAAAACCACCGGCTCCTGTTAATCAAGAGTTATATGAAAAAGCTTTGGGTACTATTAAACCTATAGATTACAGGCCAGCAGATGAGATTCCTCCAGAGTTAGACAGAGCGAAAAAAAAGAAATTGGATTGTTAGCTAATACTGATGAAGATTTGTTAACCTATGTTTTATTTAGAGAGGTAGGAAGACAATTTTTAATTAAGAAATATGAAAAAAAATCTAAAAGTAGACTTTAACATAGTTAATTCGTTCAAGAACGAAGACGTAGTCATATATCCAATATAATCGATCAGAAGAATTATTTTTGAGATTTTCGTCTCTAATTACTTTTAATCTCTTCTAAATCCTAATAAACAGTTATAATCGCTGTTTATAACAATATGAAAATATTTCCAATTTTGCTATAATATATTTAGTAAAACGTTTCCATTCGGGATACTAAATTTGAAGAGGAGGTATGAAAATGAAAAAAAGGGTTAATTTTATCCTTGATTTTGGTATTAGGAATCACGTTTGTATTTTCCGCAACACTAACTGTATGGTGTTCTGAAAAGCAAGTTGACTTTATCAACAGGATTGGTCAGGAATTTACTAGAGATACTGGAGTTAACGTTGTAGTACAAATGGTAACATTTGGTGATATTAAATCTAAATTCCTTACAGCTGCACAAGCCGGAGAAGGACCTGATATAATAGTAGGTGCACATGATTGGGTAGGAGAACTTGTAATAAACGGTTTGCTAGAACCAATTCCATTTTCAGCTATCGAGTTGGATAAATTTGCAGAATCTGCTATCCAAGGATTCACTTACCAAGGAAAATTGTATGGTGTTCCTTATGCAACTGAGGCTGTTGCATTGTTTTATAATCGAGATTATGTTAGTGATGACGAAGTACCAACAAATATCTCTGATTTAAAAGAACTAGCTAAAGAATTTACTACTAGTGAAACATTAGGATTTGCAGTTACTGCAAATGATTTTTATCATGTTTACGGTTTCTTTACAGGATTTGGCGGTTACGTTTTTGGTTATGACCCAAAAACTGGTTATAATGTCTCTGATATTGGATTAAACAATGAAGGATCTATTAAGGCTGGAAATCTTCTAAAGAGCTTTTTTTGATGAAGGTATTATGCCACAAGGTATAAATTATAATATTATGGATTCTATGTTCATGGATGGATTAGCTGCAATGATTATAAATGGTCCTTGGGCAGTAAAAGCTTATCTTGATGCTGGTATAGATTTTGGCGTTATTCCTTTAACAAAATTAGAAGTTGAACCAGGTAAAACAATGAAACCTTTTGTAGGAGTTCAAGGGTTGATGATTAATTCTAGATCTGCTAATAAGGCGTTTGCAATGGAGTTTGTTATTAATTATCTTGCTACATCTGAAGGAATATATGAATTTTATATTGCAGATCCTAGATTGCCTTCAAGACAAGATGTTACTCAAATTATTGACGAACAAGGTGGACCTGTTCCTACTGAAATAGTTGCAGCATTTACAGAAAGTGCAGCTGGTGGAGAACCAATGCCGAACATTCCTGAAATGGCTGGGGTATGGCAACCAATGGCTGATGCTTTAAACAATATTATAAATGGAACTCAAACACCTGAAGCTGCGCTTAATGATGCCGTTTCAAAGATAAAAGCGAGCATTAAATAATAAAAAGACATGTCTTCAAATTATGTGATAAAACTGATTATGAAGAGTATAATTGTTATTCAATTTAATGAGATGAAATATTAAGAAAAAGAGGGAGGGAACTCCTCTCCTTCTTTTTTTTGCAAAAAAAAGGTTTAATTTTTAGTATAATTAGAATAATGTATATATTTTTAGATTATAATTAGTATATATTAGTAAGAAAAGAAGCCTTTTTTTTAGGAGGGAACGTGAAATGAAAGTCTTCAAAAATGTTTTAATATGGCTTTTTATCGGAGTTTTAAATGCCCTTTTGCTTTGGGCTATTATCCTTTTATTTACACTTGCTAATTATGGTTTAGGAATTGTTATATCTGTTTTTCTTGTTATTACAGATTGGGCAATATTTTCTTCTAAAGCTTATCCGTATAGGTATACCTTGCCTGCTTTATTCTTTTTGTTTATATTAACCATTTATCCTATTTATTATACTATCGATACTGCATTTACCAATTATGGAACTGGACATTTATTTACTAGAACTAATGCTATAGATACATTACTAACTGACTCTAGTTATTATTACGAGCCAAGCAATCCTATTACTTTTGATTTTAAAGTTTTTGTTAAATATGATGAACAATATAAGCCTACTGAGGATTTTATATTGTTGTTGTATGATCAAGAAAATATATACTTAGCTGAGAAACCAATGATAAGACAATGGGATTCGAAAGGTAATTTAATTTATGCAGAAAGTGAATTGTTTAAGGTAGAGAACGATATGGTTGTTAAAGAAGAAGGAACATATGAAATTATTAGGCCGTCAGGAAGTTTATCAACGACAGGAAGCGACTCAATAATAGCTGTTGAAAAGGGCGACATAAGGTACAATTATTTTTATTCTCCATCAGATTCTACCACCTCTTCTAATTCGTCTTTTTATAATTCTGTTTTACGTCAAAATTATTTAAAATCGCTTGTTTTGAAGTATGAAGATAAAATTTTAAACTATCTAGTTCTTATGTCTTTAAGAAGTTTTCAGAGGCATATAGTATATGAGACGATGGTAAAGGTATTAATTGATGGTGAAAGAGAAATTTACAAAACTGTAGTTGTAAATACCTTAACAAATAAAGAATTGATCGAGAAAGATGCTGCATTTTGGGATTACAACGAAAATGGTACTTTATATAGATTGATTGGTTATAAGGATTATGTTGGTATGGATAATTTTGCGAAGATAATTAAGGATCCGAGAATTTCTGGTCCTTTCTTTAAAATATTTGGTTGGACTTTTGTTTATGCTGCACTAAGTGTTCTTTTAACGTTCATAATAGGACTAGCTTTTGCATTAATATTAAACGATAGTCGATTAAAAGGAAGAATAGTATACAGGACCTTGCTTATAATACCATGGGCAATCCCAGCTTTTATATCTGTTTTGGTGTGGAGAAATGGTTTTTTTCAATGAAACTTATGGTGTTATTAATCGTTTTGTTCTTGGAAACTTTGGAATTAATCCTATAAAATGGTTAAATGATCCTTTTTGGGCAAAAGTAGCTGTATTAGTAGTGAATACTTGGCTAGGTTTTCCATATATGATGACTATTACTTTGGGGGGGTCTTTACAGAGTATTCCAGAGGATTTGTATGAGGCTGCGGTTATTGACGGTGCCTCGAGATGGAAACAATTTAGGAAAATAACCTTTCCTTTATTAATGGTATCTGTAGCGCCTTTATTGGTTATGAGTTTTGCATTTAATTTTAACAATTTTACAAACATATATTTACTCACTGGTGGGGACCGGCGATGGCTGGCACAAATACTCCCGCCGGATCTACGGATATTCTAATATCTTATGTGTATAAACTTGCTTTTGAAGGATCCCATGGTCAAGATTTTGGGTTTGCTTCGGCAATTTCAATTCTAATATTTGGTATTATAGCGATATTTAGTTATTTTAATTTTAAGTTTTCTGGTTCTTTTGAAGAGGTGAGCAGATAATGGCCATGATTGAAAAAAAAGAACTATTGGTTGAGGCATCTTATTTTAATTATTTGTGTTGTAATAATATTGTTTCCTCTAGTTTGGTTAATATCTACATCTATTAGAAGAGATAACGCAGCTTTTTCTCCCAAGTTGTTTTCTAGTAGAGTTACGCTAAACAATTATAAAGATCTAATAATTCAGAAACAAAATATACCTGAGTTAGTCAACGAATTAATGTCTATAAGTTCATATATTGGAGAGTATGGTGACATCACTATTGAGGAAGCGAAAAAGAAGTCAAATAAACTATTAAAGGAGTTAGAAACCTATTTTGTGGAAACAAATAAAAACATTGATAATATAGAACAACTTTATGCACAAATTTTTGCTCTTTACGATTCCCAATACAAAGATCAATTCTTCCAGAATATAAATTCTTTAAGAGTAGAAGATTATAAAAATTTTGAGCAAGAACTTACAAATTTAGTTAACATAGCAGAAGAGTTGGGAATTAAAGTTCAATTTTCTAATTTGCAACAATTGATAAAACAGTACTTTAAACTGAGAAATACAATAATTTCTACACTAAAAACTAGCAATATTGATAAAAATTCTGCATACTATACGGACACAATGAACCTGCTTCTTCAAATACCTATTAATACCTCTGTGTGGAGAGTAAAAACGTACAGAAAATGGGTGAGTGAAGAACCGTCGATAGAATTAATTGGAGAAGACATATTATCATTAGGAAATATGTGGAAAGAGATAGAAAATGAAATGAATCAGTTAATAGAAAATATAAACTTACAAGTAAGTAATTTATTTGGAGAAACACTTCAAAAATATCTGAAACAGAAAGCAGAGTTAATTCATTAAATACACATATTTCTCAAATATTATCTCAACAAGATACTTTAAAAAGCAATAACCAAAAAAATATATACAAGATTAGCTGCGATTTCAGATGTCTATATTATGGAGAAAGACAGAATAAAATCTAGCTTTTCTATATTAGAAAAATATGATCTTCAAAACATTCAAGGTAAAGAACCTTTATTAGGAGAAGATAAATTATTTTTTTGATACAGTTAAAAAAAATTGTCAGTAATTATTCCCCCCCAAGTGTATGAAAACTTGAAAAGTATAGACGAGTTTATTCAAAATGGTTTTGTAGATACTTTACATTTTTATGGTGAAGTTTATACATTTTTAAATATTAATTTTAATAAAATATATGAAATAAAAGATACTACAGCTATTTCTCCTGTTTATAAAGCTATTAAGGCATCAACTATTAAAATGTCTGTGTCTTTAGACGAATTGATACCCTTATCTCAAGAGTATAGTGAAAACACTAGAGAATTAGCTAATTTGGGAACAGAATTAGTCAGTTTACGAGATGAAAAGATTTTCTTAGAAGATCAATTATTTGAAATCAAAAAAAGAATATGAAGAACTATCTAATAATATCTCAAAATAGAATCTCTTCCTAAATTATTAGTTCTGTTAGAGGTTTCGTCTCAAGAGATTACGGATAATCTTGAGGCTATTAATTACTCAACATTAATGCAATCAAAGTATTATCCATATTATATACCAGAAAGAAACAAATATGTTGTTATGAATTGGTACAACAGTTTAGTTGAATCAAAGAATAAATTTGATTCTGGAAAAGAAAAGTTAAATGCACTTCAAAATAGTTTTCAGCAAAACATTGATATCTATAAGAATAATTTAGATCATTATCTATCTATAAATTATGGAGGAAACATAGCAACAATAACACCATTATCTGAAATGCAAAATTTGTACAATATACAATATGGATCCGCTTCAGCTGATATTTCAAGGGCAGGAAGAATCGTCAGTGATTTATCCGATATTACTTCTTTCAGTGAATTAAAAAAAAGATGCTCAGAAATATAGATAAGGATTTATATTTATTGCAACAAGATTGGTCTGCTAAAATAAGAAAACCTTTCATGAGATGGTTACTTAATTCTATTATAGTAGCAGGTATAGTATCTGTTTTAACAGTTTTTATGACCTCGGTAGCTGCATATCCATTTTCAAGAATGAGGTTTGTTGGCAGAGAACAAGGGTTATATTTTTTTGCTTATTATTCAAATGTTCCCAGGTGTAATGTTCATGATTGCAATATACGGTATATTAAAGTTCATGGGAGATAGTTTTGGAGTTTTAGGTTTAGATACCATAACAGGATTGATTTTTGCATATATGGGAGGGGTCGCCTATAATATGTGGTTGTTTAAAGGATATTATGATACAATACCCGATTCTTTAGAAGAATCAGCTATGATTGATGGAGCAACTAGATTTCAAACATTTTGGAGGATAGTAATTCCATTGTCTTTACCAGTAATTGCGGTAGTTTTAATATTGACCTTTATGAATACATTCAACGAGTTTGTAATAGCGAGAATAATTTTACAAAGTGAGTCTAACTATACTTATGCTGTAGGTCTTCAAACTTTTTCAACCGGACCTTATGAAACTGAGTGGGGGGGGCTATTTACAGCAGCGTCACTACTTGGTGCGGTTCCTATGGTAATTTTATTTTTATCAATGCAAAAGTGGATTATAGGCGGTTTGACTCAAGGTTCTGTAAAAGGTTAATTCTAATAAAATTAGGTAATATAATAAAAAATATATCGGTTCGTAAAGAACCGATATATTTTAATTGTGAGCTTAATATTTAAATGTACTATTACCTATAAATTCTCTAATAATTGAAGTACGAGGAATTTCTTCCATTTCAGTTATGGGAAGAAAATAATCAAGGAATCTCAAAAGTCTTTTAGCTTCTGTATATTCGTCAACAGTGTTATCAATATTAAGTAATAAAGGTTCAGCAAACATCTTTAGAACAGCCAGTTCATAAACAAGATGCGAATTGAACATTATATCAGCTTCTTCTTGAAAAGGAAAAATGTTTCGTTGTTCTCCTTTAACAACAGCTGGCCACATTTTAAGAGTGCTTTCGGCAGTATAACCTCTGGAATGATTGTCTCTAACCAATCTTCTAATTAATCTAGTATCAGTGGTAGGAATTCTATTCATACTATCCAAATTCATTTGAGTTAAAGAACTTATATATATTTTAAATTTAGTTTCTCGAGGTATAGACGAAGTTAAAACTTCATTTAATCCATGAATTCCTTCAATAATTATGGGCTGATCTTTTTCTATTTTCAAGGGTTTAGGATACCATGTTCTTCTTCCACTAGTAAAGTCAAATTTTGGCATCATTACTTCTTTTCCATCTATTAAATCATTCATCGTTTTATTGAACAAATCTAAATCTAAAGCATTTATGGACTCAAAGTCATAGTTACCAAATTCATCCCTAGGTGTTTTATCTCTTTCAAGAAAAAAAGTCATCTAGAGAAATAGAAATTGGTCTCAAGCCATGGACTTTTAAGTGTAAAGCAATTCTTTTCGCACTTGTAGTTTTACCTGATGAGGATGGACCAGCAATAGTTATAAGACGTATTTTTTTTCTTTTAACTATTTCATCAGCAATCTCGGCATATTTTTTTCATGTAATGCTTCTGATATTCTAATTAGTTCCCTAACTTTATCTGAACCTTGAGAAATCAATAAATTCAATTCACCCACAGTTTCTATTTCCATAATATTTAACCAGTTTTTATATTCTTCAAAGGTGTAAAACAATTTAGGGGAATGTTTATAAGTTGGAATTTCATCCGGTTGATTTTCGGTTGGGTGAAGTATTACGAATCCATTTTCAACTTTGTGTAACTTAAATTTTTGTAAATATCCTGTGGAATAAGGTAAATAACCATAAAAATAATTAAAATATTTGTCAACGTAATAAATATTAACGGTACTTTTTTTTGCGGTATTTAAAAAGAAGCGCTTTATCTTCATCACCATTATTTGAAAACATTTCTATAGCATCAAATTTATCAACAGTTTTCTTAACAAACACATAATCTTTTTCAACAATTTCTTTCATTTTATTCTCAATGAGTTGCAAATATTCTTCAGTAGGTATACCGCTTTTAAGTTCACAATATATAGCATCGTTTAGAGTATTATTAACATAAAGCTTATCATCAGGATTAATTTCTTTCAAGGCAATATAAAAAAAACGAAAAATAAACCTCTTCTATATATTCTTACTCCATCGTTAGTTGTTATGTCACAAAATTGAATGAAACCATCCTTTTCAATTTTTTTTCAAAAAGTTCTTTTATGTCGTTGTTGAATTTAACATACAAGACTTTCTTATTCTTTTCTTTTTCGTATTGTTTAGCAAGATCAATGAATCTAAATTCTTTAGGAACCTCATATATTTCTCCAGTTTCAGTATCTTGTAAGGTGTAATACATTTTTACAACTCCTTTAACGATAAAAACCCGGCATTTCCCGGGTTCATGGAGCGGATAATGGGATTCGAACCCACGACCCCCCCTTGCTTGGCAAGCAAGTGCTCTACCGCTGAGCTATATCCGCAAACGATGCATAGAAATATAGTATAATCATAACAATTGGAGCAGGCGATGGGGCTCGAACCCATGACCTCCGCCTTACCAAGGCGGCGCTCTACCTGCTGTAGCTACGCCTGCATTTATTCGTATAAATTATACTATATTTAATCGATATCGTCAAGTCATTCTTTAGATTGACTTTTTTTTATATAATTTGTTAGAATTAATATACAAATATTTAAAAAAAATATGACAAATAATTCATTTTCACAAGATAATATTATATCAGTAACTTATAGTTCGATTCTTTTATTTTGTCAAGCTTCATATAAATTAATCTAGATAGGCGAAGGAGGGGTTATTATGAAAAAAAACTGTTGGTGCTATAGCGCTTATATTAATTCTAAGCATTTCTATGTTTTCAGCAGTGGGAGTAGGGTTTAAAGTTGGAGAACCATCGGGATTATACTTGAGAACCTATACTGGAGCAAATAGTTTTGTTGGGGTTACTGCAGCTTGGTCATTCCATCATGATTATTTTCTTGTTAATGCAGATTATAACATGGTGTATCCAAGGCTTTTGGCGGATTTTGATTTTAGTTACGGCGCAGGTGTAGCGATTGGTATGGGAAATGAAATCAATTTTGGTGTAAGATTTCCTTTAGCGCTTAACTACAGATTCCCAGACGTACCTATAATTGTATTTTTAGAAGTTGCTCCTGGTTTTAAATTTTCTCCTGCAACTGATTTCGATTTGAGTGGTGGGTTAGGTTTTTCCTATATGTTTTAAATTATAGTATAAGATAAATAAAATTTAAATAACAATTATTTCTAATGTAGTTTAAGGTTAGTTTTCAAAAATTTATAGAAAAATGTCACTTCTTACGAAGTGACATTTTATTGTTTTAGGTCTTTTAAAAAACTTTGAAATACTTTCAATATCAAGAGTATTTATTACATCTTTAGCTTCAAGCCATCCTTTTTTTTGCGATTCCTATTCCATAAGTTATATGGCTCAATCCTTCAATATTGTGTGCGTCTGGGCATATTGCGAAAATTACATTTTTTTTCTTTAGCATACTTAATATATCTCCAATCTAAATCAAGTCTATATGGATTTGAATTGATTTCAATTATTTTTCCGTGTGATGATGCTATCTCAATTATTTTTTTTCCATATCAATATCGTAACCGTTACGTGCAAGAAGCAAACGACCAGTAGGATGTCCGAGAATTGTAGTGTATTTGTTTGTTAATGCTTTTATTATTCTCTCAGTCATTTCTTGTTTATTCAAATTAAAATTTGAATGAACAGAGGCTATAACAAAATCAAACTTTTCTAATATTTCTTCTTCAAAATCAAGAGATCCGTCTGGTAGAATATCAGATTCTATTCCTTTAAAAATTCTAAAATCATTATAAATTTGGTTTAAATTATCAATTTCTTTCCACTGTTCGAATAATTGTTCTTCATTAAGGCCATTTGCATAATACGCTGATTTACTATGATCTGAAACACCAAGATATGAATATCCTAGGTTTCTGGTTGCCTCAACTAATTCTTTTAGAGAGTTGGTACCATCACTATAACGTGTATGTACATGTAAAATACCCTTAAGGTCGCTGTTGTCAACTAAATTAGGTATAGTTCCTTTTTCAGCTGCTTCAATTTCTCCCATATTTTCCCTTAATTCGGGTGGAATAAACGAGAGACCTAAATTAAAGAAAATTTCTTCTTCGTTTAGGCATTTTATGAGTTCTTCTCCCTTGAAAATACCATATTCATTCATTTTTATTCCCATTTTTTTTGCTCTATGTCTCATAGCTGTATTATGCTCTTTACTTCCAGTAAAATGATGTAAGGCATATGGGAATTGGTACTCTTTTATTACTCTAAGGTCAACTCCTATACCATCTTCTAAAATAATGCTACTTTTTGTATCACCTTTTTCAACAATCTCCTTAACTTTTGGATATTTTATAAAAGTATCAATGACAGTGTTTGGAGAATTTGAGGCAGATAAAATATCTATATCTTTCACTATTTCTTTTTTTTCTTCTTAGGCTTCCAGCTATTTCAGTTTTTTTGGCAACATTTGCAGCATCTAGATATTCTTTATAATCTACAGCTTGTGAATACGCTTCTGAATATAAAAAAATGGCTGCTGAATTGTTTTATGAATTGTATACCTTTTAAAATGTTATTCTGCATCTTTTTTTCCAAATCCTGGAAGATCTAAAAGCCTGTTTTCCAAGCATGCATACTCTAATTCTCTTACCGAGGTAATATTTAATTGTTCGTATATTGTTCTAATTCTTTTTGGGCCTAAACCTGGAATTTTAAGCATATCTATTAATCCTTCAGGAATAGATGCTTTTAGATCTTCATAATACTTTAATTTTCCAGTTAGAACTAATTCAGTAATCTTTTTATTAAGAGCTTCACCGATTCCTTTTATATCTTTTAATCTGTCTTCTTTTACTATAGTTTCAATGTCTTCGTCTAAAAGTTCTATTATTCTAGCTGCATTATAATAAGCTCTAGATTTAAAAGGATTTTCTCCTTTAAGTTCTAGCAATAATCCAATCTCGTTTAAGATTTTAACAATTTCTTTTTTTCCATATAGATTCCTTCTAAACATTAATATTCTACGTGAAATTCACCATACTCTCCAATAGGGAGATCTTCTTCTTCAATGTATCTAACTATACTAAATCCATTACCTCTTAAGATGAGTGATTTTAACAAATCAACTTTATCCTCTTCACCCTGGACAACAACTTCTACTCTACCGTCACTCAAATTCTTAACATATCCTTCAAGTTTTAATCTTTGGGCGTTGACTTTTATAAAATATCTTAATCCAACACCTTGTACCCTACCACTTAAAAGCCATTTTTTTACTTATCATAATGAGATACCTTTAATATTTTAACTGTTTAGGAGAAGAAATAGTTAGGTGCTTCACGGGTTATCTGTACATCATGAGGATGATTTTCTATAACACTGGCATTTGTGATTTTTATAAATTCAGCTCTTCTTTTTAACGCCTCAATATTTTCAGCTCCAATATAACCCATTCCTGCTTTAACACCACCAATTAATTGAACTATTACATCCTTTACCTCCCCCCCTTTATATGGAACCATTGCTTCTACTCCTTCAGGGACTAATTTTTCATTGGGCACATTTTCCTGAAAATATCTATCTTTACTTCCTTTTTCCATTGCGGCAAGAGAACCCATTCCTCTATATGATTTGAATTTTCTGCCTTGATAAATGATAGTTTCTCCAGGAGCTTCTTCAGTCCCCGCAAAATATTACCCATCATTACTGTAGAAGCACCAGCTGCAAGAGCCTTAACTATATCTCCTGAAAATCTGATTCCACCATCAGCAATTATAGGGACATTGTATTTATTTGCAACTTCAGACACTTTCATAATAGCAGAAAGTTGAGGGACACCAACGCCTGAAATTACTCTTGTAGTACAAATAGAACCTGGACCAATTCCAACCTTAAGAGCATCTGCTCCGCATTCGATTAAATCTTTTGCTGCTTGAGCAGTTGCAATGTTTCCAGCAATAACAGGGAGTTCAGGGAATCTTTCTTTTATTGCTTTAAGCATTTGCATAATATTTTTTTGAATGTCCATGAGCAGAATCTAAAACTACAAAATCTACACCAGCTTTTACCAGTTCTTCTGTTCTGACTAAGCCATCAGAAACACCAACAGCAGCTCCAACCACAAGTCTACCTTTATCGTCACGAGTTGCATTAGGATTTTCGATTACTGAAATTATGTCTTTGATAGTAATTAATCCAATTATTTTGCGTTCTCCATCAATAATTGGAAGTTTTTCGATTTTATTATGATGTAAAATTTCCCTTGCTTCTTCCAATGTTATATGAGGACCAGCCACTATTAAATGCTCAAAGGGAGTCATGAGGTCTTTAGCTTTATTATTTGAATTTCTTTCAAACCGTATGTCTCTGTTAGTAAGAATTCCAAGAAGAGTTAAATCTTTATCAACAACCGGTAATCCTCCAATGCCATATTCTTTCATAATGTTTTCTGCTTCTTTAATAGTTGTATTTGGTCCAATAGTAATAGGGTCATAAATTATACCATTTTCTGTCCTTTTAACTTTTGACACTTCATAGGCTTGCTGTTCAATTGATAAGTTTTTATGTATAACCCCAACAGCACCTTCTCTAGCCATAGCCTTTGCCATTTTATATTCAGTTACTGTATCCATTGCAGCGGATAAAAAAAGGGATTTTAAGAAAAATGTTTTTAACTAATCTTGAAGTAGTATCAATTTGAGATGGCAAAACGGAACTTTCTTGAGGTAATAATAAAACATCATCAAAGGTAAGGTATTCTTCCATTGCTTTACCTCCTAATTTTAAAAATTATAATTGATAGTTAACTATAAAAAAAAGAGGGAATTACTCCCTCGATTGGTGGAGTCGATGGGACTTGAACCCACGACCTCTACCGTGCCATGGTAGCGCGCTCCCAACTGCGCCACGACCCCATTCTTGATTTAGAATTAATTTAATTATATCATAAAAACAGATGATTTTTCAAGTATATATAAGGTATCAAATTATTCTTTACGATTATTATTAAATGTTCTGTGTGATATAATTATAATTGTATTGATAGATTAACAGACAAACCTATTATTCTTTTCGATACCGAAGGAGATACATGGAGCCCTTCTCTCTTTTGATAAAAAAACTCCAAAAACTCGATAAGGATCTATTTTAAGAATATAAAACTATTATAAAGGTGCGTTTTAATTTCAAAAACTATATAAAATATATGCGGAGGTGTTTCATGAATACAAACTGGGTTTATATAAAAGACTTAAAAACCATGTAGATGAATTGGTAGAGTTTAGAGGTTGGGTTTGGAATAAAAGAAGCAGTGGTAAAATAGCTTTTTTTTACAATTGAGAGATGGAACAGGTTTTATTCAAGGAGTAGCAGAAAAAAAAGGATTTTGATGACGAAACATTCGAAAAAAATACGGAAAATAAAAATGGAAACCAGTGTAATATTAAGAGGAATAGTGAAAAAAAAGATGAAAGGTCTCCATTTGACGTAGAATTGAGTATAAAATATATAGAAATTGTTCATGAACCTGAGGAAGACTATCCAATTTCTAAAAAAGAGCATGGTATTGATTTTTTTTGATGGAAAATAGGCATCTTTGGATACGTTCGAGACGGCAATTTCATATATTAAAGATAAGAAATGAAGTAATAAAAGCCATTCGAGATTTCTTTAATGAGAATGATTTTGTCTTGATTGACACTCCGATATTTACGGGATCAATTGGGGGGAATCTGCTGGTAACACTTTTCAGTTAGACTATTTTGATTATGGAAAGGTTTATTTAGCTCAAACTGGGCAGCTTTATTTAGAAGCTGGTGCCATGGCTTTTGGAAAGGTTTTTAATTTGGGTCCAACATTTAGAGCTGAGAAATCAAAAACAAGAAGGCATTTAATAGAATTTTGGATGAATGAAGCAGAAGTTGCTTTTTATAGGCACGAAGATAATATTAAACTACAAGAAAGTTTAGTAAATTTTATTGTTAATAGAGTCTTAGCAAATTGTGAAGAAGATTTGATTGAAATTGGAAGGGATGTAGATAAACTGCAAAAGTATCTCTACCATTTGATAGAATAACTTATAGGGAAGCTGTAACATTTTTAAATAAAAGGGTTTTGATATTAAATTTGGAGATGATTTTGGTGCAGATGAAGAAACGGTAATCGCTTCACAATTTGAAAAACCAGTTTTTGTCGAAAAGTATCCACGAAAAATTAAGGCATTTTATATGCAACCGTCTGATGAAGATCCAGAAGTTGTGATGTGTGATGATTTACTAGCGCCTGAGGGTTATGGAGAAATTATTGGTGGTTCAGAAAGAATTTGGGATGAAAAATTGTTAATTGAACGATTGAAAGAGTGTAATTTACCTGTTGAAGAATATAAATGGTATATTGATTTAAGAAAATATGGGAGTGTTCCGCACAGTGGATTTGGTTTAGGAGTGGAAAGAACAATTGCTTGGATATGTGGTTTAGAACATATTAGAGAAGCGATTCCATTTGCAAGAACACTTTACAGGGTATATCCATAATGAAGTGAAGGAGTACTAAATATGTTAGAAAGAAACGAAGAATTGGATAAGAGGTTTTTAGATCCTAATGCGAATAGTGAAGATATAGGATCTAAAAATCTAAGACCCAAATATTTAAATGAATTTATCGGTCAAGACAACATTAAGAAAAAAATTGTCAGTTACTATTGAAGCAGCAAAGATTAGAGATGATCAAGTTGATCATATAGTGTTGGCAGGTCCGCCAGGTTTAGGAAAACTACATTAGCACATATTATTGCAAATGAAATAGGTTCTAATTTACATATTACAAGCGGACCCGTTATTGAAAGAGCTGGAGATCTTGCTGCCATGCTTACTAATTTAGAAAAGGGAGATATTTTGTTTATTGACGAAATTCATAGGTTAAATAGATCTATAGAAGAAATATTGTATTCTGCTATGGAGGATTTTCAATTAGATATAGTGATTGGAAAAGGTCCATCTGCTAGATCTATTAGAATAGATTTACAACCATTTACTTTAATTGGTGCTACTACTAGATTGGGTTTAATAGCACCTCCATTAAGAAGTAGGTTTGGAATAGTTTTAGAAATGGATTTCTATCCTCCGAAGGATTTACAGTTGATCATACAAAGGAGTGCTGTTATCCTAAATATAGAAATTACGGAAGATGCTGCATTTCTTTTAGCTCAAAGAGCTAGAGGAACTCCTAGAATAGCGAATAGACTTTTAAAAAGAATTAGAGACTATGTTCAGGTTCAAAATAAAAATTTAATTGAGGTTGAAGATGTAATAAATGCTATGAAATTGTTTGAAATGGATGAAGATGGTTTAGATAAAATGGATAGGAAGATTCTTAAAACTATTATTGAAAATTATGAAGGTGGACCAGTTGGCATAAATGCTTTAGCTTCTTCTCTTGGGATCGAACCAGATTCAATTAGCGAAGTATATGAACCTTATCTTTTGCAATCGGGTTTTATTATAAGAACGCCTAGGGGGGGAAGGGTCGCAACAAAGAAATCTTACAAAAAGTTTAATCTCAATAAAAAGTTATCAGATAAGGATCTCAGCTTGTGGAGTGAAATAGATGAATAACTATTTAATAGATAACTTGTATAGCTTAAAAAAATGAAATAAGAGAAATTGCTGTAAAGTGTGGCAGAGATTATGAGAGTATAAATATTGTTGCTGTTTCAAAGAACTTTTCTTCAGAACACATAAGAACATTGTATGAATGTGGCCAAAAGAGTTTTGGAGAAAATAGAGCTCAAGAAATGATAGATAAATATAATGAATTAAAGGAACTTGATATTGATTGGCATTTTATAGGTAGAATTCAAACAAATAAGATAAAGTATATAGTTCAATTAGCGGACTACATACATTCTGTTTGGAGATTAAAGGAGATTGACGAGATTCAAAAGAGGGCCGAATCACTTAATAAGATTCAAAAAAATCTTTCTTGAAGTGAATGTGTCAGGTGAAGAAACTAAAGCTGGTCTGAAACCATCTGAAGTTGATGACTTAATAGCTAATATTGTAAAAACTGATACTTATCAAAATATTGAAATAATAGGTTTAATGACTATGGCGCCTTATACAGATGATGAAACTGTTATAAGAAGATCATTTTCTGATCTCAGAAAAATAAGGGATAAATTACAATCAAGTTATAAAACTATTAAAGAACTTTCAATGGGGGGGATGTCCAATGATTATAAGATCGCTATCGAAGAGGGCGCTACATATCTAAGGATAGGTACAAGAATATTTGGTGAACGGCCTTATAAATAGTATATTTATTAAATATATTGAAGAAAAGGAGAGAACAAATGTTTATACTAGGAAATCTTTTTATTGCCATAGGATACGTACTTAGAATAGTTATTATTTTCTTCGAATTTTGTATTATAGTATCTTCTTTATTGAGTTTCTTTATGCCTTATTATAATAAGTTCCGGGGGGGTTTTGTAGATTCTGTATCAAATATAATATTAAATCCCATTAGAAGATTTATTCCTACAATATTAGGAAGTTTTGATTTTTCTCCCATGATTGGTTTATTGCTGTTAATATTTTTAGACAGGTTTCTTATTCAGAGTTTGTTAGATTTAGGTTTAAGACTGGGTTGATAAAATATGAAAGTTATAATTTTTTTTATAATCCTTTAAAATTATTTGAAAAGCAACTAGATGAAATTATTGTATTATTCGAAAATGACAATATAAACGTCATTGGCTGTTTTCCTGCTCAATCAAAAATTACTGAAGAAATGGCTAGTCAGAGTGACTATTTTGTTGTTTTGGAGGAGATGGGACAGTTTTGAAAGTTGCTGAAAAGCAGCTATTTTCTCTAAGCCTATTATATGCCTTAATACAGGTAATTTGGGTTTTTTTTGAGTGCCTATTCAGGTGATGAGATCAAAGAATTAATAAATGATATAAAAAAAATGGAAATTTACATTTTTCCAAAAGATATCTGTTAGAATGCTCAATAGGAAATAAAACATATTTTGTATTAAATGACGTGGTATTGATTAAAAGCCAACCGCTGGGTACAATTGACATAGAAATAAAAATAGATGGTTCTATGTTGTACTCATTTTTAGCTGATGGGGGGGTAATCATTTCTACCTCAACTGGTTCTACTGCTTACGCATTATCTGCTGGTGGTCCTATTATTAATCCAAACCTAAATGTAATAGAGATAGTACCTTTGGCTGCTCATGCTTTGAACGTAAAACCATTAATTATCGAACCAACACATAAAATAGAAGTGTTTTTGAAGACTCTTTCTCATGATTTTGCTTATGTTACAGGAGATGGAGATGTGCTATATCAGATAAAAACCAACGAGTCATTCGTTGTAACAGGAAGCGAGAAATATATTAAATTAGCTCAAAAAAAATAATGGATATTTTTTTGATGCATTAAAACAGAAATTAGGGTTTGGAAAAAGGTTTGAATGATTTCTGAAACTGCATATTAATTTATTAAGGCAGGAGGAAGGCCTTATGAAAGACGAAGATACTTATAAACAAGTAAATAAGATAGGTTTAAATGAATTGGTAAGATATCTAAATAACGTTTTACGTATGGGAAGAATAGTACAAGGTATGTTATATAAATTTAGCGACACTTATTTAGAGAGAAACATTGAATTGTCCAAACAAATCGTAGAACAAGATGACAGACTTGATTTGATGGAGGCAGAGCTTAGCTATGTTGGTATGCATTTATTGTCTTCTTTTAATTTTACAGGTATTTATTTAAAAGCTTGCTTTATGAGCTTGAATTTAGTTCATATTTTTGAGAATGTAGGAGACTTATTTGAAAAAAATGCAAAAATTAACATAGACATTTTGAATAATCCTTATGTTATCAATTCTGCTAATTTTGAAGATGCAATCAATGTTACAACAGATAATTTTACTAATACATTATCGATGTTATCTGATTTTGTTAACATTGAGGAGAAAAGGCTAAGAACAAAAGAAGTTCTAGATATTTTTTTTAAAAAAAAGGGAAAAGTGTTTGCATGTTTCACGGAGAGGTATATTCACTAATAAAAGCTTATAAATCTTATCTTTATAAATCAAAAGAGTCTGTAAAAGTTATATCATTACATTTAGAAATACTAAATAATATCTTAATATTTTCTGACTTAACAACAAATATAGCAGAAAATATTATATGGGCGTTGACAGGAGATTTTTATAAATGCAGGAACAATGACTTAGAGCTTTTTTTATTGTTTAGGAGAAGAATAGATGAGAAAACTCTTTAAATATGTTTCTAAAGAGTTTATTCCTCCTTTCTTTATGGGAGTGGCAGCATTTATAGTGTTTGTTAGCGTTGAATTGTTATATCAACTATCTGAAATAATTGTCAGAAATCACGTTGGATTTTCTAAGCTACTTATTTTAATATGGTATCATTTACCATACTTTATTTCTATGGGAATACCAGTAGGTGTTTTGTTCGGCGTTTTTTTTGGGCTATTTCAAAACTATCTGCAGCTAATGAAATTATTGCATTTCAAACTTTAGGTATTCCAACAAAAAAAATTTGCAATTCCATTTTTAGTATGGGCGGTCATTTTTTTTGTTTTTTTTACATTCATTCTTTTTGATACTATAGTTCCAAATTCTAATTTTAAGGCTAAAGAAGCTATGGCGTTATATGTTTATCAAAGACCAGAAGCTCAAATTGAAGAAAATCAATTTGTTGATGTTGGAGATGGTAGATATCTTTTTGTAAGGCAAATTGATAGAAATACAGGTATTTTGTATGATGTTCTTTTGTACGAAGTTAATAGGGATTCTACCGTTGTTTTCCATGCTCAAAAAGCTGAAAAAGGCTTAAATGGATGGTATATGGAAAACGGAAGGATGTTTAAAACAAATAAAGATGGTTTTCTAGACCTTGATATCGTATTTCAACAAATTGAATTAGATATACAACAGGATGTTGAAGAATTTTTGAATCTCTCAAAAGGTGCAAATGAGATGACTTCAAAAGAACTCAGAAGAAAAAATCAAAACATTTCTAGGTTGGGTTTGGACGTTTCAGGGCTGATAGTTTCTTATCAGTCAAAATTTGCTAACTCTTTAGCTCCTTTTGTTATCTGTATTTTAGGTATTGCATTATCTTTATTTTTAAATTTGACTAGTAAGTATGGAGCGTTATTACAACTTTTATTCTGGTAGTTGTATATCAAGGGTCGGGGGGGCTTGGTTAACTGCATTGGGAAAAGAAAAAAAATAATTGATCCTTTACTCAGTGCTTGGATACCAAATATAATATTTGGAATAATTGGTATATTTTTGTTTCTAATCTTAGACACAAGATTTTCATACAAACTTTTAGAACCCTTAAAGAGGATTTTGCCTTTATTGTTTGTTATTTTTATTGGTAAAACAATTTTTCTGCCCCTGTAAATATTACCTGTGATTCTTTTTATTTAAAAGATAATTTATTAATTTTAGAAAATGGGGGGGTATTAGTTGAATATGAGGG
>JMBV01000023.1_pt1 | contig 56530 bp, 77 predicted proteins | sample 616531 | NCBI WGS metagenome assembly JMBV01 (sample SAMN02727904, study PRJNA239997) | anaerobic digester metagenome | biome: anaerobic digester; isolation source: mesophilic anaerobic digester inoculated with municipal waste water sludge... | place: Germany: Bielefeld University, CeBiTec ...
TTAGACAAAAGTTGAAAACCCAAAAGATTCACTATAAAAGAAAACCTAAGACAACAATGTAAAAGGTAATCCTCCGAAAGCTATATAAAAGAAAACCCCCCCTTCAATCAGAAGAGGTTTCCTTTTATATACAGATATTATTTTATTCGGAGTAATATCTGAAATCCTTTAGTAATTCCTGAAGCCTTTTCCTTGCAAAGAAAATCCTGCTCTTTACAGTTCCTATAGGTAATTCCAGGTGCTTTGCAATTTCTTCATATTTGTATCCGGAAACATGCATTGAGAAAGGTATTTTATACTCATCAGTAAAACTGTTAATAGCCTTGTTTATCTCTTTTATCGTGTATGCCCCCCGTCGGGAGTATCAAAACCGGAATCCTGCGGTAAATTAAGATGATAGAGATTTTCTGTTTTATCAATAATAGTTTGGCTTCTGACAATCTTACGATAATTATTTACAAAAATATTATGCATTATGGTAAATACCACCTTTGAAGTTTACATTCTCATAATACTTCTCTCTGTTGTCTAATACACGGAGAGTTGTTTCCTGCAACAAATCTTTGGCTTCTTCTCTGTCGGCAGTCAGGGTCAATGCAAAATTGAACATGTTGTCCTGCAGACTAAGCAGTTGCTTTTCGAAAGAAATTTTTGTCTTCATAAGCGATGACTTTTAATTGTGTTAAATAACAGTTGCTTTTTCTTCGTCAAGAAAAGACCGTTTGTTGTCACTGCAAATATAAAAAGATAAATTTAAAACGAAAATTGTTTTAGATGTAAAAACGATTAATTAGTGTTAACAAAAAAATATTAAAATAAACAAGCTGACTATCAGCCCTATATAGCTATCACAAGGGTACCCTGATAGCATCGATGCTTGATTGAGATTTTCTATATCTACAGGTTTAATATAAATCTTTGCAATACTAACAAAATAAACCCTTTTTTTAAAATGACTCTAAATAATAACAAGTCTGCAATCTTTATAATGAAATATGTTAAACATAGAATTAACATATCAGCGCATAAAAACAGTTAGATGCTTATATTAACATAATGGCACAATATTTGCCTTTAACAATAAGTGCGCTTTGTACGTTATTCGCTTACAGAGTCCGGATATTATTTAATTCTTTATCGTTATTCGGCGATGTAAGTTATTTTTGATATCCGTTTAACGAATTAATAAAAGGCAAATTGCGACAAAATAACTGAATAACAATAGAATAACCAATTTATAAACCAAAAAAAGTATATATTTATGGTACAAAAAGGACAGATTGGGGTGACTACCGATAACATTTTCCCCCCCATTATTAAAAAGTTTCTATACAGCGATCATGAGATTTTCCTGCGTGAAATTGTTTCAAACGCTGTGGATGCAACACAAAAGCTTAAAACACTCTCCGATGTGGGAGAGTTTAAAGGAGAACTGGGCGACTTGTCAGTCAGGATATCCATCGACAAGAAAAATAAAACACTCAAAATTTCAGATCGCGGTATAGGTATGACAGCTGATGAGGTTGACAAGTATATAAATCAGATTGCCCTATCATCCGCCAATGATTTTCTGGACAAATACAAAGATAGCGCCAATGCAATTATCGGCCATTTCGGCCTGGGGGGGTTCTACTCCTCATTCATGGTAGCGAAGAAAGTGGATATCATAACAAAATCTTATAAAGAAGAGGCAACAGCCGTGAAATGGTCTTGCGACGGAACGCCGGAATTCACAATGGAAGAGGTTGAAAAGCAGGAACGCGGAACCGATATCATCCTTTATCTTGATGATGAGAATAAAGATTTTCTCGAAAAGGATAAAATTGAGTCACTCCTCAATAAATATTGCAAGTTTCTTCCTGTACCGGTTGTTTCGGCAAAAAACAGGAGTGGAAAGATGGCAATTATGTGGATACAGGGAGGATAACATAATAAATGATGTTAACCCGCTCTGGAAACAAAAACCAGCCGTATTGAAAGATGAGGATTACCTGAAATTCTACCGTGGTCTCTACCCGCTATCTATAATGGATGAACCAATGTTCTGGATTCATCTCAATGTGGACTATCCTTTTAATCTGACCGGCATCCTCTACTTCCCTAAGATAAAGAGCAACATCGATCTGCAACGCAACAAAATACAGCTCTACAGCAACCAGGTATATGTAACGGACTCTGTAGAGGGCATTGTACCTGAATTTCTTACACTGCTGCACGGTGTAATAGACTCACCCGATATTCCGCTTAACGTGTCCCGCTCGTATCTGCAGAGCGACAACAATGTGAAGAAGATATCGAACCACATCATGAAAAAGGTGGCCGACAAACTAGAAGAGTTGTTTAAAAATGAGCGTTCACAATTCGAAGAGAAATGGGATAGCCTGAAGCTTTTCATCGAGTACGGAATGCTCACGGAAGAAAAGTTCTATGACAGGGCGGTGAAATTTTCACTACTAAAAACACTGAAGGTAAATACTTCACAGCCGAAGAGTATAAAACTTTAGTTGAAAGCGCACAAACTGATAAAATGGTGATATTATCTACCTATATACTGCCAACAAAGAGGAACAGTTTGCGCATATAGACGCTGCCAGGGATAAAGGGTACGATGTGCTGATGATGGATGGTCAACTCGATGTTCACTGGATGGGCCTGCTGGAACAAAAAAATGGGGGGAAGACCCGGTTTGTCAGAGTCGATAGCGATACAGTAGAACATATTATTGAGAAGGAGGAGGCAGAAAAAGTTGATATAAGCGACAAACAGAAAGAAACACTTTCAGAAACAATCAAATCACAACTGCCGATAATAGAAAACGGAGTTCGCCGTTGATTTCAAAGCTCTTGGAGAATCATCCAAACCTATTCAGATTACCCAAAACGAATTCTCACGAAGAATGAAGGAGATGGCTGTAATGCAGCAACAGATGGCATTTACGGAGAGATGCCCGATACCTATCAAATTGTACTGAATGTGCAGCATCCAATAATAAAAGAGCTTATAAACAAAAGTGAAGGAAAAGAAAAAGAAGAACTGATAGAACAGGCCTCTTCCGATACCAGGCTGAAGCAGATGTTAGATCTGGCCCTCCTTTCTAACGGAATGCTTAAAGGAGAGGCACTTAGTAATTTTGTAAAACGCAGTTTTGAAATGATACAATAAAAAAATCTGCCTATCTGGGAAAAGATGAAGAAAACCGGTAATCATTCAATCATTACCGGTTTTTCTTTCTGATATAAAGATTATTCCGTGTGAATATGCCATATCGGACATATGATATTATCTTTGCATCAAAAAAAACAGACTTAAAATGAATAAATCTTACGAGGTTACCTATTCTCCATTTCGTGCTTTCACCCGTGAAGAGTGGCGTAAACTGGAGGAACATCCAATGTTTCCCATATCGGACATCGACCTTACAAAACTGCAAGCACTTAATGAACCGCTTACGCTAAGTGAAGTAGAAGACATTTACATTCCTATGATCAGGCTTCTGCAGATCCATATAACCCACTATCGCAACCTGCACAACGAACGGGATCAGTTTTTCGTCAATACCAGCAAACAAATCCCATACATCATAGGTATAGCAGGAAGTGTTGCAGCAGGAAAGAGCACTACAGCCCGCGTACTTCAGAAGTTGCTTTCTATGACACCGGGACATCCGAAAGTGGAACTTATAACTACCGACGGTTTTTTTGTACTCTAACGATGAACTGGAGAAGCGGGGGGGATTACTTAATAAAAAAAGGATTCCCTGAAAGTTACGATGCAAAAAAAATTGTTGTCGTTTCTCGCAAGTGTAAAATCGGGACGTGACACATTTGAGGTGCCGGTCTATTCACATCTCTATTACGATGTAATAAAAGGCAGGACGCAAGCCATTGAGCGGCCTGATATTCTTATTGTTGAGGGTATAAACGTACTACAGGTTTCCTTAAACAAAAAAAACCAAAGAGACGTGTGTTTGTATCCGACTTTTTCGATTTTTCAATTTACGTGGACGCAAGTGAGAAGGATCTCCGTGAATGGTATTTGGAGAGATTTAAAAATTACAACTGACTGCCTTCCGTGACCCTGACTCCTATTTTCATAAATATGCCTTCTATCCGGAGAAAAGACTGTTGAAGTTTGCCAATAGGGTTTGGGACGAAATAAATCTTCCGAATCTGGAACAAAATATTCTCCCAACACGATTCCGCGCAGATCTGATTCTTGAAAAAGGGGGGGAGTGTCATTTTGTCAGAGGTATCCGCATCAGGAAAATCTGACAGATATGTATCATTAATAACCAGCAAATATCAATAACAGTTTATGTGCCTGTTATGAAACCCTGAATATCAAAATGGTTATTATAATGCACTGAATATAAATATTTATTTTGTCTCAATGCAATGAAAAGACATATAGGGGTCACTATGTTTGTAAAAGTAAAAACTTTATGAGTATTGTTAATTATAGTGGACTCATTCCCGGATGAAAACAAAAACGATGAGCTGTGACTTGCCCACTGTTTAACACAGTTAACTATATTTGATGTGTGCTAAAGGCTTTACTTGTGCTAAAAGGCATTCCGTATCTTCTCCGAAATTTCCTCAAACTCATCCTTCGAAAGTTTAAGTTTCGGATTGGCAAGGCTCATATCACCCTCTTTTTGAATGGGGATCAGATGAATATGCGCATGTGGCACCTCAAGTCCAATGGCCATCACACCTACCCTTTTGCACGGGATAGCTTTCTCTATAGCCTTTGCCGTCTTTTTGGCAAAAACAACCATATCTGCCAAAAGCATATCATCCAGGTCGAAAAGATAGTCGACCTCCTGTTTTGGGACTACCAACGTATGGCCTTTTGCCATAGGATTGATGTCCAAGAAAGCGTAAAAACGATCATCTTCAGAAATCTTGTACGATGGAATCTCTCCGGAGATAATTCTGCTAAAAATTGTAGCCATAATTGATTTAAATAGATATTTCCAACACCTCAAACGTCATGATACCCGATGGCACTTTTATCTCGGCAATATCACCCACTTTCTTACCCAGCAGGCCCTGAGCGATAGGAGTGTTTACAGCAATCTTACCGTTTTAAGGTCAGCTTCACTCTCCGAGACAAGGGTATAGGTCATCTGTTTTTTTTGTCTGCACGTTTTTTTATGGTCACCTTGTTCATTATCTTAACCTCATCAGTACCTATAGCGCTTTCATCTATCAGGCGGGCAGTTGCAATAAGGCCTTTCATCTGTGATATTTTTGCTTCAAGCATTCCCTGTGCCTCCTTGGCGGCATCATATTCCGCGTTTTCTGACAAATCTCCCTTATCTCTGGCTTCGGCAATCTGTCTCGATATCTCAGGTCTCTGTACAGATTCCATCTCTATCAACTCTTCTTTTAATCTCCGAAGTCCGTCTTCGGTCATGTAAGTTACAGACATAATTTTTTTTCTCCTGTTTAACTTAGTGAAAACTTAACATAAAGAAAAGAATTCCGGCCTTTTCATAAGACCGGAACTCCCTTTTTCCATGATGTAATTGCTACAAAGATAAAAACTTTGTTCTGATAAAACAAATATCCTACGTATGTTTTACAACACTTTTTCAACTCATTACTCAGTTTTGAAAAGTCTTCAATCCGAACAACAATATCTCCTTCACGGTTCAGGATAAAACCTGTAGGAATCTCCCTCACATTGTACATCGACAGTAAACGTGTATTTACAGATTGAGGATCGCGGACAGTAATCCATGGCAGGTTGTCAGCTGCTGTTTTCCAGAAATGCTCATCAGAATCGAACGAAATCTGATATATTTCAAATCCGCGCGATCTGTATTGTGAATATACAGCATTAAGGCCCATATTGTGTTTGGAGAGAAATCAGCATTATATATCACGAAATCAAGCAGAACAACTTTACCCTGAAGCGAAGAGAGAGCCTTCTTATCCCCGTTCATGTCTCTCAGCGCAATATCGGGTAATCGGGTTACTGTTTCAACTGGCACTTTTTCCAACAGACGTGCCTGCTGCTCTTGTTGCCTTCGAGTCTTCAATGCGTTCATGGCAAATTCATACAGATGTTTTGTTCTCTCTGTTTCGGGGGGGTAATACCTATTCCATGATGTGGCAACTGCTCCAAACATTGCATAATCTTTTTATCATAGGGATTGAAAATCAGATAGTCGTTTATCTTCTGAAAGACGGCGTAATAGGCAGCAGCACTCGATGGATTTCCCAGAATCATGCGAGATATGTTTGACTTGTACTCTGTCAGCACCGTGTCAAGCCGGGCAATAAAGGTCATATCATCAATCGATTTTGCTTTATGCAGATTTTCAATACCGGTAATTTTCCCGGCAGCAGCAATAGTAAGTGCATCTACCTCTCTGAGCTGATCGTTGGTGGGAGAATCAACTATGGTAAACGAACTATATAAGTTTGAAGCATCCGCCTGCAAATGAAGCGTTTCTGAAGAATCGACGGTAAAACCACTCTCTGATCGCCAATACGTAACTGATAAAACTCGGGGGGGTTTTGAGGGGCAGGTTGTTTAAAAGCAAACGAACCATTTTCTTTGAGCACAGCAGAATCAAGAAGTACAACACCACCCAGGCCTCTATGCTCAAGATAGAGAGTATCACCTTTTGCAGATTCTATTTTACCTTCCACTTTAAATGCAGCTCCCTGCTTACATGAGAAACATAGCCCTCCAATCATTAAGGCCAGCACAAATCTTTCAAACACCCTGTTCATAAATTATTCATTAATTATATTTAGTGCAAAACTAATGATTTTTCAGGTAAAAGTATGTATATGGTGAAAAATTTATAAACGTATCCCGTAAAGGAACATTCAAAAAAAAGATACACTAAGATCAATTTTATAAAAAAAATACAATTCTTTTTAAAATAATATTGCTAATTTTGAAGTTAATTAAGCTGCAGGGAAGTGTGTCGTTTTTAAAACTGTGCATATATGTACAAACTAAAGTACATTAATTATTTAAGTGAATTATCAAGAAAATAAAGATGTGTAATCACACAGCCTGACAATTCGTCTTTTATGAGTAAAAGTGAAGATTCTAAAAGAAGGAATAGTTAATTATAATCAAATATAACATTTTTCAACCCTATTGCACTTAATTACCTGTTTTTTTTAATTGAAAAAAAGCGTTGTCTGATAAAAAAAAGTATATATTGCACAATATCTTATCAAGTTAACAGTAAAGTCACAGACAAGAAAGATAAGAAAAAAAATTACAATGCGGTAATTTAATTGTTTTTTTAACTGTAAAATAATGGATCTGAATAAGAATTAAGTTTTAAGTAATAAGTATGAACCTTTGTCATCACCTTATTTCCGGATTTTCAGCTCGCACCTTTATCTTATTTAAAGCTTCGGCTTTAAGATTATCGGTATTATTCAATAACAAATTCATTGCATCGTTATTACACCCAACCCTACTTATTGATAACCCTGACAACAAGGTTCTTTATACCGGATTTATCCTGTTTTTAGCAGCATCGTTAATTCTACTTATTTACTTTTTATCAGAGCGTATCAAGAGTAAACGTTTTCGCGAAAATGAAAAGACACGAAATGATTTTTTTTCATAAAACTTGCCCATGAATTCAGAACTCCGCTTACCATAATTTTAGGGATGAGCAAGCAGCTCAAGGGACAAAAAGACCTTGGTAAAAACTCACTCACATTTCTCTCGGCAATTGAACGGCAGGGACGTCATTTATCCGATCTTGTAAATCAACTTCTTGATTTAGCCAATTTACAGACAAATGAGAACAAACTGGAATGGAAAACAGGCAATATCATAGCTTATGTGCAGATGATTTCAGAAACATTCGGGTTATATGCTGAACAAAAAGATATTGAACTGGTGTTTTACAGTGAAGAAAATAAAATAGAGACTGATTTTGTACCCGATTACCTTTTCAAAATATTGCAAAATATTCTATCAAATGCAATAAAATACAGTGACAATGGTAGCCGTGTATTTATTATACTTGAGCGAAATAAAAAGATAAGAAAAGACTGATGATCAAAGTGATTGACCAAGGTAGCGGAATAACTAAAACCGAGCTACCCTATATATTCGATCTGTTTTACAAAGCACCATCAGCCAGTGATAGTCTGAGCTACGGAATAGGTCTTACACTTACAAAGCAACTGATATACAATCTTAATGGCACCATTGATGTAGAGAGCGCTGAAGGAAAAGGCTCTACCTTTACAATAGGGCTGCCAATCAACAGAGATGAAAAAAAGTTGTACTCACACTGGTCGCCGCGCCAAAACACCAAACAGGGAATATTAGAAAAACTTCCGCCAATTGAAAACAAAGATATTGTAAACCTCGAGACCAAGAAGAAAGAAGAACGTAAAACAATTTTAATTGTCGAAGACAATAAAGATATATACCTTTATATAAGTGCCTTATTCAATAATGACAAGCTCAATATTTTATATGCAGATAATGGGGGGGTTACAGCCATGGAGATGGCCAATGAATATATCCCCGACATTGTGATTACCGACATTATTATGCCCAAAAAGAACGGTATAGAACTTTGTAAAGATATCAGATCATCAACTCTTCTAAATCATATTCCAATAATTATCATTTCTGCCAAAAACTCCCAATCCGATTTTTTTTAGAAGGATTTAAAAGCGGAGCAGATGCATATATAGGAAAACCATTTACGGGTGAAGAACTACAGGTACGTGTCGAAAAACTGCTTGAATCGCGCGACAAACTGAAAGAAAAATATCTGAGGACAATTTTTAAAGAAGAAAAAAAACGAAACAGGCAACAATTTAAATGTTGAGTTCCTGAGAAAGGTGACAGACATAATTCATCACGAAATAAAAAAATCCAAATTTCTCTGCAAAAAAAATTGGCTCATGAGCTGGCAATAAGTGTATCACAACTAAACAAAAAAAATTAAATGCCATAACAGGATACCCTAGCTCTACCTATATTCAACAAGTAAAAATTGCTTACGCTAAAAAAAACTATTAACGCGTAGCAACAAGCCCATCAGCGAAATAGCAGATATGTGCGGCATTTTTGATGTGAATTATTTTTCCAGAATATTTAAAAAAAACACACGGGCGTAACACCAACACAATACCAAAGATTACCTCAGGATTAACAAAAATAACCATCACGATAAGCTGCTTCATTCAAATAATTTATGACTGGCAATTGTGAAAATTGTCGATGATATAATAATTTTAAATATTTCGTGAAAAACTCTTCAACAACTCCAAAGTAATAATAGCACTATTATAATACTGATATTTAATTATTTAAAAAAATCAATTGCGCGAATTGTGCTATTAACCATAAATGTTAAAGCTTGTTTTATGCTATATTTCACTAAAAAAAATCCTAACGACAGGTTTGGGAAAACCTTATGTTTGTACCGAAAAATGATGGCGGATAAACGGACACCTTGACACTGCTAAACGTACGGAAAGCATATTAAAGGGAAAAATCAGAAAAAGCGGTAAACGGTCAGAGAATAAGCGGTATACGTATAAAAAGAACATCATAAACGTTACTAAAAACGCGACAATAGGCAAAGCCGGGGGGGTAACATCCAATAAATTAGTGCATTCGCTACAGAATTTTTCAATTTAATTTACATAAGACATTAAAATAAACATATAAATACAAGAACATTTATGAAGTATAAATTGATTCAAAAAGCAAATCCGCTCGAACCGGAGACCAAACGCAAGTGGTATGCTAGTCCGGTGAAAGCAGGGACAATAAACAATTACCAACTGAGCAAAGGAATTGCCGGAAAATCTTCTCTCACACGAGGGGGGGCAGTAATGAATGTAATAGAGAACATGGTAGATGAAATTCCAAAATACCTGATGGAGGGATACAGCGTGAATTTAAATAATTTTGGAACGTTGCGTCTCTCTCTCTCAAGCGAAGGGGTTTCCGATCCTGACGAGTTCACAGCTGACAATATTAAAAATATGCGCGTCGTTTTCACTCCTTCTCCTGAATTCAGGAGTACACTTTCAAAAATGAAACTTGAAAAAAAACGGAATAGTTATAACCTGTTGAAAGCTTGGCATAAGCAGTTTAAGAAGTCAATTGAAAGCATAATAACAGCAATTTAAGAGAAATTTATGACATCCCGAAACAAATATATCTCAATTAAAGAACCCCAAGAAGAGCTTACCCTCATGCTTCATGGGATAGGTTTTGTTACGGGCGATCCGTCAATCAGGATTTCATATCCATACGTTTTTCACCCGAGTGTGCGAATTACTGTGAAAGAACCTGGCGAAGCAAAATGGATATACATGATGTTGCCCCCCCTGCCCAAAGGAAGCCTGATAACGCAAGTAAAAATCGCCTATCACATCGTTGGTATTCAAAGCTATATACCCCCCCTTGTAAGGCTAGTGGAACAAAGAGAACCGATAGCAGCGACAGTACTTCACAACAAGGTGGTTGACAAGCCTTTACCATCCTCGGGAATCATCAAAGCTGAATGTAGGGCAGTTGTAAGTAAAAGCACCCTCCTTAAAATATGCATGGAGTTTGAGAACAGCGATGATATTATTGAATTTGGCGGGGGGGTTGAAGTGAATTATATACCACACTTTAATACACAAAACATAGAAGAAGAAAGAAAAAAAATAAAAAAAACGCGAATGAATAGAAGTTCGATTTTCAGTTTCGGGAATGACGGTAAAAACCAGGTATTGAGGTATAACCTGATTTCTTTGATTTCACTGTTTTTCAAACCTAAAAAAAACGTAGAAAGTTTCATATAAACATAGAGAACACCTTGTGAAATATCTTAATTTATTATTTTTAATTTTTTTTAATGTATGAAAAAAAAGTTATTTTTTTTAAAATTTTTGTCTTTGCAGTAATTGCTGCTTTTGTAACAGTTACCTCTTGTAAAGATTATGATGAAGACATCAGCAAACTGGAAACAGAACTCTCAACATTGAAGAGCACTGTATTGACACAAGCGGAATTGAATACCGTTAAAACGCAGCTGGAAGCTAGCATTAATCAGGTAAAAACCGACTTGGCTGCTGTCAAAACCAAGGCAGACGCATCTGCATCAAAGGCTGAACTTGATGCTGCCATGGCGTTGGTTGTAAAACTGGAGACCTATAACGCTTACAAAGCTATTGTAGACGCTGATCTGGCCAAACTGAAGGCTGATATGGCCAAAGCTGCTACCAAAGAAGAAGTGAATGCAATTAAGGCAACACTTGAGTCAAGCATCAATCAGGTTAAAGATGAGTACGGCGCACGCCTTGCAAACCTGGAAGCTATTTTAAAGATCAAGGATGGCAAGTCTGAAGTATTGGATCAAATTCAACTCGATTTAACAGAACAATTAGCTATGATTGAGGCTAATGCTGCAGAGATAGCCACTGTTAAAGCCGACCTGCTTGCCAAGTACAACGAACTGAAAGCTCTTATTGAAGCCAACAGAATGGCTATTGAAGCACTTGATGACAAGGTTGAGGCTTACAAAAGTGAACTCGAAAATGAAATTGCAGATCTTAGAACCGAGCTCACCGGAATGATTATCGATGTATACAGGAGCCTTGATCACCGTGTTTACACCCTGACTTACATTCCCGACTATACTTCTTATGACGGAACTCCGCAGATTGTTGTAAGAGGTATTACAGAATGGATGTTTAACAAACCTGCAAAACAGTTTTATTACACTCCGGACTGGGATTCAGATTGGGATGAGAACTGGTCGGTTAAGCAAATAGGCAAAATCTATAAGGGTATTACCATCCTTCGTTACAACGTAAGCCCGTCGAACGTTCAGATGAGCGATTTCGAAATATACGCACTTCTGCACAAGACCTCTTTGCTGAGATATGCTGATACCAAATCTGCTCCTATCATGTTGACCGGCCAGGCAACATTGGCTAACGGCGTATTGAGCGTTCCTGTAATGGTTGAAGAAAACGACTACGATTATGAAGACGGGAGCTGGTGGGGAAATGATTATCCGAGAGCAGTTTCGACCAAAAATGGTAATGATAAATGGGGGGGATCTAACGTAAGCGTTGCACTTCAGGTGAAAAACATCAATGTGGAAATGGATAACGACGAAAACCGTTATGTAACCTCTACCGAATATGTGAAAGCCAACTTCGACCTTTCAGAAGGACGTATTGCATTGAACGAAGAATCAATGAAAGATGACGGCGACCTTCTTCCTGTAGGAGTTGAGTATGATGAAATAGCTAGTGCATCGTATGCATCGGACATCAGACTCTGGAACGGGAAATCGCAAAGTGGCGACATGACCGACGTCCTTAACCATACCATCAATCTGAACAACTATATTTATGGTATGTTCGATGATTATTATGGAGACTGGGAAAAGATGACAGAGTTCGGCTTCAATGCTCATACATTCAAGTTCAGACGCGTATATCTTGAAAGTGAAGGTGTTAACCAGACCAACGATTATGTTACTTTGAACGAAACTACCGGTGTAATTGGTGTTAAACCTGACGGGAACAAAGTAAACCAGGCTGCCGTAGGACGTACTCCTATTGTGGAAGTAACCGCTTTGGTCAACGGTAAAGTGCATGCAGTTGGTTATATCAAGATCATAATTACCGATGGATTTGATAATTCTCCTGTTAAGTTCGAATTCACACTGCAAGATTATGTATTGGGATGCAACAGCACATACAAGTTGACAAACGTTGATATCGATGCAATCGACTTCGACCAGGTGTTCAACCACTCACGCATCCAGCTTGGTAAGGATGCATTCTTCAGTGAGTACAAACAGGCCGGGCTGACTGCTGCACAGGTTATAAAAGTATCACCGCCAACACCTGCTGCTGCTACTGTTGGTGTCACTAACGCTGAACATGTTTGGTTCAAATGGGCAATCGATCCGGAAACTCAAAGCGTGAACCTGTACAACTATTTGGAAGGAAACATCCGCAACGATGCTCCTGCTGGTACATACAAAGTGAAGACCATACTGAAATCGACCGGATACCGTCCTGACGTAGAAATTACATGGAACTTCAAGGTAGTATTGCCGACAAATCTGAAATTGACTGCAAATCCGTCATTCTTGTCAAATGGTATCTATAAAGTTGAACCAACGGTTTACTTCCAGGTTCCGACTCCAAAAACTTCTACTCCGTACGAAGGGTTGTTGCAAAATGCATTCGTTCATAACAACTTGGATTTGGACTTTGGTGTACTTGATGCAAATCAACAATGCGATGGTTACCTTAAACCGTACTTTGTTGTAACAGGTGTTCCATCAGGATTCAAGAAAGTAATAGCCGGTACACAATTTGGACAACAGACAGAAGTTCGCAGAAATAGCGACAACGCTCTTGCAGCCACAATATACAATCATACCGGAGCTCCTGCCAACGGATTCGAAACTGGTGGCTTCTATATTGTACTGAACGATCAAACTCATTCTAATCCTCAAATTGGCAACTACAAGCCTTGGAGTGATGCAGCAAAAGAATTGGTTAAAGCTGGTTGGATTGAAGTACAACCAAGAGGATATCTCAATGGACAGGTGCTGAACCATGTTGGTTTGTATAACCCATTCACAGTGATGTTCACCAAACCTCTTTCACTCAACTTTGCCGACAAATATGAATTGTGGGATCAGGGTACAGGTGCAAATCAAAGAGTAAGCATCAATCTTGTAAGAACATCAACTATGTCGCCGTTTAACCCCCCCTGGGTCAATAATTCAGTAATTAAAGACTTCCTGGGTAACGACATTGTATTCTCATCAATTGCAGGAATGGGTGCTAACGACGGAAATAATCACAGAGCACTGGTAGATCATTACGAAATTGAAAGAATTATTTCAGGTGGAACTTATATCCCAACAATAGACTTTAAATTCAATAATCTTACTACCAACTTACCAAATGGCCAGTTACCTTTCGGCATGAGAGTGAAAGCTGATAACGCCAGCGTAGGGACTGCACCTAACTATACAACATTAGTTGTTGCATGGGAAAATGAAACAGGTGGTTCAGTTCAAAATGCATTCGAAATTTACCTGCCGGTATCTATCAATCACAAATGGGGTAAATTAGAAGGTAAGATTACCATTGTGGTTAATCCCGGAACAGGCAACTAAACTTGAATGAAATGAAAAGTAATCATCTGACTGAAAGAGACGCTTTTCAAAAATAACAATCACTAAAAGGCGTCCACAAAAGGTGGACGTCTTTTTCCTATTTCAATTACAAAAATTTATACCTATGAAAAAGTTTTTTTTATTTATATGTTCGCTTTAGCCCTTTTCCCTGCAATCGCTTCGGCACAAACAAGAGAGATAAAGGAGGAGGGAAAAACGGTTTTTAAACCACATGCTTATCTGCAATTGCAAGGAGGCGCCGCTCATACCCTGGGTGAAGTCTCTTTTACTGATCTGATCTCTCCGGCAGCAGCAATAAATCTGGGATATAAGTTCACTCCGGTTTTTGGCGCACGCATCGGTGCAAGCGGGTGGCAGGCCAAAGGCGCCTGGGTGGCTCCAAAACAGGTTTACGATTTTAACTATCTGCAGGGAAATATTGATATTACTCTCGACATCTTTTCACTGTTCGGCGGATTCAATCCCATGCGAATAGTTAATCCCTACCTGTTTGCCGGTGGAGGTTTTGCTTATGGCTTCAATAACGATGGGGGGGCTAACAATCTGAACACTGGAGGATACCAGCTTGAATATCTATGGAAAGACAACAAAACATTTATTGCCGGCCGTGGTGGACTGGGAATAGATTTCCGGCTAAACAATGTAGTGAGCTTGGGACTCGAAGGAAATGTCAATGTTCTTCCAGATAAATTCAATTCCAAAAAGCAGATCATCCGGACTGGCAGTTCAATGCCCTGGCAGGTATCAAAATCAACCTGGGAAAGACTTACACAAGAACAGAGCCTATCTACTACGAACCTAAGCCGGCTCCAGAACCCGCTCCAGCTCCGGCTCCCGTACCAAAACCGGAACCGAAGCCAGCACCTGCACCTGTAGTGGTGAAAGAGTTCCCGGTACTGCCAACAGTACATTTTATAAGGGGTAGCGCCCGCATCGACAAAAATAAATACGCTTCAGAACTGGCTACAATAGTATCTACTCTGAAAGAGTTTGAAAACGATGCGGTAGAAATTACCGGATTTTGTGACCACACAGGCACAGATCAGTTAAATGAACGACTGTCACTGCAACGCGCTGAAGCCTTGAAAACATATCTGACAGAACAAGGAATTGACGCATCGCGTATGACAACCAAAGGAATGGGAAAAGACCCGGGGCTCTCGGGTGAAGAAGCATACACCGTGATAGCGCGACGTGTGGAAGTAACAAAGTAGCATCTGCCCGGAAAAGAGTTAAACATTTACAATAACTGCTTTAGTCATCGTATAATTTTTAAAACGATAGGTTTAAATTCATTTTCCGGAGAAGCAGGGATATCCGTAGCGGGTATCCCTCTTTTTCATAAGATAACTTATAGATATCACCATCAATCAACGATAAAACACCAATCCTTTCAATATTTTATGCTCCTTAATTAATCGTAAAACCAAAACTTTGTGTACCTTTGTAAGATTTTATACAAAGAAAATTACAACTTAATAATTTATGACAAATCCAATTGTTAAGCGGATCGAGTTGGCAGACGGACGCACGATCACGCTGGAGACGGGGGGGAAACTGGCGAAACAAGCCGATGGCTCCGTTACCCTTCGCATGGGTAACACAATGCTTCTGGCAACCGTTTGCGCCGCTAAAGATGCAACTCCCGGAACCGATTTTATGCCTCTTCAGGTTGAATACAGAGAAAAATTTGCCTCTTTCGGAAGGTATCCGGGAGGATTTATGAAACGCGAAGGGAAACCTTCAGATTCAGAAATACTTACCAGCCGGTTGATTGACCGTGCACTTCGACCTCTGTTCCCGGACGATTATCATGCTGACGTTTTTGTAAACGTCATCCTTTTTTTTCTGCCGATGGCGAGGATATGCCGATGCGCTTGCCGGACTGGCAGCATCTGCAGCCCTGGCCGTTTCAGACATACCTTTCAACGGCCCTATCTCAGAGGTTCGAGTGGCGCGTGTAGAAGGAGAGTTCGTTATCAACCTACATTCAAACAATTGGAAAAAAGCAGATATTGACATGATGGTGGGTGCTACTATCGACAACATCATGATGGTGGAAGGAGAAATGAATGAAGTATCGGAAGATGAGATGCTTGAAGCTATAAAGGTTGCCCACGAAGAGATAAAAAAAACAGTGCCAGGCCCAAATTGAGCTGACAGAGATGACAGGCAAGACGGTAAAGCGTACTTACAACCACGAAGAAAATGATGAAGACCTGAGAAAACAGGTATGGGACAAATGCTACAAACGCGCATACGATATAGCTGCATCACAGAACCCAAACAAGCATGAGCGTATTGAAGCTTTCGAAGCCATTATGTCTGAATTCATTGAGTCGATTCCAGAAGAGGAACGTGAAGAAAAGACACCGCTCGTTTCCAGATATTACCACGATGTGGAGAAAGAGGCAATGCGTCGCTCTATTCTTGATGAGGGCAAACGGCTCGACGGCCGTGCAACTACCGAAGTACGGCCCATATGGAGCGAGGTGGATTTTATCCCCCCCGGGCCACACGGATCGGCACTTTTCACCCGCGGTGAAACACAATCACTCACAACAGTTACACTGGGGACAAAACTCGATGAGAAAATTGTTGACGACGTTCTTGTCCACGGTACAGATCGTTTTCTTCTTCACTACAACTTTCCACCTTTCTCTACCGGCGAAGCCGTCCACAACGCGGTACAGGCCGTCGTGAGATTGGACACGGCAACCTGGCACACCGTGCACTCAAACGCATGATTCCTCAGGGATACCCCCCCTATGTGATACGTGTTGTTTCAGATATACTGGAGTCCAACGGATCATCGTCCATGGCTACGGTTTGCGCGGGTACGCTCGCCTTGATGGATGCCGGTGTAAAAATCAAGAAACCGGTTAGCGGCATCGCTATGGGATTGATATCGGAGAACAAAGGACAGAATTATGCCATCCTTTCAGATATTCTTGGGGACGAAGACCATCTTGGTGATATGGACTTTAAGGTGTGCGGCACCAAAGACGGGATTACAGCTACCCAGATGGATATCAAAGTAGACGGGCTCTCATATGAAGTTCTGGAAAAAGCGCTGGCACAGGCAAAAGCAGGACGTGAGCATATTATGGGAAAGATGATGGAAACAATCTCCGAACCTCGTGCCGACCTGAAACCGCATGCTCCGCGTATAGAGGTAATTGAGATCCCGAAAGATTTTATAGGTGCAGTAATTGGCCCGGGAGGAAAAATCATCCAGGGAATCCAGGAAGAGACAGGCGCTGTAATCACTATCGAGGAGATCGACAATAAGGGCCGTGTAGAGGTTTCAGCGAACAACAAAGCATCTATCGACGCAGCCATGCTTAAGATAAAAGGCATTGTGGCAGTCCCTGAAGTAGGTGAAGTATATGATGCTACCGTACGCTCAGTTATGCCATATGGCATGTTCTGCGAGTTCCTGCCAGGGAAAGACGGCCTGCTACATATTTCAGAAATAGACTGGAAAAGGCTGGAGAAGGTGGAAGATGCCGGTATTAAAGAAGGAGACAAAATCCAGGTAAAACTGATCGATATAGACCAGAGAACTGGAAAATTCAAGTTATCACGCAAGGTTTTGCTTCCCCCCCGTCCTCCCAAACATGAAAATTCGAAAGGAGAATAAAGTAGCCGGAATGCTCAGTTTTGTATAATCCGGACATAATAGACTGATCGAAAAGTTGTAAAAAAACCAAGTTGATCTGCAACTGTTTTAAGCGAACCACAAAAAGGTTCGCTTAATTTTTTTTAACAGAGTCTCTGTTATTATACTATATAGAAACAATCTAACTTTATGCATTTAAAGTTTTAAAGGTTTATTTTTTTGTACTTTTGTAATCTTAATTCCCAGTTTTATAATAAAACGAACTATTGGCAGCGGCTTTTGCGAAAATCTGCAATTTTCAAAACGCCTGTTTTTAAATAAATTTATGGACAAACAACTTCTATTGGGAGCCGAAGCTATCGCTCAAGCGGCGTTAGATGCAGGGATATCGGGGGGGGTATATGCCTATCCCGGCACCCCTTCTACAGAGATCACCGAATATATTCAAAAGTCGCCGCAGTCTAAAGAGCAACAAGTACGGTCGGCATGGGCTACGAATGAAAAGACAGCTTATGAGGCAGCTTTGGGAATGTCGTACGCAGGAAAACGAAGCCTGGTATGCATGAAACATGTGGGACTTAATGTGGCAGCCGATGCCTTCATGAACTCCTCAATAACAGGCATTCACGGCGGGCTGGTAGTTACGGTTGCCGATGACCCTTCAATGCACTCATCGCAAAACGAACAGGACAGCCGGGTTTACGGCAGGTTCGCCATGATACCGGTACTAGAGCCTGCCAATCAGCAGGAGGCATATAATATTGTACGTTACGCTTTCGGCCTCTCTGAAGAAACCGGGCTCCCGGTGCTTTTACGTATTCCTACACGGTTATCACACTCGCGTGCGGTGGTAACACGGAGCAAGCCGAGGGGGGGACAAAACCCTCTGCAACCTTCTTCAGATAAAGGCCGATGGATCCTATTGCCCGCCAACGCCAGAAAGAACTATCAAAAACTCCTTGAAAAGCAACAGGAGCTTGTCACAATTTCAGAGGCTTCAGAGTTTAACAGCGAGACAGAAGGTAAAGGTACAAAGGCAGTCATAGCCTTTGGCATTGCTTACAATTATGTAATGGAGGTGAACAGGGCAAGTAACCTTAACCTGCCTGTCCTGAAAATTGCACAATATCCTCTCCCCCCCGAAAAGAAAATAAAGGAGTTCACTGACAGATATACCGATATTCTGATTGCAGAAGAGGGTTATCCAGTATATGAAGAGTTGTTGAAAGGGTTTTTTTGGCAACGCTAAATTCAGGGGGGGCGCATGGATGGCGCCTTACCCCGTACGGGCGAACTCTCACCAAATCTTCTTTCAAAAGCTCTACACGAAGGAAGCAGTGACGGGCGACAGTCCCTCAGATTGTTACGGGACGTCCGCCTATGTTGTGCCGGGGATGCAGCCATCGCGACCTGTTCGATGCCATCAACCGGGCAATGGGCGATTATCAGCAGCAACACGTATTCGGTGATATAGGCTGTTATACACTGGGAGCCCTGCCACCCTACAACACCATTAGCACCTGCGTGGATATGGGGGGGCCATTACAATGGCCAAAGGGGCCGCAGACGCAGGTATTCGCCCCCCGCAGTATGCGTAATAGGAGACTCCACCTTTACCCATTCAGGGATGACCGGGTTGCTCGATGCCGTAAACGACAGCTCACCTGTCACCATTATTATCTCCGATAATGGCACCACAGCAATGACTGGAGGGCAGGACTCCGCCGGGACAGATAAATATTTCGATATCTGCAAAGGCATTGGTGTGGAAGAAGCACATATACGCCTTATCGTTCCACTGAAAAAAATCTTGAGGATAACAGTGCAATCCTCCGGGAAGAGTTCGTTTACGATGGTGTATCTGTAATTATTGCACAACGGGAGTGCGTGCAAACAGCAGTTAAAAGCAGGAAAAGTGAAAAGCAGTAAAATTTAATTTATCTGATATGTAATTGACACCAAAAGAATAATCAGAATAAAATGCAAAAAAACATTATTATAGCCGGTGTGGGTGGCCAGGGGATACTCTCCATAGCTTCAATCATAGACCTTGCGGCAATGAGCCTGGGGGGGCTAAAGGTAAAGCAGGCAGAAGTTCATGGAATGAGTCAGCGCGGAGGCGCTGTTGAGTCGCACCTTAGGATATCATCGGAAGAGATTTTTCTGACCTCATACCTCTTGGCAAAGCCGATATGATATTATCAATGGAACCGATGGAGGCACTCCGTTACCTTCCGTTTCTGTCACCAGAAGGAGTTATTGTAACGGCGATGGACCTTATAAGAACATACCCGGATATCCTGACGGCAATGAGCTGATAAACACTATTAAAAGGTCTGCACCGCATGTACTGGTTGAGACAGAGAAGCTTGCCAAGGACGCCGGAAGTGCTAAAACATACAACGTGGTCATGCTTGGAGCCGCATCACCTTATCTTGGTATAGATACCGGCGATCTGGAAAGAGCAATAGCCATGTTTTTTTTCGAGAAAAGGTGAAGATATTGTAACAATGAACCTGAAAGCATTTGGGTTTGGAATAAAAAAAATGCATCGGAATAAAATGATCTGGAACCCAGAAAAAGAGTGTGCCGATAGGGAGCAGATGCGTGAATGGCAGAGCATCCAGCTGGCCGGAATGATAAAACGGATGTATGAGAACGTTCCGTTTTACCACAATAAGCTAAAAGAGAAAGGTATTGATCCGGGAGATATAAGGAGTATCGATCAGCTGAAAGATCTTCCTTTCACCACGAAAGCCGACCTGAGAGACAACTACCCCCCCTTTGGGTTGTTTACTGTTCCTCAGACAGATGTAGTACGCATTCACGCATCGAGCGGGACTACCGGCAAGCCCACGGTGGTGGGTTATACACGACATGATATTGAACTGTGGGCTGAAGTGGTTGCGCGAAGCCTCACAATGGCCGGTGTCCATAGCGGCGATACCATCCAGATAGCCTATGGTTACGGCCCTTTTACCGGGGGGACTGGGATTACATTACGGTGCTGAAAAGACAGGAGCTACGGTTATACCTATATCTACGGGGAACACCAGGAAACAGTTGCAGTTTATGACCGACTTTAATGCAACAATTCTGGCATGCACGCCTTCATATGCGGCACATCTGGGAGAAAGCATAGCGAAAGAGGGTATCTCACCGGCTGATATCAAGCTCCGCACCGGCATCTTTGGTGCTGAACCATGGACAAACGAAATGCGAAAAGAGATTGAAGAGCTGCTGCAAATAAATGCATTTGACATATACGGGCTTAGCGAGGTCATTGGGCCCGGAGTATCCATGGAGTGCGAATTCCAGTGCGGGAACCATGTGTTTGAAGATCATTTTATCCCGGAGATTATCAACCCTGAAACACTGGAGGTACTCCCTGAGGGAGAACTGGGTGAGCTGGTTTTTACCACAGTAAGTAAAGAGGCTATGCCTCTGCTGCGATACCGGACACGCGACTTGACTCGCCTGTACAGGGAGAAGTGTGACTGCGGACGGACACTCGTGCGAATGAACAAATGTCTCGGCCGAACTGATGATATGCTTATAATACGCGGTGTAAACGTATTTCCATCGCAGGTGGAATCGGTGCTCCTTGATATCACGGGAACATCTCCTCACTATCAGCTTATCATACAACGGGAAAACAACCTCGACAATCTGGAAATACGTGTCGAGGTTGACGAGAAAAGCTGGTCGGATAGTATCCGCGAGCTGGAAGGTATTCGTCGACGTATCGACCACAACATCAAGAGCATGCTGGGTATCAGCGCAGCAATCAAGCTGGTGGAACCAAACAGCATTGAACGCTCTGAAGGGAAAGCGAAACGGGTTATTGATCTCAGAAAATATTGAGACATAGCACAAGAAGAGAACATTCAACTCTTTTCAACTGTTTAATCAATATACGTCTCTATATAAAACAATAAAATCTATGCTCATTAAACAACTGTCCGTTTTCTGGAGGACCGGTCGGGGGCGTCTTACCGAGTTGACCCGTATACTGGCTGAAAACGATGTAAACATCACTGCATTGAGTGTGGCCGAAACAGCAGATTACGGCATCGTACGGCTGGTGGTTGGGCGACCCGAAACAGCAAGAGAAGCGCTTGAAAAAGCGGGTTTCTCAATTGGATTAACCGACGTTGTCTGCGTTAATATGCCTGACCAGCCCGGTTCGTTATATCAGATTCTGAAGATTCTGACCGAAGCAAACATCAATATTGATTATATGTATGCCTTTTCAAATCGCGATGTGGCGCTCGCCGTCATCCGTGCAGCCGATATCGAACAGGTTATTAATGTCCTGCACAGTAACAGCCTTACACTCCTTTCACAAAGTGATATATACCAGTTATAGATGTATCGAGACGATGCAATTAACACTTCTTGCTTGATGAAAGATTCATTTTCAGAACTATGCGGCCTGGAGCTGATTGAAAACCGTCCCGGTTATGCAAAAGCCAGGGTGAGGATCAACGATAACCACCTGAACAGCGTGGGTGTGGTACACGGAGGGGTGCTCTTCACGCTTGCGGACTTCTGCTTTGGCAAGGCTGCAAACGCTTACGGAAAAGTTGCGTTGACCATCAACTGCAGCATCTCTTTTTTTGTGAAATGTACCACAGGAACTCTGACAGCCGAAGCGGAGGAGATGAACAAGAGTAACCGGCTAAACTCCTATAGTGTAAATATAAGAAACGAAGCTGGAGTGCTGGTGGCACATTTTACTGGAACGGCGTACAGTTTTGAATAGATATTTTAATTTTTAATTGATTAATATGACCAGATTTGCAAGCAGCGTTTCGTGCCTCCGCTCTTCGGAGATTCGGGACTTGATGAGCCTGGCAACGGCTCCCGATATTATTTCTTTTGCCGGTGGTATGCCGGGCAATGAACTATTTCCTCTCGAAACCATCGACAAGATATATAATTCCCTCACTGAAGAAGAGAAACAGACAGCCCTGCAATACGGGCCCACCACCGGGCTACCAACATTATTGGAATCGCTGTCAGAATATTTGGAGGCAAAAGGATTGCCGGTGAAAAACCGTTTGATCATCACTACCGGATCGCTGCAGGCAATCCATATCCTGGCAAAAGCATTTATCGACCCGGAAGATCCGGTTTTGGTTGAAACACCCAGTTTTATTGGAGCACTTTCAGCTTTCCGTGCCTGCCAGGCAAACTTAATCACCATCCGTTAAAAGGGACGGTATGAATATTGAAATGTTAAAGGAGAGGCTGGAATCCACACGGCCAAAGCCAAAATTTCTCTACTATTCGCCCAACTTCCACAATCCCGCCGGTATCATCTACTCCAAAATATAAAACAACAGATGATTGATCTGCTGAAGGATCAAGATATCCCCCCCTGATTGAAGATGACGTGTACAGCGATCTCTACTTTTACGAAGAGGACCTGCCTGAGATGCAACTCATAAAAGCGATGGACCCGGAAGGAGTAGATGTGTGCTTCACAGGTTCTTTCTCCAAGATATTGGGGGGGCCGGGACTACGTTTGGGCTGGATGCTGGTGCCGGAATCGATATACAGAAAATGCGAACTGATCAAGCAATCAATTGATGCCTGTTCACCCAGCATCTCCCAGGTAATTGCCGATAAATTCATTAGGGGGGGCGGATATATACATGACTACACTGAAAGTGTAAGGAAAGAGTACAGGAAACGGGGGGGATTGGCCATGACCGAAACACTGGAGAAATGTTTACCGCATTATGTATCATTCGAAAAACCACGAGGTGGCTTTTACACATGGCTGCACTTGCCGGAAGGGAACGACTCTGCAGCCGTATTGAAAAAGCCATTGAAAAGGGAGTGGTCTTCGTTACTGGAAAACATTCGACCGGATGGGATAAAGAACAACAATATGCGGGTATCGTTCTGTAATACCGACGTAGGAACAATACATCGAGGCATACCTCTTCTGGCGGAAGCTATACGCGAAGTGTTCGGCTCGTAAGCCGCACACTTCGCAATTTCTTTTACAGCCATCTAAAGCTTAGTATACTGTCTTATTCTGTTTGACTATAAACCTCTCGGCAATTTGTACAAACCTTCGTTAATCAGCCGGTTTAGTCTAAATCAACCTAAGAAAGAAATAAGCACACCCGCAGCCACAGCCGACCCTATCACACCTGACACGTTACTTGACATGCAGTACTGCAGTATGTGGTTCGATTTGTCATATTTCAACGCTACCTCATTGGCTACACGCGAAGCCATTGGCACGGCACTCAGCCCGGTAGCGCCTACCAGAGGATTGATCTTCTTTTTCGAGAACTTGTTATAGACCTTCACTCCCAGAATTCCACCGGCCACTGAGATAGCAAATGCAAGGAAACCGCCGACAATAATACCCAGTGTCTGTGGATTGAGGAACACTTCGGCTGTCATGGTTGCGCCAACCGTAAGCCCGAGAAAAATGGTAGCCGTATTCATGATAGGCCCGGAGGCTGCTTCAGCAAGCCTGCCGGTATTGGTACCGATCTCTTTAACCAGGTTACCGAACAGTAGCATTCCCAACAACGGAGCCGCAGAAGGTACAATAACCGAAACTGCAAGGCCAAGCACTATGGGAAAAATAATCTTTACCGTTTTCAGATGCTTGATCTCGTGCTTTGGCGGATATTTTTTTATCCATCTTCTTCATGTGAATCTTAAACTCACTCTCTGTCATCAGCAACTTTGCAACCGCAGGAATTATTACAGGTACCAGCGCCATATAGGAGTAGGCAGCAATAGCAATAGGCCCGAGAAGGTGGGGGGGTGCCAGCTTAATGGTAGTATAGATAGCCGTAGGCCCGTCGGCTCCCCGATAATTCCCAGCGATGCAGCCTCAGGCAATGAAAATCCTATCATGACAGCAGCTAAAAGTACGGTGAAGATGCCAATCTGTGCAGCCCCTCCGAAAAAGGCGAGCTTCAGGTTTCTCAACATCGGGCCAAAGTCGGTCAGTGCCCCCACCCCCCATAAAGATAATGGGCGGAAGCAGGCCGGTTTTAATAAGTCCATAGTAGAGATAATTCATTATTCCATACTTTTCAGCAATTTCCAACAAATTCATGTAACTGCCGTCGGCATTATGAACTAAGGCTGTATCTACTATACCAAGCCCGGCTCCCGGCAAGTTGGCCAGCAGTACGCCAAATCCAATCGGTACAAGCAGTAGGGGCTCATACTGTTTAAAGATTCCAAGATATAATAAAACAAATGAGATTATCCACATAAGGACCGTTTCCCATCCAAGGACACCGAATCCCGTCATTTCTGTCAAACTTGAAAAATTTCACTCATCGCCTACTGTATTTTAATGAGTACATCATCTTCATCTACTGAATCGCCATTGGCAAAACATATCTCCGTCACCTTACCATTCTCTTCAGAAGCAACGGCATTATAGGTTTTCATCGATTCAATATAACCGATAATATCACCAGCCTTAACACTATCACCCACCTTAAGTGCAGTTTCAGAAGAGTCTTTCGTCAGGAAGAATTTGCCTTCAAGCGGTGAAAGCACCTCTTTTAGCTTGCCCGTTGCGAGCGCAACATCAACAGCGGGGGCCTGCTTTGCAGGAGTTGCTGCGTTTGAAGGCTGCGGCTGAGACATACCATTGGTAGATTCAGGATAGGAGATATTAACAACATACTCTTCATCATCAATGTTTATTACAAGGGTTCTTGGCTGGAAACCGCTTCCATTGGCTGCTTCCGTAATTGACTGCGGAACCTGGTTTAACGATGACTCTTTTTCTGCTTTTCTTTTTGCCAGATCAGCTTCAAAAGATCTCTTTGCCTCACCCGATTTGTAGGCTCTGTATTGTTCGGGATGCATAGCCAGCTCAAACAACTCTTCTTCGTCCCGGCCCAACTCCCAATTATTTTTCTTCATCTCTGCGCGGAACTCATCCAGCTGATCGGGATAGAGCTCCTGAGGATTGCCTGAATAAAACTCAAAACCTTGCTGTTTTGCCATCTCCGTTATCTCGGGAGCCAATTCGCCGGTAAGCTTACCCGACTTTCCTAAAATCATGTCCCATATATTGTCTGCAATCATCGACCAGCGCTCTTTCCCTTTCTCAAGTTGCAGAACGTTCATAAGCGCCAGGTTCTTGACATACTGGCTGAAAGGTGTAACCAAAGGGGGATAACCAACCTTGGGCCATACATATGTCACCTCTTCAAAGAGCTTGACCAGTAGGTCGTCCTGTGTAAGTTCAGGTTGTCCGTTTTTGGCTTTCCATCTGTTCAGTGAAGCCAGGTTGTTTTCCAGGTCTGACATAAGGCTTCCCATCATTCCGCCTGGTAACCCCGGGCCTATAAGCAAAGAGTTCATCAACCTGTTTTTCGGATTAATATAATATCCAAGGAAATCATCGATATATTTTTGAGTGAGCGATCGTACTTTCATATAAGCTTTCATGTTGATTTCCGGCACGTTGAAACCTGCATCCTTCAGCATTGCCTGTACAGCCAGCAGATCGGCATGTCCCGTACCCCCCCAAGACAAAGGCTCCATGGCCACATCTATATACTCTGCACCTGCATAAGCCGACTCCAGAATTGAAGCCATCTGAAAACCCGGGCCTGCATGACCATGGTATTGAATAGGAATAGCGGAATGTCTTTTCTTGATATTTTTATGATCTTGCCAATAGTTGCCGGACGGCCTATACCCGCCATGTCCTTGATACAGATCTCATCTGCACCCATTTCTACAAGTGTATCTGCCAGGTTTGTGTAATAATCAACTGTGTGAACAGGCGATACGGTAAGGCTGAGTGCAGCCTGTGAAATCATTCCCGCCTCTTTGGCAAATTTAATTGAGTTCTCAAGGTTACGCGGATCATTCAACCCGTCAAACGAACGTGCTATATCGGTACCCTGTTTTTCTTCACCTTGAACATCATCCTGCGAACATCGGCAGGTACCGGGTTCATACGAATACCATTCAGTCCCCCCCTTTCAAGCATATGTGTCTGAATACCCGCATCGTTAAAGGGTTGCGTCCACTCCCGGACAGCCTTGTTAGGATTTTCACCAAACAGCAGGTTTATCTGTTCAAACCCACCACCGTTTGTCTCAACCCGTGCAAAGCAACCCATATCTATTATTGCGGGAGCAACCTCTGTAAGCTGTTCCACCGTGGGTACATACTTACCTGAAGATTGCCACATGTCTCTGTACAAAAGACTGAATTTAATCTCTTTTCTCATGTATAATATATTTTAGATTTATTTTTTTTCTATTGAATCAACTTTTCCCTTACCCTTTGTCACCACATCCACAGCAGCAACAATCGCGGCTAACTTTTTGGAATGAGCTTTCTTACCGGCACTCTTCCCATCTGCGTTGTTGTCTGACACCGTGATAAACCGGTTGGTGAGCATAATTACCAAATTGCCTATTACAACCACCAGGCTAAGTATAATTAAAACAGTAACCATTCCCACGACTAAAAGGCCTAATGCCGAGTTTAAATTTTCCATATATATCTGTTTTCCAGTTTAAATGATGATAACCCTAAAAAAACTAATTGAAAGAAATAGGGTAATTTTAACACGAGAGTGCAATTTCTGAAGATCAAAAGTACAAAAAAAATATTCTGCTTTTTGCACGGGAAACAACATATTGTGCAAATTAAATATTTTTAAACTGTCTTTACGTTCTTTAATCCCCAATAACAACCTGAATTTTGCCAGGCTGTCTATCCCTATTTTAAAATAATCAACTGTTTTCAAGCATCAAAAGGTATATTAAAAATATATGTTTTATAACATAATCGCAACATTTTTCTTTATCATACGTTTTTTTATAAATTGCAGCGCAATTGACAAAAGCACGACTTTGCGGCCCAATGTAGGATCGCAAAGTCTTTTTTTTCATACGAAAATAACTATTTATATTAATATTTTCTTATCATGAAAGTTTACAAGACTAACGAAATTAAAACATTGCCCTTATTGGCAATTCAGGCTCGGGTAAGACCACTCTCGCAGAAGCCATGCTCTTCGAGTGTGGTCTTATAAAACGACGCGGCACCATTGATGGAAAAAAACACCGTGAGCGACTATTTCCCTGTGGAAAAAGATTATGGGTACTCGGTTTTCTCCACTCTGCTTTCATACGAATGGAAAGATAAGATGATGAATTTCATCGACTGTCCCGGCTCAGATGATTTTGTAGGAGGAGTTGTTTCCGCACTCAATGTAACCGATATGGCGCTTATGCTTATTGACGCAACCAGCGGTGTAGAGGTGGGTACCATCAATCAGTTCCGCTATGTTGACGAATTAAGAAAGCCAATCGTGTTGTTAGTTAATCAGATGGATCATGAAAAGGCCGATTATGATAATACCCTTTCAAGTTTAAAAGATCTGTACGGCAGCAAGATAGTACCTGTACAGTATCCTGTTGGCAGCGGCAATACTTTCAACGGGATTGTGGATGTACTGAAACAGAAACTATATAAATGGGAACCCGGAGCTACAGCTCCTGAAGTGCTTGATATCCCCCCCGAAAGTGAAAAGAAAAAAAGCCGACGAATATTATCAGGCTTTGCTTGAGGCTGCAGCTGAAATGATGAAGCTTATGGAAAAATACTTCGACCAGGGCACACTAACTGAAGAGGAGATGCGCGACGGCATTCAGAAAGGCATGCTCAGCCACTCACTCTTCCCTCTGTTCTGTGCATCCGCCGAAAAAAAACATGGCTGTACATCGCATCATGAACTTCCTTAATATGGTTGCTCCTTCGCCAGCCGACGTACCAGCACCAGTTAACAGCGAAGGAGATGAGGTAAAACCCGATGCATCGGCATCCGAGAGCCTCTTCTTCTTTAAGACAACTGTTGAGCCGCATATTGGAGAGGTATCCTATTTTAAAGTAATGTCCGGGTCAGTGAAAGAGGGTGACGATCTAACAAATGCAGACCGCGGCTCTAAAGAGCGCTTGGCTCAAATTTACACAGTTGCGGGACAGATCCGCACCAAAGTGGAAGAGTTGCAGGCTGGCAGCATTGGTGCAGCAGTCAAGCTAAAAGATGTCCGTACAGGCAATACGCTTAATGCAAAGGGCACGGAAAACAGATTCAATTTTATCAAATACCCCGAACCTCGTTATCGCAGAGCTATAAAGGCAGTAAATGAATCGAACACCGAAAAACTCAGCGAGGCACTCACCCGCATGAAGGAAGAAGATCCAACCTGGCTGGTTGAGAACTCCAAAGAGTTGAAACAGATAATTGTTTCCGGACAAGGTGAATTTCATCTTAGAACCTTGAAATGGAGACTTGAAAACAACGATAAGATTGAAGTGGAATTCATGGAACCGAAGATTCCTTACCGCGAAACCATTACAAAGGCTGCACGAGCTGACTACCGTCACAAAAGCAGTCGGGTGGAGCCGGCCAGTTCGGAGAGGTTCACCTTATTGTAGAGCCTTATTCAGAAGGAATGCCCATGCCTGAGGTATATAGGTTTAACGGACAGGAGTACAAGGTGCAGAATCGTGACACCCAGGTAATAGAACTCGACTGGGGCGGGAAACTGGTCTTCGTGAACAGCATTGTGGGTGGCGCCATAGATTCCCGCTTCTTGCCTGCAATACTTAAAGGAATAATGGGACGTATGGAACAGGGCCCGCTCACAGGGTCTTACGCCCGCGACGTACGTGTGATTGTGTACGACGGAAAGATGCACCCTGTCGACTCCAATGAAATCTCATTTATGCTTGCAGGGCGAAATGCATTCAGTACAGCATTTAAAAATGCAGGCCCAAAGATTCTTGAGCCAATTTATGATGTGTCGGTTTCCGTACCGGGTGAATATATGGGTGATGTGATGAGCGACCTTCAGGGACGTCGCGCCATGATCATGGGTATGGAAAGTGAGAAAGGTTTTGAAAAGCTTAAAGCAAAAGTACCCCCCCTTAAGGAGATGAGCACCTATTCCACATCCTTAAGCTCTATTACCGGGGGGGAGGGCCTCTTTCTCAATGAAATTTTCCAACTACGAGCTTGTACCGTCCGACATTCAGGACAAACTCTTGAAGGAATATGAAGCTCAGGAAAAGAAGAGTAATCCTCAAACCAATTTTGAGGCCATTCACATACTACTGTTAAGGGCAGCCCTTTTGGACTGCCCATATTTTTACATAGTACCATCCGGATTACTGTTCTCTTTTTAATCCTTCTCTACAAGCTTTAACTCCAGATTCCGTTTCAGTGCTTTCAAAAACTCCTGGGTTGTCAGCCAGGTATCACGCGAAGCATCGCTGCCATAGGCCAGTAGCGCCAGATCTTTTGTCATCTCTCCTGCTTCAATGGTCTCTATGCACACCTTCTCAAGTTTATTACAGAAGCCAGTCAACAGCTGGTTGCCATCAAGCTTGCCCCCCCGGTGCGCCAATCCCCCCCGCGTCCACGCAAATATTGATGCTATCGTTGGTGCTCGTCTCTTTCCCCCCCTGCTGATGCTGTCGATAGTGCCTTGTTACGGTCCCGTGAGCCGCTTCAGCTTCAATGGTTTTTCCGTCTGGAGTAATAAGCACCGACGACATCATCCCCCCCAGTGAACCGAATCCCTGGGCAACCGTATCGGACTGAACATCACCGTCGTAATTCTTGCATGCCCACACAAAGCCGCCACTCCACTTCATTGCCGATGCCACCATATCATCTATAAGCCGGTGCTCATAAGTGATACCAGCTTTCTTAAACTCTTCCCTGAATTCATTCTCAAACACTTCCTGAAAAATATCTTTGAAACGCCCGTCATACGCTTTCAGAATAGTGTTTTTAGTGGACATGTAGAGCGGATAATTTCTGGCAAGTGCCATCCGGAATGATGAACGGGCAAACCCGTAGATCGATTCATCGGTGTTATACATGGCCATTGCCACCCCGTCGCCGCTGAAATTATATACCTCCCAGCTTTGCGTTTCTCCATTTTCGCCGGTAAAAGTCATTCGCAACGTACCCTTACCTTTAATGACGGTATCCGTAGCACGGTACTGATCTCCAAAGGCGTGACGCCCTATGATAATCGGTTCTGTCCACCCGGGCACATATCGCGGAATATTTTTACAGATAATTGGCTCTCGAAAAACCGTTCCACCTACAATATTCCGGATTGTCCCGTTGGGCGATTTCCACATCTTCTTCAGGCCAAACTCCTTTACTCGTGCTTCATCGGGTGTGATGGTAGCACATTTAATTCCCACATTATACTTTTTGATAGCTTCCGCTGCCTCTATCGTTACCAGGTCACCGGTTGCATCACGATTCTGTATGCTCAGGTCGTAATACCTTATATCCAGGTCGATATATGGCAAAATCAACTGTTCTTTTATAAACGACCAGATGATGCGAGTCATCTCATCACCATCAAGCTCTACAATTGGATTCTTTACTTTAATCTTTTGCATTTTATTATCTTTCATTCATCGGTACAAAGGACTGTTTCTCCCGCACATTTTTATATGCAGCGTATCAGGCGTTTACTGGCGAAATTCAACTCCTCGATACGATGGGCAGACCACCCAACTATGCGGGCCATGGCAAATAGAGGCGTAAACACTTCAAACGGCAATCCTATAGCATCATACACAAAGCCTGAATAGAAATCTACGTTGATGCAGGTATTCGCTTTGGCTGTGAGCTTTTTGGCATCTAAAACACCTTAATGGCACGTTCTTCAATAAGTTCCATAAATTCGAATTCCTCTTCCCTCCCTTCTCTTTAGCCAGTTCACGAGCCATTTTTTTTAAGAATTACTGCACGTGGATCACTGATAGTATATACTGCATGGCCAATTCCATAAATCAGCCCGAACGGTCATATGCCTCTTTTCTGAGAATTTTGTTAAGGTAATCGTCCACCTGATTCACATTTTTCCAGTCTTTTACACTTCTCTTCATATCTTCAAGCATCCCCTGAACCATAATGTTTGCACCTCCATGTAGCGGACCTTTCAATGAACCTATACCTGCCGCAATAGCTGAATAGGTATCGGTTTCGGTTGAACTGGTTACCCGGACGGAAAAGGTGGAGTTATTACCTCCGCCATGTTCTGCATGAAGTATCAGCGCCAGATCAAGGATCTTTATATCAAGTTCGGTATAATTATTGCGCCTTTCATCATAAATAGGAAGTTCTCTGCAACCGAGCGATCCTCGTAAGGGTGACGAATATGCAACGAGCGCCCCATACGGTCATGCCGGAGAACCTGATAGGCATAAGCAATTATTGTTGGAAACTTAGCAATAAGATTTACAGACTGCCTGATAAGGTTATCGGGAGAGATATCATCAGGATTTTCATCATATGCGTACAGCTCAAGAACACTTCGTGCCAGAATATTCATAATATTCTTCCCTTTTAATGAAAGGATATTCATGGTAGCCGTGTGATTAAGAGGCATCGTTTGAGCAATTAAACTGTTTGCTGCTTCCAGCTCCTCTCTGTTTGGCAACCTGCCCGAAAGCAGAAGAAAAGCTGTTTCTTCAAAACCCAACCTGTTTTCTAACTGAATACCCTTTACCAGCTCTTCCACATCCATGCCCCGGTAAAACAGTTTTCCGGGAACTGGCTTCAGGGTACCATCTTCCAGACGCTCATAGCCCACCACGTCACCAATACGGGTAAGCCCTGCAAGTACACCGGAATGGTCCTCATTACGAAGCCCTCTTTTCACACCCATCTTGGTGAAAAGTTCTTTATCAATATTGCTTGTAAAAGCAATGGAATCTGATAAAGTTTTGGTTAATAGCTCGTTTGTCATTTTTGAAAATTCTATTTGTTAATTTGTCAGTTTTTTTATTTAATCCATTCTCTTTACTATTAAAATCTAACTTTATCTCTTCCATCATATCTCAAGGTTGTTATTCCTTCTCATTGCATTTAATGCGCTTCCGGCTTTAAACCACTCAATCTGCTGCTTATTATATGTATGTGATGCTTCAAAGTTGTCTTTTGTCCCATCTGCATGCAGCAACTCTATCATCATATTTTTGCCAGGAGCAAACTCTTTCAATCCCTTAACACTTATTTTGTCTCTCTCCTGCACCTTTATATAATCATCCTTATTTACAAATGTAAGTGCCAGCATTCCCTGTTTTTTTCAGGTTAGTTTCATGAATCCGGGCGAAAGATTTAACCAAAATCACTTTCACATTCAGATGACGCGGTTCCATGGCGGCATGCTCCCTGCTCGACCCTTCGCCGTAATTCTCCTCTGCAACTACTATAGAGCCCAGGCTCTTCGACTTAAACATGCGTGCCAGCTTAGGTACTGGAGTATATTCAAGTGTCTCAGGATTGAGTACGGCATTTGTTCTGTCGTTGAAAGCATTTACCGCACCAATGAGCATATTGTCGGATATATTATCAAGGTGCCCACGGAAACGGAGCCATGGCCCCCCCGCCATTGATATATGGTCGGTTGTACATTTTCCTTTTACTTTGATAAGAAGGGACAGTTCAGTATAGTCCTCTCCGTCCCATACGGAGAATGGTTCCAGTTTTTGGAGCCTTTTCGAATCTGGATCGATGGTAATCACAACACTCTTCCCTTCACCCAATGGTGCCACGTAGCCTGTATCCTTCACTTCGTAACCTCGGGGGGGAGGGAGCTCAATACCGACAGGTTCGGAGAGCTTTACCTGTTCTCCCTTTTCGTTGGTGAGAGTATCGGTCAAAGGGTTAAAGCAGAGGTCGCCGGCAATAGTAAGAGCTGCCACCAGCTCAGGGGATGCAACAAAAGCATGTGTGTTGGGATTTCCATCGTTGCGCCTGGCAAAATTTCGGTTGAAAGATGTAACTATTGAGTTCACACGGTTATCGGCTACATCGTCACGTTTCCACTGGCCAATACAGGGGCCACAAGCATTGGCAATAACAGTAGCTCCCGCATCCTCAAATATCTTTAGAATACCGTCGCGTTCGGCTGTATAACGAATCTGCTCCGAACCGGGATTGATCAGAAAACGCGCTTTCACCGGCACACCATCTTCACGTGCCTGGTTCACTATGGAGGCTGCCCGTGTAAGATCTTCGTACGATGAATTTGTGCATGACCCTATCAATCCCACCTCCATTCTCCGGGGGGGATAGTTATTCGTCCTTACCGCATCGCCGAATTCAGAAATAGTATAAGCTGCATCAGGCGTAAAAGGCCCGTTAATATGTGGCTCTAACTCAGAGAGATCTATTTTGATAAGCTGATCATAATATTTTTCGGGATTAGCTACAACTTCGGGATCAGGCTGCAGATATTCCATCAGCCCGCGTGCAGCATCGGCCAAATCCTTTCTGCCGGTACTCTCAAGGTATATCGCAGATTTTTCATCGAAAGGGAAGATTGAAGTAGTAGCCCCACTTCGGCACCCATGTTGCAAATAGTGCCTTTTCCTGTTGCCGGGAGTGTCTCAGCCCCCCCTTCGCCGAAATATTCAATAACGGCGTTTGTACCACCTTTAACAGTAAGGATACCGGCCAGTTTCAGGATAACATCCTTTGGGGGGGCGCTCCATCCCGACAGCTTTCCGGTAAGTTTTACCCCGATAAGCTTTGGCATTTTCAGCTCCCATGGCAGTCCGGCCATAACATCCACGGCATCGGCACCACCAACACCAATTGCAATCATGCCCAGGCCACCGGCATTGGGCGTATGAGAGTCGGTACCAATCATCATCGCCGGGAAAGCATAGTTTTCAAAGACTACCTGATGTATAATGCCTGCACCTGGTTTCCAGAATCCGATGCCGTATTTATTGGAAACATCCTTCAGAAATTCATATACCTCTTTATTGGTAACTTTTGCAGTCTCCAGATCTGTTGTGGCATTCTGATATGCCTGGATCAGATGATCACAGTGCACTGTGGAAGGTACAGCCACGCTTGTACGACCGGAGTTCATCAGTTGCAGAAGGGCCATCTGTGCGGTAGCATCCTGCATGGCCACACGATCGGGTGCAAAATCTACATAGTCGGTGGCACGCTTGTAATTTTTAACCTGAACACCTGGCGAGAGATGGGAAAAAGAATTTTTCAGTATAAGTCAAAGGACGTTGTAAAATCTCTTTTACCTGTTTAATTTTTGCTGGGAGATCTTCATAAACCTCACGAATCATATCGATATCGAAAATCATACTGTTGATGAGTATTATAGTTGATGAGTATTATATATGTTGTGAATGAAATATTCTGTGATAGACTTTTCAACAAATATACTTCAATAAATGTTCGGATGAAGTTGATAAACTTATTTCATCTAAAGCATTTATCATTTACCAACATCATAACAGTTGAGTAAGTTCAAAAAAAACTTTTACTATTAACAAAAATAATCCGTAACTTTGCACACGGATTGAATTCAAGAAGAAGACTCATTTTACCATTGTTTCATGATCGAGCACGAGGGAATAATTGATAAGATCATCGGCAATCATATATCAGTTCGTATATTGCAACAGTCGGCCTGTAATGCGTGCCACGCCAAAGGTGCATGTATGGCAGCCGATTCAAAAGAAAACTGATAGATGTTTTTGATTATACCGGAAGTTTCCGGGAGAATGAGCGGGTGATTATTCAAGGGAAGGTTTCCATGGGATATAAAGCTGTTTTATGGGCATTCCTACTCCCCCCCCTTGTTGTCCTTGTCACAATGCTTGTCTTTACCATATCGGTATGGAATTTCAGCGATACGGAGGCAGCTATAAGCTCCATACTCGCTTTAGTTCCCTATTACATAGCACTGTACATGTTAAGAAACAAAATGGCAGACTCTTTTAAATTTACGATAAAAAAAACAGATTAATCAACAACTATTTCATCTAACAAAACAAAAAGAAGACAAATCTACTCGGATTATGTTGTTTTGAGAAATAGTCTATTTCGGCCTATAAATAAAATTTCAAACGTAGGAACAAACTTTAGTTAAACATGAGTGTATTACTTACTGCTGTTGCAACATTAGGTGTTATTGGAGCCGGAAGCGCAGCTATCTTGTATTTAGTGGGTCAAAAATTCAAAGTGGAAGAAGATCCCCCCCGTATCCAGGAGGTCCAGGATGCATTGCCAGCAGCCAACTGCGGAGGTTGTGGTTTCCCCGGATGCGCCTCTTTTGCATCAGCATGCGTGAAAGCAGAAACGCTCGACGGGCTGTTCTGCCCGGTAGGGGGACAGAAAACTATGGGCGAGGTAGCTTCCATACTTGGGCAAAAGGCACCTGTTTCGGTAAAGAAAATTGCAGTGGTCCGTTGTAACGGAACATGCGAAAACAGGCCTCGCACCAACCTTTACGATGGAGTTTCCAGTTGCGCAATTGCTTCGGCGCTCTATGGTGGCGACACTGGCTGTTCTTTTGGTTGCCTGGGGCTTGGCGACTGTGTAGACTCCTGCACCTTCGATGCCATCCACTTAAACCCTGTGACAATGCTCCCGGAAGTTGATGAGGACAAATGTACAGCATGCGGTGCCTGCGTAAAGGCATGTCCCAAGGATATCATCGAACTGCGCAAGCAGGGCCCAAATCGCGCCGGATATACGTAAGCTGTGTCAACAAGGAAAAAGGTGGCGTTGCAAAATCGTGCAGCGTGGCATGCATCGGGTGTAGCAAATGTCAGCAGGCATGCCCACATGATGCAATTACAATCGAAAACAACCTGGCTTTCATTAACGATGACAAATGCCGTCTATGCCGCAAATGTGTTTCGGTATGCCCCCCCACCAACTCAATTTTGGAATTAAATTTTCCTCCCCCCCGGAAAGAGTCTCCCCAGTCACCCAAGGAGGAGGAGGCCACTGTAACCGTATAAGATAAATATTATATGTTAAAAACATTCAGAATTGGCGGTATTCACCCAAAAGAGTACAAAATATCCGCCGGAAAAGCAATACAGCCCATTGCCATCCCCGATCAGGTGATTGTCCCGCTGTCGCAACACATTGGTGCACCCTGCCAGCCCATAGTCAAGAAAGGTGATGTTGTAAAAACAGGCACACTTATCGGTAAAACCGTGGGATTTGTATCGGCAAACATACACTCTCCTGTTTCCGGAACAGTACTTAAGATAGACAAAGCGCTTGATGCGAGCGGATACAGGCGTGATGCCGTTTACATAAAGGTGGAAGGCGATGAATGGGAAGAATCGATAGACCGTTCTAAAACATTGGTAAAAGAGTGCATTCTTTCACCTAAAGAGATCCTCGAGAAGATTGCCGCTGCAGGTATAGTGGGAATGGGGGGCGCCACCTTCCCCCCCACGCATGTAAAACTTACCCCCCCCTCCCGGAACAAAGGCTGAAGTATTGATTGTTAATGCCGTAGAGTGCGAGCCTTATCTTACCTCCGACCATCAGCTGATGATGGAAAAAAAACCGAAGAGATATTGGTAAGCATTGCCATTGTAATGAAAGCTATAAATACCAGGAAAGCGATTATCGGCATAGAAAACAACAAGAGAGATGCCATTGAGAAATTTACTCAGGCGGCTAAAGCATATTCCAACATAGAAGTAGTAGCGTTGAAGGTTCAATACCCTCAGGGAGGCGAGAAACAACTTATCGATGCTTTGTTAAAACGGCAGGTTCCGAGCGGCGCACTACCCGTATCTGTTGGCGCTATTGTGCAAACGTGGGTACAATGTTCGCCATATACGAAGCTGTTCAGAAAACAAACCACTAATAGAGCGTGTTGTAACGGTGACCGGCAAAAATATGAAAAATCCCTGCAATGTTCTTTCACGACTGGGCATTCCGGTGAGTGTTCTTATTGATGCTGCAGGAGGATTGCCCGAATCTACCGGAAAGGTCGTCAGCGGCGGCCCAATGATGGGAAAAGCTCTGGCCAGCACCGACATTCCCGTTACAAAAGGGACTTCAGGAATACTTATTATACCAACACTGGAAGCGAAGCGAAAATCGATGAAAGATTGCATCCGCTGCGCAAAATGTGTCAACGTATGCCCTATGGGATTAAATCCTTCTCTGCTGATGAATCTGACCGAATACGAAATTTGGGACAGAGCGGAAAAAAAACAGCATTACAGATTGTATTGAATGCGGTTCATGCAGCTACACCTGTCCCGCCGACCGGCCATTGCTGGATTACATCCGGTTGGGAAAAGGAAAGGTAAACGGGATAATCAGAGCAAGAAAAAAAATAACGCAAAGAGAAAGATTTATAATATGGAAAATAAATTGGTTGTCTCACCATCGCCACACGTGCATAGCGGAGACAATATTCAAAAAAACATGTATGGCGTGCTCATCGCCCTTATACCGGCGTTCATTGTTGCGCTTTATTTCTTCCGGTTGGATGCGCTAATTATCACAGCCTGTTCGGTACTGTTTTGCATGGGGGGGTTTGAATATCTCATTGTCAGGTTTATAATGAAGAAAGAGCCATCTATTTTCGACGGCTCGGCAATTATCACCGGAGTACTGCTGGCATTTAACGTGCCATCTAACCTTCCGGTATGGATTCTTGCTCTTGGATGCCTTTTCGCCATTGGTGTGGTTAAATTATCGTTTGGCGGGTTGGGCAACAACATCTTCAATCCGGCAATTGCAGGACGTATCTTTCTTCTGATATCATTTCCTGCTCAGATGACCACATGGCCATCTCCCGTGACAGCCACATCCGTTGATGCAGTAAGTTCGGCAACTGTGCTGGGAGTATTAAAACACTCTCCCGAATCGTTGCCAACGATTATGGAAATGTTCCTGGGCATAGAATCAGGTTCGCTTGGAGAGATGAGTGCAGTAGCTCTGCTTATCGGCCTCATTTATCTTCTATGTAAAAAAATAATCACCTGGCATATTCCCATATCAATTATGGCTGTAGTTGCAATTTTTACAGGCATTCTATATATTTTCAATCCCATACCCATGTACAATCCGCTTATACATCTATTTTCGGGGGGGACTGATGCTGGGTGCAATTTTCATGGCCACCGACTACGTGACGTCACCAATGACTAAAAGAGGTATGCTCATATACGGAGCCGGCATAGGAGTAATAACAGTAGTGATACGTCTTTGGGGCGCCTATCCCGAAGGAGTCTCATTTGCAATACTGCTGATGAATGCCTTTACTCCGCTCATCAATAACTACACAACACCAAAACGATTCGGGGGGGAGGCAGTAAAACATGGCTAAATTACAATCAACATTCAAAAATATGTTCCTTTCGCTCTCAATTATATGCCTCACGGTAGCCGTGCTGCTGGCGCAAGTGAACAAGATGACCGCGAAACCTATTGCCGAAGCAAAAGCTATGAAGCTTCAAACGCAATCAGCGAGGTAGTACCGGAGTTCGACAACGATCCTGTAGCTGAGGCTTATCTGATGGCTGACGGCCTGGGCGACTCTCTTATTGTGTATCCGGCAAAGCGGGGGGGCGAAGAGATTGTTGGTTACGCTTTGAACACCTTTTCCAACAACGGTTTCGGCGGAAACATCCAGATCATGGTTGGGTTCGATATGGATAACAAAATTGTGAACTACTCGGTACTGCAGCATGCAGAGACACCGGGACTGGGATCGAAGATGTCGGACTGGTTCAAAGATATCACCAAACCGTCACAGTCCATACTGGTCGTGATCTGTCACAGGGACTGCTGGCCGTGACAAAAGACGGTGGCAATGTGGATGCCATCACGGCATCTACCATCACCTCAAGGGCGTTTATAGAAGCAGTAAACAGGGCCTATTCGGCATACAAGGGAAGTAAGGAAGATGCAATGTCGGGTGCCACCGAGGCAGCCGCCGATAATAAAAAGGAAAACTCAGAGGAGGGAGGCGCGAACAATGAATAAGCAGATAAAAGTACTTTTCAACGGAATTATTAAGGAAAACCCCACGTTTGTATTGCTGCTGGGGGGGATGTGCCCCACGCTGGCAACCACAAGCTCCGCCATAAACGGAATGAGCATGGGTCTGGCAACGATGTTTGTACTGATATGCTCAAACGCTGTCATATCGATGCTAAAAACCTGATTCCCGATATGGTGCGTATTCCCGCCTTTATTGTGGTTATAGCCACTTTCGTAACCATCATAGAGATGCTAATGAATGCCTATGTCCCTGCATTGGCCGACAGCTTGGCATATTTATACCACTTATCGTTGTAAACTGTATTGTTCTTGGCCGTGCCGAGTCGTTCGCATCAAAGAACGGTGTTATACCTTCTGTTTTCGATGGCTTGGGGCAGGGATTGGGTTTTACACTCTCGCTAACGGTATTGGGTGCACTAAGGGAGCTGCTTGGTACCGGAAAGATTTTCTCTCTCAACATCTACCCCCCCGAGAAGTTCGGTTCCCTTATCTTTGTACTTGCACCGGGTGCCTTTATTGTGCTGGGATATCTTATCGCCGCCTTCAATAAACTTCAACATAAGGAAGAAACAAACTAATAACCTGATAGTATGGAATATATTGGAATTATAATAGTCGCCATCTTTGTAAACAATGTTGTCTTTTCCCAGTTCTTGGGGGATATGCCCATTCCTGGGTGTGTCGAAGAAGGTAGACACGGCAATAGGTATGGGCCTTGCTGTTACTTTTGTGCTGACCATTGCCACTCTTGTAACATTTCTCCTTCAAAAAGGAATTCTTGAACCTGCCGGGCTCGAATATTTACAGACCATCTCTTTTATCCTTGTAATTGCTGCCCTGGTACAGATGGTTGAGATTGTTCTAAAGAAAATTTCACCTGCTCTTTACCAGGCTTTGGGAGTTTATCTGCCGTTAATAACTACAAACTGTGTTATTCTGGGCGTAGCATACTGGTTATACAGAAAGATTACAGCCTGTTGGAATCGGTGATCTATGCAGTCGCCACTGCCGTTGGTTATGCCATGGCATTAATAATATTTTCAAGTATCCGGGAACAGATGGCTATCACCAAAATACCCAAAGCTATGAAAGGTATACCCATTGCACTCATAACAGCGGGTATAATTGCCATGGCCTTTATGGGATTTTCGGGAATTGACCAGGTATTTAAGTAAACAGAGTTTATTACAATACGCTTTACTAATCATGACTCAGTGTGGAATATCGCTGCATCCCCCATTGAGCCATGATTTTTTTTACCATTTAGCCATATTTCTTGAGTTTCATGCCAGAAAGAGTTAAACCATTTTTCCGAACAGCTGTCATATTGTAAAATCAGAAAAGTTGCACTCTTTAATAATTATAGATATGAAAGCTTTAAAACACCCCATCATTCTAGCAATAATAGCACTGGCTTTTACTTCTTGCTATTCTTCACAAGGATATGTGTATTCGCAAGGACACGATGATTATGGTTATTACGGGGGGGATGATTACTATTACGATGATGATCGTTATTACGGGGGGACCAAGATAGAGACGGCGTTAGCTTCAGTATATTTTACAATGAGCTGAGTCCTCACGGCAGATGGATCAACAATCACAACTACGGCCGAATTTGGGTTCCAAGAGTTGGAAGAGATTTCCACCCCCCCTATGCCACCAACGGTTATTGGGTAATGACTGATTACGGCAACACCTGGGTTTCCAACTACTCATGGGGGGGATGGGCGCCTTTCCATTACGGACGATGGTTCTATGATGATTTCTACGGATGGGCATGGGTTCCGGGTTACGAGTGGGCACCTGCATGGGTCAGCTGGAGAAGCGGAGGCGGTTATTACGGTTGGGCTCCGATGGGTCCGAGGGTAAACATCAGCATCCATATAAATATTCCGGGCAGCTACTGGACATTCCTGCCTTCCAGATATATGTATCACCGCAGTATGCACAGGTACTATAACAGATACAGCCCCCCCACAATATACAATCGGACAACCATTATCAACAATACTTACATATATAACGATAACCGTTATTACAGCGGGCCAAGCGCAAGAGACTACGAACGCGAAACAGGAAGGAAAGCTACGGTGCGACGGCTTGAAAGCACTAACAACCGTTCAGGCAGATCTACCAGAGTAAGTAATAACGCGGTAAATGTTTATCGTCCCGATGCAAACAGCGGCAGAACCACAAGTACAAGGCCTGCAGTTAGCGGTAGGAGTACAAACAGCAGAAGCAGCAATAGCAATACCAGGGTTTCGGAAGGGACAGCTCCGCGTACCGGTACATCATCAACGAGTCGTAACACTACAGTCAGGCCAACGGAGAGTACCACTAGAAGTAATTCGTCCAGCAGCAGAAGCGCCACGGCAACACCTCAAAGGTCCACCTCTTCTTCATCAAGAAGCAATAGGGAGAGCAGTACGGTAAGGTCTACTTCCGGCTCCTCAAGCAGGAACAACAGCGCGGGCACTTCATCCTCAAGGAGCAGTAGTGAGAGCAGTAGATCCGGCAGATCCTCCGGACGCAGGTAACTAAGTTAAAATATCAATCAATCCAGCGCCTAATCAACCCACCGTACTCATCAATGCGGCGATCCCTGAAAAAAAAGGCCACCAGCGGCGCACACTCTCGGTACGAGATTTATTGATCTCAATTATTTGGGTAGCCTCCTCATTATCAGGAGCTCTATACAATAATTCGCCCTGCGGGCCACACACAAAACTATTTCCCCCCCAAAATTGAATCCCCCCCTTTGTTACTCCTGACGGATCGGGTTCAAATCCGGTACGGTTCACAGAAACAACTGGCAACCCGTTTGCTATGGCATGCCCTCTTTGCAGGGTAATCCATGCATCCTGCTGACGCTGTTTTCATCATCGGTATCGGTCGACTCCCATCCTATAGCAGTAGGAAAAATAAGTATTTCTGCACCTTCAAGAGCCATAAGCCGGGCTGCTTCGGGATACCATTGGTCCCAGCACACCAAAACACCCAGCCTACCTGCTGATGTATCAATGGGGGGGTGAAAACCAAGATCCCCGGGCGTAAAGTAAAATTTTTCGTAATATGCCGGATCATCTGGAATATGCATTTTTCGGTATTTTCCCACAATTGTTCCATCTTTCTCTATGACTACAGCCGTGTTATGATACAATCCTGCAGCACGTTTCTCGAAAAGGGAAAGTACGATCACTACCCTAAGCTCTTTAGCCAGCTGCCCGAACAGACTGGTAGAAGGCCCGGGTATTGTTTCCGCCTGGTCAAAAACATCAGTATCCTCGGTTTGACAAAAATAAAGCCCATTATGCAGTTCCTGCATTACAATCAGTTCTGCCCCCCCTTCACTGGCCAGCTGTCTAATTTTTGCTGTAATCTGGAGATGTTCTCATCCCTGCCTGCACTGTTGGCTTGTTGTATTACTCCTACTTTCATACAATTATTATTTTTTTCACTTTATGGTATAAAAATGTTCTGTTAAAACTTTATTTATAATACTGACAATCAATATGTTATACTAAATTCTCGAAAGTACTATACTCTATTGATATTCTGTAAATTATATGAATTATTTTGAAATAATTACCGAAGTATTGGCATAAAAATCCTATGATATTTAAGATAATCATATCCTCCAGGTATTTAACTATTATTCCAAACAATACAGTCCCATAATCATTTTTTTCGCATTCATTCATCTTATCCTCACAGTAAGATAATAATTTCTTAAATGAAGCCCTGATTAGTCAATTTTTACGTTTGATATAAGACGTTTCGGATATATTACAATTTTTTAAATGAAGCCCTCGGGTAATTGCATGGTTATGCAGTGCAATGAACCATGTTGTTTAATTAAAGGCATGCAATCGATACCGGTAATCTCTCTGCCGGGAAAAGCTTTCTGAAGTTGCTTTTTCGCAATTTCATCTTTTTCTGTTCCGTAAAATGGAAGTAAAACCGCACCGTTTATAATCAAAAAAATTGGCATATGTTGCGGGAAGCCGGCAACCATTATCGAACACCGGATCCGCCATCGGCAAATCTATAAGCCTGTAGGGTTGCCCGTCCATGGTAACATGTGACTTCAGTTCATCCTCCATCGCCCTCAACTCGCTGAAATGTTCATCGTTTACATCGTAACACTTCACGTAAGCTATTGTATCTTCGTTACAGAAGCGTGCAAGCGTATCAATATGGCTATCAGTATCATCACCTGCGAGGTATCCGTGTTGTAACCAGAGTACACGCTCTGCGCCCAATGACCTCTTCAAATATTTTTCAATTTCCTCCTGACTCATCGGCTGATTGCGGTTGGGAGCCAAAAGACACGCACTGGTAGTAAGTATTGTTCCTGCACCGTCAGATTCAATTGATCCCCCTTCAAGGATAAAATCCAACATGCTCTTATAACCGGTTTGAGCTTTGAAAACCCCCTTGTCAAACAATCTCCCTGTGATAAGGTTGTCTTTGTCGGCTGCAAATTTCAACCCCCCCAGGCATTGAATCCAAAATCCAACAGCATGGGTTTATTATCGATAAAAACAGATATGGCCCCCCCATGGTCGCGCGCCCATGTATCGTTGCTATCTATTTCGGCCATGATAATATTTTTTCGCTCATTCTCGGTGAAATGTTTCAATATTTCATAGCCTTCCCTAGCAACGATAAGCAGTTTCTCCCTCTTAAGAATCTCTTTCGACAGGGTTATGTAACAAGCTGTAACCTCATCCAGTATATCAACCCAGTCGGTACCGTGATGAGGCCATGTTATCTGCACACCGCTCTGATGACTCCATTCGGCAGGGAAAACAATACCTGCCATAAAACTACCCTTCCATGTTGCCGCGTACAATACCGCGATTCGATAAGCGGATGAAATCGAGTATCAGGCTGAGGTCGTCACTTTGCGGCAGCTCTTTTTCAATTCTCTCCACTGCCTGTGTGATGTTATAACCCGACTGGTACAGATAACGGTACACCTCCTGTATTGAATTAATGCGTTCGCTGGTAAACCCTCTACGGCGAAGTCCTACAACGTTGAGTCCAACAAAAATTATCGGTTCCCGTCCAACCATTACATATGGAGGGATATCTTTCGGGATCTTCGATCCTCCCTGAATCATAACATGGGCTCCAATACGAGAAAACTGATGTATCAGGGTACCGCCGCTGACAATGGCAAAATCGTCAATCTCTACTTCACCTGCTAGTTGCGTTGAGTTACCCAATATCACGCTGTCATTAATTACACAGTCGTGAGCCACATGACTGTAAGCCATAATAAGACAATCGTTGCCGACTTTTGTAAATCCTTTTGAAGCAGTACCTCTGTTCACTGTTGCACATTCGCGAATTGTAGTATTATCCCCGATAATTGCTGTTGTTTCTTCACCCTGAAACTTCAGATCTTGAGGAATGCCTGAAATAGTAGCATGTGGAAAAATTGTACAGTCTTTTCCGATACGGGCTCCGCTCAGGACTGTCGCATGGGTCATCACCCGGCTACCATCTCCTATTTCAGTATTCCGATCGACATAAGCAAACGGTTCTACAACCACATTATCTCCCAGTACGGCCTCAGGATGTACAAAGGCCAAAGATGAAACACTGTTCATAAATATGAGAACGATTAAAATTATTTATTTTTAATTATTTGCGCAGTAAAATCGGCTTCAGAGATTACTTTGTCTCCTATAAATGCCAATCCTCGCATCGTGGCAATTCCCCGACGTAACTCACTTGTAAGTTCTACCCTGAAAATTAGGGTATCACCAGGAACCACTTTATGTCGGAATTTCACGTTATCAATCTTCAGAAAATATGTAGAATATCTTTCCGGCTCATCTAACCTCCCAAGGACCAGCAAGCCACCTGTTTGAGCCATCGCCTCAATCTGCAAGACACCTGGCATAACAGGCTCCTGAGGAAAATGGCCCATAAAAAAAGGGTTCATTGGTCGTAATGTTCTTAACCCCCCCTACAATATAATTGTCGGTCATCTGTATAATCTTGTCCACCATAAGAAATGGATAACGGTGCGGCAGCAATTCGCGGATACGGTTATTGTCCATCACTGGCTCTGCAGTTACATCATAAACGGGAGGCTGAACTTCATTTAGTTTAATATCTTTACGAATAAGCCTTGCCAGATGATTGTTGATCTTGTGTCCGGGCCTGATGGCGATAAGCTTCCTTTAATAGGCTTTCCAATAAGTGCTATATCCCCGATGATATCAAGAAGCTTGTGACGGGCAGGTTCATTCGGAAAAGCAAGTTCACGATTGTTAAGATATCCAAGTTCTTCTGCATTGTGGCGTGGCACATTCAACTCATCTGCAATCTCATCAAGTTCATTCTGCGACAATTTCCTCTCATAGATCACAATTGCATTATCCAGGTTTCCCCCCCTTAATAAGCCCTGACTGCCTTAGTTTTGTATCTCACGAACAAAAACAAACGTGCGCGCCGGGGCTATCTCTGTTCCAAAATCGGTAACAGAGTCCATTGTAGCGGACTGATTTGGAATATAGTATGAATCAAATTCAATAAATGAATTGACACAGAAAGCATCGTCCGGCAACAATGTCAGTTTTGATCCGGTTTCGGGGTCAGACACCTCTATTTTATTGCGTACAATATAATAATCCTTCTCCTTTTCTTGCTCCTGAATACCCGTAGCAAGTATGGCTCTGACATATTCGGCAGCACTTCCGTCAAGAATAGGGAACTCTGAAGCATTGACTTCTATAAGGCAATTATCAATTCCGGATGCATATAGTGCTGCAAGTCCGTGCTCTATCGTGCTAACGACTACGTCCCCCCCTTTACCTACAACGGTTCCTCGTTGGGTATTAACCACATTTTCTGCCAATGCTTCAATCACAGGCTGATCTTCTAGATCAATTCTTTTTATCTTATATCCGTGATCTACCGGGGGGGCGGGTTTAAAGGTTACCTCAATTTCTAGTCCCGTGTGGAGTCCGGTTCCACGTAGGGTGAAGTTATCTTTTAATGTATTCTGTTTCACTTTATATACTTTTAAATAGTAGTTTCCTTTCAGGTTTTTACAGCGTAAAACAAGTTCAGGCAAATTTAGTTGCTTTGAATCCTGTTATATTTTCGTCCGCAATTGCATAACTCAATCGAGTTTGCTTCTGTCTCGCTTAACGAAATAGTTCACTAAAGTTAGATATTTGCTCGCCGTGGCATAGCTCAAGCAAGCTTGGCTCTGCTCATACGGCTTAACGCAAATAGTTCACTAAATGCTATACTAAATAGCTCATTTTACAAACTTTTGTGCAAATATACAACCAATTACACACATTTCACCTAAATTTGTGAAATGTTTGCTAAAATGAGCCTGAAAACGATTGATTAATCGTCGGTACATAGCTTATTTTTAAGCTCTGCGATCTCTTTCTCCATTGAATTCAACTGCCTGTACATTTCAGGAAGTTTAGAAATAATAATACTCGATTTAAAGAAGTTTTTCACTGGAATAGCGGGGGGGATCCTAATATTTCAGATCCCTCTTTTGTATTACTGATAATACCTGATTGAGCGCCTATCTTACAATTTTTCCCAATGGTAATATGCCCGCCAATTCCTACTTGTCCGCCAAACACACTGTTTTCACCTATCTTGGTTGAGCCTGCTATTCCAACCTGGGCTGCCATTGCGGTGTTTTCGCCTATCTCGCAATTATGAGCTATCTGTATAAGGTTGTCGAGTTTTACACCCTTACGTATTACTGTTGAACCAATCACAGCACGGTCAACAGTGGTATTGGCACCCACCTCCACATTATCTTCAATAATCACATTGCCCATCTGTGGAATTTTATGATACACATCATCTTCTTTGCTGAAACCGAAACCATCTGCTCCTATCACTGCTCCTGAATGCAGTATGCAGTTATCCCCCCCTATTACACAATTGTGATAAATTTTCACTCCGGGATAGAGAATACAGTTATTTCCTATCTTTACATTCTCTCCCACATACGATTGCGGGTAAATCTTACTGTTCTCACCTATCTGAGCATTGTCTCCAATATAAGCAAAACTTCCTACATAAACATTTTCGCCAAGTGTAGCTGTAGATGAGATAAAACAGATATCGTCCGCTCCACTCTTCTGTGGGGGGGTATGATTGTTAACCAACTCCATCAGCGATGCCAGGGCGGTATAGGCGTTAGACACTCTTATCAGGGTTGCCTTTATAACACCTTCCTGTACAAAATCGTTGTTTACAAGTACGATATCGGCACCGGTCTCGTAAATATATTGAGTATATTTGGGGGGGTTACCCAGAAAAGTTATTGTCCCTGCTTTACCCTCTTCTATCTTTGAAAACCGGATACTTTTACATCCGGATTACCGACAATTTCTCCTTTAAGAAAATCGGCTATTTGTTTTGCTGTAAATGCCATTGACTGTAAATATTTTTTTTGAAGGCTGTTTAAATCACTCACGGTAAACATATTTTTTTATTCTTCTATTTCAATAATTTCAGTTATTTGTTTCTGGTGCAATTAATACAACCTCTTAATTTTTCAATGTGCAAATTAACAACTATTTTTTTATATCAGGAAACAAATAAATTCATAATATACATTAATTGATACCTTACTTTGCTTGTGCAATTAAAATTAAAATACTACTTTTGCATTCACATTTTCGGGATGTAGCTCAGTCCGGTTTAGAGTACGCGTCTGGGGGGGGCGTGGGGGGGTCGGAAGTTCGAATCTTCTCATCCCGACAAAAACAGTCAAACTGCTATCTTTCAGCAGTTTAATTTTTAATAAATGTCTATTTCTGTTGTGAGATAGACATTTATTTTTTTTAAAGCGCATCAGATACTGCCGGGTTTCAGTATCAGGCTGGTATAGGCACTGCAATAATTTGCATCAACGGTTTAAGGCACTGGCTGCCTTCTGTAACCAGCAGGGTTTCCGGCGCCATCAGTGTTTAGTAGCAAAAGCATTAATGCCCCCCCGGCGGGGTTCCGTGCTCCAGGGCATTAACGTTTCAGGGCATTTTATACTTTAAAAAAATCGGTGTTCAGCATACTCCCCCCCGTCTCTTTCAGTGCATGATGAAAGGCGAAACATGCATAAATATCCTGCGGAATATGCCCTTTCACGCCACGATTGAGATATTCGTGCAACAAAGGACGATAATCGGGATGAGCACATTTCTCTATTATCTCTTCGGCACGGTTTCTTGGCCCTTTTCCTCTCAAATCGGCCACACCATATTCAGATACCACAATCTTCACTGAATGCTCGGTGTGATCTTCGTGTGTAACCTTGGGAACTATGCAGCTTACAGCTCCACCCTTTGCTGTGGAAGGAGTGAGAAATACCGACAGATAGGAGTTACGTGTAAAGTCCCCCCCGATCCTCCAATACCATTCATCATCTTGTTACCATTAACATGAGATGAGTTTACACTTCCAAAAATATCTACCTCAATAGCTGTATTCAAAGCAATAACACCCAACCGACGTGCAAGTCCCGGGTTATTAGAAATTTCAGAGGGGCGCAACACAAGTTTGTTTTTAAAAAAAATCCAGATCATCGTAGAACTGATGAAGCGCATCGTTGCTCACGGTAAGCGAACAGCCGCTGGCAAAGGAGATACAACCCTTCTGCATCATGTCAAGAACAGCATCCTGTATCACTTCAGTATATACTTCGAAACGGGGAATATAGGGATTTCCACCCATCGATGCCAGGACTGCGTTGGCAATATTTCCCACTCCCGACTGTATTGGCAGAAAATGGTGGGGGGGATACGACCGGCTTTCATTTCCGACACGAAAAAAAATCAGCCACGTTGTTGCCGATCTGCGCCGTTACATCATCTACAGGGGTAAAACCGTGACCCTCGCCATCCCTGTCGGTTTCCACCACAAATATCTTTTCAGGATTTACTTTCACATAGTCCAACCCTATACGTGTTTGCACTTCATATATAGGTATTTCACGCCTTTTGGGAGGATCCTGCAGTTCATATATATCATGAATTCCGCGTAATTTCGCCGGGACTCTTTTATTCAACTCTACAATTACAATATCTGCCAATCGGCATATGGTAGGGACAATTCCCACAGCAGTTGTCGGAACAATTACCCCCCCCTTTTCAGTCACCTGGCTAGCCTCAATAATAGCTACATTTATACCACCAAGGAATCCGTATCTTATTTCCTGAGCCAGTTGAGAAAGATGGAGATCAAAATAATCGAGCTCTCCCCGGTTAATTGCCTCACGCATATCTTTGTTAGTCTGATAAGGCGTACGGAATTTAATTGCTTTTGCACGGGAAAGAGTTCCATCGATGGAATCACCGGTTGATGCCCCCCCGGTAAATATACCAATCTTAAACGGATTACCCTTTGCATGCTCTGCCTCCGCCCTTTTAGCTATCTCCACCGGTACCACTTTGGGGCAACCGGCATGGGTGAAACCGCTGAAGCCAACATTGTCGTTATTTTTCACAAGAAACGCAGCCTCTTCAGCACTGATAAATTTTAATGCCATATGAATTGATTGTATTAAATGTTAATCAATGATTTTTCCAAATCTAGTACCTTCTTCGTAAAATCTCACTATATAAAACCGCTTTTTTTTAACTCTTCCCTGCCTTCATCACCTGAAAAGCATCAACGATAGGGTGCCATGAAGATGTTTTTTGTCTACCACTGTTTTTATCGTGTTGCTTTTCTGACATATCAGATATACCGGCAATATTATCAGTATATATGCCGCTGTCAAAAATAGTACCTGTATCATAGTCAAAAGCAGAAATGCCCTCTTGTGAGCTATCACTGGAAATTGAAACAAGATCTAAGGAAGATTGAAATTCTCTGCGCACTGTTTCTCCTTTATTAAAGGACGTTACAGGCGGAGGCATGGGTTTCTCTGGCTTAAGATGCTTAACTATCTGCTTACGTTGAGGGTACCACGTCTCTTCATCAGTAATAGGTTTAGGATTATCACTGGCCTGTTGCGCTTGTTGATTTTTTTTCTTCCTGGAATCATTAAAAAAAATCCCAATAACATGAAAAATACAAGAAGGATCAAATAAATAATGTCTCCGGACTCCATATTTTTATTAATTTTGCAACGCAGCAAAAATAATGATTTTTTTACGATATAGAGTGTATTTGGTTATATAAAAAAAATCGAGAGCAACTTCACAGCCGCTCTCGAACATTTAACCAAAACCTTAACTATGAAAAAAATTTTTATTTTTTTTCCTCGAGGCAAAAATACTACAAGAAAGGTAATATTGCAACTTTTCCAACAGATAAATAACTGTTTTAACTTTTCCTTGAGTGTAATATATCACAGTTTACAAGCAAAGAGATGAATTCAGATAAAATTAAAGAAAAGAAACTATTTATAGAGACTTACGGATGCCAGATGAACGTGGCAGATACAGAGGTAGTTGCATCTATAATGGAGATGGATGGCTATACACTCACAGATAACGACCGTGATGCAGATGCTATTTTCGTAAACACATGCTCTATCCGTGATAACGCTGAACAGAAGGTTATTCAGCGACTCGACTATTTCAATGCATTGAAGAGAAAAAGGAAGGAGAACCTTATAATAGGTGTGCTGGGATGCATGGCAGAACGTGTAAAAACTGGTCTTATAGAGAATCACAATGTAGACCTGGTTGTCGGCCCCGATGCCTACCTCGACCTGCCCAACCTTGTAGGTGCGGCAGAACGGGGGGGAGAGAAAGCCATGAATATAGAGCTGTCACGTACAGAGACTTATAAGGATGTGATCCCCCCCTTAAAATGAGCGGAAGCAATATCTCGGGATACATATCCATAATGCGCGGATGTAACAAATTTTGCACCTACTGTATTGTCCCCCCCTACACCCGCGGTCGCGAACGAAGCCGCGAGCCTGAGAGCATCCTCAATGAGCTGCGCGACATGCGCGAAAAAGGTTTCAGAGAAGTAATACTGCTTGGACAAAACGTAAACTCATACCGGTATAGAGAGGGGGGGGAAAAAGCATTCTGTTTCATGAACTGCTATCAATGGTTGCAGAGGCTGCTCCTGAAATGCGTATCCGCTTCACTACTTCCCATCCCTGGGATATGAACGACCAAACTCTTGAGACTATAGCTAAATACAAAAATCTTTGCAACTACATCCACCTTCCTGTGCAATCGGGAAGTTCGCGAATGCTTAAGTTGATGAACAGGAGGTACAACAGGGAGTGGTATTTAGAACGTATCGAAGCCATCAAACGTATTATTCCTGATTGCGGGCTATCAACCGATATCATGTGTGGTTTCCATTCCGAAACGGAGGAAGATCATCAGGAGACACTCTCATTAATGCGTGAGGTGGCCTTCGATTCGGCTTTTATGTTCAAATACTCAGAAAGGCCGGGGACATACGCTTCTAAAAAGCTGGAAGACAATGTACCGGAAGAGGTAAAGGCCAGGCGTTTGCAGGAAATTATCGACCTGCAGATGGAACTGTCTCACCAAAGCAATGAAAGAGATCTGGGTAAAGAGTTTGAAATACTGGTAGAGGGTTTCTCCAAACGTTCACGGGAACAGCTTTCGGTCGTACCGATCAGAATAAAGTGGTCATCTTTGACAAAAAAAATCACCGTATAGGGCAGTTCCTTAAAGTAAGAATAACGGGATTCACATCAGCAACATTGTTAGGTGAGGCCTTAACTGCAGAATAGTTCTCATCTCATTATTAATGATTTCAAAAAAACATTTTTGCCCATAAAGTGTTTAATTTTTGAAGAGCATGAAAACAGCTGACATAAGAGTTGCTCGCAAGAAATGAAATAACGGTATAAGATAAAATAAAAACTACTAATTATTAAACGCATAAATTATGAAATCAGAAGCAAAATTATTACTGGGATTAGGTATTGGTATTGCGCTTGGCGCTGCTGTGGGTTACATTATTGGAACCGACAGAAGAGAGGAATGGCTTGAGCAAGCCAATGAATTTGCAGACAAACTAAAAACTAATATTAAATCTGCTGTTTACAAGGGAAAAAGCGAAGTACATGATCTAAAAGAGGATATTGATGACATTGCTGAGATAGCAAAGAAAGAGCTTGCAAAACAATAATTTATCCTCTAATCTACTTAAACGATGGAAGAAAAAAAAGTAAGTACGCTGTTCGAGGAAATGAGAGGTGATATATCGAACTTCATCACTGCCACACTCGAGCTCGGAAAACTGGAAGTTTATGAAAAAAATAAGCCTGGCTTCATCAACAATCACCTATAGCCTGATTGTTGCGGGCATTGCATTATTAACACTTTTTTTTCATACTCGTAACTGTAGGGATTTATTTGGGTGAAGTATTTCAGAACACCTGGGTAGGATTCGGCTTAGTGGCAGCTTTTGCCCTGCTGGTTCTGCTGATAATGCTTCTCCTAAAAAAACCTTTCAAGAAAAAAGTCACCAATCGCGTTGTTCGCTTTTGATGGAACAAAACGATAAGGATGGAAAAAACAGTAATAAATGAAAACTTACAAATTAACTCCACTTGAAGAGTTGCGTTTAGAAAAGAAAAAGTTGAGGGAAGAACGCGCTATTGCCAGTCAACGCCTCGCTTACCAGTTGCAGTACCTTAATGACAATTGGGGAACGATGCTTACCAAAGGTGTTACTTCTTCAGTAAAATCAAAACTGACCGAGACTTTGGAAAATTTTCGGGCGGTTATTCATATAATGTTACACCTTTTATCACAAAACGGGCAAACCCCCCCTGGCTTAGCTTTGTAATATCTAACCTGCCGCTTATTGGATCGCTTGCGTGGAATATTGCCAAACCCGCTCTTGTAGCCTACGCTGCAAAGAAAGTTTCATCATTGATATTCGGCAGAAGAAAGAAAAGAAAAATCAAATAGTAGATCTGTGGACGGTACTTACACCGTCCACTTTTGCTATTTTACCGCAAAGTTGATTTACCTCCTCTGCACTATGTACATGCACGTTAAACACACCTTCAAAGATACCGTCATTCGATGAAACATTAACACTCTGTATGTTCACCACCACATCTTCAGCAAGTTTGGCGAGGATACTGCTGAGAATACCCACACGGTCTATCCCTGTAAAACTATTGAAGCAAGAAAAGAGTATTGCCGGTAATCTCCCCCCCATGAAACTGTAATTATACGGTCTCCATAATTAGATTTTAGTTTCAGCCCGGTCTGGCAAGAACGCTTATGAACCTCCACCTCTTCTTTCTCAGTTATATAACCAAACACATCATCTCCCGGAAGCGGATTGCAACATGAAGGTACAATAAAGTTCTTCCGGAAGTTAGTCTCTGTAAGCTGATAAGTGACACCCCTGTTTATTCTTTGTTTTAAAGGCATGTTAAGAATAAGGTCTGATGTTCCGGACTCTACTTCTTCCTTTTTAGTGCTTTTGTTATCGGCAGGCGATTTCATAATGGCATTCATAGCCTGCTTTACGTAACGTACAAAAAGATTATCCTGCTTTTCCGGTACCAGCTTCACCTTTGAGAAAGCACTTTTATTTGCGGGCAATGCGACTTCGGCATTGCCGATCATATAATACAGGTCCTCCTTGTTCCCAGCCTTATACGCATGTAATATCTTATTAAATACAGTATTGTCTATTGGTTCGTGATCAAAGAGCTCATCAAGCATATTTTGCCCTTTCTCTACAATACGCCGGCGTTGTCGTCGTAACGATGCCTCAATTTTTGTCCTGGCTTTAGCAGTAGTAACAAAATTGAGCCATTCCGGCTGCGGATTAACAGATTGCGAAGTAAGAATTTCTATCTGATCCCCCCCACTACGGAGCTTCTGGCTGAGTGGAGCAAGAGTATGGTTCACCTTTGCCCCCCCTAGGCAGTGATCCCCCCCTATCCGGGTATGAATGGTATAGGCAAAATCGAGAGCTGTTGCACCCTGAGGAAGTGTCTTGATATCTCCCTTTGGTGTAAAAACAAATATCTCGGAAGAGAACAGGTTCATCTTCACAGTATCCAGGAAATCGATGGCATTGGGATTTGGGTTGGCAAGAATCTCCTGAATAGTTTTTAACCATTTATCAAGTTCGTTATCCTCTTCAATCCTGTTCTCTTTATATTTCCAGTGAGCTGCAAATCCTTTTTCGGCAATATCATCCATACGACGGCTCCTAATCTGAATCTCTATCCATTTCCCGTCAGGGCCCATCACGGTAAGATGCAATGCCTGATAGCCGTTTGCCTTTGGGTGGCTCACCCAGTCGCGGATACGGTCGGGGGGGCGAAGCTTATATATATCGGTAATGGCCGAATAGATGTCCCAACATTGTTTTTTTCTCATCCATTCCGGGAATGATCTCAAAGATTATGCGTACTGCAAACAGGTCGTACACCTCTGAAAAATCGATACCCTTGTTTTGCATCTTGTTCCAGATAGAGTAAACTGATTTTACCCGTGCACGCATTTCATACTCAATATCCATCTTATCGAGCGCCATTATAACCGGAACGGCAAAATGTTCATATATCTTATTTCGTTCGGGAGCAGTCTCTAAAATCTTTTTGACAGGTCTGCATATACTTCAGGATGCTCGTGTTTGAAACAGAGCTCTTCTAGTTCAGTCTTTATGGCAAACAGGCCAAGCCTGTGAGCAAGCGGAGCGTAGATATATAGTGTTTCGCCTGTTATCTTAAACTGCTTTGCTGCTGACATGGAAGAGAGAGTTCGCATGTTATGAAGCCTATCAGCAATCTTTATAAGTATAACACGTATATCATCTGACATTGTGAGAAGCAATTTCCTGAAATTCTCTGCTTGAGCCGACACATTTTCACCGAACATTCCGCTCGATATCTTTGTCAGCCCGTCAACAATCTGGGCAATCTTATCACCAAAAAGGGCACGTATATCATCAACGGTATAGTCAGTATCCTCAACCACATCGTGCAGCAACGAAGCAGAAATGGAGGTCGATCCCAGACCCATCTCCCTCGACACAATACGGGCTACCGCCAGCGGATGCATGATGTAAGGTTCGCCCGAGCGGCGACGTGCCCCTTTGTGAGCCTCCTTCGCCATATTAAAAGCCCGGGTAATGACATCCACTTTCCGCCGGTGATTAGAGTTCAAATAATCGTTCAAAAGGCCCTGAAACTCCTCTTCGATAATCTGATCTTCCGCAACCAGTTTTTCTTCATCGCTCATATACCGTGTGACTATATTTTTCTTAGTTCGTTTAAAACTAACGAAATTACAAATAAAAGCAGAGAAAACTACAATTTAACTCCTGTTTTTCAGTTATATGCATCTTCTGGACATTCTCACGTAAATCCGTCTCTGTTTTTTTTAGCATGTTCAAGATATTGTGATGACAGATGACAGCAGGCCCTAAATGTTAAATTCCCGTCGTATGCTCTCTTATGAACAAAAACGTGCTATCTTTGTTCTGTCATTCTACAAGGGGTGCCCAAATAAAACGGGCTGAGATCATACCCAAAATACCTGATCCGGATAATGCCGGCGTAGGGAAAATATAAAGCTCACAAATTTGTGGCTTTTGGTATATATCTTTACAAAATCCCCCCCTTTTTTATTACACTAACTAATGATAAGCAGTCACACAGGCCCTGTTTATCCTAAAAACTTATGTAAATGAAAAAGGTTTTTTTTAATGCTGATAATTTTATCGGCACTCAGTTATCAAGTGATGGCTCAGGCAGAGCAGGCAGAACTGTCAGAACAGGCAGAACAGGCAGAACAAACCGACAGTCTTGATCTTATTCAGCTGGAAGAGGTTATTGTCTCGGGAACACGTGCCGGAAAAACAC
>JMBV01000024.1_pt1 | contig 54711 bp, 87 predicted proteins | sample 616531 | NCBI WGS metagenome assembly JMBV01 (sample SAMN02727904, study PRJNA239997) | anaerobic digester metagenome | biome: anaerobic digester; isolation source: mesophilic anaerobic digester inoculated with municipal waste water sludge... | place: Germany: Bielefeld University, CeBiTec ...
AAGACTTGAAAGAATAGAATCTGATATATTAAATAATTTTAAGGTCATGGGGGTTAAAGCCTATTCCTTAAATGGTAGAGAAAGGGTGGAACTACTTCATAGCATATGTCATCAGCATACAAAGGGAAAGTTGAATTTCACATGGGATGTAGTAAAGAATGGGGGGGTGTGAGTACTAAGGATATAATAGTACCTACCTCTTTTAATTTTTCTGACCCAAGGAGTTTTAAAATGGGGGGGAAACTATTGGAGCTGTTAGCTTTCTTCAAATATTAGCTCCTGAACTTACAGATAGAATGTTAGCAGATTTTTTTAGATTTAGAAGATGATATTATAGTAAATTTTCATATCCAATCAATTGACCAAACAGAAGCCATTAAGAATGTAAAAAGAAAAATAACTGATTTAGACAGGATGAAAATTGAAGAACAGAAAAAGGCTGTAAGGGCTGGATATGACATGGATATTATACCATCTGATTTAGCAACCTTTGGAAATGAAGCGAAAAGCCTTTTAGAAGATTTACAGAATAGAAATGAGCGTATGTTTTTAGTAACCATAATCGTCTTAAATACTGCTATGAAGAAACAAAAACTTGAAAATATAATATTTCAAACTGGTGGTATTGCACAAAAATATAATTGTGCTTTAAGAAGATTAGATTATCAGCAGGAAAATGGATTTATATCTAGTTTACCCTTAGGAGAAAATTGTCTTGAAATATCAAGGGGGACTTACAACTTCAAGTACTGCTATATTCATACCATTTACAACACAAGAATTATTTATGGATGGAGAAAGTCTATATTATGGCCTAAACGCTTTATCTAATAATATGATCATGGTTGATAGGAAAAAAAATTAAAAAAAATCCTAATGGCTTAATTTTGGGAACTCCTGGCTCTGGAAAATCATTTTCTGCTAAAAGAGAAATTACAAATGCCTTTCTAATTACGGATGATGATATTATTATCTGTGATCCAGAGGCAGAGTATTATCCATTGGTAAATAAGCTAAATGGACAGGTCATAAAGATTTCTCCTACTAGTCCACACTATATAAATCCAATGGACTTAAATTTAGATTACTCAGATGATGAAAATCCACTATCCTTAAAATCCGACTTTATATTATCTCTTTGTGAGCTAATTGTAGGAGGAAAACATGGATTAGAACCTGTAGAAAAGACAATTATAGACCGTTGTGTAAGATTAGTATATCAAGATTTCTTATCAGATCCTAGAATGGAGAATATGCCTATTCTTGAAGATTTATATAATTTACTCAGGGAACAGGAAGAGACAGAAGCTAAAAGATTGGCCACAGCTCTTGAAATATATGTTACAGGTTCTCTTAATGTATTTAATCATCATACAAATGCAGATGTAAATAATCGTCTAGTATGCTATGACATTAAGGAATTGGGAAAACAATTGAAAAAGATAGGTATGCTAATCGTTCAAGACCAAGTATGGAATAGGGTTACTATCAATAGGGCAGAACAGAGAAACACAAGATATTATGTAGATGAGTTCCACCTATTATTAAAAGAAGAACAAACAGCGGCTTATTCTGTAGAAATATGGAAGAGATTTCGTAAGTGGGGGGGAGGAATGCCAACAGGTATTACTCAAAACATTAAAGATTTGTTGTGTTCCAGAGAGATTGAAAATATTTTTGAAAACAGTGATTTTATCTATATGCTAAATCAAGCCGCTGGGGGGGATAGACAAATCCTTGCAAAACAATTAAATATATCACCTCATCAGTTGTCCTACGTCACAAATTCAAATGAAGGCGAGGGACTTCTTTTTTTATGGGAATGTAATTATTCCCTTTGTAGATAAGTTTCCAAAGGATACATTATTATATTCTATAATGACAACTAAACCAGAGGAGGTTCAGGTAGGGGGGGAGGGAGTATAATGGAAAAACTAAAGGTATTTGAAAACAGTAACTTTGGGAAAATTCGTGTATTAGAAATAGATGGAGAACCTTGGTTTATAGCTGTAGATATTGCAAAGGTGCTAGACTATCGTACTGCTTATGATATGACTCGTATATTAGACGAAGATGAAAAGGGTACGCAGATTGTGCGTACCCCTGGTGGAAATCAAAATGTTATAGTAATTAACGAATCAGGCCTTTATAGTTCCATTTTAAGAAGTAGAAAGCCTGAAGCGAAACAGTTTAAAAAAATGGGTTACATCTGAGGTGCTTCCTTCTATACGAAAACATGGGGGGGCATATTTAACGGATCAAACAGTAGAAAAAGTCCTAACAGATCCTGATTTTCTGATTCAGCTTGCACTAAACTTAAAAGAAGAACGAGAAAAAAAGATTAATTGCAGAAACAGAGTTACAGGAAAATAAACCTAAGATTATCTTTGCTAATTGTGTAGAAACATCTAGAAGTTCATGTCTTGTAGGAGAATTAGCTAAACTTATAAATCAAGGGGGGGATATCCAATAGGACAAAATAGACTTTTTGCATGGATGAGAGATAATGGCTATTTAATAAGACAGAAAGGGGAAAACTACAACCTTCCTACCCAGTATTCAATGGACCTAAAGCTAATGGAAGTAAAGAAAAATATTATAAATAATCCTGATGGAACAGTAAGGGTAACCCGTACTACTAAAATAACAGGGAAAGGACAAATCTATTTTCTTCATAAATTTTTAGGAGAAAGGGCCTGTGAAATCTTATAAAACAATATAAGAGCCTATCAATATAATTACTTTAAAGAAAAGCGGGGTGATAAAATTGGATGGAAAGAGAAAAAAAACTAAAATCTAAAGCCAAAATAATTCAAAAATATTCTAAAGACGGGTTAGTGGAGCATAATCTTTTAGAAAACACTACTAGAAATATTAGTCAGAAAACAAAGGATGTAAACTTAGAAAAGACCCTTAAAGAAAAAAAAGGGTAGAATCCATCAATTATTCTAAGGATAGAGGAAATAATGAATTCATAAGAAAAAAAACCAAAGGTGCAAATTGAGAAAACTCTGGAAGATTCTATGATTCCAAATAACTCCAATGTAATTCATAAAGATAATGAGTATGGATTAGCAGATGATATTTCTATATCAGAGTTGAATGAAGAATCTATAGAATCAATAGATGAACAACAGACCCAGGGGGGGAAAGGTGAGATAGAAAACAATTATATAGAAACTATAAAACAAGATGAATATGATCCAAGTAGGAAGCAAATAAATAATTATGCCCCCAAGCATTATAGTGAGCCAAAACCATATGAAAACACAAATAATACACATTTACCAATAGATAGAATTGAAAATGACATAGGGAATAAATTAAATCATAAAAAAAAGAATATATCCTTGGATATAAAGGAAGATATAAGCAGAAAGAAAGCTCAACTAAGCAGGATTTAAAATTTTCTAAAGATAATTTAGATATTTCAAAAGATAATCCTAAAGAAAAGATGGATTTTCAAAATAAGATGAAGCTAGAGTTGCAAACTGAAAAGGAATCCCCTAAGCCACTAGGAACCAGGGATTATAGCAAACAAGGAGAAAAAGATAGCAAGAACAATTATACTAAAATAGAAAATCCTTTAGAAAAAAATAGAAAGAACTGAAAAGGGTTATAAAGATAAGAAAAAAAACAGATGATAAAAAGCAGAGTACAAAAACCCAATCAAGACTTAAATTTGACAGGAAAAATAAAAAAAAGATAAATTACTTCATAATGCGGATAATCTAGGAAATCCTATTAAAAAAAGCATTGGTTACATCGGGAGAAATAATAAATATTAGTTCTAGTAAGGTATTCCATAATAAAATGGAAGAGGTTGAAGATGAAAATGTGGGAGCAGAATCCATTCATAAATCACAAGAATTTGCAGAAGGGACATTAAGAAAAGGAAAAAAACTATAGTATTCGCAGAAAAAAAATAGGAAACTAAAGAGGAAGCATAAAGAAATAAAAAAAAGGCTGAAGAATTAAAAGGTAAACTAGAATTTAATAAAACTATAAGTAAAAACGAGGCATATCAAGAGGCAAGTGGGTTTGGAAGGTATATACAAAAATGGAGGATTAAGAGGCAGTATAATCAAAACACCCATAAAACCCTTCATCAAAGATTCTTACAGGGCATTAAAGGAAGCTTAGATACGGTAAAGGAAATTACAAAAAGGGCTAATAAAAAGGCAGGTGTATATGTAATTGCACTTGCTTTTTTATTTATGATGATTATGGTAACTACCCAATCCTGCTCAAATATTATAATGGGGGGATTAGGTACTATAGCAGGAACATCATATCAGGCTTCTGATACAGAAGTAACAGCTGCCGATGTTGAATATACCAGATTAGAAACAGGGTTACTTATGACTCTAAAAGATATAGAAAAGGATCATCCAGGATATGATGAATATCGATATAATTTAGATGGAGTAGGTCATGATCCCCCCCATGAATTATTGGCATATTTAACTGCAAAATATGGAGATTTTAAAGCAGATAGGATAAAAAATGAGATAAAAAGAATATTTAATGAGCAATATGAATTAACTCTAAAAGAAATATATGAAATAGAGGATGAAGATGAAAGGAGGATACTCGTAACAACACTGTCTACTAGAGCATTATCAGAAGTACTAGAGGAAAATCTAAATATAGAAGAAAAAGAGCTTTATGATGTTTTGATGAATAGCAAGGGAAACTTTAGGGTATATCAAAGCCCTATAGAGGGAGATTGGAAAAAAATCTATTAGCAGTTTATTTGGTTGGAGGATTCATCCAATAAAGCAAGTACCTAGTTTTCATACAGGTTTAGATATAGCAAAACCAGAAGGTTCTCCATTATATGCAATATTTGATGGCATAGTAAAAAGATAGATTACGATAGGAATGGATATGGGCACTATATTATAATTGAGGATAAGAGTGGGAATACAGCCCTTTATGCTCATTGTTCTAGCATTGATGTGTCAAGGGGGGGAACGAATATTAAAAAAAGGAGATATTATTGCAAAAGTAGGGAGTACAGGAATGTCTACAGGTGCTCATTTGCATTTAGAATTAGAGGATTCAAAGGGAAATCTTTTGAATCCTTATTTTTATTTATACAGTGAATCAGGAAGTCCTATAGGAGCGACTGCATATTACAACGGATACACAGGTAATTATGGAAATCTAGGTATACCTTATGATGATGAAACAATAAGAGCACTATTTAATGAGGCAGATAAGCATTTAGGAAAGATATATATCTTTGGGGGGGCAAGTGGACCAGAAAATTTTGATTGTTCTAGTTTTGTATGTTGGGTTTTCAGAAATTCAGGAATCTACAATATGCCAAGGATTACAGCTCAAGGCATATTTAATATTAGTACACCAATTTCATCAAGTGAGGCAAAAGCAGGAGATGTTATTTTCTTTACTGGAACCTATAATGCGGGAGTACCAGTTACCCATGTAGGTATTTATGCCGGAAATGGAATGATGGTCCATGCTGGGGATCCTGTTCAATACACTAGTATAGAGTCAAATTATTGGAGAAATCACTTTTATTCTTTTGGAAGATTAAGATAGGGAGGGAGTTATCTATGGATAAAAAAATTAATAAAGAAGTATCAAGAATCTGAGAAACTTCAAAAACAGATCCAAGCTTTACAGGAAAAACTTAAAGGGGGGTAGATAGTGAAGCGGAAGAGCTAGAAAAGACAGAACTTCACAAGATATTTAGAACAGCTAAGATTTCTTTTGAAGAATATACTCAGATTATTAAAGGCGTTTTGGATAAGGATAAATTTACTGAAAAACCATAGGAAAGAAAAGAAGATATATATTTTAGTAAACAAGATGAAAGAGAGGGTATGGATAATGAATAGATATATTAAAAGTGTTCTAACACTATGTATAGTAATGGTATTAGTTTTATTAAATAATACCCATGTTTTTGCTAATGATGACCATATTGCTGAAAAATCCTATTTTAGTGATATTATTTATGCAGCAGACATTATTGGAGATGAAAAACCGGATGAATCTATTGAAATTTATAGAGAAGAAGGAACAATATCAAATCCACAAATTAAAGAGCCTTCAAGCAATTGGAACCAAGAAACAAATACAATAATATCTAATAATGGATATGATGTATCTTTAGTAATGGGTGGGAATATGGATGCTATAAATCCCTTAGCTACTAAGCAGTATATAGCTAGGCAGATATGACAGAAAATGTAGGGGGGGAAGATGGCAAAGAATTTGAGATGAAATTTGATGACGATGAAAATTCAAAGCAGACAAGGCAATTTATAACCTTTACTACTAAGAGTGGAAAAACATTTCATCTAATAGTAGACCATGAAAAAGCATCTCAAAATGTATTTCTCTTAACAGAAGTAGGAGAACAAGATTTATTAAATATGATAGAAGGAGAAAAATTAAATACAAATGTAAAACCAGTAGTGGAGGAAGCAAAAGAAGAAGAGCATAAGGAAGAAGAAAATAAAGAAATAGAAGAAAAGCCTAAGGAGAAAAATAAGTTTTCCTTTATATTTGTACTATTAATCTTAGGAATTGTAGGTGGTGGAGGATATTACTTTAAGATTTATAAGCCTAATCATGAGGATTTTGAAGACGAAGACTATGAGGATGAGCTGGAGTATGAAGATGAATATGATGAGGAGTTTGGGGGGGAAGAAGTATAATATGGTTTTAAATATAGAGGAGCAATTGTTAAAGGTGAAATAAAGTAGTTTAAAACAATCCAATGAATAGTAATATTATTTGTTTTAAAACTAGAAAATCCCCCCCATCTTTATTGTATAATGTATTATAATAGCTAATATTTGATAAATATAGAGATTTGTTATATAGGATTTAAACTTCTTTAAATAAAGATGGGGGGGTGATGTCTTGAAATTAGAGGATATATATATGAAGTTGCCTTATGAATTGTCAGGTGCTATGAGCAAAAATAGATTTCGAAGTGAAATATTATGGGGGGGATTAACAAAGGTTTTTGAGGTATATATATCAGGGGAAAATTTTGTAGCAATATTTGATTATGTATGTGATATTGAAATACATACAGATCATTCTTTAAATTTTTATCAAGTTAAAACACAAAAATCATATAAACCATATTCTCTTAATACAATTTTAAAGAAAAATAAAGAACATTCCATATTAGGGAAATTATATTTATTAAAAGTTGTAGCGGATTCAGATAAAAATATGATAAGGTTGGCAGTTGTCTCAAATTCAGTATTACAAGGTGTGGGCAATAAAATATATAGTGATTCAGAAAAAATTTTGTTTCGATGAGTTAGAAGAAAAGTGTCGTTTAAGGGTAATTGAAAAGATGGAGGAAGAATTTCCAAATATAGCTAGTTTTGACTTACATGATATATATTATATTCGTTCAACGGTAGATTTATTTAAACCAGAGGAAAGCTTGATTGGCAAAACAGCCTTATTTTATAAAGAGGTAACAGGAACTGAATCAAAAAAAACTATTACATTATATAATGTATTATCAGAAACTGTTAATAGTTGTGCAGCATATGAACTGGCTAGTAATAATTATGATGAATTAATTCTAAATAAGGGAATAACTCGTGATACTATTGATTCCATATTAAAGGAGTATTCAGATGAGGCAGATATTGCTGTAAATGAATGTATAAATGAAATTAATAATTACTATAAAAAAAATAAATGAAAGATCACAATGGAAAAAGTTTCTTACTGAAAGTCTTACATTGCTTGAAAAAGACAAGTTTTTACAATCTATGGAAAAAGAGATATCAGAGTATATCAATGATAATATTGATAATTTTGCTATGGATACATTTGAGGCCGTTTCATATTTACAAAATAAATTTAAAACTAGATTCACTATTGAATATGAAGAAACATTACAAAGTGCATTCATTTTATTAATAATAAAAAGATATGAGGAGGGTTTATATGAATAGTTTAATAGTAAATACGTTATATATATTCTCTCCTATGGAAAAAAAAGCAAGGTGCATTGAATTTTCCAAAGGGGGGGTAAATGTAATCACATCTAGCAAGGTAGATGGAAATAAGAAAGGAAAGTCTGTGATTTTAAAAAGTATTTATCATACTTTAGGAGCAGATTGCTATTTCGATGATAAGTGGGATACTGAAAATAAGGTATACATAATAAATATTACTATAAATGGAGATTTATATCTGATATATCGTGCGGATAGATTATTTAAGATCTTTGATGAAAATAGGAAAATTATATTTTCTACAATCGATAGAACTGAATTGGCTGATTTTCTAGGTAACATTTATCAGTTTAAAATTAAGTTACCATCAAGAAATAATAATAAATTAGAATTAGCTCCACCAGCATATAGTTATTTATTAAACTTTATAGATCAGGACAAAATGGATGGTTCTAAATTTACCTCATTCAGCAACTTAGGACAATTTCCTAATTTTAAAGAAAACTGTTTGTATAGCCATTTTGGAATATTCGATGAATATTATTATAATTTGATTAACAGTAAAGAAACATTATTAGATAATAAAAACAGTACTGAAACAGATCTAGGGCTTACGGATAGTATGTTGAGTAAGGTTAGGAATATTCTTGGCAAAAACAAACCTAATGTTAATTTAGATTTTGAGGCACTTCAAGTTGAATTAGATAAAACGAAAGAAGAATATGAAGAAATAGTTAATGCCCTTGGGAAAGGGAAAACTAAACTTATGAAATTAAGAAATGAGAAATCTAGCATTGAAGATAGCTTAAAGGAATTAGTTTCAACAAGGAATATAACTGAAAAGGAGATTAAGGATTTAAATAACCATCTTTGTCCGGTTTGTAATTCAGAAATAGATAATACCTTAAACTTAAGGGTTAAAAGGCACAGTAAAGTAGAGGATTTTATATTATTATATAATGAGTTAGATAAATTATCTCTTGATATTAATAAACAGATAGAAAAAGAAGAAGAAAAATATAGTGGCTACTTAATTAGACTTAAAAAAAATATGAAGAAAATATGAAAATTAATTCTAAATCTATAGATGATATTTTAAAACTTAAAGGATATCATGAAATTCAGGACTCTCTATTACTTGAATGGAATGAAAAGAAGATGCAACTTGAAACAATAAACGAAGAAATAAAAGGGATTGATAAAGAACTTAAAGGATACAAAAAAAACGCAAAAAGGAAATAAATAAGAAATATTATGAATATATGATAAATGATAAATTAAAATTTGGGCTTAAGGAAATAGAAGATAAAAGATTTGAAAATATTAATAGGGTCTTTAGTGCTGGTGGTAGTAATAAACCTATAGCAACTATAATATGGTATCTAAATATGTTGAAGATAAAATATAAATTTAATAGCGAAGCTATAAAATTTCCATTGATACTAGATAGTCCAAATAATGTTGAGTTAGATGATGAAAAAAAGGAAAAAAACTATTTGATTATTTATTTTCAAATATTAACTCTGACACCCAAATGATAATATCAACATTAGGTTTTGATGAAGTAGATTACCCAAATTATAATATTGATAATATAATAGAGCTTAGTAATAACAAGTATGAACTGCTTAATGTTTTAGAGTATCAAAAACATGAGGAGATATTATTTGAGTTAATTGAAAAGGAGTTTATTGAATAGTAAAGGAATATCACTAAAAGATCAAGCTTAAAACTTGGTCTTTTTTTATTTTTACAGAAAGTGAGGTAGTTAAATGAAACTAATCATTACAGAAAAACCATCCGTAGCCATGTCTATTGCCAAGGTATTAGGCATTCATGGTAGAAAATATGGCTATGTTGAAAGTAAGGAATATATTATTAGTTGGTGTGTGGGGCATCTAGTAGGACTTGCCCAAGCTGATAAATACAATGAAAAATATAAAAAGTGGAGATATGAAGATTTACCAATTATTCCATCAGAATTTCAGTATGATCTATTTGTCAAAACAAAAAAAAGCAATATGAAATCCTCAATAAATTATTAAACCGTTCTGATGTACTAGAAGTTATCAATGCCTGTGATTCAGGAAGGGAAGGGGGGGAATTAATCTTTAGATTAGTATATTACCATTCAAAATGTCAAAAGCCTATGAAAAGATTATGGATTAGTTCCATGGAAGATAGTGCTATAAAAGATGGTTTTAAGAATTTAAAAGATGGAAAAGAATTTTATAATCTATATAAATCTGCATTAGCAAGAAGTCAGGCAGACTGGATAGTAGGAATTAATGCGACAAGATTATTTACAGTCCTATACAATCAACTTCTAAGTGTAGGAAGAGTTCAAACACCTACCTTAGCCCTAATAGTAAATAGAGAGGAGGATATTCGAAGTTTCCGAAAAGAAAAATTCTATCATCTAGATCTATATTTAGATGGATTTATGGCTAGTAGTGAAAGAATAAAGGAAAAAGATGAAGCTAATGAATTGAAAAATTTATGTATTGGGGGGGAAATGGCCATTGCAAAGGATGTTACAAAACAAAAGAAAAATGTAAATCCACCTTTACCATTTGACTTAACCAGCTTGCAAAGAGAAGCAAATAGATTGTTTGGATATACTGCAAAACAAACATTAGATTATACTCAATCCTTATATGAAAAGAAGTGGGTTACTTATCCTAGGACTGATAGCAGATGTCTAACTGATGACATGATGGAGTCTTTAATTAATCTAATAAATGGTATAGACAAAGATAATTTAGTAGAAAATCCAAATTATAAAAGAATATTGGATAGTAAAAGGTAACAGATCATCATGCTATAATTCCAACCATACAATCCTTAAATATGAATATTGAGGATATTCCTAAAACTGAAAAAAAATATATACAACCTTATTTGCTTAAAATTGCTTGAAGCTGTAGCTGATACCTATGAAGAAGAAATAGTAACAGTGTCATTATTGGTAGGAGATAAAATATTTACGGCAAAAGGTAAGAAAGTTGTAAACCTAGGATTTAAGGGTATAAAAAGTAATTTTGATGAGAATTTCAATACCATGGAAAAGGAAAAAGATAATAGTATCTTACTTCCAGAAATAGAAGAAGGAATGGTGTTTGAGATACAGAATAGTGAAATTCGAGAAGGTTTTACCCAACCGCCAAAGCAATTTACAGAAGACACTCTATTATCTGCAATGGAACGAGCAGGTAATGAAGAATTAGATAAGGGATTAGATGTAGAGAAAAAGGTTTAGGTACGCCTGCAACAAGAGCAGGGATTATTGAAAAATTAATCTCAGTGGGATATCTGGAGAGAAAAAAAGAAGCAGTTATTACCCACAGATAAGGGGGTAAATCTAATTACAGTAATGCCTGATAATTTAAAATCATCTAAACTTACAGCTGAATGGGAAAATAAATTAACTGAGATTTCATTAGGGAAAGGAAGTGATGAAGAATTTTAAAGGGAATAGATGAAATGATTACAGATCTAGTCAAGACCTATTCCCATATTGCAGTAGAAAACAAAGAAAAATTTCAATCAAATAAAGAAGTATTAGGGAGTTGCCCAAGGTGTAAGAGCCACATCTTTGAAGGACAGAAGAATTTTTATTGTTCCAACAAAGAATGTGGCTTTTCTTTATTTAAAGAGGACAGATTCTTTACAGATAAAAGAAAGAAACTAACTAAAGAAATGGTAAAGATTTTATTGTCAAAAGGAGAAGTAATGGTAGAAGGATTGTATTCAAAAAAAGACAGGAAAGACCTATAATGCCTATGTTTCTATTGAAGATACAGGTAAATATATTAATTATAAAATGAGGTTTTAAAATAACATATCTGAAAAATGATTAGATTTTAAATAAATTATCTGGTATAATAAATTTAATATAAGGCATTAAAAAAAACATAGGTAAATAAAACTGTTTTTTTTATGTTTAGGAATAACAACTCTAAGCGAAAGGGTGAACTATTAATAAAAATGAACAAATAATCCATTATTATATAAAGAAAACATAATATATTAGATTTTAATATTTGAAATTTAACCTAATATATTTGTGTCTATTTTATCATGAGTGGATAGTTTGTTTAAATAGTACCTTTGTGTACAATTTTATAGTTTGTCTATAGATATACTATCCTCTCTTTTTTAAAAGGAGGATTTTTTTTATGATTAAAATAAATATAAGAAATATGAAAAAGTATTATGGAAATAGACTAGTTCTAAACATTGAAGAATTAAAGATCTATGAAGGTGATAAAATAGGGATAGTGGGAGTAAATGGAGTAGGAAAAACTACACTATTAGAAATTATTAATAAGAATATTGAATATGATAGTGGAGATGTTTTCATAAACAAAGATGCTAATATTAAATATATCTCTCAGCTGCGGGGACCTAATAAAAAAAACAATTAGTGGAAAATATGCTTCCATATTTCAAATTGAAGATCAGTGGAATATTAATATGAGTGGTGGGGAAAAAAACTAGATTTAAACTTGCAGAAGGATTTGAAAGTGAAAGTAATTTAATGCTCATTGATGAGCCTACAAGTAACTTAGATATTAATGGCATAGAATTGATAATAAATAATTTCAAACAATACAGGGGGGGTACACTTTTGGTAGTTTCTCATGATAGGAATTTCCTAGATGAAACTTGCAATAAAATACTAGAGATAGAAGATGGTCAGTGTAATATTTATAATGGGAACTATAGTAATTATTTAGAATTAAAGGAAAAGGAAGTTAAGAGAAAAGAATTTGAATACGAAGAGTTCCTTAGAGAAAAAAAGAGGCTTACTAATTTAAAAAGAAATATAAATGAAAAATCGGCAAAAGTTCGTACAGCACCTAGTAGAATGGGTAATTCTGAAGCCAGATTACACAAAATGGGAGGACAAGAAAATAGGAAGAAACTAGATAACTTTGCCAAGTCCATACAAAGCAGGATAGATAGGTTAGAAATCAAAGAAAAACCAAAAGAAGAAGATATAATAAAGATAAAAATATTAGATTCTACTAAACCATATAATAAAATATTAGTATCAGGAAAAAAATATTAATAAATCCTATGGGAAAATATAATATTTAAAAATGCAAATTTTGATATTTACAATGGTAAGAAGATAGCTTTAATAGGTCCAAATGGTAGTGGAAAAACTACCCTTGTAAATATGATATTAAATGAAGAAGGTATAGATATTAGTAAAAATGTTAGGATAGGTTACTTTAGTCAATCTATGGATATATTAGATGAAAATAAAACCATATTAGAAAATGTAATGGAAAAAAAAGCATTCATAATGAAAGTTTTGCAAGGCTTATTTTAGCCAGATTATTAATAAAAGGTGATAAAGTTTATGAAAATTTGGAAGTCCTCAGTGGCGGGGAAAGAGTTAAAGTCTCCTTTGCTAAAATGATTTTAGAAGATATAAACTTCTTAATATTAGATGAACCGACAAATTACCTAGATATAAATAGCTTAGTGGTTATAGAAGATCTTCTTATAAATTATGATGGAACTATCCTTCTAGTATCCCATGACCTAAGGTTCATAGAAAATATAGCAGAAGAATTGTTAATAATAAAAAAAACAAAAAAAATAAATAGTTTTAAGGGAAACTACAGGGAATATGTAGCAAATAAAAACAAGCCTAAATTAAATAAGAAAGAAAATAAAAGACAAAGAATGATCCTAGAAATGGAGATTTCATTATTATTATCTAAAATTTCAACGGAAGAAAGTGAAGATGCTAAAAAGAGATTAGATGAAAAGTATAAGGAAAAGTTAGAGGAATTAAGAAACTTAAAATAAAGATATATCTTTGCTTGTATAGTGATCAAATTGATTAATTGTATAACCTATAGTAGTTCAAAAAAAAGGTAGATTAAATAATCTATCTTTTTTTTATACAGTCAAAGGGGGGTAAGCTATGGCTAAAGTTTATAATATACAAAACTTATTAATGGATAAGGCAAAGGAAATTGTAAATGGTAGTAATAATTGGCTTCAATTTATAAATTCAGCAGCCTATACCTATAAATATCCATTTGAGGATCAGATTTTAATATTTGCCCAAAGACCAGATGCAAAGGCTTGTGCTACTATGGAATTTTGGAATAAGAGATTTCATAGATGGGTAAATAAAGGAGCTAAGGGAATTCCACTAATTGATTATAATTCTGGTGGATATCCTAAACTTAGATATGTATTTGATATTTCAGATACCCATACAACAAGATATACTGTACAGGATGTAAGTCTGTGGGAGTTTAATAAAGAAAAACATGGAGAAGCAATCTTAAATTTGGAAAATAGCTTTAATATCTCTAGTGATGATGCATTCTTAGAAAATTCAAATTTAGAATTAAGAATATATAAAATAGCTCAGAGATTAACTAATCTAAGACTCCAAGATGTACTATATGATATTGAAAGCTATTGTAATGATTCCTTGATGGAAGAATTATATGAATATAATACTAAAGTAATCACAAGAGATATTTTATCAAAATCTGCAGCCTATATGACAATGAAGAGAATGGACTTAAATCCTATGGAATACTTTGAAGCTAATGATTTTATGGAGGTTATCAATTTTAACACCTTTGATATGATTAGTATTTTAGGGAATTATACTTCTCAAATGGTAGGGGGGGAAATAATTAGGGGGGGACTTACTAGGGAAATAAATAAACTAAAATTACAGAATAAAATAAGACAAGAAAATGTCCAAAATATATTGCCAAAAGATATAAGCTTAAGTTATAGTATGAGTGAAGGGAAAAGAAGCGTTAAAATCGAAAATAGAGGTTCTGAAGGGGGGGAAAAAAAATTGAAGGAGGTAAAGGCCATGGTAGAGATGAAAATGATAAATGGAGTTCAATACCAAGTGGAGGAAGGGATTTACAATCCAATAGTGAAGGAATCCAGTTTCGAAAGGATGGGAGGAACATACAGGATGGAAGGGGGGAATACCTAGTTCCCAATCTGGAATTGAAACAGGAGAGAGTAGCACTAGGCAAGTATGGAAGGATGAGGGAGAACTTCTTAAAGGAACACAAGAAGACCTATTACACAAGTCTAAAGATCCAAGGACAATTGATGAATCACTTACAAGGAGTGGAGAAGGAAGCACAGAGGATATTGGAGATAGAGATTCCAAGATATCAAAAAAAACGTGGGGGGGCGTAACAGAGGAATTGAAAGCTCAGGATCAGATGAAGTGGGTAGGGATGATGAACAATATAAAGGCATCAATAGAAGAGATAATTCAGAAGGAGATAATATTCTCCTAGGTAAGGATAATCAATATGAATTAAGCTTATTTCCAACAGAGGAAAAGCAAAAAGAGATTATAGAGAAGGCGGTGGAAGAGAAAACCACTGCTTTTTCTATTTCACAAAAGAATATTGATGATGTATTAACTAAAGGTACAGGATTTCAACATGGAAAATATAGAGTTGTAGACTTTTTTTAAGGGAAACCCAACAGAAAATCAAGTAATAGAATTTTTAAAAATTGAATATGGCATTGGAGGATGGTCAACTCCAGAACGTGGTGATTTTATAAGTAGTTCTAAATATGATGGAAAAGGGATTGAATTGATAAAAGGAAATATTTTAGATCCTGATGTGGTTATCAATTTATCCTGGGGAAAAGTTGCAAAAAGAATAAGAGAATTAATTGAGATGGATAGATATCTAAACCCAAAAGAAAAGGAAGCATTAAATGAATACCATGAAGAAGTAAATGATAAAATCTCCAATGAAATTAGCCAAGAGTTATCAATAGAAGGATCTAATATAAAGGATAATAAGGTTTTAAACTATGAATTAGGTGCAACTGTTTATATGGGTGCAAATGAATATAGCTTAATTGCTTTTCAAGGAAATAATGTAGTACTTCGTGATGTTCAGTATCCATTACTGACTGAAACTATGTCCAAAGTGGAATTTGAAAGAAAGGTAAGAGAAAATCCATTGAATAATCATCTGTTTTCTGATATAGAATTAACAAAAATAGAACCTATAGAAATTGAAGAAATAGATGAAAACATCAACGGGATTACAAGACTAACTCCCTATCAAGCTTCCCAACTTATTAATGGTAGATTACCAGAAGGATATGCAAATGAAAGTGGAAAATATTTTACTTTAGATGGGGATAAATGGGTTGGACTTGATTATTCAGAAAGGGAAGGATTTGTAGAAGAATTTGATAGTAAAGAAGAGTGTTTAAGATGGTTAGAAGGTGAGTCAGAAAGAATTTATGAGGGCATGAATATAGAAATAGGGGAACGTTCATATATCATTGATGAAATCAAGGATGATAGTGTTTCTCTTCGTGATATCACTTTTAGCGAAAATATTGGATTTCCAATCTTTCGTAATGAGAATAAAAACTTTATATTAAGTGTTCTAGATGAAAAGGAAAACACTAAATTTATAGAAGATAAGGATATGACCTTGCAGGAGGAGGTCAATTTTAAAATTACTAGTGATGAATTAGGAATTGCAGGAGTTAAGACTAAGTTTCAATGGAATATAGAAGCTATTAAGACTCTAAAAAAAAGATAGAAGTGGAAAATAGATTAGCAACACCAGAGGAACAAGAGATATTATCTAGATATGTAGGTTGGGGGGGAGGACTTTCACAGGCCTTTGATATAGATAATAAATCTTGGACAAAAGAGTATCTCAGCTTAAAAGGTTTATTAACAAGGTCAGAATATGCAAGTGCTAGGGAATCCACCCTAAATGCTCACTATACTTCACCTATTATTATTAGGTCAATGTATAAGGCTATGGGAAATATGGGTTTTAAAACTGGAAATATTCTAGAACCTAGTTGTGGTATTGGAAACTTTTTTTGGATTATTACCTGAAAATATGAATAATAGCAGACTTTATGGTGTTGAATTAGATGATTTAACTGGGAGAATAGCAAAGCAACTTTATCAGAGTAGTAATATTACTATTGATGGATATGAGAATACAAATCTACCTGATTCTTTTTTTTGATATGGCAATAGGAAATGTCCCCTTTGGTCAATACAAGGTGCAGATAAGAGATATGATAAAAATAATTTTTTTAATTCATGATTATTTCTTTGCTAAAACCATAGATAAGGTACGGCCAGGTGGAATCATAGCTTTTATTACATCAAAAGGGACAATGGATAAGGAGGGAGAACAGGTAAGAAGATATATTGCACAGAGGGCAGAGCTTCTTGGTGCTATTCGCCTGCCCAATAATGCTTTTAAAGGAAATGCAGGGACAGAAGTAACATCTGATATCATATTTCTTCAAAAAAAAGAGACCGTATTATTGATTTAGAACCAGATTGGGTTCACATAGGTGAAGATAAAAATGGAATTCGTATAAATCAATATTTTATCAATAATCCAGAGATGGTACTGGGTGAAATGACTATGGAAACTGCCCAATATGGATTAAATAGTGCTTGTAAGCCAATAGAAGGAGCAAATTTAGAAGAACAGCTTAATGAAGTGATTAAATATATTCAAGGGCACTTTGAGGAAATAGAAATATCAGAGGGAGTATTAATAGACGAAGGTGCAATTATACCAGCAGATCCTAATGTGCGAAACTTTAGTTTTACAATAGTTGATGGAGAAGTATATTTCAGGGAAAATTCACAAATGATTCGTCAAGATTTAAAGGAAACAGAGTTAGATAGACTAAAGAGAATGGTGGGGGGGCTTAGGGATATAACTAGAAGACTTATTGAATCTCAAGCTGAAGATTATGGAGATACAGAAATTAAATCAATTCAATTAGAATTAAATCAACAATATGATAATTTTGTTAAAAAAATTTGGAAGACTTAATTCAAAGGAAAATGCAAAGATTTTTGATGAAGATTCTTCCTATGCATTACTTTGTTCCCTTGAAATCATAGGCAATAATCAAGAGTTTGAACGTAAGGCAGATATATTTACAAAAAGGACCATAAGAAAGCATGTAGTAGTTACAGAAGTAGATACACCAAGTGAAGCCCTAGCCTTATCTATTAGTGAAAAGGCAAAAGTAGATTTAGATTATATGGAAGAACTAACAGGATTATCTAAACAAGATATTGTAAAGGATTTAGAAGGGATTATATTTAGAAACCCTGATAAGTCTATAGGTCTAGACATAGAAAAAGGAGTATATGAAACAGCTGATGAATATCTCTCGGGAAATGTCCGTGAAAAACTAGCTTCTATTGAAAGGATAAGTAGTTTAGGAGATGAATTTGCCAAACACTATGAGATAAATAGAAAAGCTTTAAAGGAAGTCCAACCCAAGGATTTAACCGCAAGTGAAATCACAGTACGTCTTGGAGCAACTTGGATACCAACTAAAGATATAGAGAAATTTATGTTTGAAACCTTTGAAACACCAGGATATAACAAATGGGATATTAATGTCCGTTTTTCTCCCTATACTGCAAATTGGAATATAGAAGGTAAATCAGTAGATAAGGATAATGTACGGGCCAATATGACCTATGGAACTAAGAAGATAAATGCCTATAAGATATTAGAGGAAACATTAAATTTAAAAGATGTACGGGTACTGGATAAGATAACAGATGCTGATGGGGTGGAAAGAACTGTTATCAATAAAAAAAGAAACCATGTTAGCACAGCAGAAACAGGAAGCTATTAAACAAGCCTTTGTAGATTGGGTTTGGAAAGAGCCTTCAAGAAGAGATAGATTAACTAAATTATATAATGAAAAATTTAATTCAATTAGACCTAGAGAATATGATGGAAGTCATTTGGTTTTCCCAGGAATGAATCCAAATATAGAACTAAGGGAGCACCAAAGAAATGCCATAGCTCACACATTGTATGGAGGCAATACACTATTGGCCCATTGTGTAGGTGCAGGTAAAACCTTTGAAATGGTAGCTTCTGCAATGGAAAGTAAAAGATTAGGACTTTGCCATAAATCATTATTTGTAGTGCCTAATCATTTAACTGAACAGTGGGGGGGAAATGAATTTATGCAACTTTACCCATCAGCCAATATTCTTGTAGCAACTAAAAAGGATTTTGAACCCAAAAATAGAAAGGAATTTTGTGGGCGTATTGCAACAGGAGATTATGATGCAGTTATCATTGGTCATAGCCAATTTGAAAGAATTCCAATGTCAATGGAAAGACAGAAACTTGAGATGGAAAGACAAATTAATGAAATAACTGATGGAATAGCAGAATTAAAAGAAAATAAGGGGGGGATAAATTTTCTATTAAGCAATTAGAAAAGACAAAGAAATCCCTTAAAGTTAAACTTCAAAAGTTAAATGATCAAAGTAGGAAAGACGATGTAGTTAATTTTGAAGAATTAGGTATAGATAGACTATTTGTAGATGAGGCTCATAGTTACAAAAATCTTTTTCTATACACTAAAATGAGGAATGTTGCAGGTATAGGACAGAGTGAAGCCCAGAAATCTAGTGATATGTTTATGAAGTGTCGATATATGGATGAAATAACAGGTGGTAAAGGAGTTATATTTGCAACAGGTACACCAATTTCTAATAGTATGACAGAGCTATATACTATGCAAAGATATTTACAATTCAATACATTAAAAGAACAAGGACTACACCATTTTGATGCCTGGGCAAGCACCTTTGGAGAAACAGTAACAGCCATTGAGTTAGCTCCTGAAGGCACAGGCTATAGACCAAAAACTAGATTTGCAAAATTTTATAATCTTCCCGAGTTAATGTCTATGTTTAAAGAGGTAGCAGATATAAAAACTGCCGATATGTTAAATCTACCTGTACCAGAGGCGGAATTTTCAACAATTGTAGTAGAACCTAGTGAACATCAAAAAGAGATGGTAGCAAGCTTATCAGAAAGGGCGGAGATTGTAAGGACAAGAGGGGTAGACCCAAGCATAGATAATATGCTTAAAATAACCAATGATGGCAGGAAATTAGCCTTAGATCAAAGATTAATAAATGAAAATCTTCCACCAGATGATAATGGGAAAGTGGCTATATGTGCAGATAATGTATTTAAAATTTGGGAAGATACGAAGGATAAATCATTAGCTCAGCTTATATTCTGTGATATGTCTACACCAAAAGGAGATGGAAGCTTTAATGTATATGATGATATAAAAACAAGTTGATAGATAAGGGGGTTCCAAGAGAAGAGATTGCATTTATACATGATGCAAAGAATGAGAAACAAAAGGATGAACTATTTACCAAAGTAAGAAGTGGAGAAATAAGGGTACTAGTAGGATCTACACAAAAGATGGGCTCAGGTACCAATGCCCAAAACAAGTTGATAGCCTTACATGATTTGGATTGTCCTTGGAAACCAGCAGATTTGGAACAACGTATGGGGGGGAGAATAGTAAGGCAGGGAAATGAAAATGAAAGGGTTCAAATATTTCGCTATGTAACAGAGAATTCCTTTGATGCTTATTTATTTCAATTAGTAGAGAATAAACAGAAGTTTATTAGCCAAATAATGACTTCAAAATCTCCAGTAAGGTCAGCTGAAGATATAGATGAATCAGCCTTATCTTATGCAGAAATAAAAGCATTGGCAACAGGAAATCCATTAATTAAAGAGAAGATGGACTTGGATGTCCAGGTATCAAAATTAAAGATGTTAAATGCCAGTTATTTAAGCGAGAAATACACCTTAGAGGATAATATATTAAAATTATATCCAAGCAAAATAAAAGTGCTTTCAGGACGAATAGAAGGATATGAAAAAGATATAGCTCATCTTAAAGGAAACACAATATCAAGTCATAAGGACAGAAAAAAAATTTACACCTATGAAAATAGGAGAACAGCTTTATATGGAAAAAGAAGATGCAGGAAAGGCATTGTTGGAAGTTTGTAAAACATTAAAAAGTAGTGAGCCAAAAGTAATTGGGTCCTATAGGGGATTCAAGATGGAATTGAGCTTTGATAGTTTTTCACATGAATTTAAATTAGCCTTAAAAAAAACTCACTAAATCACTCCACAACCCTTGGAAGTGATGTCCATGGAAATATTACAAGAATAGATAATCTATTAGATGGAATGAAAGATAAATTAGAAGATACTAAGGAACAACTTTCCAATGTGCAAATACAGCTACAAAATGCAAAAAGTGAACTATCAAAGCCCTTTGCCTATGAACAAGAATTAAAAGAAAAACAAACTAGACTTGCAGAATTAGATTCTATATTAAATATGGAAGAAAAAGAAGGCAATAGGGATAAAGAAATCATGGATTCAGAACTTGACATTGCAAAGGAATTGATAATGGAATTTATTGCGGAAGAATATGATGAAGAACTTAGGCCATTTAATTACACTGATCTAGAACATATAGGTATAGCATGTACTACAACAGAGGATGGTAAGCATGAAATTCAGGCAGAGATAAATCTAAAAAAATTATAGTATAGATAGATATATTGATGGACAACTAGTCCATAGTGAAAAATATCAGAGTTTACATGATTTTGTAGAATACGAACTTCGCTTTTTAGACTTCTCTAATCTTGTTTATATTGAAGAAAAGGATATGGAAAAGTTTATTGATCCATTAGACCTAGATAAGGATAATGATGGTGTTATAGACCGGTATGACGCTGATGATAGGGATTCTAATGTATCAACCTATGGGGAACTAGATGAAAGGGAGAATAAAAGGACAGATAGTGGAAATATACAAGAATCCAATGCGGAAAGGAAATCCTTATTAGAAGATTTAAAAGCTAAAAAAGAAGTAATAGCAAATAAAAATGGAAATTGCATTGACAGGGGCATTGCAAAAATAGAATTATAGGAGGGAAGTTATGAGTAAGGAATCAAAAGCAAATGATTTATTAAATTATTTCAATGTGGGAAATCATCAGAAACTTATGGAATACATTAGGGATAATCCAGATGACATTAAGGTAATGGAATTAAAAGAATTACTCACAGTATTTGACATTGACTTAGATAGTGAGGTGGATAAGGATGAGTAGTCTATATGAACAATTTGATTGTAGAACAAAGGAAGAGCTATATAAAAAGGTTAAAAATCAAGATTTACAAGTAAAACCTTTATTAGATTTCATAGAATTTGCTAAGGCAGATATTAGAAATAAAAATAAAGCAATCAAAAGTCCCGATATATTTGTAGACTATGTAAAATCAACTACAATGCCTACAAAGGATGCAGGGACTATTATTTTTGTAGACACTAAAAACCAACCAGTATTTTTAAAAAGGACAAGACTTAGCAGAAAAATGACATTAAAGAGACCTTAAAAGAAGGATTAATATCTGGTGGAACTAGGGCTTTTATAGCATTTAGTGAAGATACTCCTAACAATAGAATTTCTCAGCTACAATCTACATTTGAAAATATAGGAATAAAAATAATAGATTCGCTAGGCTATAGTAAAGATAAGAATATTTTTATCTCAACTTCTGTTGGACGTTCTTTTTATGCTTCTAACTCATATGAGATAATCAATGATGGAAATGATGAATATTTAAAGGATGATTTTAGTTTTAAAGAAGAATATACGGATTTCTCAAGCTACTTTGCTAAGAATGAAATGATAGGATTAAATATAATTGATGAAACTGATAGCATTAAAGAAAAATTAAAGATAGGTTTTCAACACCATCATCAAGAAGTATTTGGGATTATTGCCTATGATAATGATGAAAAAGTTATATCGGCAGGGGAATTATTTAAGGGTGGAACAGATTCCTCAATTGTAGATCTTAAAGTAATAGCAAAAAAACCTACTAAGATTAGATGATTTAAAAGGTGTGGCTATATTTCATAACCATCCAAGCGGAAATCCAACTCCTAGTATAGAAGATATATCAATGACAGATAAGGTTGTACAGATGTGTGAAGCCTTAGGGGGGGTAGAGTTCCTGGATCATTATGTAGTGGGAAAGGAAAAAAATCCTGTCTTTTAGTAAAGAAGTGAATGAATTTCAGAGTAAAAATTTTAGATATCAGGATATGGTTAATAGCATAAAGAATGTTAGTGAGAAAGGGATAGATTACGATAATAATAAAGGAATAATGGATATTAAGAGAGGGGATGTCGTCAAGACATCCCTTTCTGATGCCACCATTGTACTAGAGGTAAAAGGAGAGGATGCACTATTATTTGATGGTAGACAATATATAGAAGCCCATGGGATACAAAGAGATGGAGAAAAAGTATTTTGGAATCAAGGACATTATTACGATACAATACCTAATGAAATATTCACTGAAAATAGAAAGGGTTATGAAGATATAAAGGATACCATTAATGATATTATAAATAGTAACTATCAGGACTTTGTAAAGACTCTGATTTCAATAGAAAAAGGAATTGTAGATGAATCAATTTTAGATGAGATGTATGATAGATTTATGGACAATGATGGCATAAATCTTATTAATGATTATTTTGATGATGTGCTGTATGATTTGGAGCATGAGAATACTGTTGGGGGGGAGATAATTGATACTAAAATTGTAGTAGAAAAACCTATGACAAAAGAAAAGATAGGTAAATTAGAAAGAGCATCTCTATTAAATGAATTAAAAGCTAATGTTAAGTTATCAAATGAACATAAAAATGAGAAAGGCTTTAAAAAAAAGATGGCGTAGAATTATAGAATATATCCCATGGTAGGACTGATAGGTCTTATCATGGGTTTTTTTTATGTGGATAAGCTAGGAAAGATATGGTATAATTAAAAACATAAAATAAGTACGTATATACATATTAAAAGTATGGATATATTAATTTTAATATAATATTAAGTGGAGGTTAATAATGGGATTTAGTTATAATAAGCTATGGAAATTGCTAATAGACAATGATATGAATAAGACAGATTTAAAAAAAGGCAATATCAACCACACCTTCTACAATGTCTAGACTTAGTAAAAATGAGCATGTAAGCATGGATATTTTAGGAAGGATATGTGAGTATTTCAATTGTGATATTGGTGATATTGTTGAATATGTATCTGAAAAAAATGAGGTGGTAAAATGAGCAACCTATCCAAAATGAAACGTAAAGAAATGCTAGAATTCCTTGATGAATTAAGGAAACAACATAATGATGATACTAGTATAATAGCAATAAATGAAATTGAAAATGCATTAACAGAGAAAAAAATATGGGCTTGTTTGGGAGGAACATGAGGAAAGAGTAGATAAAGAATTAAAAACTAAGATACCAGTTTTTACTGAAGTCGAGGATAAAGAAATAATAATGGATATAGAAGAACCATATAATTTTTTTTAACTGAAGGGGGGGACAATTTGCATAGTCTTTATTTATTACAAAAAAAACCCATAAAGGGAAGATTGATGTAATTTACATTGATCCGCCGTACAATACAAAGAAGAAAGATTTTATTTATGATGATAAATATGTTGATCAAGAGGATGGTTTTAAACATTCAAAATGGCTATCATTTATGAATAATAGGTTGAAAATAGCTAAAGAACTCTTAAAAGACGATGGGTTTATTTGCATAAGTATAGATGACAATGAGCAGGCTGTATTAAAAGTATTATGTGATGAGATATTTGGTGAGCAAAATTTCATTACTAATTTTCATGTTCAGGTGAGGTATGCCGATAAGAGTTTAAATGAAGAAAAAGCTTTTAAACCTTTATTAGAATATGTTTTAATATATGCTAAAGACTATCAGAAATTTGTACCCAACCAACCGACAGAATATTATACATCTGATAAATTTATATATGAAATATCGGAACTAACAGATGGTGAATTAATTAATATAAATGGGCATGAGGTAACAGTTTTCAAAAAAAGGGGAGTGGGATATAAAAAAAACATAAAAGTGGTGATCCTAAATATTTAAAAGAAACATGGATTTCAGGGAGTGTTTACACAACTATGAGCTATGGTAAGGTATTTCAGGAAATTGTCGAACCAAGGGTAGAAATAGATGGTTTGAATTGCCTTTACAAAGTGCATGGGAGAGGTGATGATGGCTTAGGTTATAGATACTATACTGGTCCAAAAAGAAAGAATGCTAAAAGAGGAAAAATGTATTCAGGAATACCGTTATATCGATTAGAGGAAATGGAAAGTGAAGAAGGATCATTAAGATATATTCCTATTCCAAATTTCTTTGATTATAGTGCAGATTTTGGAAATATAAGACATGAAGGAGGGGGGGTAGCTTTTAATAGTGGTAAGAAACCCGTTAAGATGTTAAAACAATTAATTAATTTTCACACAGATAAGAATATTACAGTTCTAGATTTCTTTGCTGGCTCAGGGTCTACTGCTCATGCGGTACTTGATTTAAATAAAGAGGATGATGGGAATAGGAAGTTTATTATCTGTACTAATAATGAAAATAATATTTGTGAAGAAATAACTTATCAAAGGATGTTAAACATTAAAGAAGACTATAGTTATAATCTAAAATATTATAAGACAGACTATATAGATCGCTATGGAGATGAGGATCTATATATTTCAGATGAATTAATGAACCATATTAAGGAAATGGTACAACTTGAAAATCATATAAAAATAGATAATGAAAAATATATAATCCTTTATAATGAAGATGGCGTGCTTCAATTGATTAAGGATGAAGATAGGTTGAATAAATGTAAAAAAAATATACAAGCCTTCTTATATTTTCTTTGATACAGAGCAACTTAAAGAAATAAATAATCGTGGAATTGAAGTTATAACTATACCAGAGTATTATTTTGCAAATGAGTTAAAGGAGGTAGGAGAGATATGATAAACTTACCAAAAGGATTATTTGAATTTCAGGAGGAGTGCGTATCTTATCTAATAGATAAAACTACAGAAGTTAATGGGAAGCAAACCCTAGTAGTAAAAAGTCCTACTGGAAGTGGAAAAACTGTTATTTTAATAGCATTTATTGATAGGTATGTTGAATTTGTTTATGAAAAAAACTGCTTTTGTATGGCTTTGCCCAGGGGATGGAGAACTAGAAGAACAATCTAAAGAAAAAAATGGAAGAACTAGCTCCTCATTTAAAATCTATGAATCTACAAGATGTATTAACTGGGGGATTTAAAGAAGACTCTACAACATTTATAAATTGGCAAATGGTAACTAATAAAAATAATAAGTCAATTACAGAAAATGAAAGGAAAAACTTATTCGATAGGATTGCAGATGCCCATAGAAATGGGTTAAATTTTATTGTAATAGTAGATGAAGAACATAAACATAATACAGCTAAGGCTAATGATATAATAAATGCATTTTCAGCAAAACATATTATTAGGGTCTCTGCAACTGCAAAACAAAGCAAGTTAGATGAATGGTATGAAATAGATGAAATTGAGGTTATTAATTCTGGGCTTATTACAAGAGCAATGTATATAAATGAAGATGTTGAAGCAAGTGATGATTTGGCTTTGTCTACAGAATCTAAGTATCTTATTGAATTAGCTGATAAAAAGCGAAAGGAAATTTTAAGAGAGTATGAAAAATTAGATAAGAATATTAGACCACTCGTTATTATACAGTTTCCTAATTCATCTGAAGAACAAATTGAAAGGGTAGAAAAACAATTAGAAGATTTAGGATATACTTATGATAATAAAATGGTTGCAAAATGGATGGCAGATACAAACGACAAGATAAATATTGAAGATATAACTGGGCTAAATGCTTCACCTTCGTTTTTACTAATTAAACAGGCCATATCTACAGGTTGGGATTGTCCTAGGGCAAAGATTTTAATCAAGCTTCGTGAAAATATGAGTGAGGATTTTGAGATTCAAACCATTGGAAGAATAAGAAGAATGCCAGAAGCTAAACATTACGATATTGAAGTTCTTGATTGTTGTTATTTATATACTTTTGACGAGAAGTATAAGGAATCTGTTATTGATAGCATGAGCAATAGCTATGAGACTAAGAGGTTATTCATAAAGGACAAATGTAAAACCTTTCAGTTAGAAAAGGAATTAAGGGATTTAGATTATGATGGTATAGGTCTTGCAGATATTTATGATAATATATATAAATTCTATATAGAAAAATATGAACTAGGGATAGATAAAAAGGGAACAAAAAAAATACTTGAGAATAATGGCTTTATTATGGGAGATGAAATTTTTGGATACTTTAGGCGTGGGAGATTTGTAACCTTTAAGGATATTGTAATGGAGGAAACTATAGATTATGGAGAAATTTCTTATAAAGTTAATACCCATGAACATGGATTGGATTTACTTCACTCAATAGATTTAATTAAAAAAAAGCTTCTTCTATGACTCAAGAAAATGTCAGGGCAATATTAAGAAGATTATTTGCAGCAAGACCAAGGACAAAAAAAATAAGATTTTAGCACTAAATAAATTAGAGTGGTATGCTTTTGTAATAAATAATGCGAAAAAGCTGAGGGATGATTTTAGGGAAGTGGCTTCACAGGATATATACCAGGTATATAGGGGGGGACAACAAAGATTATATTTAGAGCCTAAAAAAGCTATCTTTACCATTCCTACAGAAGACAAGGTTAGATTTGACCCTACTGAAAAAGATATAGAGATATTTTTAAGCAATGCATATGAAAAATATACAACACAAATGACCGTAGATGGGTTGCGTTCTACTAGTGAGAGGTTATTTGAGATTCATTGTGAAGATAGAGATGATATTGAGTGGATTTATAAAAATGGTGATACAGGTCAACAATATATGTCTATTGTTTATTTACAAGGGATGTCTGCTCAGCTATTATTCTATCCTGATTACATTGTTAAAAAGAAAAATGGAGAAGTATGGATTATAGAGACCAAGGGTGGGGGGGAGCAAAAAGGAAGGAGTAAGAACATAGATAGTATGGTTGAAAATAAATTTCTTGCCTTTAAAGAATATGCGGAAAAACATAATATAAATTGGGGATTTGTTAGGGATAAAAATTCTAGATTATTTATTAATAATACTGTATATAAAGATGATCTTTCTTATGATGCTTGGAGACCATTAAAAGAGGTGTTTTAAGTAGTATATATAGGTGTAATTTATTATAGATTATGCATTATTATACAATAATTGTAAAATACATGAATAAAACTTTTAAAATTGAATAAACTTTAGTTGAATCGATTAATATTTTGTGATATAATTTAAGTTACAAAAGATCGATTAAAGGCTGCGGGTGATTTACTGCCCTCAGCCTTTCTATTTTATATCGATATTTTATTTCATTTTTATATAAATTACTTATAGAATAAGGGTAACATTTTATTGATTTGGTGAATACTATATGATAAAATGACATTACAAAAGATCGATTAAAGGCTGCGGGTGATTTTTTTTCCCTCAGTCTTTCTACATATTAGGGGTGAAATTGGATGGAAAAACAATTCTCTATATATAGCGAAAGGGTTGAAATTCTTAGGGAACGTAATATGAGCATTGATAATAGTAGTGAAGAGAAAATCCTTTTAAATAAATATAATTATTATAATTTGATTAATGGCTATAAAGATCCCTTTCTATATAAGGGGACAAGCCCAAATGAACGGTATATAACTGGGACACGCATAAGTGAATTGGAGGCCTTGTTGAAATTTGATACTAGTTTAAGGCTTCTATTTTTAAGAGAAATTTTAAAGATAGAAGAAATTATAAAAAAATCAAATAGTTCAGTCGTTTTATCATTATCATTTATATGAAGAACCTGGAAATACTGAAATAGAGCGTGTAAATCTGCATAGGGACAGTGAATATTTAAGAAGGAAATATTATGATCTTACTGATTTATATACTGTCTATACTAACAATAGTTATGGAGTTGTTAGTACTACTGTATCATTTAATCATCCTAGAAGAAATTGTACAAGGTGGGATAGGCAATCTACATATGATAATTATATAGCCACAGTATATAGAACCTTAGGTCAGCAAAGGAAAAATAAAAATGACTCAATTAAATCTTATTTGGAACAACATGGTTATATGCCAATGTGGATTTTAATGAATGTATTAACCTTTGGAAATGTAAGCCATTTATTCACTCTTCAAAAAAAAGAGATGTGCAAATGGATATAATTAATTCACTAAACTTAAATTCTACCCCATCAATTTCAGATGATTTATCAATTGTCAATACCTCAAGAATTTTACAGATTTTAAGTATATATAGAAATATTTGTGCCCATAATGAAAGATTTTATATTACAAAAATTAAAGTACCCATTGATGATATTTATATGAATTTTGGAAACAAACTTCCTAATACTGTAGATCCTACTTTAGGTAGACGATTAAATGACTCTCAAAGGAAAAAAAAGGCTAAATGCAAGGCAAGGGTCTATTCATTAATTTTTATAATTTCATTATTTATGAATAAAAAGGAATCAAATGATTTTATTATTGAAATTAGAAATGAATTTAAAAAAACATTGAGGATAGATTAAGCACTATTCCTATAGATGAAATTGAAAGATTTATGGGCTTAAATTTTGATTGGAGCAGCTTGATTAAGAACTAAAGAGGGAACTTAATGCTCCCTCTTCTGATTAATTTCAGGCTCCTGCCACTGCATATAAGTCTCTAGATTGGATTTCAAAAAAAATTTAGTTGGGAGACTTTTTCTTTTTGTTTTTGATAATCCTGGTAGGCCTTTTCTTTTAATTGTGTTTGTTCTTTTAGATTCTTTTTTTTAAAACTGGAACAGAAACTAATAGATCTTGAGAAATTGAATCCTCTAATGCCTTTTTAGAAGCTTCAAAAAGGATTATTTCATCAGTATGTGCCTTATAAAAGGATTCTTTATCTTTCGACATTTGCCAAGCATCATATATAGGTTTTAACCTATTATAGGTTTCTATATTCTTGATTTTTAAACTAGTACTAGCAATATTACTTTCAATATTTTTAATGTTAGTAGCCATGTTTGTTAGCTCTAGATTTCCCTTACCTATAGCATCATAGAGTTCATCTCTGGAATTAATTTGATGAATTGCCATCAAATTTAATGTTTTAGCCATGCTTTTCAAATTATGTTGTTTTGCCCATATTTCATAACCTCTAAATTCTTGAGCCTTTGGGTTATTTTTTTAAATCAATGATCCTACCTAAATTAGAATGATTTCTTGGGCTAGTGCCACGAGATTTGGGTTTTGTAGGATATTTTTCTTTTCTGCATACTCGGTTTTCTATTTCTTTCTTAATATTTTCCTCTGTATAATCTTCACCAATAGTCTTAGCTCTAGTGAATCTTTCCTGCTCCTTTGCTCTGAAGGAGATATGTTTACCTTCCTTAATTTCGTACCCCCCCATTGCTCTCATTAATCTAAGAAAATCTTCCCAATCATTAGCTCTCTTAATAGCATTATCAATAGAGTATTGGAGCTGTGCTTTCCAACTCTTTCCTCTTTTTCGTTCTTGATATTCTTTATATGACTTACCTTTTTCTTTTCCTTGATTTTCAATAATGGATAATCCATATTCCTTGCAGAGTTTATCACTAATATTACGAATCTGATGGTAGGTTTTCTTATTAGAATTATAGGCATAGCCATCGGTAAAGCTAACATTATTAAATAATATATGGTTATGAATATGGCCTTTATCTATATGTGTTGTAAGTATATATTCATATTTTCCCTTGAGGGCCTCATCTATTAATTTTTTTTCCAATTTCATGAGCTATCTCAGGTGTTAGTTTATCATCTGGATCAAAAGATTGAATCAAATGTCTGGCTAAGTTTTTAGTAGAACTATTCCATGATTGTCTAGTCATTTCAAATTCTAATGCAGCTGTTTCATGTCCACAGGCATGAGTGGAAATTAGAATTTCTTCGTCAGTTTTTTTCAGGATTACAAATATATTTTATGCTTAAATCTAAGGTAGTTTTGATAGGATGGATTTTTGTAATTGCCATAATTCCCTCATCATCTCCTTAATTTCTTCTATATCTTCACTATAGATATTACTTGTGGAATTAACTCGTTTTGCTATTTGATTCATATTACTTCCAAATCGGGTCATCATAGAATTCATTTCCTTAAGAGGCATATTGTCTAATATAAATATACGACCATCTATACCCATTTTTCTCAAATATGCTCCCATATTATTTATACCTGATTCTTTCATTTTATCTTCGATTAAATTTTTTTTCTTTCTCTGTAACATAAAATTTTATCTGTTTATCTCTTTCTCTATTTGCCAAAATATGCACTCCCTTCTATAGAGATTTTAATGGGGGGATTGGGGGGGATACTCCCCCCCAAAAGTTATCATCAAATTTCCAGATAGGAAAAGAGAGGATAAATCGGAAGTGGGTACTCACTTCCTGTGCTTGCTAATAATCTTTTAAGTAGTTCTTATAATTTAAAAACCTTTGTTTTTCTCATTATCTTATGTTTAAAAAAAACTGCTAATGGATGAAAACCAAAAGCAGTATAATAAATAAGTCTATTTAATTTTAAACTACAATGAAGCACCTTTAGAACCAGAATGCAAGCCCCCTACCAATTTGTCCACTTATTATTCCTAGAGTTGTTGGGAAGAAAGCTAGTATAATTTTTACAAATCCAAAAAAAACAGAAATAGAAGTATTATTCCTAAATAATCATAAATGGTGTTAGAGGTAGTCACTAGCTGATAGATAAATAAGATTCCAAAGATACCCATAATAATATTTAAAAATATATTTCCTAATCCCCCAAGGATAGATACAATTATGTTCAAACCAAGTAGTATAAATAAGGTCATAAGCATAATGAGCTTAATTGGTATTAAAAATATATTTCCAATCAATTTCATCCCAGACAACCCCCCCTTTCGATTTTCTTAATTTAATTTTACTAAATAATGGAATAGAAGTCAATAAAATTAGACAAATTAATGTCTAATTAATTAGGACAATTGCTTAAATATTATAATTCATGGACAAAAAAATTGTCTATAAATTATAATATAATTTAAGGGAGGAAATCGGGTCTATGAAAACAAATCGAATGTTAGAAATTATAACTATATTACTGAATGAAGGAGAAGTTAAAGCTAAAGATTTAGCTGAAAGATTTAATTGTACAACCAAGACTATATATAGAGATGTAGAATATATAAAAGAGAGCGGTATACCAATTATAAGTGAAATAGGACGTAATGGTGGTTTTAGAATTGGCGAAGGCGTAGCTAGAAATAATAAGACCCTTACCCTTAAGGAACAGCATACTATTATTAATGCTTTAAAAAAATTATGATAGAATTCCAGAAGAACAATTAGATGAAATTATGACAACAATAGAAGGATTTTTTTAAGGATAATACAGTTAGTTGGATAGATGGCGAATTTGCAGATCCAAAGATAAATAGTTTTTTTTCAGAAACTTAAAAATGCCATTATAAATCGCCAGATAGTAGAGCTAAGTTTTAAAATTATTGATGAAGAATTAGATATAATTAGGGTAGAGCCATATCAGATTTTTATTGGGTATGATGAGTTGTATTTAAGGTTTTTTTTAATTTGAAGAAAGGGGCGTGTGATGAGGTTTCTTTGAAGGAGATTCAGGGGGATAAATGTATTGAAGGAAAAGTTTGTTAAGAGGAACTATATAATGAAAAACACATATTAAAATAAGGTATCAGAAATTAGAATAATAATAGAACTAATTAATCTTTGGAAATTATGGGAAATGAAATAATAAAGATGGTGATTTTAATGAAGTTTAAATAAACCAAGAAAGAGTTTATGATAATTGATTTGGTGGATTTAAGGCATCACTAATGTTTTTATTTGTTTAATTTTTAAAATTTATATTTGTCATAGTAATCAATGATATAAAAATATAAATAGGGGGTAGAGGGATGGAAAGTTTATATATTTCAAGAGTTATAATAAAAAAATTATAGAAACTTTAAATATGTTGATACTAAATTAGACCATAAGCAAGTTATTATTGGAGAAAATAATATCGGTAAAACTAACTTTTTAAGAGCATTACAGTTGATATTAGACCCAAGTTTCTCTGAAGAAGATAGATATCTAGAAGAAAGTGATTTTTTTTAACGGTATAGAGGATCCTATGGGAAATAAGGAAATTATAGAGATAAAATATACATTAGTAATTATGAGACTAATAATATTATTTTAGCTCAGTTTTCAGATGCTACAATAAGAGAGGATGGAGAAGAAAAACTTTTAATTACATATAGATATTTTCCGCTTGTAAAAGCAAATGGTGAAGTTGAATATCAATATATAATTTTTAAAGGAGTGAACGAGCAAAATCGTTTTACATATGAAGATAGGAGATATCTAAATTTAAGAGTTATTAAAGCACTAAGAGATGTAGAGGTAGAAATGAAGAATTCCAGGACATCGCCTATTAATAAGCTACTTAAAAATTATTCTATAGACAAGGACGAGCTTAATGAAATTGCAAAAAAAACTTGAAGAAAGCGGTTCGAATGTATTGGATTTAGATGAGATCACTGACCTCATTAAAAATATCAATAATAGGTTTACTAATATATTAGGGGCAGAAAGTAATTTTAAAGTATCTTTAAAGACTATGGATATTGATCCAACTAGACTTATTTATTCATTGAGGTTATTTTTATCAGATAGGAGTATTGGGGATATTAGCTTAGGATTAAATAATATCCTATATATATCTTTAATTTTACTGTTAATTCAAGATACTACTGTGCCAACGTATATAAAGAAAGATAAATTTAAAGAACTAAAAGAAAAAGATAAGGAGAACATATTGGATATTGCTTATAATGAAAATGATAGAGGAAATTATTTTATCAAAGATGATTTGAATATAGAAATAATGAATAAACTTTATAATTTTATGGATAAGCATGAACCTAGATGTGATGGTGTAACAATTTTGGCAATTGAGGAACCTGAAGCACACCTACATCCTACATATCAAAGACTTATTTATAAAGATGTTATTAGGAATAGTAGTAATACTGTTTTGTTAACAACTCATTCAACACATATTACTTCAATAGCACCAATTAGATCAATTGTCCATTTGCATAGTAGTGAAGATGAAGGAACAAAACTTAGTACGACTACAGAGCTAAATTTATTAGATAATGAAATAGTAGATCTTGAGAGATATATTGATGTTAAACGTGGAGAATTATATATGGGAAGAGGAGTTATACTTGTTGAAGGAATTACAGAAGAATATTTAGTTCCAAGGTTTGCAGATTTAATTGGACAACCTCTTGATGAAAAAGGGATTATTGTTTGCAATATAAACTCTACTAATTTTAAGCCGTATGTAAAATTGCTTAAAGAATTAGAAATTCCTTTTGTAGTTATTACAGATGGAGATTTCTATTATAAAAATGAATTAGAGAATGGGGGGGCATAGAAAAAGTATTCCATGTTGTAAACAAAACTGATGACGGTAGGGGGGGATTTGGATATCTAGGACTTGATATAATAAAAAAAAGATTATAATAGATTTAGACATAATGATAGATAGTGAAATACCAGATGATTTTCAAGAACAAAATGAGTTATTTAGAAAATTAGGTTTCTACATGGGTGATTATACATTTGAAGTGGATATGATGGATGAGTGTGTAAAAAAAATGTTAATGCAAGAAATGTGATAATAGATATATTTAATGAATTAACATACGGAGGCGATATCCAAAAGAACAACTTTAAAAAAAAGAATTAGAAAATGGAGAGTACTGGAAGTGCCTTAAAAAGATAGAAGGTAATGGTATTGGTAAAGGTAGATTTGCTCAAAAGATGTCCCAAGTATGTTTAAAAGAGCACATTCCCGAATATATTTTTCGGCTATAGAATTTATATATAAAAAGGTAGATGTATTATAGTATGGGCTATTATTTAGAAAAACTCGAGCAAATTAAAAAAAGATGATAAACAGTTAGAAGCATATAATAGTGGAGATAGCACTGTGGTTATTGCGGGTCCAGGAAGTGGAAAGACCACTGTATTAACACTTAAAATAATGAAATTATTATTGGAAGATATTAAAGAGCCTAGAGGATTAGCTTGTGTTACATTTAGTAGGGAAGCGGCAAGGGAATTCAAGGAAAGGCTCTATAAGTTAGGATATTGTGAAAGAAAAAAATGTATTTTTGGGAACAGTTCATTCATTTTGCATGTCGGAAATTTTAGCTAATTTTGCACACTTATATGATTATAAAATTCCAATACCTATAAAAATAGTTTCTGACAGGCAGAAAAGAATATTATTTAATCAAGTTGTTAATGATTTAAAATTTGGAGATACGGGTGTTAAAATTATTGAAATGGATAAAGAAAGAACTCTAAATATTAAGGGAATGAGTAGTATTGAAGTACCTTCATATGATGTTGCACTAAAGGTGGCTCAGGAATATGAAAAAAAGACTTTATAAATTAGGCTTTATGGATTATGAAAGTATAATAAAATATTCTACTTTATTAATACAAGAACAAGAATATGTACGAAAGTGTTTAAATGCGAAGTTTCCTTGGATACTAATAGATGAATACCAGGATTTGGGTAGACCTTTGCATGAGATGGTACTATCTTTATTTACTTTAACCGATATTAAAATATATGCGGTAGGAGATCCAGACCAGTCAATTTACGGATTTTCAGGTGCTATTCCCGATTATCTACATGAACTATATAAGCATAATGATATTATACCAATAGAATTAAAAAAATAATTATAGAAGTAATCAAGATATTGTTGACAGTTCAGAATTAATCTTAAATTCAAGAAGAAATTATACCGCGGTTACAAGAAAAGGAGAAAAAGCAGAGTTTATTTTTATTACATGTGAAGAAGATTTAAAAGATCAATATGCTTGTTGTATAAACGATGTGATTCCATATTGTATAAAAAAAGGGCATAACTTTGGAGGAGATTGCAATACTTGTAAAATGTAATAGAGATGTTAAAAATCTAGCTTCAGAACTTAAAAATGCAAATATACCTTACTATATTTCAAAGCATGATTTTGAAAGATCTGATTTTGTAAAATGGTTGGAAATATGTGCTTCATGGGTTAATGATAAAATAAGTACTTCGTATGATGAATTGTACTATTATTGGGAGAATTTAATTTCTACCCATCATTCTAATAAATACTTTGATAATTACACTAGAATACTTGAGAAGAAGAGACTTTATAATATATTGATAGAAAGCTGCAAATACAAGGATAATATAAAGCTATGGTTGCAGTACATTATTAATAATTTGGATATAAATTCTTTACTTGATGAATCACATATCTATCCAAATGAAGTTGAAAACTTAGGGAAATTACTAAAAGTCGTTTCTGAAGAAGGATATAAAAATTATGATATATCCAAGTTTTCAAAATTAGGTAAACCTGAAAATCAAATTACTATAACAACTAGACATAGCTCCAAAGGACTTGAATTTGAAGTGGTGGTAATGTTAGGAATGGAAGAAGGAAGTTTTCCTGATTTTAGGAATTGCGATGATAAAATAAAATTAGCTGAGGAACGAAGAACTTGTTTTGTCTGTATTAGTAGAGCCAAGACGACCTGTGTTTTGATTCGTTCAAAATACAATAATATAATGACTAAAAGGGGGGGTAATTGGCATAAAGAATGCGAGCCATCGAGATTTTGGAAAGAACTTTATGAAAAATATGGAGAGGCTTAAATCTGGAAGAAAAGTGGTGGGCCATATTTAGTTTTTATTTCAAAGAAATAATAATGTATTGATTAAGAAAATAGTCTGTTTTATAAGTTAGGAGAATCTATATGAATATCGAAAAGATTGCAACATCATCTATAGAAAATTTGATATCAAGAAATTCGTTTTTAGAACCCATTATAAATAATAATGATAAGACACCAGTATGGGATGGTGATGTATTTGTTTATAGAACTAAAGATCGTAATAAGAGTAATAAGGACTTAATTGGTAGAGTACCTGTTCAAGTAAAAGGTCATGAAGTAGAAATAATAGATGGTATAAATTTAAAGAATATAAGATTTAGGGTAAATAAGGGAGATTTGCAAAATATATTACAGACGGTGGGGTTATTTATTTTGTAGTATATGTAGATAAAAATACTGAAAAAAAATTTTTTTTATAATTCATTGTTGCCTTTAGATTTAGCACGTCTTATGAAAAAAATATAGCCAACAAAATACATTTGAAATTGAATTAAAATCTTTACCAGTAGAAGAGAGAAAACTAGCAGATATATTCCTGGATTTTGTACAAAACAGAAAAAAAACAACAAGGTACTTTAATGTCTCAATTTTTATATATGGATGACATAGAAAAGATAAAAAAAATGAAATTAAGGAATTTAAATTTAGCTATAGTACAGTTGGACCTAAAGGTTCAATACCATTTAAGGAATTGACAACACGTGATATTTATATATATGCCAAACCAAAAGGAATAGGTAACCCAATACCAATTGAGAGAGTTAGTAATGCAATAGTAAATATACAGCATAAGTTGGAAATATCTATTAAAGGACAGGTTTACTATAGTGATGCATATATACAGTGGGAAAATGGGATTCCTGACATAAGATGCGGCAAAGCAGTTCGAATTTCTATACCTAATTTTGAGAGTACTGAATATCATAACTTCAATCTAAAAATTGACTTTGTTGGAACTCTGAATGAAAGAATACGTGATTTATGTTTTATTAAAAACATGATAAAACATAAGGAATTCTCTATAGATAAATCTAGAATCCCATTTGAAAATTTTAACTTTGAACACGAAGAAGATCTTTATGAACAGATTAATAATTTAAAGCTTTTAAAACAGCGTCTAGAATACTATGGTGTAAAAGCAGACTTAAATCTTGATATTCTTACAGATGAAGATGATATTAAGCTATCGATAGTTATGGAGGAGAATCCACCTATTAGTAAATATAATATTGATTTATCAGGATCACGTATATTGAAGATGAAAATAGCTAACATTGCTATTTTATTAATGGTGGAAGAGGACATGAAGGAAGGTTGTTATAAACTTAAAAATTTTTTTTGCAAATACTTGGAATGTTACTTATGTTTTAACTGGAACAACGGAACACATACCCATGAGTCAATTTTTGGTTCTAGGTAAAGAAGGATTATTGGTAGATAATATTGATTCACAGAAAGTTATAAATGATATAAAAAGAAATCATAGTGAAAATAAAAATATTGGATATGTAAATACATTTTTATTAGAGGCCATCAAAGCCTATGATGAATGTAGTATTCAACAAGCTGAACTAGGATATTTAATAGTAAACCTATCTAGGTGGCTTTATGAACAAAGTAATGAAGATTATATTTTTTTAAACTTAGCCAAATTAAATACAGTAGGTAGATTGGATAATATTGATATTGGCAAAATAATGCATATTAGGGGGGGCATATATAAAGACAATATAGAAATGTTAGCAGGAATTTATATTTTATTAGATGAAAAGGAACAAGCAAGGGATCTAATCAATAAAATGGATAAGGACGAAAGGGAAATATTTATGGACTATCCTATTTATTATCTTCTAGAAAATAAAGAAATTGATTAGAATTTAGGGGGGGTTTCCCATTTGACTTATAAAGTTAATAAATATAAAATTATAATGACAAAGATAAAAACACGGTCTGGTTGGTAGTCCAGGCGTAGCATATTGCTATCAGTAACCTGCCTCCTTGGTTGTCCACTCTTTGTTTATATTATCTTAAGGAGGGATTAATATGAACAAAGTAGCATCAACACTAACAGTCTATTTTAATGGGCAATTTTGGATAGGGGGGGTATATGAACGTGTATCTAATGGGAAATTAGAAGTTAGCAAGATCATTTTTGGATCAGAACCAAAGGATTATGAGGTTTATAGCTTTATTCTTGAAAATTGGAGATATTTAAGATTTAGTCCAACTGTTGAAGATAATACTAAGACTAATACAAAAATAAATCCTAAAAGGATGCAAAGAGAAATTAATAAACAATTAAAAAGTAAAGGCATAGGAACAAAATCTCAACAGGCATTAAAATTGCAACAGGAACAAAATAAACTAGAGAGAAAGTCTGTAAGCAAGAGAAGAAAAGAAGAGGAAAAGAAAATTCAGTTTAAATTAAGACAACAAAAGAAAAAGGCTAAACATCGAGGTAGATAAAATTTGTAGTCACTTTAAATTACAACCTGGGGGGGATAAAATTTGTATATCTATTTTTGTTGAAGATATAGACTATTTATGATAGAATATGATTAATATTCATGAGGTGGTGAAAATACCTATGGAAACTTTAGTTAACAGTGTTTTAGATATGCTATCCAATACTAAAATAACAGGATTTAGAAGAATTATGAACCAAGGAATAGTTGTGTCTAATATTAATATTATGTTAACTAAAGGGAAGTAGTTATTTTACCACTAATTAAATTACATTGATAAATCAATGAACCTAGGTAAATTATTACTTACCTAGGTTTTTCTATGCATTGATATATTGTTTAGAAATTTATGTTCTAAATATTTATAAGTACTTTTTGACCCATGAAACCTAGGTAAGCTTCTCTTATCTAGGTTTATTTTTTTTGAAAGGAGAATAATAAAATGATAGAAATATCCTTAAATAATGTTGAAAAGTATTATGGAGCAAGTCAAGTATTAAAAGATATAACATTTCAAGTATTGAAAGGAGAAAAGGTTGGTATAGTAGGAAGAAATGGAACGGGGGAAGACAACCTTATTTAAAGTTATAGCAGGTATAGAGAATTATGATAAAGGTTTAATCACCCTTAGTAAAGGAAGTCAAATAGGATATCTGGAACAAATTCCAAATTATCCAGATGAATATAGGGTGATAGATGTTTTAAAGAGAGCATTTCAAAATGAATTTAAAATACAATCCATGATGCAAGAATTGGAACTAAAGATGAGCAATATTGAAGGAAGAGAACTGGATTTTACAATTAAAAGATATGGAGAACTTCAGAACCTCTTTGAAAGCAAAGGAGGTTATGAAATCGAAGAAAAACTAAGCAAGATATGTAATGGACTAAGTTTTAATGAAAAGTTTTTAAATAGGAAGTTTAAGGATTTAAGTGGTGGAGAAAAGACTACTGTACTTTTAGGTAAAATTCTATTAGAGGAACCTGATATTTTACTTTTAGATGAGCCTACTAATCATCTTGATATGGATTCTATGACTTGGCTAGAATCATTTTTATTAGAGTATAAGGGAACAGTCATAATTATATCCCATGATAGATACTTTTTAGACAGTGTTGTAAATAAGATAATTGAAATAGAAAATGGTAGGGCCGATGCCTTTATTGGAAACTATTCATCCTATGTGGGAGAAAAAGAGAAGTTATATTTGGAAGAATTAAAACGATATGAAAATCAACAAAAGAAAATAAAATCAATGGAAGATTCTATAAAGAGATTAAGAGATTGGGCAAATAGAGGCGATAATGAGAAGATGTTTAAAAGAGCTTTTAGTATGGAAAAGCGGCTGGAAAAGATGGAGAAGGTTGATAAACCTAATATGGATAAGGATATAATGAAATTGGATTTTTCTTTGGAAAGTAGATCAGGGCAGGAGGTTATTCTAATTGAGGGATTATATAAGAAAATAGGAAATAAAGTTTTATTTAATGATTTAAATTATTCTCTTAGATATGGTGACAGAGTTGCTATGATCGGACAAAATGGAAGTGGTAAGACCACATTAATAAAAATAATATTAGGTGAAATCTTTGCAGATAAAGGGGGGGAGGTAAAGATAGGTGCAAATGTAAAAATAGGATACTTGCAGCAAAATATTTATTTTGATAATGAAGAAAGGACTATCCTAGATACCTTTAGAGAAGAATATATATGTTCTGAAGGAGAAGCAAGAAACATATTATCCAAGTTTTTATTTTATGGTGAAGATGTATTTAGGAAAGTTAAGAATCTCTCTGGTGGAGAAAGAGCTAGACTTAGGCTTTGTCAATTAATGCATAAGGATATAAATACATTGATATTAGATGAACCTACAAACCATCTAGATATCATGAGTCGTGAAACATTAGAAGAAACTTTGTTAGAGTTTAAAGGAACTATAATTTTTATATCCCATGATCGATATTTTATTAATAGGATTGCAAATAAAGTAGTTGAACTTTCCCATGGTAAACTTGTATCCTATCTAGGAAACTATGATTATTTAGAGAAAAGAAATTATTTAAAAGGGAAAATAATGAATTTAACAAAACAGATGAAGGTAAAAATAATAAAGCTGTTAGCAATTCAAAGAATAAGAGAAAAGGTATAGTAAATAATCCAAATGCTAAAAAAAATCAAGGAATTAGAAGCAAGGATAGAAGAATATGAGGATTTAATTGCACATAAGGAAATAGAAATAGATATGAATGCTAGAGATTATAACAAATTGAACAACTTGTATAATGAAAAAGTTGAACTTGAAAATCAGCTTGATAAACTTTTTGAGGAATGGATGATGTTAAATGAATAGGCTAGAGTTTACAAATCTGTATAGGAAATAAAGGGTATATATTTATTCTATTGATAGAGGCAGTTATGTAAATAGGATCCCTTGGAAATAAGATTTAATTGATAAATATATTTGGCAATGTTATAATATTTTTAAGCAATAGAAAGGAGAGTTGCAAAATGGGTATAGCTTCAATGAGAATTCGTAATTTAGTTGTTAAATAAATACAACTAAATAAAATTAATATACAGGAGAGTTGAAAAGAAAAGATAATTCCTTGTGAAATAAATACAACTAAATAAAATTAATATAAGGTAATTTGCCTAAAACTTAGGCTCTGTTTATCATGCTTTATATTAGTGGATTCTTGTAATGAAAGCCCATGCAGCTAACTATATTTTTAAATTATAATTTACTATATCCTTAAAACGGGATATCTTTGTGATATTAAATAACTTTAATTTATCAAGATGTAAATTTACTACTTGATGTAAATTTTTGTAAAAAAAGAATGTTATTTTAAATAGGAGAGCTATAGATGGATAGGTTATTCATTTATAGCTTTTTTTTGTTTTTGTTGCCATGGGTAATTCAGTATACATGAATCCACATCAAATATTTATAAGGTGGTGGATTTAATGTTTTATGAAGATGCTCAGATTAAATTAAAGGATTCTCAAAATTTTTTTACACAACAAGAAACTGGTATTTAACTTAATAGAAGAAAGTAATATATGTAAAGATGATATTGTTATAGAAATAGGAGGCGGTAGGGGTATTATTACTGAACAATTGGCAAAAAAAGTGTGAGAAACTGTATGTTGTTGAATACGATTATAATTTATACAGAGGACTTAAAGATACATTTTCTAATGAAAAAAAATATTGAAATAATCTATGGAAATTTTTTTTAGAATTTGAATTACCTAAGGATTATAGATATAAGGTTTTTTCAAGTATTCCCTATAATATTACAGCTGCTATTTTATCAAAATTAATGTATGCGGATAATTCTCCTGAAGATATATATATTATCCTTCAAAAGGAAGCAGCAGAAAAATATGCTGGTAGGCCCTATAGTACTGAAAGTATGCGTTCATTACTCTTGAAGCCATATTTTGATTTTAAAATTATAAGGAATCTTAAAAGAACGGATTTTATTCCAGTTCCTAATGTTGATAGTGTATTTTTGCACATTATAAAAAGAGAAAACATATTAATAAGTATAGATAAAGAGGATTTATACTATGATTTTATTTCATACATCTTTAGCAATAGTGGTAAGGATGTAAAATCTAGATGTAAGCATATTTTTTTTCTTACAAGCAAATTAAACGTCTAGCTAGTGATGTTGGATTTAAAATCTCAGGCAGTCCAATTTGCTTAAGTTATGAACAATGGTTAAAGGTATTTCAATATTTTGTAATAGGTGTATCAGATCAAAAGAAAAGGCTTGTTAATGGTTCGTATTCTAGACTTCTACAAGAACAAAAGAGAATAGATAAGGTTCACAGAAGTAGGATGTAATAAAATAAGTTATAGGAATTATATGAAAAGGACTAGCTTAAGCTAGCCCTACCACTTCTTCCTATAACTCAAATCAAACTGTTCATCAATCCATTGGGGGGGAAGGCTTTTTGAAGCCTTTTCAGTGGATTTTTGTTTTTCTCTCTGTTCCTTTGCTTCTTTTGATAAATCTCTCGTTTCAATACATACACCATTTTCAAATATAAATTCTTCTAAGTATTCATATTTAAAGGGATGCTGAAACCCCATATGAACGTAGAGCTTATCAATGAAATTATCTCCTATAAGAAAGGCTCCTGTATAGGGGGGGATAGGTAGATTTATATTTTCATAAGCTAGATTGCCAGCTATGGCATATATATTTTCTTTCCAATTATCTATTTCAAAAGGTTTTACTCCATGTATCATTGGGGGGGGAACTTCACTACCATTATTTGTGTAAAGATCCCTTAGGAATAGATTATTATTTTCATCTATAGCAAATACGGCTATATAACCTCGCCAACAAGCACTGCAATTGGATATAGTTTAAACCCAATCTTCCAAATCAAAAAAAAGCTTTCAGGATCCTCTATAGCTACTATGTCCAAATCATTTTTACCAAGTTTCAATTTATCATTTATTTGTGCAGTCATATTGCCCTCCTTTAATAGATTTACTAAGGGTTAATTTTCTTAAAGAAATTACCCTGTGGAGCATGTCTTAAATTATAATTTGCTCCATACCTGTTCATTTCGTTCATCTTAAAGATCAATAGATTTATATTTACATTTAAAATACCTGCTATTTCCACATCAGTATATTTTTTATTTGCTAATTCCATTACTTCATCATCATCCAATAAAAGATGAGCTGCAAAGATATTAGCTTCATATTCAGGTTGGGAAGTAATATCGAACAGTTCATATTCATGAAAAGGACTATTTTTAGTTAAATGCCTATGAAGTGCATCGTGTCCCAATTCATGGGCAAGGACCATTTTCATCATATATTCTTCCATATTGGAATTTAGAAATATAAATCTATTTCTTTGAATAACAGTGTACATTCCTAATAAGTCAGTGGCATTGTCAAGATATTTAATTTTTATATTTGATTCTTTTGCAATTTTAAAAGGGTCATTAGTATCAAATTTACGAACTATTTTCCTTACTTGTTCATAAATTGATGAATTATTAGAATTCATATAACACCTCCAGGACAGAGCCTTACTTTTCATCCTTTTTGTATTTCTTTGGGGTATATTTCTTATTTTCTAATTTTGCTTCAAAAAAAGGCTTCTTGTAGTGCATCAAAAACTACTTTTTTTATCATCTTCAGATAATTCTCCACCTGCAAATAAGGCACGTGCATTATCAATAAGTTCTTGGGCTCCTTTTATACCACGGGAACCATATTTTTCACCAGCAGATAGGATAAAGTCATCCCCTTCTGTCAGTAAATAATTAACATCTACATTAAATTCTTCTGCAATTTTATGATATATTTTTCGGTATCTTGGCAATGTTTCCCCCCCTAGCTCGTAGGATTTTAATGTTCGTAAAGAAACTCCAATACGATCAGCCATTTCTTGTTGGGTTAAGTTTTCTTGAGTTCTGATTTCTCTTAGTTTTTCACCGAAACTCATGGTGTCCTCCTCCTAAGGTGCAGTACACATGCACCAGATTTTTAAAAAAACATCTTGACAAGTGTAATTAGAATACACTATAATCCAATTAAGGGCAATTGAATTACACTTATTATATAATGAACTGCACTATGTGTCAAGGGAAATGGTTATGGTAAAGTATGGTATATTGATGTAGAAATCTGGGGGGGTAATAATCTGAAAATGGGAGGGGATTAAAATAGATATTAACAATTTAAAATTTGAACCATGTCAGGTTAAGGATGTTATAGGACTAAATGGTTTTAAGGATAAACCTATGGTTAGTTTTGTTGCAAATGATAGTAAAGGAATACTTCCACACGAAATACCAAATGGTAGTTTTATATTTGTAAGACCTGATGATGATTATAAAATTAATGATTTTATCGTAGTTTATAAAGAAAATAGCTCAAAGAAAGATTATAAGATAAAGAAAGCAGAAGAAAAAGAGCCTTTATATTTTGGACGAATTATTATGATAGCAAAATGTTTCATTGAAGAAGATTTTAGAAGAATAAATACTAGAGGATATAAATATGGAAGGGGGAGCTCTTGATTGAATATAAATCTTTCATGTCATAGGCCTGTCTTTTCAGATGATATCATTGGTTTCAATGGTTTTGAATTCAATAAATTAGTCTGCCTTATTGCTGATGGAAATTTACCACAGGGTATAGCGGACGGTTGTCTCCTATTTACAGAAGTAGGAACCTCTTTTAAAGAAGGTGATTTGATTATTACCAGAACTAAGAGTAAACCATATGAATATAAAATCAAATATGCAGAAGAGATAGAATCTGATTATTTTGGCAGGGTACTTATGGCAACTCAACTATTTGCCAAGGAGGAACCATGTGATGAATATCAGCGATTTACAAAATAAAATAGATATACCCTATGAAAGGGATAAAGAATTGGAGCATAATGTAAAAATATTATTAAGCCTTTATAGGAAAGTAAATTTTAGGGTAGAGGAAAGAATACAAAATTTAGAATTAGAAACATATGAGTCAAGAAGAAAGCATCTAGAAGAATTAGTAATTTCTATACTAGAAATGGATGCTACAATGAATTATGAAAAGTTTGAGGACCAACTTATTAGCATAAATGAAAGTTTGTTTTTATTGCAGATTATGGACAAGGCCTTAGAAAGATTAAAGAATTATCCTGACAATGGTAAATTATATGGAACTATCTTAGAGTTAAGATTTTTTTGTTAAAGAAATCTATAGCCATGATATTATTATGAGTAAGGTAAATATGTCTAGATCATCATATTATAGGCATTTACCAAGGGCAATTCAATCTTATGGTGTAATGTTATTTGGATATGCTTTACCAGAAGTAAGAACCCTTATTTATGATGAGAATGTAGATATAAATAATCTTAAAGTAGCTGAGGAAAAGGACAAAGATTATATGAGTATAAGATGAAATGAGATGAAATTGGAACTAATATGGAACTTAAATGATACTTAGTTAGCACTGTAATGGTACTTTTAACCATATATACTATCCATAATGGGTGAACTATCCTGCTTATAAGCGGGGGGGGTTTTTTTTATTGCCCAAAATTATAGGTGCATATGCCATACGACAAGGAAAAGTCGTGTGGCTTTTTTTATGCCCAAATGGAGGGAATATGGTGAAAAAGCTAAGGGGGGACCACCTGCCTCTTTATGAATCAAATCGAGGATTTCAAATTCATAAGGAGGTATAGTATGACTACTAAGAAAACAAGAGAAAATTATTTTTTTGCCCTTAAATGGAAAATTAATATCAGTATCAAAAGAGGTTTATGAAGAATTTTATGCCTATAATCGACGAGAAAGATATTTGGAAGAAAGAGATAGAAGTAAAGGTCTCTTATATTTTAGCGATTATGACACTGAGAATAATAATTTTATAGATTATGTGGAAGACAAAACAGTTGATGTAGAAAAAAATAGTTGAAACAGGGATGATTATAAAAGAATTGCATAAGGCATTAGATGGATTAAATATAGATGAAAGAGATTTAATTGAAAGGATATTTTTCAAAGAACAATCCATTAGAGAAATAGCTAGAAATGAGAAGGTTAGTCATGTTGTAATTCAAAAAAAGAAGAAACAAAGTATTAGAAAAACTTAAAGAAATACTAAAAGATTTAGAAGATTAGGTTACCACACCCCCTTACTTTTCGGCTTATAAGTAAGGGGGGGTATTTTTATTCCCCCCCAAGAAAACAGGCACATTGATAATTAAATAGACCAAGCAGATACATTCTGTTCAGTATGAGCTTAGGTATAAGGAATAAGAACATCTAAAACCTTTTACAAAATAATTAAGGAAGGCAATAGGATGAGCAATTTCTTATGCCTATAATATGGTGCTGGAAGAGCCATAGGCGAAGATACACTGACAGGTTAAAGATACTTTCGTATAGCCACAGTCCGAGCGTTAGAAGCGTCGCAGGCAATGGGTACGGCTCGTCATAAGAATGAGGAGAGGTGAGATTCCTATGGAGTGGTTCTCTAGCCACCGTCTGCAATGTCAAAAAAACTGATTTTACATATTAAATATATAGAAAGGATGAAGGGCATGGATAGTGATATATTAAGATATAGTATACAACTTGCTATGCTAAAACAATTATTAACTAGAAAGCTTATTAATAAGAATGAATACTTTAAAATAAAAGATGTTTTAATGAAAGATTATAAAATTTCTTCAGATCTAACTTTCTAAATTGTATTCCTATATGATATAATAGAACTGTATAAGGGAACACAAAACGGAGGTGCTTTTATGAAGAAGGTAGAAGTTATAAAAGGAGGAAATCTTTTAAGTGATAGGAATAAGGGAAGGGAAATAAACCTAAAAAGGGTAGCTGCTTATTGTAGAGTTAGTACGGATAGTGAAGATCAACTACAGAGTTATCGTTCCCAGGTAAGATATTATACAGATTTAATAAATGGTAATAGTGATTGGACAATGGCTGGTATTTATGCAGATGAATCAATAACAGGCACACAAGTAGATAAAAGGGTTAATTTCCAAAGGCTAATTAATGATTGTATGAATGGGAATATAGATATGATAATTACTAAATCTATATCCAGATTTGCTCGGAATACCTTAGATACATTAAAGTATGTAAGAAAATTAAAAGAAATGAATGTTGCTGTTTTCTTTGAGGAAGAAAACATTAATACTTTGACTATGGATGGAGAATTATTGTTAGTTATACTTAGTTCTGTTGCACAACAGGAAGTTGAGAATATTTCAGCTAATGTAAAAAAAAGGCTTAAAGATGAAAATGCAAAGAGGGGAATTAGTTGGATTTCAAGGATGTCTTGGATATGATTATGATCCTATGGATAAAAGTATCTCAGTAAATGAAGAAGAAGCTGAAATAATTAGATATATTTTTAAAAGATATCTTGAAGGTGCAGGTGGAAGTGTAATATGTAGAGAATTAGAAAACTTAGGTTATAAAACGCCAAGAGGAAAAAGTAAGTGGTCTACTACTACAGTATTGGGTATTATAAAGAATGAAAAATACAAAGGGGGGGACATATTAATGGGAAAAACATTTACTGTAGATCCTATTAGTAAAAGAAGGTTGGATAATTTTGGCGAAGAAGATAAATTTTATATAAAGGAGCATCACGAAGCAATTATAAGTGCTGAAGATTTTGATAAGGCACAGGAAATAAGGCTTAAAAGAGCTAGAAATAGAAATACAGTTTCTTCAAAGAATGGAAAGAGGGAAAAATATAGCAGGAAATATGCATTTAGTAGCTTATTAGAATGTGGATTTTGTGGTGCTAATCTATCTAGGAGAACATGGCATAGTAAAACAGAGTATAATAAAATTATTTGGCAATGTGTTGTAGGAACAAAAAAAAGGGAAAAAAATATTGTCCTGAGAGTAAAGGTGTAGAGGAAGAAGCTATTGAAAAAGCATTTGTAGAAAGTTATAGGCAATTATGTTCTAACAATCAAGATGTAGTAGAGGAATTTTTACTTCGTATAGAAAAGGTTTTAAATGATGGTTCAATTGAAAAAGATATAAAAAAAACTAGATAATGAGATTTCTTCTCTTTTAGCAAAACAAAATTCCTTAGTAGATTTAAGATTGGAGAATAAAATAGATGAAAAGATATATGAGGATAAATATCTTTCATTACAAAATAAATATTTAGAAAAAAAGCAAGGAAAAAGAAAACTTAGAATTCAATTTAAAAAAAATGAAATAACATCAAAAAGAGAATGAAAGAATTTAAAGATATGCTAGAAAAAAAATGAAGTGTTGAAAGAATTTGATAGATTTGTTTTTGAAAGCATAGTAGAGAAAGTTATTGTTGGCGAAATAGATGAAAATAATAATGTTGATCCATATAAATTAACATTTGTTTATAAGACAGGATTTAAGGATAATTTAGATGGAAGTAAATTTAAAGCACCAAGGAAAAATGAAAGTGAAAAACATAAAAAGGATGGAGAAGAGTCTTCTAAATTGTGTTCCCATACTAATGACGAGGTCAACAAATTGTATTCCTATAGTAATGACGACACATGTGGAGTGTGTGGTGAAATTGAAAAACTATAGGACTTAGTGATTATAATGATTTGAGGGAATTTAAGGCGTTGAATGGACAGATGACATTCAATGCCTTTTCTGTTCTCGGGAACATGTCCATTAAAAATATGAGCATTATGATGTGGTCAGTTTGCTTGTATTCAAGGATGCTTGTTAATTGAAAAGTAGATTTAGATTTTAATAAAGAGTAATAGATGTTGTTACTGAAATTATTGGAGAACGATTTGAAAGTATAGTCTATGAGCGAGAATTATTTCTTCAATGGAACAAACTAGAATGCAAATGGAATTGAGAGATAAATCAGATAATTGACTATGACTTCTAGTATCTTGTGTGATATAATATATTTAATTAAACTACGCTCTAAATGAGGTGATAAAAGTGGTTAGACTAAGAAAATCCTTCTAATACAGTAGAAGGATAATATAGACCTTCTATTGTTATTTAGATAAATAATAAATAGGAGGATTAAAATGAAAAAAATATATAAAGAGTAACTGGAAACCATTAATACTAGCTATTACTTTTTCAGTATTAGCCTCAATTTTTGCAGTAAGAGTTCAATTTCTTAAAGGGGATGTTCTTGATTATGCTTTGTTGAGAAACTTCTATAATACTTTAAGATACGGACTTTATCTTGGTGTATTCATAGTTTTGGAGCTTGGGTTTTTCTATTTTTATGATAGAAAAAGAGGGAAGTTTGCTGTAAATTCTATGAAAGAAGTAAGGCTAGACTACTTCAAAGGATTACTAGATAAAGACTATCCAAGCTTTTTAAAAAAAAGAAGCAGGGGGGGAGTACATTGCACAATATACCAATGAAATGGAGATAATTGAAAACCAATTTTTGGTACAATTCCAATGCTAGCTGAGATAATAATTAAAATCGTTATTGTTAGCACATCCTTATTTATATTAGACTATAGGATAGCAATAATGACGTTGTTTCTTCTAACTATGCCCTTATATGTTCCAAAGTTAGTGGAGAAGAAACTGCAAAGGGCACAAACAGAATTTGTAAAACAATTTGAAAACCATATAAAGGCCATAACAGATTGGCTAAATGGTTTTGAAATAATCAAAAACTTTTCTATTGAAAAGAATATTAAAGAAAAATTTATAGAATCAAATGATAATACAATGGAAAAGAATCTAAGAAAGAGGCAGACGGGATATTTAACTAGAACTATATCAGCTCTTCTTTCATACTTCTCTCACTTTATAATACTCATCTTTGCAGCATATTTGGTATTAAGTGGAGATTTTTCAGCTGGTGACTTTTTCATTGCTGTAGGTATGATAGACCAATTATCGTATCCAGTTATATCCTTATCCTATTTTATACAAGATTTGGTTTCTGTAAAGCCTGTAAATAAGTCAGTATTAGAGTTTATAAATGAAGAACCAATAAAGCGTGGAACAATAGATATACCTAAGGAGGACTTCAAAGAAGTTTTGTTTAAAGATGTATCTTTTGGATATGAGAATCATAAAAACATAATTAATAATTTAAATATGAAGTTTCTAAGGGATAAACAATATCTGCTAAAAGGAATAAGTGGTTCCGGGAAGACCACTAGTGTGAATCTTCTTTTAGATTACTACAGACCAGGTTCTGGTGCAGTAGAAATTAATAGTATTCCAGTAAATGAAATCAAAAACTTAAACCAAATTATTACTGTAATGAGGCAAGATGCAGTATTATTTGAAGAAACCTTAAGAAATAATGTTACAATGTATCAGGAGTTTTCCGATGAAAAGGTTATTAATGTATTATTTAGAGTAGGTTTAGATAAATATGCTAATTATGATAGCCTAGATATGTTAATTCATGAGGGAGGAACTAACCTCTCGGGAGGAGAAAAAAAGAAGGGTTACTCTTGCAAGAAGTATACTAAGGGAAACGCCCATATTAATACTGGATGAACCATTAGCTAACCTTGATGAAAAAAATGCCAAAGCAATCGAATCACAATTATTATCAATTAAAGATAGAACTCTAATAATTATCTCTCATCAGTTTAGTTCCGAGAATATTGGTAGATTAGATGAAATAATAGAATTTAAGTAATACTAAATCCATAGCAGGGATGTTTTCTTACTATGGATTTATATAGATACAGACTTAAAAACTTAAAAGGAGGGATTTGTCATGGCAAAACCTTGGATATGGTCTTCTATCAAGTAGCGATAGAAGGTATGAGCAGCCTCCTTCTATTGTGATAAAAGAATAGGAGGCTAAAGATTAGCTCCCTACATTATTTTGGTTGCTCCAATTTAATAGGGGGTAAAGTTATGAGTGAAATAATAAAAGTAAAAGATATATACCTTGAGTACAATGGTAACGAAATTTTGGATATAAAGGAACTTACCGTTTATGAAGGAGAAAGAATTGGTTTAGTAGGTAATAATGGATCAGGAAAGACATCCATACTAAATATTCTAGCAGGTAAATTAAAACCCAGTAGAAGCCAAGTTGTTGTTAATGGCAATGTTGCTTTGATACCTCAGATTCTGCCTAAGCAAGATATTGATATAAGTAAACTTGATTATTGGACTTCTGTTTGGCAGATTAATGATAAAAGCTATAGCCATATGAGTGGTGGGGGGGAACAAACAAGATATAGAATTTCTCAGGCATTTTCTGAGAATGCAATATGTATTCTTGCAGATGAACCTACATCTCATCTAGACAGAAATGGAGTTGAGTTATTAATTAATCAACTGGAATATTTTCCAGGAGCTTTGATTCTAGTGAGTCACGATCGCTATTTTTTAGATGCTTTGGTTAATAAGGTTTGGGAAATAAGAGACCATGACATAAGAGAGTATTACGGGAACTACTCTGATTATATAGAGCAGACAAGTTTTGAAAAAGAGCAGCTTCAAAAAGAATATGAGCTTTATATGGATGAGAAACAGCGTCTGGAAAGGGCAATAGAATATAAGAAGAAACAGGCTAGTGGCCTTGATTCTAAGCAGATTGGAAAGCCAACTAAAAATAAAAGTCAGCAAGGTGGACGCCTAAGTATGCAAAAGCCTGTGGGTAGTAAAGAAAAAAAGCATAAACAAAGCTGCAAAAAACATTGAACAGAGATTGGAGAACTTAGATGAAGTCACTCCACCCACAATGGAAAGACAAGTAGTATTTAGGCAAAGTCAGATCATTAAGTTATATAACAATTATCCTATTATGGGTTATAACATTAATAAGAAATTAGGTGATAACCACCTGTTTGAAAATGCAGCTATCACTATTCCATTAGCCAAAAAAAAGTTGCAATAGTTGGTGATAATGGTGCAGGCAAAACCACACTCCTAAGGATGATTCTTTCTAAGGACGAAGCCTTTACAATTGCAGCAAAAGCAAGAATTGGATATTTTGAGCAACAAAATTATGTATCAACTAGTAAAGAAACCCTAATAGAATTTTTATTAGAAGATTCCGATTATAAACCAAGTGAATTAATAGCCATGCTGATTCAGATGGGTTTTGAAAAGGATGATATTAAAAAGTCTTTGTTTCAATTAAGTGGAGGAGAGATAACCAAGTTAATGCTATTAAAAATATTATCTGGAGAACATAATATAATTTTAATGGATGAACCTTCTACTTTTCTAGACACCTATGCTGTTGATGCGTTGGAAAGAATGATGAAAGATTATAAAGGAACTATAATATTTGTAACCCATGATAAGACTTTAATTAATAGTGTTGCAGATATTATTTATGAAATAAAGGATAGGAAGATAAATAGAATTAAGGGTTAAGTGTGATATAAATGCATCGAGATGTGAAAGTCTAGATGCATTTATTATATATAAACCCAGAACAAATAAATGGAGTTCAATCAGTTGTAGTGAAAGAAGATAGCATACAAGTTGTTATGAACAAGATCTTCAAAAGATAAATATATTTTGAGGGTTTTGTTGATTACAATTTAAAATAATTGTAATTATTAAAGTATGGCCAAATAATATTAAAACAGTTGACCATGTTCAAAATTTATACTGCTTTTTAATATACAAATTATAGCTTTTATCTAGAAGTTTACATTGCCACCAAGGGGGGAATGTCAGTCTATGACATCTTTATTGTCACCTCAAGGCATGTGGAAGTCGTAACATTGCTTGTGAAGTAGGGGGGGATGGTTTCCACGCCATCCCGATCTGAAGAAGCAGATGTACGTCTCATGTCAGGAATGCCCAAGAAGGCGAACTTTAGCGAGGTCTAATTGGGTATATCCTACGACAGAGAGTATAATTCTGATGACGTATTGTGGTTCGGATATACCATTTTTTTATCTGCGTATAAACGTCAATATTTTTTTGTACAAAAGTGCAAATATTTTCATGTACAGTTAATTATCTTTTTGGCCGACCTTGGATAGGGCCTCAGCAGTCCTGTAAGAACTGCCAAGGATATTTATAATACTAGAATGGTGAACTAATCTATCAAGAATGGCACTTGCTAACATATTATCTACAAAGATGTCTGACCAATCGGATAAATTTATATTGCTGGTTATAATTGTGCTCTTTTTCTCATATCTACGGTCTATTAGTTGAAAAAAAACATTTTAGCTTCTTGTTCTCCTATAGGTAAATAGCCTATTTCATCAATAATAAGTAGTTTATATTTTGAAAAATGCTTTATCCTAGTTTCTAATCTATTTTCCAAATAAGCCTTCTTTAATTGATCTATTAAATCATGACATTTTATAAAATAAGTGCTAACCCTTTTCTTTGCAGCAGCAATACCAATAGAGGTGGCTAAATGGGTTTTTCCAACTCCGGAATTTCCAATTAATATTATATTACTGTTATTCTCTAGGAATCTTAAACTTTCAAAGTCCAGGAATTGTTGTTTATTTATTTTTGGCTGAAAATCAAAATCAAAATCTTTTAATTCTTTAAGATGTGGAAATCCTGCTACCTTTATCATTGCATTCATCGCATTAAAATTCTTTAACTCAATTTCTTTTGATGTAAGTTCGTATAATGCATCTACAATGCTGATTTTGCCTTCATTTACCTTATCTATATACTCATCTAAATTTAGATTAATTTGATTTAATTTTAGTTCCTTTAGGTTATTACATAAATTCTGATAGTTGTTCATTAAATTTCTCCAATTCTTCTAAATGTTTTTTTTGCATAATCCTCAATGTTTTCTAAATGTTTGATTTAACATCTCTAGATGATGGTGCTCGTTATATATGATTTTTTTATTTTCAACTATTTCATGTATTGCTATTAGTTTTTTTTGTTATAATATACATGTAGATTATTTTCTATAGTTTGTATTGTAACTTTTTTTACCAATAAATTCTGATGGAACTGAATACATTTTTTTTCTTATAATGAAATAATACATTTAGGTTAACTGTCGCTTTTATGGTAGAAATCTTGTAGAAAGAACAAATTTTTTTCTTGTGGTAGAGGGGGAAAGATGTTCTTTCTCTTTTTATAA
>JMBV01000025.1_pt1 | contig 54230 bp, 88 predicted proteins | sample 616531 | NCBI WGS metagenome assembly JMBV01 (sample SAMN02727904, study PRJNA239997) | anaerobic digester metagenome | biome: anaerobic digester; isolation source: mesophilic anaerobic digester inoculated with municipal waste water sludge... | place: Germany: Bielefeld University, CeBiTec ...
TGGTATTACAAAATTTGCCGGGACACAGGGTTAAGCATATAAAGTTTAATTGCCATCTTGTATGATATAATGCCTCGTTAAATCTTCATTTATAATAAAGATAGTCAATAAGTTACGCTTGATCCTTAAAAGTACCATATTCTGCTGAAATTCAGCGAATTATAAGAATCGTTTTAATAAATTGCCGAAGTGTTGATGATATACATTCACCACAATAACTCTCAGTTAATGAATTTCTATTTAAAGTATGAGAAAAATGTTGAAATATGCGAAGTTACTGATTACACTTGGATTAATTATCGTTGTTACAGAAAACTTTCTCCATATCACAAAAGGTCTCTACAATTGTATATGCAGAAGCACGAAAGCATAAAAAAAATTGAGAGAAATATTTTAGTCAAAACTCCGCTTGATCGGTACATGGAATAGGGAGTATTAAATAGCACTGAACAAAATATATTGCAGATTTATAAGAAATTAGTAGTAATTCACGATAACCTGTTTACCCATTTTTTTGAGATTTTCAGATAATGTTTCAACTAGTTTCAACTTCATGGTTAAATCAATAGGTTGTCCTTGATGAGCTTGGTTAATACTCTGACCAACGAAAAATTCCACATCAGTAGCTTCTTCAAAAAGAATGTTGCCCAAGAGTGAAGCACCATCCTTCTTATTACTGTGCTTAGGTGTTAAATCGTTTACTGATAAATATTTTGCTGACAAATCGAGTAAACGGCGTAATGTGAGTACTCCTTCTGTTGTTAAATCTATTCCTTCAATATATCCGATAGGTGGAACATCTTTGTCGTGAAATTCACAACTTGTCCTTAACGGTTTATTTAAATATCGCGCAACTATTTGGGAGCTGGTGCCACCGCAAACTACTTTTTACCCTCTTTCGAGAGAAACATGGCTACACAAGCATCATCCTTCTCTTTGTCTACCGGTGGTCCCACCATTAGGTTAACCCGCTTCCTTTTTCTAGCTTTTACTACTGCTACGGTGGTATCATCGCCAGGTTTGTCAAGATAAAGATCGTTACAAGCTGCAGCAATATTACATGCGACGCAACGGGCCGACATCGGGGAGTCAACAATTCGGTTAATGTATTTGATAATATCGCTACGTCCCCCCCAACCGAAATTCAATATTTTCCCACGCCCGCATGCAGTACACCATCGGACATCATAATTGCCATATCGTCTTCTACCATGTGTAATTCGCTTTTGTAAACCTTTTTGTCGCAAATAATATATTCATTCCGCTTCAAATCCTCACATCGTTTATTATGATAATAAATAACTTGCGGATTGTCGAATTCCATCAGGAAGCCCTCCCCCCTGATTGGTTTACATGGATAACGGAAAAGGTGGAGTATGCAATTCCTCTCACCTTGCATGTAGGGAGTGATTGAATAATGGTTTCTATGCTTTCTTCTATGGATATATTGTTGGAAATCATGCAGCATAGAATTTTCGAAGTAAGTGTTGCCAGAATATTTGCCTTTACCCCCGCTACCCAGGCCGTCAGCGAGGACAACTGTGGTAAAACCATCTTTCTGAACCGACTCTACTTTGTCGCCACACAGCTCTTCTCCTGTTTTATTAAGAGATGTGTAACCTGTTTCAAGATAAAAACACATAGGAAATTTTATTCTTTCTTATAAATATCTTTCAATTTTAATAATGCTACTTTTGTTTCCGCTGTTGTTTCTCCCAGTAGCGATGCAATTTCCTGTGCCACACGCATCTGTTTGCGAATTACGGCATCGGTTGTTTCAAATGTTTCTAACTTCATTTTTGTAAGCTTATCATCGTATTCCACTTTAGCGGTAACATCTCTCATCATGGCAAAAAGAGCTCGGTGTTCTTTTAAGATATTAATAGAAATATCTACATATAATTGGGTTTTGGGGGGGATAAAATCTTTTAATATCTCTACATTTTTATTTTCCCTGTATGCATTCATGAAATCTGCTGTATTGAAGAAATCAACGGCCAACCGGCCTTTTAGAGATTCTTCTTCAATGCCAAACATCTCTTTTGCCTTTTTGTTGATTTCCAAAATATGCATGGAATCATCTAATACTACTACTCCATCGGCAGTGTTATGAATGATTTCGTACGACATAGATTCTGCCCGCTTTCTCATATATGGCAAGCAAATTTCTATTTCGGCGTAGCCATTAAGAACTGCCCACGCTTTATCCCGGCAAGATTTGTATCCGCAAGAACCACAATTTAACTCGTCTTCAGGACCGAACTTCCCTGTTTTGGCAAGAATAGTTTTAATTTCTTCCTCTGTTCCAATCTTACTCTTGTCCCTTATGCGTGGATAATTTTGAAAAAAAACTGATATTCTCTGTATTCTGATTATCGTTAGTGGTAGATGAATTAATCTTTTCTTTTTCTTTCTGAACATATTTTTTTTACTTCCAGCGTGGCTTTTATGCTCCCTCCTTTACTTTTAAGAATACATGGACCGTTTACACAGGAATTCTGACAGGTACTCAACTCCAGAAAAACACCCGAAAGGGTTTCAATATTCTCCAAAACCTGTACACATCTATCGGCTCCATCTACCGAAATATATTCGAAACCTTCGGGTAGGGATTCAAAAGATTTGATGATTCCCTGACTTACCGGGAAGGATTTTGATAAATTAATATGATTGTCGGCGGATTCGTTAAATTCAAAATGAGATATCTCTTTCGGAACAATGTTATTCTCTTTAAACATAACATCGATATCTTCAAATGTGAGTACTCCGTCAATAAAACCGCTCTCCCTGGCCTCACGTTTTTTTTGCTATGCAAGGGCCAATGAAAACAATACTTGCGCCAGGTATGGCCATTTTAGCATTTTGGCATGGGCAACCATGGGAGAATCAACAGGTGCTAAATATTTTAATGCTTTTGGGTAATACATCTGTATCATACTGCAGGCGGCAGGGCAAGCAGAAGAAATAAAATTTATAAACTTGCCCGATTCCATCAATTTTCATATTCTTTTATTACGGCTTCTGCCCCTATTGCAGTTTCATGGGCATCGCAAAATCCCAGTTTACACAATGCTATACGAAACGGCTCAAAATCAGTCACATCAAAATTTGAAACAAATGAAGGAGCTACGCTAGCTATGACTTTAGAATTGGTCCTTAATAAAATCTCTACTTTATCTCTTTCGCTATGTACAATTTTAGCGTTCTGCGGACACACTAGCGTACACTTTCCGCATAAAATACACCTGTCTTTTATTATTTTTGCCTGATGATTAATGATATCTATAGCTTTAACGGGACATTCACGCAAACATAAATAACAATCCTTGCATTTTGCATCCTTAAATTCAAGATATTCAAACATAGAGTTTTCTGATTTAAATAGATATTGCTGGATAAATTTCATTAACGAAGAGCGCTTCGAAATTTTTTTGAATTTACATTGTGCAAAAAAAATTTTCTCCCGTTTTTTTTCAATTCTTGGCTCTTTTATTACCTCCACTGAAACTCCTTTGGAACATGAGCCGAGGCAAAAACAGGCTTGCAGCTCTATAAAGTCTTCTGCATTATATTTTTAAGGAGTTCTTTCGCTTTTGTAATTACATCATAAGAGCCTTTAATATGGCAAGAACTTCCAACGCATATACGTATGCATATCATAACTGAGTGGTTTTTTTCCGGTTATAAAAATTGAACCCACCCGAAAAAGTCACTTTTTTTATAAAACAGTTTTAAAATACCGGTAAGCTATTTATCTAAAACTCTGATTCCAGACATTTTCAATGAGATCAAAACTAATTGTAAAGATAAATATATTTATTCAGATAAATGAAAATTTTTCGTTATGAAAATATTATTTCAAATTAATGTTTATCGTAAACTTGATTTGTTAAATATATTATCCGGGATAGTTTCATTAAACAGTATTTTTGTAATATTCACTCGTGTACCTTTGCCGTTTTTAAGAACATCTCTATAGAGAAATGACATCGGGAACCATCGGCCTCCAATTTTTGAACCTTGGAAAAGGTGATTTCTTTAAGCTGCTTGCCACTCTTTGCAAATAATTGTGCCTGTAGCATTACAAAACGTTCTTTGTCTACCCATATTTTTTGCGAATGGTAGTTGATATCAGAGACGATTGCAGTCAGAGTGAGCTCCCAGCATTCCCGCCCGTCAATGGTCTGTTCACCCGTAACCTCAGCTTTGTATTGGTCAATCAGTCTCTTGTCGGTCATCATATCTTCGTAGCTTAAATCACTTCCCATAACCGATTGGCGCAGCATGTGCCCAGAAATTTGAATGGTGCGGTCAGTTGTAGGTGAATATACCCAAAGCTGCTTGTCAAGTTTGAGCATCTTCGTGCCTTTTCACGAGCTGGTGCGAGATATTCGGTGAATGATTTTCTGTCGCCTTCCGTCCATATTTTCATTTCCATGGTTCGGGTTGCTCGAGCGGAATATATCTCCATCGTAGCAGTCATTATCTGTGTTTGGGCAGACATGTTTTCATCAACCTTGTCTAATATTGTATTAGCATCGGGTGTTTGTGAATTTACTGCCATAGTAAGCATAAGCATAAACAACAGAGAGTGCGTTCGCATGTTATTTTATTGTCTAAATGTAATATCTTCCTGTCTAATTTTCCAATTCCTTGAATAATTTTGCCGTTTGCCGTTTGTAAATTCCCGCTTCTGCAAGTAGTGCACCTACAACAGTGGAAATGAGTCCCGGTATAAAACCGATAACCAAGGTAGCCGGTGTTATTTTTGCACGGATAATATTGGAAATCATCAAATTCGATCCTTTAGATATATTGGTTATATCTAAACCGTACGTTTGTAAAAGCCAGGCGAAAAAAAAGCCCTAATGCAGTGCCGGCTGCCGATCCGGCAATACCCACCAATATGGTCTCCATTATCAATGAGCGATAAATCTCCCCCCCCTTGCTTTCTCCAATAGCAAGGCGAAGCCCAAACTCGCCATAGCGGCGCAACCCGCTTATCAATCCGGTGTTCCATAGAACTATAGACATTGCAAATATGAATACTATAATTATAATATTGGAAAGATTGTTAATAGTTGTATAAGACATTCCTGCAATGTTTGAATTTGATAACCTCGACATCACAGGAGTAAACTGGCCTGGTTGGCGTGCGTACCGTTTGTTGAAATCCGATACTATTTTTCCTGCTTTACGGTTATCATAAGTGCTGTTCCCCCCCAGAAAACCAAGGATCTGATTTGCCGCATCTTCCATATTCAATGCTTCTTGTGCATCATTCAGATCGACCATTATCATACTCTTGTCAAGTACATTAACACCAAAATGCAACGTGCCGGCAACCGAGAGGTTGTACATTGACAATTCGCCATACATTGTTGTAGATATGAGCGTTATGGTATCATTAATATTCAGGCACATCTTAGTGAACAGTTCGTCGCTAATCAGTGTTTCTCCCCCGTTTTTCGGGGAAACGCCCTTTTTCAACAGTGAATGCAGCTCCATACGGTTAATCTCTTCGTTTGAGTTTATCAAGTTGAATGCCATCCCCCCCTTCACATTTCCCTGAACGAGCGTGTTCCCAAGACTGTCAGGCACATCGAGTATGCTGCTAAAGAAAATTCTTTCTGTCCAAATACATTGAGGATATTGTTGTTGTAAGCTGGTCTTCAGCATATTTACGTCTATTAATGCAAAGTCGAGAGGCATTTGTGATTTATTGGCTGAATAACCACGTGTTTCAACACACAAGTGACCAGTGTTGAAAGCAGCATTTTTTTTCGAGACTTTCGCCCATCACACCTCCAACGTATGCTTGCATAAAAACTGTAATCATTACCCCTAAAGCTACCACAATAAGCGGGAATAAACTTCGGTTGGGGGGGTCTCGCAATAACCCTTTCAATAAAAACTTTATCATTGAACTTTTCCTTTAATGGCATCTGCAGGGTTCATCCTTGCAATTTTTCTTGCAGGGAGATAGCTTACCAATGCTGTTATTATTATCATAAACACAATAGATACCATAATGAGGTCAAGCGAAAAAAAAGGATAGATCTTATCCGGAATAGTTATGCCGAAATCGCTCGATCCTGAAGGCATTGGTATTCCGTTGATGGCATAATACAGACACACCGGAATTCCGTATATTGCGCCGAGCAAAATCGCCAATACGGCATTGATGGCTCCTTCAATCGTAAAAAGGTGCACGACCTCTTTTTTTGGTCATCCCTAAGGCGATAAACGTTCCTATTTCGCGTTGGCGCCTGAAAACGCCAAGTGTTTGAGTGTCGAAAACGGCAAGCAAGCCCAACAGAAGAAAAATAATGTAAAAATACTTTGGCCTACTTTTTTTTGTTTGAAGCATTTCGCGCAGCGATTGAGTAAGCTCCTCATCACTTTTAAAGGCCCACCCGTCTATTTGTTCTGCTTTTATATTTTTTTTGATTTTATCATTATTGTTGCATTTCCTGGTTTCAATAACATTTTCTGGAGTGATTCAATTGAGATCCATATCTGTCCGTTGTCCACAGAAGAAACAAATGTTTTGAAGATACCTGTAATTTGAATGTCTTGTGCTTCGAAGGTGCCGTTTGCATCGCGCCAGCGCAAAATCACTTCATCGCCTTTTTTTCAATCCGCTTTGCCGTGCCATTCCTGTGCCGATAATGGCCGGAATAACTTCGCTGTCAGGTTGGCTTTCCAGTAAAGTAGCCGGTAGTGCCAGCAGTTGCTGTCCGGGACTTATACCTTTTATTAGCACCGACATACTTCGACCCGAAGGAAAAATTGTACCGATCGCAATTAATATGGGTTCCAACAGCCCTTTTTTTTATCCGCAGATTGTAATTCCGAGGGAATTAGAGCTGCCGCACTATCTAGAGTGAACGGGTCGTAAGGGTCGTATGCGGCGCTCCAATACTGTCCGCCTGCTATTTCCCATTTTATTGTGTCGTATATAGCTTGCCGGTCCCATCCTTGCATCATTCCCTGCATAAATATGATCAGCATAAAAGCGATGGAAAGAACAAAAACCGTAAGCCACGTTTTCAATCCGTTAGCCAAAATGTTCCGTATGGTAAGTTTGAATAATTTCATTGCATTACTTTCTCGTCTTTTACAACCTGCCCGTCTTCCAATCGGATAATTCGCTTGAGATAGCTTATTACTTTTTCGTCGTGGGTAGCAAACAGAAAGCAAGTTTTCAGCTCCTCATTAAGTTTTTTTCATTGTTTTTAGAATGTGGTGCGAGTTTTCTGTATCCAGATTTGCAGTAGGTTCATCGGCAAGCACCAGCTGAGGACGCTTTACCATGGCGCGGGCAACAGAGACACGCTGCGACTCGCCTCCCGAAAGTTGCGGTGGGCGGGAGTTTATCTTTTGGCTTAAACCTACCCATTCAATCGTTTCCAGCACTCGTTTTTTTCGTTCTTCGGCAGACAAGTTGAGGAGAAGGAGAGGAAATTCAACATTTTCAAAACAGTGTATACGGGTAATAAGTTATAGCTTTGGAAGATAAACCCAATTTTATGTTTTCGTAATTGAGCTGCTTGAACTTGCGTGAGGTTATTCACGCTCTTGTTGAGGACTGTAACACTACCTTCTGTAGATTTGTCTAAAGTCCCGATAATGTTAAGGAGGGTGGTTTTACCCGAACCGCTTGGTCCCACCAACCCAGCAAATTCTCCTTCGTTGAAAGCGATGTTTATGTTGTTCAACGCGGTGAAAAAAACTGTTCCCGGCCGGATATTTTTTTTAACAAGATGTGAAACTTCAACAATATTTTCCATATGAATATTTTTTTTATATTTTCAATAATATACTGATGTCACAGGTTGCATTGAATGCCTGATATATCTTAAAAAGTATAATTCACCATTAACTGAACACCTTTTCCTGCGAACAGGTTATGTTGTGTGACTTGCATTGAAGCGGCAATCAGATCGATTTCGGGATTCCAAAAACCAATCAGATAAATATCAAGGTTGTCATACGCTCGTTTGTAACTAAGGTAATTAAACCATAAACATTGCTCGTCGATGTAAAAAAAACATAGCGGATACGTCGTCGAGGATTGAAACCGGATAGTTAAATATTGCCCCCCCCACAATTACAATACTTTTGCCATTGATAAAAAAAACTGTTGCCCATATGGTAGCGAAAATATTCGGCCGATATGCCCAATCCGTTTCCAAAGGGAAGTGTATAATCGGCTCCGATATTCAGAAAATCCTGATGGTGAGGTAAGTTATAATTATTTTTTTTGTGTGATGATGGTGCTCGACTCAAACCAGAGACCGACGACAGCATCCCATTTTCCGTCAATACCTATGCGTGTTTCGTTGAAACGGGTTTTGCCGGCAGTTGACGGAAGAGCTGTTTTTACATCCGTTTTGCGATAATGCGTTGTAAGAGCTATTTCTCCTCGCCCGAGAGGGAACTGGAGTCTTCCGCCTGTTTCGGGAATCCATCGCACCGACCCCCCCAGAAATTCAAACCCTTTAGGTTTGTCGTTACCGATTAATGACCAGAACCAAATATTGGCGTTATTTTGGAAAAAAATACCGTCCCAACAGTGCATAAACTCCATCGGTTAGCTGGAGCGGATCACGCACATCTATGCGATCGAACCACATTAGCGGGCGGAACATTTTTCCCGGACCGAATTTGATATTTTGCAAACCGCCGCGCAGCTCCCAATTGTTTCCTGAATAGCGCAACCAGGCACGGTAGGGTTTCAGGGTACATACGGTGGAATCGTGCTTAGTCCCCCCCGAAAGATGAAATTCCGATTGTAAATTTGCTGAAACAGCAGTATCAAATTTCCCGTAATTTCCTATAAATGTAGGTACGAAACGTGTGCCTAATTGCATTTTAACAGGATTGGGAAACTGAAAAACCGACCAACAGGAGAGTTGTCCGCCAAACGAAACCGGTGATTTTTCAGTTTCCGGTTGTTTTATGGAAACTGAATCGGTTTTCTCTTGTGCGAATAGGCAACAAGAAACTCCAAAAGCAATAGATAGAGTGCATAGCTTATTCATCTTTCTTCCTTTTGCACCGGTGTTATTCCATACCTAAAAGAGTAGTTTAATTGTAATCGCTAAAAGAGCATAATGCTTATCGCATGCAACAAGTGCCATTAAAACGTATAAACATCTTTTATTTAGCTATATGCATATAGCAGGGATAGATGCGATAATTAAGTAAAGGTAAAAATATAGTTTACCTTTTTTGGAATATGACACCCTTAAATAATGTTAATTACGGGTTTTGGTAAACCAATGGTAATAAGAGGTTTTGGTAAGCCAATGTTAACGAAAGGTGTTGAAAAAAACAATTGTTACAAAATGCATATTCATTACAACAGATATCGTTACAACAGGCAGATAAACATCATTATTTCATCTGTACTGCGCTTTTGAATATATCGATGTATTCCCTCCGAAAAGTCTCTTTCATCATCATGCCAAAACATATATTGATATTCAGTGCATTATAAGTAATTATTTTTGATACTAAGGTCTTATGAGCAGACTCATCAATTAAATCGGGGGGGAGTAAAATTTGTTTTTTTAGGTAGTGATTGGCAAGTATCTCACTGAGGTATTAGTGCTATCACGAGTAACAATATGGTTTTAGGTAGTGATTTACAGAACAGTTGATAAATATTATGAATATTGTATATATTGCATTGAAGATTATTGTAAATTTGTTTAATAAATAACTTTTTCAGTGTTATTTTTAATACTCATAATTTTAATGAAAAAAATATTGTTTTACTGCGGTGCTTGTCTTTATTGCTATGACTTCTGTTCATGGGCAGTCAAAAACGGGCATTTGCGACTCTCCAAAGACACAATATGCAGAACAATACAGTGATATGATACCAATGCTGAAACTATGGGACAGCAAAGAATAGAAAGGCAATAAAAAAATAAACATGTTATACTCAAGCACTATACTTCTAAAAGATGATATGAATAAATTGGCTGCCTTGGGACAGCCTTTTTTTCTTTGTTATTAATTATGAACAGACAGAAGGTTATATCGTGTCCGATCCGCTTTATCAGGACGAAATATTTTTCAAGTTTCCAGAAGCCGGGAGAAAACCTTTTTCTTTTTCCCCGACAGATACATATTTCAATATAATCCCCAATAATTTTGAAACATATAAGAAGAGATTCGATAAATTACAAACATATCTGATGCAGCAGAAAATATTTTTGGCAAATCTGACTGAAAGGACAGAAATTGAAACGGAACTTTCACTTGAAAATATTTTTGCTTTGAGTGAGTCTCGATATCAGATTTATATACCCGGCAGGTTTGTATGTTTTTCTCCTGAGCGCTTTGTCAAAATTGCCAGTGGAATAATTTCTACCAATCCCATGAAGGGGGGGACAATTGATGCAGGTATTGCAAATGCAGAACAAATTCTGTTGGAGGATGAAAAGGAGATAAACGAACATAAGGCAACCGTAGCTTTAATGAGCAAAGAGCTGGGTGCGATCTCCAAAATGTTCATGTGTCGCGCTTCAGGTACATTGATCGGTTGAATACAAACAGAAAGGATCTGTTGCAGGTCAGTTCGGAGATAGCAGGAGAGCTTCCGGCGGATTACAGGCAACATATAGGCGATATTATTTTCTCTCTTTTGCCCGGAGCTCTATTACTGGAACGCCCAAACACGAAGTATTGGAGATATTGGGTGAGATAGAAGGAGTTGAAAGAGGCTATTATTGTGGAGTTGCCGGTTATTTTGATGGTGAAGATCTGGACTCGGCTGTTTTAATTCGCTTTGTTGAACAAGATGGTAATAAATTTTATTTTAGGAGTGGAGGGGAATAACCATCGATAGTGTTTGTAAAAAAAGAATATCAGGAAGTATTGAATAAAGTGTATCTGCCTTTTGTATGAAACGGCCTGTTTTCATTGAAACATTGAGAATTGAAGAGGGAGTTATTTACAATCTCAATCTCCATCGGGAGAGAGTGCATGAAACCGCTTTCTTGCATTATGGTACGAAGCCGGAAATAGATATAAACACCTCTCTGATACCTTCTCATTTAAAAGGGAAAAGAGTTAAATGCAGAATTTTGTATGATGAGGATATCATATCTGTAGAATTTTTCGCTTATGAATTTAAAACAATTCGTTCATTGCAGGTTATTGAAGACAACAGCATCACCTATTGTTATAAATCTGTTGTCAGAGATGCTTTGCAAAATCTTCTTATGCAAAAAAACAGCCGATGATATTATAATAACAAAAAATGGGAATATTACCGACAGCTCATTTAGCAACCTTGTATTTGAATCGTCAGATGGAGCGTTGTTTACTCCGGAAACATATCTGCTTGAGGGGGGGACCAAACGGAAATTTTTACTGAAAAACGGAATTATCAGAGAAAAAAAAGATAACGATTGACGATTTATCATTGTACCAAAAGGTATATCTGATAAATGCTTTGATTGATATTGAAGATAATATTTCGGTACCAGTATCTTCAATTATTTTATAATTGAAACCATTCGAGCCCCCTTGAAGCACTTTCGTTGCAATAGGACCAAAATATATGATGATATTCAATGCATTATAAGTATTTTTTTATATGTGGCTTTCTAAGCAGAGCCACCATTTTGAATAAAGTTTATTTTTTTTGTCCGGTTGAACAGATATTTAGCCCTTATACCTGATGACAATTTGCCGGTAAAGGCTCAATCAGTACGGTGCATATAATGATTATTTCCGGTGAGTGTATCAGTAAGTCATAGCGAAAATAAGATATGATCACTCTTTTATTATTTTCTCGGACTGATCATATTTCCGGCTTAAGAATATCATCGAGCCGCTCCTTATCCATCAGACGTAATTCAAGGATCAACTCATAAATGCCCTTTCCCGTTTTCAATGCTTCCGACGCTAGTTTGGTCGAGTTTTCGTAGCCCAGATAGGGGTTCAGCGCCGTCACCAGCCCTATGCTGTTCATTACCATCTCCCTGCACCTATCTGCATTTACTGTGATGCCAGTGATACATTTTTCGCGTAGAGTATGTATTCCCTGAATCAGTGTTTCAATGTTCTCCATAAGTGAGAAAGCGATAATCGGTTCCATTACGTTAAGCTGCAACTGCCCTGCTTCAGAGGCCATGGTCACCGTAAGGTCGTTACCTATAACCTTATAGGCTATCTGATTAACTACCTCCGGAATTACCGGGTTTACCTTCCCCGGCATGATTGACGATCCAGGCTGCATCGGAGGTAGGTTGATCTCGTTTAATCCCGTTCTAGGCCCCGATGAAAGAAGACGAAGATCGTTGCATATCTTTGACAGTTTCACTGCCAGCCGTTTAATAGCCGCTGAGTTCATAATAAATACTCCCGTGTCGCTGGTAGCTTCAATCAGGTTTGAAGCCGGCACCAGGTCTATTTCTGAAATTTTTGCCAGGTAGCAGGTGCACACTTTCGCATATTCAGGATCGGAATTTATTCCCGTGCCGATAGCAGTGGCCCCCCCCATATTAACCTCGCACAACAGTGTCCGGTTCTGTTCCATTCGTTGTATCTCCTCTTCCAGCGTCACAGCAAATGCCTCAAATTCTTGCCCCAGAGTCATAGGAACAGCATCCTGAAGTTGGGTACGTCCCATCTTAATTACATCTGAGAACTCTTTTCCCTTTTCACGGAAAGCCTCAATTATTTTGGTAACTGCGTCTATTAATCCACCTATACCCCTATAGAGCGCAATTTTAAGTGCTGTAGGGTAGGCGTCGTTTGTAGACTGGGAAAGATTTACATGGTTGTTTGGGTGACAGTACTGATATTCCCCCCTTGTATAACCCATTAGCTCAAGTGCACGGTTGGCTATTACCTCATTAGCATTCATATTGGTTGAAGTACCCGCACCTCCCTGAATCATATCCACCACAAAGTGGTCATGTAGTTTACCCTCTTTAATCTCTGAGCATGTTTTTACGATGGCATCTTTTATTTTCTCGTCCATCAAACCCAAGTGATGATTTGCCATTGCCGAAGCGGCTTTCACATCAGCCAGGCCTTTAATCAGCTGTGGGTAGTGATATAGCTTGGAGCGGCTTATATTGAAGTTCTGTACAGCCCGCATGGTCTGTATTCCGTAATAGTACTCCACCGGTATTTCCATTTCCCCCCAGAAGATCGTGTTCATGGCGGTTTATTCCACTTAAATTCATTGCTATTATGTTTAAAATTAATTTATTCCAAAAATACAACTTTTTTTGTAACAGAAACGATGAAATCTGATTAATTAATATGTTTTCTTCCGATTAAGTTTGCCGAAGGCGAAATAGTTTATTCTTATTAATTTTCCTGTTAATTCTTTCGGGTTTAAGTTGGCAAGCTGCTGCAGTTGAATTTCAATTCAGGATACTTTTTACACTGTATTACATTTTATTGGTTGAACCACTTTTTATTGTTGTAGGGTTGCTGGCCACAAAATAGTCGTCGGGTAGATCTTTTGTGACCAAGCTGACCCCCCCAGCTACTATTATGAAGCAGTATATGACATTTACTCAATTTTAAACAGGACACTCGCGATAGAAAATATTATCTGTAATAAAATGCAGACTGATATCTAACGATGCCTGTTTTACCTGTCATCATTAAATGTGAATCGCTTCTACTGAAATTCTTTTGTTTGAAGTTAACGGTTTAAGGGTTGTCTGTCATATAGAATATCAGCTTACTGCCATTCATAATATCCTTGTAGGTGATGAATTTTTTTTGTCATAGGGTTGCCCGTTCAGTTCAATCCTCTCAACATACATGTTTTCAGCAGAGAGGTTTTTTTTGCCTCCATGGTGAAATACTTTCCATTACCCACATTTAATGAAGCTTTAGGTATCTGCGGGGGGGCACCAAATACCAGTTCGCCGCTCACAGGATTTACAGGATAGAATCCCATGGCAGAGAACATGTACCAGGCAGACATCTGGCCGCAGTCGTCATTACCAATAAGTCCATCAGGTTTGTTCCGGTAGAAGTTGGTGGTGATTTGCCGTACCAGTCGTTGAGTCTCTTCCGGCCTGTCGAGGTATGAGTAGATGTATGCTACATGGTGACTCGGTTCGTTACCATGCGCGTACTGCCCAATCAGTCCGGTCACATCGGAAAGTTTACCGGTAGTCTCTTGGGTTGTGTTAAAGAGGTAGTCGAGTACTTTGCCTGCGGCCTCTTTCCCTCCCATCAGATCAATGAGCCCTGGGATATCCTGCAACACATGCCATGTATATTGAAGTGCATTCCCTTCAGTATAATGACCTCCAATATTCGAGTCGGCGTGTGCCAGCTCATAAGGGTCGAACGGTGATAGCCAGTCGCCATTCGAGTTTTAGGACGCATGCTGTTGGTCTCTTTGTCGAACAGGTTCCTGTAATAACCTGAACGCTTCATAAAGAACCCATGGTCGTCAGTTTTGCCCATCTTTTGTGCCATCATCGCGGCAGAGTAATCATCGAAGCCGCACTCCAGCGTACGTGAAACCGATTCCAGCTTTATTGTGTCATAAGGGTAGTAACCATACCTATCGTATAGGTCCCAATCCGATTTCGGATGTTTACTTTCGGTAACCGATTTTTAATCTGACGGAAGGCTTTTTCCGCATCGAAGCCATCAAATCCTTTGAGAAATGCATCAACTATCATAGGAATAGAGTGATTCCCGATCATAGTATAAGTTTCCTGCCCCCCCATAAGTGCCCAGATGGCAGGTGCCCTTTTTGCCCGCTGTAGTCTATCATTGAGTTTACCAGGTCCGGTATTATTTCCGGACTGAGAATGGTGTACATGGGAAAGGCTGCACGGAAGGTATCCCACTGAGATAGTGTGGAGTAGTACTTCCCGGTGGGCGACAGGGATACTTCGCGGTTTGGGCCTGTATATTTACCATCTGTGTCGGCAATATTGTTGGGCTGGATGTAGAGGTGGTAAAGTGATGTGTAGAAGTTTGTCTTTTCGTTATCTGTGCCCTCTATTTTTACCCGCGAAAGATATCTGTTCCACTCCTCTTTTGCATTTTGGCGCACCTTTTCAAAGTCCCATCCTCTCACCTCGGCTGTAAGATTGCCTTTTGCACCTTCTATACTTGTCGTTGACATGGCGACCTTCATTTTAAAGTAGTATCGGACTGCATATCGAATGTGAGGATATAGCGCGGAGCTTTTCCCTGGGATCACGAGGATCGAGTCTCTCAGAAGAGAGTATCGGCTTGTTGAACTCAATCGCGAAGTAGTAGGTTCTCTCTACCCACTCAGTACGGCGGGTGTAGCCGGTAATCACCCTGTTACCTTCGAAGTTAATCTTATTATCGAGCACATGGGTGAAAAGCTTCTCTTTTTGCCATACCAGCCCGCTCTGGAAGTCCGCCAGCAGGTTGGCTTTTTTTTACCCGGGGGGGCAAAAGTGTATTTGTGAAAAGCTACGTGTGGTGCGGCTGTAATCTCCACATCTACTTCGTTATCTGAAAGTTTAACCGCATAATAACCAGGAGAGGCTTTCTCGGTAGCTTTGTCGAAGCTGCTGCTCAGGTCGTTACGTTTCTCCCTGAGAAGGGCTGCATCAGCAAATCGCCCAGGTCGACACATCCTGTACCGTTAAGCCGGTTTTGAGAGAAACCGTTTATACGTTTGTCATCATAGAAATAACCGGAACAGTATTCCCATGAAAAGTTACCTGTCTCCGGTCCCGGTTGCATCATTCCCAAAGGATAAGCCGCCCCCCCGGGAAAGGTGTGTCCCGTGAAAGCAGTTCCTATAAATGGATTTACATATTTAGTGAGGTCTGTCTCATTTGAAACAGAGTTTTTTTTCGTTTTTCATTGTGCACGATGCAGTAAATAACAGCAACACGCATATTAATATCGTTTTATTCATAACATTTTCTTGTTTATGCAAAGCAAAAGATCTTTTCCGTCGATTTGTTTTTTTCTGTATTCAACTAATCTCCTTTTTTTTCGCCCGTTTTGTCTCCCAGACAAAATAAGTAACCAGTCCGGTAAAGGCAAACAGTGCTACTATCTGTGCTCCTGTTCCACCTGGGTTTGCCCACAAACCAATATTAAGAACGTCACTCTTCCCTGTGAGAAAGATGATAAGGGCTCCCAATACTCCAAATAGGGCAGCACCTGCAATAAATCCTGAAGAGATAAGGATGGCACGCTGATGACGGGAATTATTCAGCTCTTTATCTTTTGTGCTTTTATTTACCCAGTGATTCAGCAATCCGCCTACAATAAGAGGGGGGGTATTCAAAGGAAGTGGGATAAACATCCCGAGCGCAAAGGCCAGTGGAGACACCTTCAGCCAGTTCACCAGTATGGCTATTACAGCTCCAATACCCAGTAACGTCCAGCTTACGCCGCTGCCTGCCATCAACGGCTCAATGATTGCCGCCATGGCATTTGCCTGAGGTGCCACCATGGGATTAGGATGCTCTGGAGTAGCAACAAACCCATAAGCTTCGTTCAGAATAAAAATAACAGCGCCTACGGTAGCTGCGGAGACAAGTGTTCCAAGAAACTTATACGATTCCTGTTTGCCGGAGTGGAGCCAAGCCAGTAACCAATTTTAAGGTCGGTAACAAACCCGCCAGCCATGGAGAGCGCTGTACAGACAATCCCTCCGATAATCAAGCCGCTGACCATACCCTGCCAGCCTTCCAGTCCCACTGAAACCAGGATTACTGATGAAAGTATCAAGGTCATAAGAGTCATGCCTGAAACGGGGGTTAGAGCCTACTATGGCTATGGCATTTGCCGCAACAGTGGTAAAGAGAAAAGAGATTATGGTGATGGTGAGTAGCGCAACAATCGACTGCACTAATGTAATCTTAACTCCTGTGATAAGAAAAATAAAACAGCAACAAGTGTAAGGAACAGAAATAACATCACAAACGACATTTTCAGATCCCGTTGTGTACGTTTTATCTCAGTTTTGCCAGTAGCTGCGACACCTTTTTTTTCCTACTGCAAGCTTGAAAGCACTTCCAATCACGCCTGAAGATTTGATGATGCCGATGATACCTGCCATTGCTATAGCGCCTATGCCTATCGGACGTACGTACTCAGCGAAAATCTGTTCTGCCGTCATAGCAGCGAACGGATTTACACCCCCCCACTTGCGGCAGCTGCCAGCGTTCCAATCTCGTTTACCATTGGTATTAACACCAGCCACGAGAGTAACGAGCCGACGGTAATTATCAGTGCAAAACGCAATCCTACCAGATAACCAAAGCTAAAGATGAGTGCACTTACATTGAATTTCAATACCATCTTAAACTTTTCCGCTAGCATGGCACCAGCAGGAATTATTCGAGTTGTAATTTCTTCGCTCCAGAGCCGGAAAGCTGAGAAGCAGAAATCGAATAATCCTCCGATGAGCCCGCTTGTAACCAGCAAGCGTGCCTGGCTTCCCCCCCCTTCTCACCGGTCATAAGTATCTCTGTAGTTGCGGTAGCTTCGGGAAAAGGAAGTTTTCCGTGCATATCTTTCACGAAGTATTTCCTGAAAGGAATGAGGAACAGTATTCCAAGGAATCCCCCCCGAGGAGTGAAGAGAAAAAAAATCTGCCAGAAGTTAATCTGAATTTCGGGATACCTGGCCTGGAGGATATATAGTCCCGGAATTGTGAAGACTGCTCCGGCAACAATCACACCCGATGATGCGCCAATGGATTGGATGATGACATTCTGCCCAAGTGCATTTTTCTTACGGAAGGCTGCCGATGCCCCCTACAGCAATGATGGAGATTGGGATAGCTGCTTCAAACACCTGACCTATTTTCAAGCCTGAATAAGCAGCTGCAGCCGAGAAAATAACTGCCATCAGCAATCCCATTCCTACTGCCCATGGGGGGGTGGCTTCTTTCACTGGTTTATCTGCAGGCATTACCGGACTGTAATCTTCCCCCGGCTTCAGCTCCCGATATGCATTGTCGGGCAATTCTGTAATTTTTCCTTCTTTCGGTTCCATTGTTCATTTGTTTTTAATTCTCATTTTTGATTCTTCCATTATATCAGCTTTGTGTGACAGGTTTTTCGTGTATCGTAACTTCAATTCGTAATCCAGGAATCTGAAACTCCAAAGCTGGCCAGGTTTCACAAATTTTTGCCGAAAATACAAAAAAAACCGTAAAGAGAAGCCTGGTTTCATAATTTTGTATTAAATTCATAGCTTTTATATGGTCGTGAGAGCTCTCTGCAGTAACTGCAAGATATAATTTGTAACTTTGTAATTTTAAACAGTAAGGGAAATGAGAAAATTTCTTCATGTCGCAATGGCTGTTATGTGTACTCTATCAGTAACGGCGCAGAATTATTCATTAAATGATATTCTTAACGGCAAGTTCAGTCCACGTGATGTAAGAGAAATGGTTTCTTCACAGGATGGACTTCATTATTATCAAGCCGATCCGCAGCGAACGGCAGTTATCAAGTTTTCGTACGCGACGGGAAATGCAGTTGATACACTCTTCAGCACACTTACAGCACGTAATTGCACTTTTGATTCTTTTCAGGGATTTCTTGTCAGCCCCCCCGATGAAAACCGCGTGCTGGTTTATATAGATAGGGAGCAGATATACCGGCACTCGTTCCGGGCCAGCTATTATTATCACGATGTGCGTCGCAACATGATAAGGAAGCTTACTGATAAACCCTCTAAACAGATGATGCCCACCTTCTCATCCGATAGCAAGATGGCGGCATATGTAATAGATAATAACATCTGGCTTTCTAAGTTCGACTTTGATACTGAGTCGCAGATAACCAAAGATGGATTGAGAAACAAAATAATAAACGGTGCTACCGATTGGGTGTATGAAGAGGAGTTTGGAGTTACCCGACTAATGGAGTTTTCACCCGATAACCGGTTACTTGCTTTCGTCCGGTTCGATGAATCTCCGGTGAAAGAGTTTACTTTCCAGACATTCAACGGGCAGCTTTATCCCGGTTACTATAACTTTAAGTATCCAAAAGCAGGTGAAGCAAACTCCAGTGTTGAATGCCGTGTGTTTGATATTGAATCGCGAACCACCCGCACAATGGACCTGCCCGTTGAAGAGGATGGGTATATTCCCCCCCGTATAAAATTTACAAATGATCCTGCCCGGCTGGCAGTGATGACTTTAAACAGAGACCAGAACCGGTTCGATATGTATTATGTCAATCCCCCCCGGACTACTGTGTCGAAGCTGGTATTAAGGGAAGAGAGCGAACAGTACATTGATTCTGACTGGCTGAATTCTATTCATTTTCTTGAAGACAAATTCACCTATATTTCTGAAAAAGACGGCTTCAGCCATATATATGTTTATGGCTTATCTGGTACATTACAGAAGCAACTCACTTCGGGTAGTTACGATGTGACTGCTCTCCTGGGGGTGGATCCTCAATCGGAGGTGCTTTTCTATCAGGCAGCTGATGAAAGTCCTTTGCGAAGAAATATATACAAAATAAATATTAGCAAGGGGGGGAAACCTCAGAAACTGTCGAATCAGCCTGGATTTAATGAAGCCTTTTTCAGCAATAATGGGAAGTTTTTCTAAATCGCTGGTCCGATGCAAGTACACCTGATGTTATCTCCTTACATGATTCAAACGGTAAGCAGCTGCGCATACTTGAAGACAATCAGTCAATAAAGGCCGAGGTTGCATCCGCGCGGCTCCCTAAAAGGGAATACATCAAGGTAACAGCTGCAGACGGTATCACACTCCTGAATGGCTGGATATTGAAACCCAACAATTTCAACCCCCCCTCCAAAAAAAATATCCTGTGGTTATGATTCAATACAGCGGGCCCAACTCGCAGAAGGTGTTGGACAAGTACAGTGCAAGCTGGTATTATGCGCTGTTGAATGAAGATATTGTGGTGGCCTGTGTTGATGGTCGTGGAACAGGTGCTCGTGGCGCCAGGTTTCGTAAGTGTACGTACATGAACCTGGGTATCATTGAGTCAGATGATCAGGTAGCCGCAGCGCAATACCTAGGCTCGCTGAGCTATATCGATGCGGACCGTATTGGAATATGGGGGGGGTGGAGCTATGGGGGGGTTACAACGTGCTGATGAGTATGAGTCGCGGTGATGGAACACTCAAAGCCGGTGTAGCCATTGCGCCGGTTACAGACTGGCGCTTTTACGATTCAGTCTATACTGAACGTTTTATGCGTACCCCGCAACAGAACAGTACGGGGGGGTATATTAACGCCTCGGCAGTTGAACTTGCGGGCAGATTGCAGGGGGGGAACCTTCTTCTTGTGCATGGCACAACCGATGACAATGTTCATTTTCAGAATACCATTGAATACACACGGGCTCTTATAAAGGCGAACAAACATTTCGAGATGTTTGTCTTTCCCGATAAAGATCATTTTATTTCAGGCGGCAACACAAGTGAATATCTCTACGAAAAAGTTATAGGCTTTTACAGGTTGAATTTGTAGTATTCACTATTGTTATAATTTAACATGATCTGCTGCTGAATGGTAGAACCAATTCAGCGGCAGTTTTTTTTCCCGCCTAAACAAAAATGTCCATTTGTTGTTATTAATGGTGAAGTTTTCGTAATATTATATGGCTTTTCGTCTAAAATACATAGAATTATCAGGAATCCTGCATTCGGGCTTGTACCTATGCTTCTGTTTTCTATCCTAATATTGCACACCGATACTCGCTTGGCTGCAGGTGTTGGCTTGTCACTTTCATTGATTGGTTATTTTTTAGTAAAAAAAATTCAGCCGCCTTATATATAAAATTTCCATTACTACTTTTATTGTGACGTTACTTCTGTCATTTTCATTTTTTTAATAGCCTGCCTCTGCTGAACAGATTTATGATAACCGAGATCGTTTTTTTTAATATCTCTTATTTTGATGAGGCTTTCCAGGGGAAGGATAGTGTTAAGGGTGGGCAAAGGACGAAACTATATATTGAAAACTACATGAAGGAGTCTTTTCGGGTAGCATTTCAGACACAGTACGGGCTTTCAATTCATCTTTTGCTTGTCCTGGTGTTTTATGTTACTGGTTCTCCTGAAGCCGTTTATGTTAATTCAACGACAGTTTTGTTGCTCTTCCAGGCAATACTGGTGGCAGTCATAGCCATAGAGAGCGTTAGGTTATTTATTTTGGATAAAAAAACTCTATAAGGAGGAGTGGTTGCCTGTTGTAACGGAGAAAGGAGATGTGACGGGCAGGGTTGCCATGTCAATCACTAAGGATATGAAGAACAGATTCATGCATCCTGTAGTTCGTGTAGCACTAATTTATAAGGGGGGGAAGATCTATCTTAAGGAAAGGGATCATTCACGACTATTAGATCCCGGAAAACTGGATTACCCGTTTGAAAAATATATGCAGTATAACGACGAAGTGGATGAAACTTTGCGTTATAGCATAAGGAAAGAGTGTGGCAACAGTAATCTTCCACTTCGTTTTTTTATTGAAATATACTTTTGAAAATGAAATCACAAAACGGCTTATTTTTCTCTATGTAGCCGATATTGAAGATGAAAATATTTTCAACAGCTTGCAGCTTCAGGGCGGGAAACTATGGACCGTATCGCAGATTGAGGATAATACCGGTACCGATATTTATTCCGAGTGTTTTGAACTTGAATTTGAGTATTTAAAAAAACACAGTATTGCTGGCTCATCGATTTGTAAAGTAAATTGAATAGAGTACCCTTCTACTGTTTTATAAACTATCAATAAAGCAATAGGCAGCTAAACTCACGTTCGGCTGCCTATTCATCGTTTAAATATAAAAAAGAAAAAGTTATTTGTAAATTACCATTTATAAATGGCTGTTTTATTTTTAATAAAGATGATTCACCATCTCAGGAACCAGCTGCTCGCTTTTGATTGAACCTGACAGCTTTGAGAAGGAATTGAAATCGATTTTACCTGATACCGTAATAATGGTCAGTTTATCCTCCTCATCAAGCGAGATAAGAATCAGATTCTGCGTCTCTTCATCGTTTCTCTTCATCAAAACTGAAATTTTTGATGCTTTCTCGTTTACCGACACCACCTCTTCGTAATCGCCGAACTCAGCTTTTATCAGTTCATGTGCTTTTGCAAAGTAGTGTTTGGAATCTCTCTTGTTATCACTGCTTACGATATGTATACTGTTCAACTCTCTGAATGTTTTCTTCAGATCTTCATCATTAGTACTTGCCGCCATCTTTTCAAGCATTGCCTTCCCGATATTCACATTGTTCAGCGGACGCTTGTCTTCGGCATATTTTTCGATGAACAGAGTTACAAAGTCGTTCGCGAAAACCGTTGTGGTACACAATAAAACAAACAGTGTTAATAACGTCTTTCTCATAGATTCCCAATTTTATTCAATCCATCTTTTTTTTAACCTCAACAGTGTTGTTCAGCGAATCATCCATATCATTATCAAGTAAGTTGCTTAATGAGTCGATTGATGACCAGTCGATATTCAGATCATCAATATCCCTGATGGTCTGCATTGAAGCTGCTTCGCTCACCTGTAGAGCGTTAGACAGTTTCTCAAGTGCATATGTTGCCTGCTGCATAACAGCGTTGGGGTCTTCAAATTTTTCAGTAAAATGCGGCTTATTGTTCTGACGTGTGATAAAGAACAGACCTGTACCCAATCCCACCAGTAACAGAACTGACGCGGCTATCCGCAGCAGAGGGGTGTAAATCCGGATAGTGACATATCTGTTCTTATCGGTATCTTCTAAAGCTGCTTTCAGTTTATTATCGAAATTTTTGCTTAGAGTTACTGATTGCTCCATTCTGATATAAGAGAACAGAGGAATATACTGTTCCAGATCTTCAGGTACACCAACTCCCGAGAAAAAATCCTGCAGTTCTTTCTCTTCCTCCAGCGTTGTTTCGCAATTCCAGTATCTCTCCAGCAATATATTTATATATTCACTATTCATTTATATTCTGATAACAGTTCTTTCATCCTTTTTCTTGCTCTGTGAAGTGTTATTTTAACCAGATCTCCGCTTATAGATAGCGATTCGGATATCTCTTTATAACTAAACCCCTCAATTTCCCTCAGATGGAACACCAACCGCTGATTCTCGGGAGCTCATCAATACATCTTTCTATCAAGTAGTGTTGTTCCTTTCTTACCATTTCACTGTGTGGAGATTGATGCTCAACAAAATAGAGCTCCTCTTTTTCCTTGTCAAGTGTCCCTGTTTTTCTGATTGCCTGCGAGGCCAGCCTGTCCAGTGCCATATTCTTGGTAGCCCTGAAGCAATAGGCTTCCAAGTTATCTATATAGTTCCAATCCTCTTTTCTGCTCCACAGTTTCAGCAGTAAGTCCTGCACTATGTCCTCTGCTTCAGCTTGTTCTCTTACAATACTGTAGGCGAGCCTGAAGAGTTTGTCCTTCAGGGGCAGAATTATTTTATGAAACGAATCAATACTCATTATATAATGACGGTTGAAAGAGAAAAAAGTTACATCAGAATGCAAATTTATTCTCTTTTTTTGTAAGAAACAATAAGAAAAAAAACAGCTCTGTGTCAATTTTATTGATCAACGCGAGAGAATTTACTCCATATATTTTAACATTTTATTCATGATATTTTATTCGTCACATTTCATTATTTCAATTATTCGTTTCATTACTCTTTGTGATTTTTCTCTACCCTTAATCATACACGTCATTTACAAATGATCAATTATTTTTCATAAAAACCTTCGCAAACGCTTGCATATCTTACTGATTATTTGTAATTTTGTGCCGTTTTTCACTCGAAGTGAAAGGTTATATAATGATAATCAGTCTATTATTATACGCACAGAGTGGGAAAAGTGGTTAAATAGCAATTATTTAAAAATATAGAAATACAAAAAAAGAAAGCAGAAAATGCCTACAATTCAACAACTAGTAAGAAAAGGACGTACCACCCTTACGGAGAAGAGTAAATCGCCTGCTTTGGATTCTTGTCCGCAGCGCCGTGGCGTGTGCGTGAGAGTGTATACTACTACACCCAAGAAGCCAAACTCAGCGATGAGAAAGGTTGCACGTGTACGTTTGACTAACTCAAAGGAAGTGAATGCCTACATCCCCGGAGAAGGACATAACCTGCAGGAGCACTCCATTGTGCTTGTGCGTGGCGGACGTGTAAAGGATCTCCCCGGTGTACGTTATCACATTGTGCGTGGTTCATTGGATACAGCCGGAGTAAGCGGCCGCACCCAAAGACGTTCCAAATATGGGGCTAAACGTCCCAAGGCAGGTGCTAAAACTGCGGTTAAAGGGAAAAAGTAATCCATCCCCGCTAAGCATCATTTTAAGTATAATTAAATGTATTATCGCTGTTGAAATTTTTGGAGTACGCTACTTATTACAGGTTGAGTAAATAAATTCGGAGGAATTTGTTGAAGACATATAAATGGCAGCCAAACAACACACAATTTTTTTAAACAATGAGAAAAACAAAACCCAAAAAAAAGGCAGGTTCTCCCGGATCCTGTTTATGGTGATGTAAGGGTAACAAAATTTGTTAACCACCTTATGTATGATGGTAAGAAAAGTATCTCTTACGATATATTCTATACTGCTCTGGAGAATGTAAAGGCTAAAATGCCCAATGAAGAGAAGTCGGCTCTTGAGATATGGAAAGCCGCGCTCGATAATATAACACCTCAGGTGGAAGTTAAATCGCGCCGTGTTGGTGGTGCAACTTTTCAGGTTCCCACGGAAATAAGACCGGAAAGAAAAGAATCCGTTTCAATGAAAAACCTCATTCTTTATGCACGAAAAAGAGGAGGTAAAACAATGGCTGACAAGCTTGCAGCCGAGATTGTTGATGCTTATAACAGTCAGGGTGGTGCTTTCAAGCGCAAAGAAGATATGCATAGAATGGCAGAAGCAAACCGTGCTTTTGCTCATTTCAGATTTTAAAATTGATAGAAGGTAAAAAAAAGATGGCTAAGGGTTCAAAAGAGACATTAAACTTCACTCGTAACATTGGTATCATGGCTCATATTGACGCCGGCAAGACCACCACATCTGAGCGGATTCTGTTTTATACAGGTTTAACGCATAAGATCGGAGAGGTTCACGATGGCGCAGCAACCATGGATTGGATGGAGCAGGAGCAGGAGCGTGGTATAACCATTACATCTGCTGCTACTACCACGAGTTGGAAATTTGATAACAATACTTATAAGATAAATTTGATAGACACTCCGGGGGGGCACGTTGACTTCACAGTAGAAGTTGAACGCTCACTTAGGGTGTTAGACGGTGCCGTGGCCGCATTTTGTGCTGTAGGAGGTGTTGAACCGCAGTCGGAGACCGTGTGGCGTCAGGCAGATAAATACAAGGTTCCTCGAATAGGCTATGTGAACAAGATGGACCGTTCGGGAGCCAATTTTTTTTGATGTTGTACGTCAGGTAAAAGAGATGCTTGGCGCTAAGGCTTGCCCTATTCAAATACCTATTGGTGCTGAAGAAAATTTTAAGGGCGTCGTTGATCTTGTTACAATGAAAGCCCTTTATTGGCATGATGAGACAATGGGAGCTGATTACGATATTACCGACATTCCTGCCGATTTGCTTGATGAAGCCCGTGAATGGCGCGAAAATATGTTAGAGACAATTGCCGAAATTGACGATAAGCTCATGGAGAAATTCTTTGACGATCCCAATTCAATCACAGAGGATGAGATAAGGAGCGCTATCAGAAAAGGCACATTGTCTATGGAGATTAATCCTATGATTTGCGGATCATCTTTCAAGAACAAAGGTGTGCAGACTTTACTGGATGCTGTTTGCGCCTATCTGCCAAGTCCTCTTGATACTGATGCAATAACAGGTACCGATCCTGGCGACTCCACCAAGGTTCTTGTCCGTCATCCCGATCCCAGCGAGCCAATGTGTGCCCTGGCATTCAAGATTGCAACAGACCCGTATGTTGGGCGTCTCTGTTTCTTCCGTGTTTACTCGGGCGAACTTGATGCAGGATCATATGTTTACAACGCACGTTCAGGGAAGAAAGAGCGTATCTCGCGCCTCTTCCAGATGCATTCAAATAAACAGAACCCGAAAGATTTTATCGGAACAGGAGATATCGGTGCCGGAGTAGGTTTTAAGGATATTCGTACCGGGGGGGACACTTTATGTGATGAAAACAAGCCCATTATTCTTGAGGCAATAGATTTCCCAGATCCGGTTATTGGAATTGCTGTTGAGCCAAAAACGCAGAAAGATCTTGATAAACTTTCTAACGGATTGGCCAAACTGGCAGAAGAAGATCCCACTTTCACCGTTAAAACGGATGAAGAGACCGGGCAGACAGTTATTTCCGGGATGGGTGAACTTCACCTTGAGATCATTATCGAAAGGTTGAAACGTGAGTTCAAGGTTGAGGCCAATCAGGGTAGGCCGCAGGTTTCTTATAAGGAGGCTATCTCCAAGCCTGTTGAATTGCGTGAAACATATAAGAAGCAGACAGGAGGTCGTGGTAAGTATGCCGATATGATAGTACGCGTGGAGCCTGCCGACAGCGATTTTGAAGGCGAACTGCAATTTATTGATGAAGTGAAGGGTGGTAATATACCTAAAGAGTACATACCTTCCATTCAGAAAGGGTTCCAGCGTGCAATGAAAAATGGCATTCTTGCAGGCTATGCGCTGAATAAGTTGAAAGTGACAGTAATTGATGGTTCGTACCACCCGGTAGACTCTGATCAGCTTTCGTTTGAGATTTGTGCCATGCAAGCTTTCAAGAATGCATCTGAAAAAGCCGGACCTATACTTCTGGAGCCAATTATGAAGGTTGAAGTGGTTACTCCCGAAGAGAGTATGGGAGATGTTATCTCCGACTTGAACAAACGTCGCGGCCAGGTAGAGGGAATGGAATCGAACCGTTCCGGAGCACGTGTGGTAAAAGCAAAGACACCGCTTTCAGAGATGTTCGGATATGTAACTGCTTTGCGCACAATTACATCGGGACGAGCAACCTCAACAATGGCTTTTTCGCACTTTGAAGAGGTTTCTTCTTCCATAGCAAAACAAGTATTAACGGAAGTAAAAGGCCGTGTAGATTTGATTAAATAATTTATAGTATATGAGCCAAAAAAAATCAGAATTAAACTGAAATCATACGATTACAGCCTGGTTGATAAATCAGCCGAGAAAATCGTAAAGACCGTAAAAGCTACGGGTGCAGTAGTCAGTGGCCCTATTCCGTTGCCTACACACAAACGCATTTTCACCGTGAACCGTTCAACGTTTGTGAACAAAAAATCGCGTGAACAGTTCGAGCTCGCTTCATTCAAACGCCTAATTGATATTTACAGCTCTACGGCAAAGACAGTGGATGCATTGATGAAGCTTGAATTGCCCAGCGGTGTAGAAGTGGAGATTAAAGTATAATTATAAAATAACAGAGAAATGCCAGGATTATTAGGAAAAAAAATCGGAATGACATCCGTTTTCAGTGCTGATGGAAAAAAATATTCCATGCACTGTTATCGAAGCAGGTCCTTGCGTAGTTACTCAGGTGAAGACCGTTGAAAATGACGGTTATGACGCAATTCAGCTCGGGTTTGAAGACAAAAAGGAAAAACATACCACGAACCCTGAAAAAGGTCACTTTAAAAAAAAGCCGGAGTAACACCCAAGAGACACTTGGCCGAGTTCAAAGGTTTTGGGAACGAATATAAAGAAGGTTCCGAAATAGGTGTTGATATTTTTAACGGGACCATTTACGTTGATGTGATCGGAAAATCGAAAGGAAAAGGTTTTCAGGGTGTTGTTAAACGCCACGGCTTTGGCGGTGTTGGTCAGTCCACACACGGTCAACACAACAGGCTGCGTGCTCCTGGATCTATCGGCGCATGTTCCTATCCAGCAAAAGTATTTAAGGGAACTCGCATGGGCGGCCAGATGGGTAACAAACGTATAACCGTTCAAAACCTGCAGGTGATTAAGGTAATACCCGAGCACAATCTTTTATTGCTAAAAGGTTCTGTTCCGGGAAGTAAAGGTTCAATTGTAGCAATCGAAAAATAAGATGGAATTAAGTGTTTATAATATAAAAGGAGAGGTAACAGACAAAAAGGTGACGCTCGACGATTCCATTTTCGGGATTGAACCTAACAATCATGTTATCTGGTTAGATGTAAAACAGTATCTGGCCAACAGGCGTCAGGGTACGCATAAGTCAAAAGAGAGAAGCGAAATTACCGGAAGTACACGCAAGCTCATTCGTCAGAAGGGGGGGAGTGGCGGTGCACGCCGAGGAGATATTAAATCTCCTGTTTTGGTCGGTGGCGGGCGAGTTTTGGCCCTAAACCAAGGTATTACGGATTCAAGGTGAACAAAAAGGTGAAAGAGTTGGCTCGTAAGTCGGCACTTTCACTGAAAGCAAAAAAATAATGCTATTATTGTAGTAGAGGATTTTGTTTTTGATTCACCAAAAACAAAACAGATTGTAGAGATTACGAAGAATCTGCAACTCTCTGATAAAAAGCTACTTTTAGTTTTGCCGGGTCAGAATAAAAACGTATATTTGTCGGCTCGAAATTTAAGCAGAGTCAATGTTGTAACAGCTTCTGATATAAATACATATAAAATTATGGACTGTGCAAATCTCGTAATAACCGAGTCGTCGGTTGCTGTGATTGATAACTTATTAAAAGCATAAGGAGAGAGAGAAGATGAGTGTAATTGTAAAACCCATATTCACAGAAAAGCAAACCGCAATAACGGAAAAGTTTGAAAACCGTTACGGTTTTATCGTTGAGCCTTCTGCCAATAAAGTTGATATCAAAATGCAGTTGAAGAACTTTACAACGTACATGTAGAGCATGTAAATACAATGAAATATGATGGTAAGCTGAAAAGCCGATATACAAAATCGGGTGTGGTTACAGGACTTACGCCATCGTATAAAAAAAAGCAATCGTAACCTTGAGAAAAGGTGAATCAATCGATTTATTTAGCAATATTTAAAAGAGATGGCAATACGTAAATTAAAGCCCACTACACCGGGGGGGCAAAGACACAAGATTATCGGTTCATTTGAAAATGTCACTGCAAGTGTACCGGAGAAATCTCTTGTACTTGGTAAGAAAACGTCAGGAGGCCGCAACAGTCAGGGTAAGATGACTGTTAAGAATGTAGGAGGCGGACATAAGAGGCGGTTCAGAATTATCGATTTCAAGAGAACAAAAGATGGTATCCCGGCCGTTGTTAAAAGTATAGAATATGATCCTAACCGCTCAGCTCGCATAGCACTATTATATTATGCAGATGCGAAAGGCCTATATTTTAGCTCCTAACGGCTTAAAAGTTGGAACCACAGTGATGTCGGGGCCAGGTGCTGCCCCCCCTGAAGTTGGAAACGCGCTCCCACTGTCTGTAATTCCTATAGGAACTGTAATTCATAATATTGAATTACGCCCGGGTCAGGGAGCCAAGATGGCACGATCAGCCGGAACATTCGCACAATTGGTATCTCGTGAAGAGAAATATGCAATTATAAAAATGCCTTCCGGAGAAGTTCGCAAAATTCTGTCGGCATGTAAAGCTACTGTTGGAAGTGTTGGTAATTCGGACCATGCTCTGGAACAATCAGGGAAGCCGGCCGTTCAAGATGGTTAGGACGTCGTCCGCGCACTCGCGGGGGGGTTAGCAAGAACCCTGTTGATCACCCAATGGGTGGGGGGGTGAGGGACGTGCTTCAGGAGGCCATCCAAGATCAGCCAAAGGCTTATATTCAAAGGGCTTGAAGACAAGAGCCCCCGAAAAAAAACATTCTTCTAAATACATTGTAGAGAGAAGAAAAAGAAGTAATCTGATTAATTATTAAAATTATGAGCAGGTCATTAAAAAAAAGGTCCATATATCAATCTCAAATTAGAAGAGAAGGTAATTACCATGAACGAGAGCGGCAAAAAAAATCCGTGATCAAAACATGGGCACGAGCCTCTATGATATCTCCTGATTTTGTTGGACACACCATCGCTGTGCACAACGGGAACAAATTCATCCCCCCCGTTTATATCACAGAGAACATGGTTGGGCATAAACTGGGCGAATTCGCTGTTACCCGTACGTTCCGCGGACACGCTGGCAACAGAAAGAAATAAGATCAGGGCGCTTAACGAATAAAGTAAAACAGAAAAAGACATGAGTGCTAGAAAAAGAATATCAGCCGAACAAAGAAAGGAAGAGCGTAAGGATGTCTCTTTCGCTATATTGAGGAATGTCCCCAGCTCGCCGCGTAAAATGCGATATGTCGCTGACATGGTTCGAGGTATGGAGGTGTTCAGAGCGTTGGGCGTTTTAAAGTTCTCCAACAAAGAAGCATCCGGTAAAATTGAAAAACTGCTGCTTTCAGCTATTGCTAACTGGGAACAGAAAAACGAACGTAAAGCCGAAACAGGCGAACTCTATATAAAAACAATAACTGTTGACGAAGGAACTACACTTAAAAGGCTTCGTCCAGCTCCGCAAGGCCGGGGGGGATACAGAATCCGCAAACGTTCAAATCATGTGACGATTGTGGTAGATACAATGAATAAAGAAGAACAAGAACAAGGATAACAAGATGGGACAAAAAGTAAATCCGATAGCAAATCGTTTAGGAATCATCAAGGGATGGGACTCTAACTGGTACGGCGGAAATAATTATGGTGACATTTTGCTGGAAGACAATAAGATCCGCACCTATTTGAATGCCCGTCTTGCCAAAGCAAGTGTATCTCGAATCGTTATTGAGCGAACATTGAAACTGGTGACTATCACAATTTGTACAGCTCGCCCCCCCGGGATTATTATTGGTAAAGGGGCCAGGAAGTTGACAAGTTGAAAGAAGAGTTGATGAAGATCACCGACAAAGATATACAGATAAATATTTTTGAGATAAAAAAAACCGGAACTCGATGCAGTTATTGTAGCAAATAACGTTGCACGCCAGATTGAAGGTAAAATAGCATATCGCCGCGCCGTGAAGATGGCTATTGCTTCTACCATGAGAATGGGGGGGCCGAGGGAATCAAAATTCAGGTGTCAGGTCGTTTGAACGGAGCTGAGATGGCTCGTTCGGAGATGTATAAGGAGGGTAGGACCCCCCCACTTCATACTTTCCGTGCCGACATTGATTACGCGCAAGGTGAAGCGCTGACAAAAGTAGGTCTGATAGGTATCAAAGTATGGATTTGCCGTGGTGCGATCTATGGCAAAAAAAAGATCTTTCACCTTCGTTTGCAACTTCAAAGGACAGCCGTTCTCACAGTGGCGGAGGCCGTGGCGGAAACAGGCCTGAAGGTGGAAGAGGGGGGGGCAGACGCAGAAGAAATAAAAACAATGCTTAATTGAAGAAAATATGTTACAACCTAAGAAAACAAGATTCAGAAGACAGCAGAAAGGCCGCATGAAAGGCTATGCCGGCCGCGGCAATCAACTGGCGTTTGGCTCTTTTGGCATAAAATCATTGCAATCCAAATGGATTACCGGAAGCCAGATAGAAGCTGCCCGTATCGCTGTAACGCGCTACATGCAACGTCAGGGACAGGTTTGGGTTCGTATTTTCCCAGATAAGCCTATCACAAAAAAAAGCCTGCAGAGGTACGTATGGGTAAAGGTAAAGGTAATCCCGAAGGATTCGTTGCTCCCGTTACTCCCGGCAGAATTATTTTTGAGGTTGAAGGAGTACCTTATGAAGTTGCAAAAGAGGCTTTGCGCTTAGCAGCTCAGAAATTGCCGGTTACCACTAAATTTGTGGTTCGAAGAGATTATGATAATGAGAAAAAATCGTAAATCGAGATGAGAAAACAAGAAGAATTAATAGAACTGTCCGGGAAAGATCTGAAAGAGAGATTAGATGCCGAAATGATAGCACTTACAAGGATGCGTATCAATCACAGCATAACTCCACTTGACAATTCTGGCTTATTGAAAGAGAAACGCAGGGATATTGCACGTATAAATACAGAACTTCGTGCAAGAGAGTTGAAAAAGAACAATAACAGAGAAATGGAAACGAGAAATTTAAGAAAAGAAAGAATCGGGGTCGTTTTCAGCAATAAAATGGATAAAACTGTCACTGTTGCTGTAAAATGGAAAGAGAAACACCCTATATATGGGAAGTTCGTTAATAAAACGAGAAAATTTCACGCCCATGATGAAAAGAACGACTGTAACATTGGTGATACAGTCCGTATTATGGAGACTCGTCCTTTGAGCAAAAAAAAGAGATGGAGAGTGGTTGAAGTAATTGAGAGGGCTAAGTAAGATGATACAACAAGAATCAAGATTAACGGTTACCGACAACAGCGGCGCCAAGGAAGCACTCTGCATTCGCGTGCTTGGTGGAACTAGAAGACGTTACGCGTCGGTTGGGATGTCATAGTTGTTTCTATCAAGAGCACAATCCCTTCGAGTGATATTAAGAAAGGTGCCATATCAAAAGCGATCATCGTTCGTACGAAAAAAGAGATTCGCCGTGCAGACGGTTCGTATATACGCTTCGACGACAATGCCTGCGTTCTGCTGAACAATGCCGGTGAATTGAGAGGAAGTCGTATCTTCGGTCCCGTTGCCCGTGAACTGCGTACCACGAACATGAAGATTGTTTCATTAGCACCAGAAGTATTATAATCTATTAAGCAATCACAGGCAATGAGTAAATTACACATAAAGAAAGGCGACATTGTTTACGTGAATTCCGGTGAAGATAAAGGTAAAACCGGACGTGTACTAACGGTTCTAGTTAAAAAGAACCGTGCAGTAGTGGAAGGCGTAAACATAGTGTCAAAACATACAAAACCCAATGCTCAAAATCCAAATGGAGGTATTGAAAAGAAAGAGGCTTCAGTTCACATCTCCAATTTAAACCCGGTTGATCCTAAAACAGGTAAACCCACTCGCATTGGGCGTAAGGAAAACAGTAAAGGCAAATTAGTACGTTACGCTAAAAAAATCTGGGGGGGAGGAAATTTAATGAGTACTACAACATACCAAGTTAGTTTAAAGAAGGATTATAAAGAGCGTATTGTTCCTGCTTTGATGAAAGAATTCAATTACAAATCGGTAATGCAGGCACCCAGACTCGAGAAGATAGTAATTAATCAGGGTTTGGGCATTGCTGTGGCAGACAAAAAAAATCATCGAGACAGCGATCAACGAACTTACTGCTATCACTGGACAAAGAGCAGTGGCAACCGTTTCACGCAAAGATATATCAAATTTTAAATTGCGTAAAAAAAATGCCTGTAGGCGTGAGAGTTACACTTCGTCATGATAAAATGTATGAATTCCTTGAAAGATTAGTACGTGTGGCTCTGCCTCGTATACGTGACTTCAAGGGTATAGGGGCCAAGCTTGATGGAAGAGGCAACTACACGTTGGGTATTGAGGAACAGATTATTTTCCCGGAGATCAACATTGATACAATAACACGTTTGCTGGGAATGAATATTACTTTCGTTACTACTGCTCCTACCGACGAGGAAGGTTATGCTCTTCTTAGAGAGTTCGGTTTACCGTTTAAGACAGAACATTCGCATTAAGCTGTGTTGGCATAAGTCAGGCTACGTTTGAGTTATGCTGCTGGCTGGCAAACTATTTCTTTAATAAATGCAGTCACAAGCAAGTTTTATTGCATTATGTTGCAGAGAGAAATAGTAGAATATAGTTCAATGAATAATTTTAATGAACAAAAAAAATTAATATATAATGGCAAAAGAATCAATGAAAGCCCGAGAGGTGAAGAGAGCCAGGATGGTTGCCCGTTATGCCGAGAAAAGAGCAAAGTATCTGGCAGATGGTGATTACGAAGCACTTCAATCCATTCCCAAGAACGCTTCCCCGGTACGATTGCACAACCGTTGTAAAATTACCGGACGCCCCAAAGGATATATGCGCCAGTTCGGCATCTCTCGTATCCAGTTCCGGGAAATGGCATCTAAAGGCCTGATTCCCGGTGTGAAGAAGGCTAGCTGGTAATAGATGGATAAACCGAAAAGTGAAAAAAAACTGGGAAAAGGTTTGATCAATTACCGGCGACTTTAAAGAAATGACGTTTTATTAAATATTGTCCCGGCGGTCGGGATCAATTTAAATTTTTAGTATATGACAGATCCAATAGCAGATTATTTGACGCGGCTACGAAATGCCATCCAGGCGAAGCATCGTGTGGTGGAGATACCCGCATCGAATCTAAAAAAAAGACATCACTAAGATTCTTTTTGAAAAAGGCTACATACTTAATTATAAGTTTGTAGAGGATGGTCCCCAGGGCACAATAATGATTGCCCTGAAGTACGATCCTGTAAACAAAGTAAACGCGATTAAGAAATTGAAGCGTGTATCAACGCCCGGTTTACGCCAGTATGTAGGTTACAAAGATATGCCGCGCGTACTCAATGGCCTGGGTATTGCCATATTATCTACTTCAAATGGAGTAATGACAGATAAAGAAGCCCGTGAACATAAAGTTGGCGGAGAAGTATTGTGTTTCGTTTATTAATCTGAAGGAGAGAAAAATATGTCAAGAATAGGAAAATTACCCATTACGCTGCCTGCAGGTGTTGCAGTGACAGTAGGAGAAGATAATGTGATCACAATGAAAGGCCCTAAAGGGGAGCTAAATCAGCAGATTGGCCTTGATATGAAGGTGGAGGTTAGCGATGGTGTGCTTTCCATTGAACGCTCCGATGATGATAAAGAGAGCCGCTCTCTGCACGGGCTTTATCGTTCATTGCTGCACAATATGGTTATTGGCGTTTCAGAAGGTTTCCGTAAAGAAATGGAACTTGTTGGTGTTGGTTATCGTGTGACCAACAACGGGCAAATTCTGGAATTATCTCTTGGTTATACACACAGTATTTTTATGGAATTACCCAAAGAGATAAAGGTGGAGACCAAAATGGAGAGAAACAAGAATCCTCTTATTATTCTGGAATCTTGTGATAAACAACTACTCGGACAGGTATGTGCTAAAATCCGTTCGTTCCGCAAGCCGGAGCCTTACAAAGGTAAAGGTATTCGCTTCGTAGGTGAACAGGTACGTCGCAAGTCGGGTAAAACAGCAGGTAAATAATCTACGTAAACTGAAATCGCAATGTTAACAAAGAACGAAAGAAGATTAAAAATCAAAACTCGTGTACGCGGTAAAGTTCACGGCACTGCCGAGTGCCCCCGTCTTTCCGTATTCAGGAGCAATAAACAGATATATGCCCAGGTAATTGATGATAATAGCGGTACCACGCTGGCATCTGCATCATCTCTGAAACTGGAAGATAAACTTCCTAAAAAAAGAGATTGCCGCTAAGGTGGGACAGCTTATCGCAGAAAATGCCAAAGAAGCAGGAGTAGAAAAGGTAACGTTCGACAGAAACGGTTACTTGTATCATGGACGTATTAAAGAACTGGCTGATGCCGCCCGTAAAGGAGGGCTTAAATTTTAACGATTATGGCAGTAAAAAAATAACAAGGTAAAATCAACAAACGATATCGAATTAAAAGACCGTTTAGTGGCTATTAATCGTACAACCAAAGTTACCAAGGGAGGCCGTACTTTCACATTCGCTGCAATGGTTGTTGTTGGAAACGAAGATGGTATCATTGGATGGGGCTTAGGAAAAGCAGGTGAAGTTACAACCGCCATTGCCAAAGGTGTGGAAGCCGCTAAGAAGAATCTAATCAAGGTTCCCGTTTACAAGGGGGACCATTCCGCACGAGCAGGTTGCCCGTTACGGCGGAGCGAGGTGTTTCTTAAACCAGCTTTTACCGGAACAGGTGTAAAGGCAGGAGGTGCTATGCGTGCCGTGCTTGAGAGCGTGGGGATTACCGACGTGCTGGCTAAATCGAAAGGATCTTCCAACCCGCATAACCTTGTAAAAGCAACTATCGAGGCTTTGACTGAACTGAGAGACCCCTTTACGGTAGCGCAAAACAGAGGTGTAAGTATAGAAAAAGTGTTTAACGGATAAAAAGGATGAAATCTGACATGGCTACAATAAAAATTAAACAGACAAAAAGTAGAATCGGAGCTCCTAAAGATCAGAAAAAGACGTTGGACGCTCTTGGACTTACAAAAATGAACCGTGTGGTGGAACACAAGGATACGCCTTCAGTGAGAGGCCTTATTCGCAAAGTGAACCATCTGGTAACGGTTGTGGAGTAAAAGAATAATAAACGATAAAAAAAAGATACAAATATGGATTTATCGAATTTAAAACCGGCTGAAGGTTCAACCAAAACCCGGAAAAGAATCGGGCGAGGACCCGGATCGGGAAAAGGAGGCACTTCCACAAGAGGACATAAGGGACAGAAATCAAGATCAGGCTATTCAAAGAAGGTCGGTTTTGAAGGAGGACAGATGCCTTTGCAGCGTCGTGTCCCCCCCAAATTCGGATTTAAGCCACTGAAAGAGTTGAATATAAAGCCATTAATTTGGAGACATTGCAGGAACTGGTAGAATCACAGGGGTATACTAAAATTAATCCTGAAGTGCTGATGGATGCAGGCCTTATTGCCCGTAAACACTTGGTGAAAATTCTTGGCAGAGGCACATTAACAGCCAAACTTGAGGTTGAAGCTCACGCTTTTTCCAAGACAGCTGAAGAAGCTATAATCGCTGCAGGTGGAACAGCCGTAAAAATCTGAAGAAATGGGATTTGTACAGACATTAAAAAATATATGGAAGATAGAAGATCTTAGAAAAAGACTTATTATCACCGTAGGTTTTGTTGCAATTTACCGGTTCGGATCATTTGTTGTTTTGCCGGGGGGATAAATCCGGAACAGCTTGTAGCGTTGCAGTCAAATGCCAGTACAGGCCTTCTTAGCCTTCTCGATATGTTTTCGGGAGGAGCATTTGCCAACGCATCAATTTTCGCACTAGGTATTATGCCTTACATATCGGCTTCCATCGTTATGCAGTTGTTGGGAATCGCCGTTCCCGCTTTTCAGAAGATGCAGCATGAGGGTGAAAGCGGCAGGACAAAAATTAATCAGTATACCCGCTATCTTACAGTGGCAATTCTACTGATACAAGGGCCTGCCTATCTCTACGGAGCCGTAGGTAGAGCTATTCCTGGAGGTTTTTGGGATTGGATATTGCCATCAACAATCATTCTTGCAGGTGGAAGTATGTTTGTGTTGTGGCTTGGAGAGCGAATCACAGATAAAGGAATTGGTAACGGTATTTCGTTTATTATACTTATAGGTATCATTGCCCGTTTGCCACGCTCACTGGTTGCAGAGTACGACCGGTTGATCGATGCTCCTGGAGGCTTATTCTTTTGTTGATAGAGTTGTTGTTCCTGGTAGCTGTTACAGCTGCTGCAATTATGCTTGTTCAGGGTGTGAGAAAGGTACCTGTACAATATGCAAAACGTATTGTTGGAAACAGACAGTATGGTGGTGTAAGACAGTATATCCCGCTGAAAGTTAACGCTGCTAACGTGATGCCGATAATCTTTGCACAGGCAATTATGTTTATCCCCATCACTATTGCACAGTTTTCAGCAAAGAGGGAGGGGGGGTTTCTGGGCGTCACTGATGAGTTATACCAGCTTCTGGTATAATCTGGTCTTTGCATTACTTATAATCGCCTTTACCTATTTTTACACTGCAATTACTGTAAACCCGGTGCAGATGGCTGAAGATTTGAAACGTAACAACGGTTTTATTCCTGGTGTGAAACCTGGAAAGAGAACGGCTGAGTATATTGACACAATTATGTCTAGAATAACTTTGCCGGGTTCGTTCTTTCTGGCAATAGTCGCTATATTACCTGCTTTTGCAGGATTAATGGGAATAAACTCTCAGTTTGCACATTTTTTTGGTGGTACTTCGCTTTTGATACTCGTAGGAGTGGTGTTGGATACGTTGCAACAGATTGAAAGCCACTTGTTAATGCGCCATTATGACGGTTTCCTAAAATCGGGAGCTAAGATTAAAGGCAGAACAGGCTCAATAGCTGCTTACTAAAGTTTTGGTGAATAGATGAATAGCAGAGTGATAATACTGAAAACAGACGAAGAGATCGAGTTCATGCGTGAAGCTAACCGCTTGGTGGGTATGACGCTAGGAGAACTTTCAAAGCACATCAGGCCGGGAATAACAACCTTGCAGCTTGATAAGATCGCAGAAGAGTTTATCAGGGATCACGGTGCAGTTCCCACTTTTTTTAGGATACGGCGGTTTCCCAAATTCTATCTGTACTTCGGTGAACGAAAATGTGGTACACGGCATTCCCAACAACAAACCACTGTTTGAAGGTGATGTGATCTCAATTGATTGCGGTACCAAAAAGGGAGGTTTTTGCGGTGACTCGGCCTACACTTTTTGCGTAGGAGAGGTTAACGAGAGCGTGAAGAGACTGTTGAATGTTACCATTGATGCTCTCTACAAAGGCATTGAACAGGCAAAGGAAGGCAATAGAATTGGTGATATCGGTTCAACAATACAGGCATACTGCGAATCTAATGGATATTCTGTAGTTCGCGAGCTGGTAGGACATGGTATTGGCAGACAGATGCACGAACCTCCGGAAGTGCCGAACTACGGCAGGCGGGGGGGTACAGGCCAGCTAATTAAGAATGGCATGTGTATTGCAATTGAACCGATGATAAATATGGGTAGCAAAAATGTTGTTTTCGAAAAAGACGGATGGACAGTTAGAACCAAAGATCGAAAGCCATCGGCTCATTTTGAGCACACAATTGCTATCCGTAACGGAAGCGCTGATATTTTATCAACATTTGAATTTATTTAGTAACCACATTACATGCAGCAATAATCAGAAGACAAGCTTGCTTGAACCATGTTGTTGCTGGAAATTGTAAAAGTTACTGAAAACAACAACTAAAAAGGAGTAACTATTAATGGCTAAACAAGCAGCAATAGAACAAGATGGAACTATTATAGAAGCATTATCCAATGCAATGTTTCGTGTAGAACTTGAAAACGGACATGAGATAACCGCCCATATTTCCGGAAAGATGCGTATGCACTATATACGTATCTTACCCGGGGGGGACAGAGTGAGAGTGGAAATGTCGCCTTACGATCTTTCAAAAGGAAGAATTTCGTTCAGATACAAATAATTTAATTAACGACTTATAGATGTCAGTGTCAAAAACTGGCAGATATCAGATAAAAATATACTATCATATGAAAGTAAGAGCATCTTTAAAAAAAACGTACGGCCGACTGCAAAATAGTAAGAAGAAAAGGGCGTTTGTACATTATCAATAAAAAGAATCCCAAGTTTAAACAACGTCAGGGATAGCATAAGTATTTATTGTAATCAAAAAAATAAATAAACATATATGGCTATAAGAATTGTAGGTGTTGATTTACCGCAGAACAAGAGAGGCGAAGTGGCGCTCACATATATCTACGGCATCGGTCGCAGTGCAGCTAACTCTATTTTAACAAAAGCTGAAGTTGATAGAGATGTAAAAGTAAAAGACTGGACTGACGATCAGGCAGCCCGTATTCGTGAGATCATCTCCAACGAATACAAAGTAGAGGGGGGGGATCTTCGTTCAGAAGTACAATTGAATATAAAACGATTGATGGATATCGGTTGCTACCGTGGCATCCGTCACCGTATAGGATTACCCGTGCGCGGACAAAGTACAAAAAAATAATGCACGTACGCGTAAGAAGAAAGAAAACCGTTGCTAACAAGAAAAAAAGCTACTAAATAATAGACAGGTAACATGGCAAAAAGAACAGTTGCAGCAAAAAGAGAAATGTAAAAGTGAGCGCTGTCGGACAGGCACACATCTCATCATCATTTAACAACATCATCGTTTCGTTAACCAATGAAGACGGAGAAGTGATCAGCTGGTCCTCCGCCGGGAAAATGGGATTTAGAAGTTCCAAAAAAATACTCCCTATGCGGCGCAAATGGTTGCTCAGGATTGTGCAAAGGTAGCATATGACCTGGGATTGCGTAAGGTGAAGGCTTACGTTAAAGGTCCCGGAAACGGTCGTGAGTCAGCTATCAGAACCATTCATGGATCGGGTATCGAAGTAACGGAGATAGTAGACGTTACTCCTCTACCTCACAATGGTTGCCGCCCGCCTAAAGCAAGAAAAGTTTAATCAATAATTCATTTAAGTTTCATTCCACTTGAAACTTGAGCTGTGATTGATTACAATATAACTTCTCTGTAATCGCGGCTGCACAGTTTAGGCTTCAGTAAAAAAAGTTTAATTTGTAAAATGGCAAGATATACTGGTCCAAAAACAAAAATCGCCCGTAAATTCGGCGAACCTATTTTCGGCCCCCGACAAGGTCCTTTCCAAAAAGAACTATCCCCGGGACAACACGGAAATTCTCGCAGGAGAAAAACATCGGAATATGGTATTCAGCTGCGTGAGAAACAACGTGCTAAATATACGTACGGAGTTCTCGAAAAACAGTTTCGCCTTACATTTGACAGAGCTGTACGTAGCCGCGGAATTACCGGTGAGGTATTGTTACAGTTGCTGGAATCGCGTTTGGATAATGTAGTTTATCGTCTGGGTATTGCACCTACAAGGGCTGCAGCACGTCAGCTTGTAACTCACCGTCATATTGTAGTGAACGGACAGGTTGTGAACATCCCTTCCTACACTGTAAAACCGGGTGAAGTTATCGGTGTAAGAGAAAAATCAAAATCAATGGAGGTGATTGTGAACGCTCTATCCGGTTTTAATCATAGCAAATACCCCTGGCTGGAGTGGGATAAGGCTACTATGAGCGGTAAACTCCTGCATATTCCGGAGAGAGCAGACATTCCAGAAAATATTAAAGAACAACTCATCGTAGAATTATATTCTAAACAATAATTTCATGGCAATATTAGCATTCCAAAACCCGATAAAGTAATCATGTTACAGGAGAACACTTTCTCCGGTAAATTCGAATTCCGCCCGCTGGAACCCGGATACGGCATTACTATAGGCAATGCCTTGCGCCGTATACTGCTATCCTCACTGGAAGGATTCGCTATTACATCGGTTAAGATAGAGGGTGTGGAGCATGAGTTTGCTTCTATCCCGGGTGTTATTGAAGATGTAACAGGTATTATTCTTAATCTGAAGAAGATACGGTTCAAAAGGATAGTTGAAGAGTTTGAGACGGAAAAAGTAAGCATCGCTATTTCGGGAACGGATGTGTTTAAAGCCGGAGATATTGGTAAATTACTGACCGGTTTCGAAGTCTTAAACCCAGAACAGGAGATTTGTCGAATGAATAAGAAGGCAGAATTACGCCTTGAGCTCACAATTAACAAGGGGGGGCGCGGTTATGTACCTGCCGATGAAAATCGTGAACTAATTTCAACAGACGATGTGCAGACCATTGCAATTGACTCCATTTACACTCCGATCCGAAATGTAAGATATGAGATAGAAGACTATCGCATTGAGCAAAAGACGGACTACGAAAAACTGGTTATTGAGATTACTACTGATGGATCCATTCATCCAAAGGAGGCGTTGAAAGAGGCAGCTAAAATACTTATTCAGCACTTTGTACTTTTCTCTGACGATAATAAAATCATGCTTGAGACATCCGATTCCGAAAGTATTGAGGAGTTTGATGAAGAGGTGCTTCATATGCGTCAGCTTCTTAAACGCAAGCTGTCTGATCTTAACCTGTCGGTAAGGGCACTCAACTGCTTGAAAGCCGCAGATGTAGAGACGCTTGGACAGCTGGTTGTACACAATAAGAATGATCTTCTTAAATTTCGTAACTTTGGAAAGAAATCTCTTACCGAACTTGAAGAGCTCCTTGAAGGGCTGAATCTGACGTTTGGTATGGATACATCGAAATATAAATTAGATAAAGACTAACAACTGCAATGAGACATAATAAGAAAAATAATCATTTAGGGCGTAAACAGCGCATAGGGGGGGAGCGATGTTATCCAATATGGCTACCTCGCTCATCATGCATAAACGCATCTTTACAACTGTTCCCAAGGCAAAAGAATTGAGAAAATTCGTGGAGCCTATCATTACAAAGAGCAAGGAGGATACCACTAATTCCAGACGTGAGGTTTTCAGCAAGCTGCGTAGCAAATATGCCGTTACGGAACTTTTTCAGACTGTATCGCAAAAAGTAGCTGATCGTCCCGGTGGCTATACACGCATTATTAAAACAGGTTACCGTTTGGGTGATAATGCAGCCATGTGCTTTATTGAACTTGTTGATTTCAACGAAAATATGTTGGGCGACGGCAAAGCCAAGAAGACAAGAACACGCCGCTCACGCAGAAAATCAGCAGGAGAGGGCACTACAACAACCGTTGCGGAAACTCCAAAAGTGAAGGATGATGCTAAGGAAGCTAAAGACAAAAAAAGCAGAAAAAAACTGAAAAAGCCAAAGAGGCAGCTGTAAAAGAAACAAAAAAAGGTTGAAAATGTTCAGCCTGCTGAAGTAGCTGATAAAGTGGATGAAGTAAAAGAAGATGTTTCTGAAAAGAAGCTGCCAAAGATATTGAGCCTGACGTTAAGGACGAAGGGGAAACAAGTGATTCATCTTCGGAAACAAGCGTTTAGTTTTTATGATAAACACTGTGGGTGCATCGTCATCATGACGGAGATCTAAAACCTCAGTCGATGGTGTATTTGCAGTGAAGCTGTGATTTTTAAAATGTTAAACATTAAAGGAAGCGCCGCGAGTGATTCGTAGCGCTTCCTTATTTTCTGCAACTTTTGGTAATTTTAAATGTTATACCTGAAATAAGTCAGGTTAAAGTATGGAAATATTCACTTTCTTATAACTGGATCAATAGCTCCCTGCTTAATAATGCTGATTTTATTGAGTAAAAAAAGAGAATTATGAAGAAGATTGTTGTTGCAGGATGCGGTTTTGGTGGATTACAACTTGTCCGGCATTTGGATAAGGGGCTATTCGATATATTAATCATTGATAAGATAAACCATCATCAGTTTCCCCCCCGCTTTTTATCAGGTAGCAGCATCGCAGATTGAACCGTCCACCATTTCGTTTCCCATCAGAAAAATATTTCAAAAGAGAAGAGACGTACGTATTCGTCTGGCACAGGTCTATTCGGTAAATGATTCTGAGAAATATATTGATACCTCAATCGGTAGGTTCGGTTACGATTACCTTGTTATTGCTACCGGTAGTACCACTAATTTTTATGGTAACGGACAGATAGAGAATAATGCATTGGTGCTAAAATCCACCTATCAGTCAATCAATGTAAGAAATGTTATTCTTAACAATTTCGAAAAATTGCTCTATGCTGTGAATAAAGAGGGATTGTACAATATAATCATTGTGGGAGGTGGTGCCACAGGTGTTGAACTTGCCGGTGCTTTTGCCGAAATGACGAAGGATATACTTCCAAAAGACTATCCAAACATTGATCCCGGAAAAGTTAACGTATATCTGCTTGAAGGAGGGAAGCATACTCTTGCTGCCATGAGCCCTTTTGCCCAGAAATACTCCGAAAGTTATCTACGTTCAATGGGTGTGATAGTGAAGACAGGCGCCATTGTTCAAAATTACGATGGAGAGGTGCTCACACTTCAGAGTGGAGAGGTTATTCCTGCCAGAAACGTAATCTGGTCGGCCGGTGTTAAGGGAAATGCCATTGGGGGGGTATTCCGGAAGGTGCGGTATTGCAAAACGGGCGAATTAAGGTAAACCGCATAAATATGGTAGAGGGGGGGATGCACAATGTCTTCGCTATCGGTGATGTGTCATATATGGAGACTGAACGTTATCCGCGAGGACATCCGCAACTTGCTAACGTGGCTATCGGGCAGGGTAAGAATCTGGCACGTAACCTGCAAAGGATGGAAAATAGAATAAAGCCGCTGAGGCAATATGAGTACCGCAACCTGGGCACCATGGCTACTGTAGGTCGTAACAAAGCGGTGGTGGACCTCCCGTTCGTGAGGTTCAAAGGTCGTTTTGCCTGGTTCGTTTGGATGTTTTTCCACCTTATGCTTATCCTCAGCGTCCGCAATAAACTCATTGTTTTTATAAACTGGGCGTGGAATTATTTTACCAGGAATAATTCGCTGAGGCTTATCCTCAAAGATAGCGATTAAGGCTGTATAGCCCCCCCACCGTTCCATCCCGTCGTAAAATAAGGTTGCTATTGCAAGGTACCTCGTGATCAAGGGAGCAAACTACTCCTCCCATACAAGGTAGGCGGACACCAACCAGTGATTGAGTTTGTTATCGGAAATGGCGGTGGACTCGGGGATGCTGATGGAAAGGATATGGCTCCCGCCTTTGAGGCAGGGTAAGTTCACCTCAACCGGAGGTACGTCACTCCCGGGACACCAGTTACTGCGTGAAAGGTCAGACGAGGCCAGTGGCTCCTCGATCTCTTTTTCTGCGCGCTTGCCGTCGTGACTGATGTAAGCCATTGATCGTTTTGAAGCCACACACCCGAGGTGGGGGGGCTGAAGCGTCTGAACGAAGCGCAGTCGGTACGCCAGGGCGTGAAGCGGAGCACCTCGTTGCCGTCGATCGTTAGGATGTTTTCCTGCGGATGAAACTCGTCTCCCCCCCCTGAGTGGCCGCCATGGCCGGTGGCGATATACTTCAGCCGTACATTCTTCACATGAGCCGGGAGGGTGAAGGGTATCTCCACATTACGCCGGGAAAAGATGTCGGGATGCTTCTGACCTACATAGTAGTTTGTGTTTATAAGTGGCTCAACATGAATGTTTGGTTTCTTGTCGCCTTTAATATTGCTCTCGGTAAGGGAGAGTTCTGCATTTACTTTATAGCCCTCTTTTGTCCATGTATCGATATAAATCCCTGCATATGCTTCACCTTCAAGCAGTGGAAGCAGATCGGTGATATCCTGGGTCCATGATACCTCCTTTGCCCAGCCATCAACGTATACAGGGCGGCGGCGTGAAGAGACAGAGTCTTCATTACTGCTGAAATAGCCCACTCCGAATGGTGTCATAAAACGCATCAACTCTACAGTAGGCAGATAATCTTTACCTTGTACTATGCCTGTTAGGTCCTCAAACCGGGTTGTGTCTTGCTGAGGGTAAGAGGCTCTGCCGGACGCAATGTCCAGCATCGATATTTTTGAATTTTGTGGAATAACAAAGCAGGAACCCGATTTATCCCATGGGTCGCCATTGGAAACCAGTGTGATTTTTATTTCAGCTTTCGTATAATGTTTAAATTTCGGGACAGTTAACTTTTTCAGCACAATACGTCCGTTACCAAGGTATATGAGTCCATCTTTTTCAATTACTCCGTCGGGATAGTCGGAAGGGTTGAAGAGTATTGGAGTGTCCCGGAACATATTTATGGTCACGGCTTTTTTTTGTGCGTTGTGCCGAAAGTGTGCATGCGACGACAAAAAGATCAGTATGAATGTTAGTTTTTTTCATAATTTCGCTTAACTTTTGTTTGTTATGTATATTTTGCGTAAATATACAAAAATCTATTATATTTGTGGAGACAACACGATAAACATGATTATTATATGCGTATAAAAGATATCATCCAGGCAATAGAAAATCTTGCCCCCCCTCTGCCGTTACAGGAAGAGTATGATAACAGCGGGTTGCAGGTTGGTGATCCCGGCAGGGAGGCATCAGGAGCTCTTCTGGCTATAGATGTGACAGAAAATGTGATTGACGAAGCTGTGGCGCTGGAATGTAATCTTATTATTTCGCATCACCCATTGGCTTTCAGGCCATTTAAATCGATTACAGGAAAAACTATGTGGAACGATGTATCGTGCAGGCGATTAAAAACGATATCGTGATCTATGCAGCTCATACCAATCTTGATAACGCACAGGGCGGAGTTAACTTTAAACTGGCCGAGATGCTGGAACTTCAAAATGTGAAGGTGCTGAATCCGATGGAGCACGCATTGCTTAAAGTTGTTACAACTGTTCCGGTGCAGCATGCAGAAAGCGTGAGAAACGCGCTGTTTAATGCCGGGGGGGCAGGGCACATAGGAAACTATGACAGCTGCAGCTACAACTTATCTGGTGAAGGTACATTCAGAGCAAGGCCGGGAGCCAATCCCAATATCGGAGAAATTAATCAACTGCATTTTGAACCGGAAGTAAGAATAGAAACAGTGATACCTGTCATGAAAAAAGAAGAGGTGTTGCGTGCATTATTGGCGGTTCATCCGTATGAAGAGCCTGTGTTCGACCTTTACCCTATAAACAACGAATGGGAGCAGAACGGAGGCGGGATAGTGGGTGTACTCCCCCCCGAAACTATGCCGGGACAGGAGTTTCTATATATGCTGAAGGATATTTTTAACCTGCCCACTATACGACATTCAAAAATTGAGAGGAAGGAGATCAGGGATGTGGCAGTGTGCGGAGGGGCAGGAGCCTTTCTCATTCCCAGAGCCATTGCTTACGGCGCCGATGCTTTTGTGACGGGAGAGGCGAAATATAACGACTTCTATGATGTTGAGGGACGTTTGTTGCTTGCAGTAGTGGGACATTATGAATCGGAAATTTGCACAAAAGAGATTTTTTTTGATCTGATTTCGAGAAAATTTCCTACCTTTGCACTGTATAAATCGGCGTTCGATTCGAATCCCGTGAAATATCTGTAAAAGAGCGGTCCGACTTGTTCCCGCAGTTACGGAAAAATGTGGTAATGAAACGATTATATTTTCGTTTGATTACTGCATTTTTGTTGAGAACAGATCCCTTCTAACAGGTACGTGTGGTTCATTTCTGAAATAAAATATAAATCAATAAACATATAACATCATGGCAACTAGAAAAAAAATGTAGAACTGGAAGTATCGGTTGAAGATAAATTGAAATCTCTTTTCAAGCTTCAATCCTATCTGTCGGAAATAGACCGCATAAAAACCCTGCGTGGGGAGCTTCCCCCCCTTGAGGTTGCAGACCTCGATGATGAGATTGCAGGGTTAGGTACCCGTATTAACAATTTTGAACTTGAGCTGAAACAGTTAGATGATAACACGAAGTTGCAGAAGGGAAAGATAGAGACCAGCAAGGTGAAGATAGAGAAGTATACAAAGCAGCTTGACAACGTACGCAACAGTAAGGAGTATGACCATCTTTCCAAGGAGATAGAGTTTGAAACACTGGAGATAGAGCTTTCCGAAAAACATATCCGAGAGTACGCGCAGGAGTCTGCGATGATTAAAGAGCAGATTAAAGCAGCCGGTGAATTGTTGGAGGAAAAAAACTTCCGACCTGGAACACAAAAAAAGGGAGCTTGACGATATAGTCTCTGAAACGAAAGCACAGGAAGAGAAAATTCGTGAAAAGGCTAAAAAAACCGAGACCTCCATTGACCCGCGCCTGCTGGCGGCTTTTAAACGTATTCGTAAAAATGCCAGGAACGGCTTGGGAGTAGTACCCATTCAACGTGGTGCCTGTGGCGGATGTTTTAACAAAATACCACCTCAGAAACAGATGGATATCAAACTTGGAAAGAAAATCATTGTGTGCGAGTATTGCGGCCGGATAATGATAGATCCTGAGATGGCAGGTATCACCGAGAAATAACATTATTATCTGTTAGGAATAACAAAAAAAGAATACCGGTCAGAATTTAAATAGAGAATTATTTCTCTATTTTGTTTTAAAATTTTCTTTTTTTTGGATGGAAAAGGTGTATCTTTGCGCTCTCAGAGAAAGATACTTCGTTTTTCATACACTTCTTACTAAAAAAAACCTTTTGATTATAATGGTTGATCAAAATGATTTCAAGCAAGATTACTTATTATAACATATATGGCTAATCGAATCAAAATTAAGAAAGGCTTGCAGATTCCGTTGATTGGTGAATCGGAAGAGACACTAAGAGGTACGGTGACGAGCGAATTTGTGAAAATTTGTCCGGAAGATTTTCAAGGTGTCACTCCCAAGTTAGCCGTCAGGGTGAATGATGCTGTGAAAGCCGGATCAGCACTTTTCTACGAAAAGAATCATCCGGAGATGCTTTTTGCTTCACCTGCAAGCGGTATTGTTACAGAGATTGAGCGCGGTGAAAAACGCCGTATTCTTAACATAGTTGTGAAGGCTGATAGTACTGTAGAGTATAAAGTCTTCGGTAAGAAAGAGATCACTCCACTCTCCCCTGAAGAGATAAGACAGTCTATTCTCGATGCCGGGATCTGGTTCTTGATAAAACAAAGGCCTTATGATATCGTTGCGATGCCGGATAAACAACCACGTGATATTTTTGTCACTGGCTTCGATTCGGCCCCCCCCTGGCGCCCTCCTACGACTTTCTCTTGAACGGCCATGAAGAAGATCTGCAGACAGGACTGGATGCGCTGGCAAAGCTGACAGAAGGGGATGTTTATCTTTCAATTAGTACAAAGACAACAAGCAAGTCATTGCGTGAAGCAAAAAAATGTTATTGTCACTGAGTTTGATGGACCACACCCGGCAGGAAACGTTGGTGTGCATATTAACCGGCTTAAACCGGTGAACCGTGGTGAAGTGGTTTGGACACTGAACGCGCTGGATGTAGCTGTAATAGGCCGCCTGTTCAATAAAGGTGTTACAGATCTTACACGTACAATAGCACTCACTGGATCAGAAATAAAGCAGACAGGGTATTACAAGATGCTCATAGGTACTGAGTTAAAGTCACTATTCGAGAACAACGTAACAGAAGGTGCTTCATTAAGATATATCAGCGGTAACCCGCTTACCGGGCGCAAGATAGAGAAGGAGGGTGTGCTAAGGGCATACGATTCACAGGTGACTGTTATTCCCGAGGGTGACGATGTGCACGAGGCTTTTGGCTGGGCATCTTTTCTCCCGGACGCTACAGTTCAGGTGGTACATATCCAAAATATAACAAAATACCGTCTTGATGCTCGCCTGATGGGTGGGCCCAGGGCAATTATCGTCTCCAACGAATATGATAAGGTGTTTCCGATGGATATTTATCCTGAGCAGCTCATAAAAGCTATTATTGCATTCAATATAGACAAGATGGAGCAACTCGGCATATACGAGGTGGCTCCTGAAGATTTTGCACTTTGCGAATTTGTAGACACTTCCAAACTTGAACTGCAGCATATTGTCCGCACGGGGGGGCTTGACCTGCTTCGCAAGGAGATGGAGTAGCCGTATAAATAAATAGTAATAACAAATATATAAAATATAGGACTTTGAAAGCGTTAAGAAAGTATCTTGATAAGATAAAACCTAATTTCGAGGAAGGTGGTAAACTGCATTGGCTTCATTCAACATACGATGCATTTGAGACATTCCTTTTTGTACCTGGTACTACATCGAAATCGGGGGGGTGCACATTCATGATGCGCGTGACTCTAAACGTACGATGGTCATTGTGATTATTGCACTTATACCTGCATTTCTTGCAGGTATGTATAACGTGGGCCTGCAACATTATATGGCAATCGGGCAGGATGTATCATTTCTCACAAAGTTTATATTCGGATTTCTGGCCGTTCTGCCTCAGCTTGTTGTTTCATATGTGGTTGGATTGGGTATCGAGTTTGCCGCAGCACAGGTTAAGAAAGAGGAGGTTGCCGAAGGATTTCTGGTAACTGGTATCCTTATTCCGATGATTGTGCCGGTAGATACACCATTATGGATGATCGCTGTGGCGACTGCCTTTGCGGTGATTTTTGCCAAAGAGGTGTTCGGTGGTACCGGATATAATATTTTCAACGTGGCATTGATTACACGTGCTTTCCTGTTTTTCTCTTATCCCTCTAAAATGTCGGGCGACCAGGTTTGGGTGCGTACCGGAAATACTTTCGGAATGGGACAGGGGGACAGTCGTTGACGGTTTTTCCGGAGCAACTCCGCTGGGACAGTTGTCGACAACCGATGCAGTTGGTTTCGGAGAGTTCACTTTCCAGGGTATTACAGGGCAGCCCCCCCTCTCAATAAGTGACATGTTTTTTTGGATTTATCCCCCCCGGATCGGTCGGAGAGGTATCTACATTTGCAATTTTATTGGGGGCTATTCTGTTGATTGCGACTGGTGTAGGGAGTTGGAAGACAATGCTATCAGTATTTATCGGAGGCTTGACAGGTGTGTTGCTGGTGAACTTGTTTGCAAATAATGCCATTATGGAAATGCCGGCATATTATCACTTTTTACTGGGAGGATTTGCTTTCGGTGCAGTATTTATGGCAACCGATCCGGTGACCTCTTCCAGAACAGAAAGAGGAAAATGGATTTACGGTTTTCTAATAGGTTTGCTCGCGATTGCTATTCGCGTGTTTAATCCAGGGTATCCTGAAGGTATGATGCTCGCAATACTGTTTATGAATGCGTTTGCACCGCTTATCGATTTCTATGTAGTTGATGCGAATGTTAAACGGCGGATGAAAAGAGCAACAGTAACTGCAAAGAGGGTACAACAATAAAAATAGAGAAGAGCTATGAACAGAGAAATAGTGGATATACAATCATATATGCATCGGTAATGGTAATTATTGTTGCTCTCGGACTGGCCTTTACACACCAGGTACTTAGCGACCGGCAGACAGCAAACGTGAACATCGATAAAATGCAGCAGATCTTGCGTTCGCTCAACATCGATGCAAAACCTGCTGAAGCAGAGGAGAAATACAATGATCTGGTGAAAAATGCCTATCTCATAAACATTGAAGGTGTAAAAGTGGAAGGTACGGAGGGTACTTCTCCCTTCGATCCTGCTTTCACTGCCGAACTGAGCGATGAGAATGCAGAGGGTTTGCCAGTTTACGAAGCAGAAATTGACGGAGCAGTCAGATATATTATTCCAATGAGTGGCGCCGGACTTTGGGGGGGACCAATATGGGGGGGATATCTTTCAGTAGAGGCGGACGGAAGTACTGTTTACGGTTCCGAATTCGGGCATGCTGGAGAGACTCCCGGGCTGGGAGCCGAGATAGTGAGTCCAGCATTCCGTAACCAGTTTAAAGGGAGAGAATTGTTAAAAAAACGGAGTGTTCATGTCCATTGCAGTGGTAAAACCCGGTCAATCGGTAGCAGGTAGAGATTATGTTGATGGCATATCAGGTGGCACCATTACTAGCAAGGGTGTTGATCACATGTTGCTAACCAGTGTTGGAAAATATAAGAGTTTTTTAATGAATTTGAATGCTGCCAATTAAGGACAGTTTAATTAAAACAGAAATAAAATGGCATTATCAAGTAAAACAAAGGCGGTTTTATTAGGACCGCTGAATAAAAATAACCCCCCCATTATTGTTCAGGTTCTGGGTATCTGCTCAGCTCTGGCAGTAACATCAAAACTTGAGCCCGCTATTGTGATGGCTATAGCCGTAACAATTGTAACAGCTTTCGGCAATGTAATAATATCTTTGTTGCGCAAAACCATTCCCAACCGTATTCGTATAATCGTGCAACTTGTTGTTGTAGCCGCATTGGTGACAATTGTTAGCGAGGTGTTGAAAGCATTCGCGTATGATGTTAATAAACAGCTGTCAGTTTTTGTCGGTTTGATTGTTACCAACTGTATCCTTATGGGCCGCCTGGAAGCATTTGCACTGGGCAACGGGCCCTGGCCTTCTTTCCTCGATGGTATTGGGAATGGCCTGGGTTACGGTTTGATTTTGGTAATTGTTGGCTTTTCCGTGAACTACTTGGTTCCGGTACACTATACGGTTACCAGGTCATTCCTCAGTCGTTTTACAACGCAGGTTACGAAAACAACGGGCTTATGATGCTTGCCCCCCCGATGGCAATATTGCTGGTAGCTTGTATTATTTGGATTCACCGGTCGAAGAACAAGGAACTGCAGGAAGAGACCAATTGATAAAAAAAATAGTTAATTACAATATATAGTATATGGAAGCAATTAATTTAATTGTACGATCGATCTTTGTCGATAATATGATTTTCGCCTACTTTCTGGGGGGGATGTGTTCATTCCTGGCGGTATCGAAAAATGTAAAACAGCACTGGGACTGGGCATTGCCGTAACCTTCGTGCTTGTTATTACACTTCCTCTTAATTATCTGCTTGAAAACTATGTTCTCAAAGCGGGGGGGCATTAGAATGGCTGGGTGAAGAATTTGCAGATGTAGATTTAAGTGTTTTCAGTTTGCTTATATTCATCGCGGTGATCGCATCCTTTACACAGTTGGTGGAGATGATTATTGAACGATTCAGCCCCCCCGCACTTTATAATTCACTTGGTATTTTTCTTCCCCTCATAGCCGTAAACTGTGCTATTCTTGGAGGTTCTTTGTTCATGCAACAACGTGAATTCGCTAATTTAGGCTTGGCTACCTCTTACGCATTCGGTTCAGGTATCGGCTGGCTGCTGGCTATAGTAGGTATGGCTGCTATTAGAGAAAAGCTGGAATACTCCAACGTGCCTAAAGCTCTGAAGGGATTAGGTATCACATTTATTATTACTGCATTAATGGCTATCGGTTTCATGAGTTTCTCAGGAATCAACATTTAATTGAAGAAGACTTTTAAATATATAATATAATTATTTAAGCACATAAGTATGAGCGTATTATTGAGCGTGGCCGGATTAACGATATGGACGAGTGTTATTGTGTTCCTGCTTATCATTCTTATCCTTGTTTTAATCATTCTTATAGCTAAAGCGAAATTGATGCCGTCAGGCAATGTTAAAATCACTGTAAACGATGAGAAAGAACTGAGCGTGCCGATGGGGAGTACATTGCTGAACACATTGCAGTCGCAGAATATTTTCCTTTCATCTGCCTGCGGCGGTGGGGGTACATGTGGCCAATGCCGTTGCCGTGTTGTAGAGGGAGGAGGTGATATCCTGCCTACTGAAAAGGGGCATTTCAACCGTAAAGAGCAGTTGAATAACTGGCGTTTGAGCTGTCAGGTGAAAGTGAAGGAAGATTTGTCCATTATCATTCCTGAGGAGGTATTCGGAATAAAAGAATGGGAGTGTGAGGTGATTTCCAACCGTAACGTGGCATCGTTTATCAAGGAGTTTGTTGTTAAGTTACCAGAAGGTGAAAAGCTCGATTTTAAACCGGGTTCATACAGTCAGATAAGGGTCCCCAAATTTGATAAGATAAAATATTCCGATTTCCATATTGATGATAAGTACAAAGGTGAGTGGGATAAGCTTAAAATGTGGGACCTTGCAGCCACAAACGAAGAAGATACTGTACGTGCCTATTCAATGGCCAACTATCCTGCCGAAGGTAATATCATCACACTTAACGTGCGTGTGGCCACACCTCCTTTCGACAGAGCCAAGGGTACCTGGATGAATGTGAATCCCGGTGTAGTATCATCATATATATTCAACCTGCAACCAGGAGATAAGGTGATTATGTCAGGCCCGTTCGGAGATTTCCATCCCGTTTTAGACAGTAAACGCGAAATGCTCTGGGTAGGCGGTGGTGCCGGTATGGCTCCTCTGCGCTCGCAAATTATGCATATGACCAAGACATTGAAAACAACCGATCGCAAGATGTCATATTTCTATGGAGCAAGAGCTTTGGTTGAGGCATTCTATCTTGAAGATTTCTACGAACTGGAACGCGAATTTCCAAATTTCTCATTCCATCTGGCACTCGACCGGCCCGATCCGGCAGCCGATGCCGCAGGCGTGAAGTATACTCCAGGTTTCGTACATCAAGTAATTTTTGATACCTATCTGAAAGATCACGAAGCCCCCCCGGAGGATATTGAGTATTACATGTGTGGTCCTGGCCCTATGGCAAATGCAGTAAACGAATGCTCGACAGCCTGGGTGTTCCGCTCGAAATGATTATGTTCGATGATTTTGGTTAATGGCCAATTTATTTCGGATGTTATATAATCAACACTCCTGAAAATATCCATTTTAACTACATACAGTCAGCAGATATGGACATAGAGCTTTGGCGAGATTTATTCCGTTGATAACATTGGTATATACAAATATATTGAGACTTTTCTGTCGAACTGTTTTATATAATTAAAGAGGGGTGAATCTCAAATCTTTATCTATGTTAAGAATAAATTTATTTGTCCGGATTTGATGCTTTAAACATTAACCCGGACAAATTCTTTATAAATGTCATGTTTGTTCTGTTTGAAAGGTGCCTGTTGCATTATGATTTCACTCTTTTACTATAGCTTTTTTTTATTCGAGCCGTGCATGGAGGAAGTGTTTAAGTGGTGAAAAAAATGAATTATTATAGTACAAGATGAATTTTTTTTCAAAGAAAATTGTGAAAAAAAATTTTGTAGATATAGATTTTTGCTTTTACTTTGCAA